>Ga0315902_10007478_pt1 | contig 14905 bp, 11 predicted proteins | sample LakEriMetagenome_9_FD_203523 | JGI IMG/M metagenome (GOLD analysis project Ga0315902, IMG submission 203523) | Freshwater fungal communities from buoy surface, Lake Erie, Ohio, United States - Buoy 12 MA117 | ecosystem: Environmental > Aquatic > Freshwater > Lake > Lake biofilm | place: USA... | reverse complement strand
ACGAACAATTACTAAATTTTGGTCCGGCACTGCTATGAGATATTGACCCTTGATACCCCTGCAATAATAGATGGGTTTACCATCATCATTATAGGTCCAAATGTGCAACCCATAGCGGTAATTCGGCAGATTTTCTTCTGTCCACATTTTAACGGGTTGAATCATTTCGTTCATGTACCAAAGTGGTACGATCTGGTCATTTCCCCATTTCCCACGATTCAGGATCAATTTCCCAAGTCGCCCGAAATCCCTTGCACTGGCATACATGCAGCAAAAAGCTTTTTCATCGCCATTCACTTCATCTAAACTCCAATAGGCATCGTGTTCGGTACCTATCCGCTTCCAGATCTTTTCCTGAGTGTATTCAGCAACACTTTTTCCCGTTGCTTTTTCGACAATATATCCCAAAAGTTGAGAGTTTCCACTTTGATATTTAAAGGTTTTTCCTGGTGTTGAAACTACTTTCTGCCCGGTAACAAGATTGCGCAGATTCGTTCCATAATAGGATTCTGCGTTCTCCGAAAGAGGGTTCGACGCACTCTCCTCCCAATCAAGTCCCGATGCCATCATCAGTAAGTGACGAATAGTGATCTTCTCTTTTCCCTGAGAATTGAATTCAGGGAGGTAATTCCCAACCGGTTCATCCAGACTTTTGATGTTACCATCCTCAATGGCAATCCCAATCAGCAAGGCAACTACGGTTTTTGCAGCCGAAAATGAATTGGAAACTGAATTCACATCGTGATCATCGTAGTATTGCTCGAAGATGAGAGTATCATTTTTGAAAACCAATATGGCCTTGGTATCAAGGCTTCTTACAAAATGAGCCTCTTCTTCTGTCATTTGGTATTTACGGTCAGTTCTTGCCCAAACTTCTGTTTTATCGGACTTTTGAAGTGTCGTGTACGGAAAGATATCTCGGTCATAAATAGTAGGTCCCGTGTTCCCTTTGAGGTAAGTATGACGAATACCGGTGTATATATAGAACCTTCCTGAAAGAACAATGAACAAATTGATGAGAACGATCAAGGCCAATGAAAAGAACAAGACGAATCGGGCAACCTTCTTCAGTGACTTAATGAGTTTATTCATTGTTGTGGATATAGGTGAAGTGGAATTGATCAGCTAATTTTTGTTTAAGAACTGAAGCCACAATTGCAATATCAACGGGATGCCCAAGTTCCTCTTGCATGGAAGTTACGGCTTTATCATCAATTCCACAAGGGATGATATGAGAAAAGTAGGTGAGATCGGAATTAACATTGAATCCAATTCCATGCATGGTTACCCAACGCGAGCTTTTAACTCCCATTGCACAGATTTTCCTGGCTTTTGGAGTATCTCCAGCTATCCAAACTCCGGTAAGGCCTTCGACTCTTCCACTTGCAATCCCGAACTCGCTCAATGTTAGAATAACGGCCTCTTCCAGGAACCGCATGTATTTGTGAATATCCGTAAAGAATTGATCAAGATCGAAAATCGGATAAGCCACTAGCTGTCCAGGTCCATGATAAGTGATGTCTCCCCCTCGGTTGATCTTGTAGTAAACAGCATGATGTTCTTGAAGGCCTTTTTCATCCAACAAGAGGTTTTCCTCGCTGCCACTTTTTCCCAGCGTAAAAACATGCGGATGTTCACAAAAGAGGAGGTAATTTTTCGTCTCGATACCGGTTTCGCCGTTTCGGATCTTGATCTTGTCCTGAATACTGGTGTTAAAAAGAGATTCTTGCAAGTCCCAAGCCTTTTTGTAATCGATCAACCCCAATTCAATGAACTCAACCTCAGGCATCATCGATCAGTCAAAATTTGCCAGTTCAGCTTTCAGGTAATCTATCACAGATATGTCCATTGGATCTACCTTGTTCAGTTCAGACAAAAAGAAAGATGCCCAGTCCACAAGGTGTATGAGATATATGGAACGTTCTATACGAGAATTTCCAATTGCGCTGATCTCAGTCACTGATCCGCATTTGTTGGAGACCAGTTCTTTTGTGATCTCATACCGTTTCTGATTGCGCGGGATAAGATCACCGGTGTTGATGAACACTACTGAAAACCGATCATCTCCACCTCCCCAACCAACGAGTTCATTGTGGTTCATTTCGGGAATGACATGATGCCAGCACAAAAGTTTGGAGTTTTCATTGAACTGTTGTCTTGCTCTGATAGCTACCCCCTCGTATTTCGGACCGGCATATATAATACCGACCTTGCCCTTGAGCATGTGCGCTAGGCGCTCTGCCTCCGATAGTATCGTAGACCGTTCTGTTGTGATCAAGTCATAAGATCTGCGGATCTCTTCAAGTTTAGATGATTGGATTAATTCAAGTTTGACGAGAATATTCATCAACTGGATCATGGAAAAGGCGAGTTGAGACCTTGGAGGATTGCCTCCAGGAACGACGACACAGTCAAAACCATTCGCCATACAGAATTCGTTCAATTCACCTCCTGAACAGATACCAATAATGTGTGCCCCTCTTTTGTGCGCTTCATGAATTCCCTCAAGTGTTTCCTCTGTATTTCCGGAGTAGGATGAACCAATCACCAAGGACTGCTTATCGACGAATGCAGGCAGACTGTAATCGTTAAGAATATACACGGGTATTTTCAGATCGTCCTGCACCCATTGTGATACAATTTTCCCCCCGATACCGGAACCTCCCATTCCACAGATAATAACTGAACGAATTTCGTTAGTAGGTTTACCAAAGTTGCTTCTTGACGCAATTTCCAGAGCATCCAGAATATTCTGAGGGAATGCAGCGATCAGTTTATCCATCATAGTCTTATAAAAATCCGTTATAAAGATAGTAATTGCACGTGAATGGAAGCTTATTCTTCGGTTCTTTCGTAAAATCAGAAAGAATGTTACAAAAGCACTGATAGATTCATGCTATTGTGGATTGAAGTCGTAATTTTGTCAAAAAAAACAATGAAAGCACGAAAGGCATCTGAAACACTGTCCATTACAACAAAGGTGGTACTTCCAAACGACACGAATACGTTAGGCAATTTATTCGGTGGACAATTGTTGGCTTGGATGGATGTCATTGCCAGTGTTTCTGCTCACCGCCATTCCAAGCGTGTCGTTGTTACCGCCTCAGTGAACAATGTAGCATTTAACAAACCGATCAATCATGCATCGATCGTTACCCTTGAGGCGAAGGTATCGAGAGCCTTTAGTTCATCGATGGAGGTTTTCGTCGATGTTTATGTTGAAGATCATGTCACCGGACAACGAGAAAAATGCAACGAGGCTATCTATACCTTCGTAGCTGTAGATCAGAATGGCGGACCAATTCAGGTTCCGGAACTGATCCCGGAAACTGATGAAGAAAAAGATCGGTATGAAGGGGCTCTCCGAAGAAAGCAGCTTAGTTTGATACTTGCCGGTAAAATGAAAGCCACCGAAGCGACTGAATTGAAAAAATTATTCCTGGAGGATTAAACCCACACGGGCATTTAGATCCGCTGCAATTTTGGAGGTATTCTGAAGGTTCATGCAGTCAAAGTGCTTTTTCGGACATTCCTGAAAACCGATCTTTGAACAAGGTCTGCATTTCAATCCTTCTACCTCGTGAATTGAGTAAAGCTCAAGTTGCCCGGGATAATAAGGAAACATTCCAAGCGCAGGGACGGTGTTACCCCAAACACTTACAACAGGCAAACCAAAACAAGCAGCAATATGCATCATACCCGTATCGTTTGAAAGCAGACATGCGGATTGTTTGACAATGCTCGCTGATTTACCAAGGGAGTATTTTCCACATGCGGAAAAAACAGCTTTTTTGTCCGTAAAATGGTTGGTAATTTGTTGAGCAATCTCAACATCGGTTACACCGCCGACGAGTATAATCGGGAACTCTGTTAATTCGATAATTTCGATCAGCTTATGAAATGGCATGCGCTTCGTCCCAAACTGAGCGCCGATAGCAATGGAAATGAACTGCCGGGGAGCCAATCCGAATTCATTTCGGATATCCACATGGTCATCAGTTGAAAGATAGAATTCGCAAGGGAGATGATCGTTTTTTACGCCAAGAGCATTTACGGCTTCGAAATAGCGATCCACCACGTGCTTCTCAGGCAATCTGTTCCATTTGAAGTTCACCAGCAGCCATTTTTCAAGATTAAGCTTTGGGAATGAATTAGAAGGGCTTTTTAGTTGACGTTTAAGGGACAGTGTTCGAATGTTATTGTGAAGGTCAACGATATGATCGTATTGCTCTGTTTTCAGATCTGTAATTACTTCCCGGATGTCATTTTTAATGTAAAAAAGTCTATCAATGTATGGATTGTTCTCAAGTATCGCCTTGAATGTTTGCTTTGTAAGATAGTGTATCTCAACATCCCTTAATTGCATTTTCAAAGCTCTTACAACGGGTGTTGTAAGCACGATATCTCCAATGGAACTGAACCGAATGATTAGGATCTTCACGCACTAAAAATAGGAAAACTTAATCAGTTGAGTTGGTTTTCCAGATCTCGATGTACTCATTTGCATTTCTCGGATTGAGTTCTCGCAGCATAACATCTATGGCACTTGGGTAACTCTTTTTACTCAATTTCATGTTCGGATAGATCGCTTTGTAAGCCTCGATCCTTTTATCTAAATCCTTTTCATCAAAGAAGAAGATGTAGTCAAATTTCATCTGGGTATTGTTTGTAAGGTCCTGGGAAGTATCTGTGCGCTCAACGAAAATTGTATACCAGTCTTTTGAATAGAACTTTGGCATCATTGATACTTTGTTGCTAGCCGTACCTTCCAATAAAATTCTGTCTGATTTTATTGTATTGTCGTAAAGATGATACATTGCTTCCACTCTTGATTTTTTGCTGTACATGGTTGTGGCGAACAAAAGAAAAGGAATATTGAAGATCCAGAATAGAATCCATGAAACTTTCCAAAGACGATCTTTCCAGCGGAAATTTGTCAGTTGTTGAAAGCCAATTACACCAAGAATGATAAAGAAAGGAAGGACGGATAGAATAAAGCGTTCCTGGCGGTTAGGATAAAGGGTATGGAACAGGATGAAGGCGAGTGTAGGCAAGAATAGTAAAGTATATCGGCGATAGGAACGAAAGAAACCGTAACCAACCAATAAGCCGAGCGGAATGAACAAAGAGCCAATCAGTACAATGAAATACATGAAATAATTCTGATTGGGCAGATAGGTCGTCCCCTCGCTCATATTGTACGTTAAATAACTGATCATTTCAGCGAACGGATACCCCCAGATGAAATAGTCGACGACACCTTGTGTAATACAAAATGTGATCAGAACGCCCGCTGAGAAGAAACTAAACAACTTGAACTGCCATTTGAAGAAATAGAAAGCCGCGACACCCATTGCAAAAACACCGATCTGATAACGAAAGGATACCGAAAGGCCGATCAACAATCCTGAGATCAGAAAATTACGTGCGGTTTCTTTCTTTAATAGTAGCCACATTCCATAGATGAGCATTGGCAAAGCAGCCACTTCGACCAGATTTCGAACCGAAACGAAAGGCATTATCCAGAGAAGTGCCAGTAACCATCCAACCATGCCTGCCGTTTTTCGATCAGACAAACGCTCGGTGATCTTCATGCCATAATAAACAACAATCATAGAAAAGGCTGCATGGACCAGGCGATTGATGAGCATCAGAATTTTAGGGTTCACGACTCCAATGAGTTTCATTACCCAGAAATACATAAAATTTAAACCGACATACGTAAAACTGTGACCTTCCGGTTTACCTCGGTTACCATCTGTCCAGGGCAGCCATCCATTGTAATCATAGCCATCTACCCAAGATGCAGAGGATTCTATGATGAGGAAATGATCATCATGCATACCATAACCCTGGGAGAAAATTGCAGCAATGAGGCGCACCAAGATTGCAACAAAAAGGATCCATTTGAATGAGTAAATCTCTCTCTGGGCAAAAAGATTAAAGTTCTTTATATTCATCGTATATCAGTGACATGTATGAATGGCAGATGTTTCGCTGTGTTCTCAATTCAGGCAATTTATAGGTGTTCTCCGGATAACTGTTGGCATCCATATTGATCGAGAAATTCCCTTTTTCTGTCACCCAACCGTACCCTCTATTGATAGTATGCAGCGCGAACTGAGGACAGTTGGGGTTCAATAGATCTTTACTCCAGCGGTATTTTCGGTATTCTCCCCCCATTTGATAAAGAAGAGTGCGTGCAATATCCGCCTGAGAACCGAGGGTTTCGATTCGTTTTCCTTTGAATTCCTTTTTTAGAGGCTCACCGAAGATCAACATTGGTATATGGAAGTAACCGGCAAGATTTGGATTTTCAAGCTTCGGTGATCCATGCCCATGGTCTGCCACGATAATGAAGATCGTATTCTCGTACCATGGCTTTTTTCGACATTTAAGCAGGAAATCATTGAGGCATTTGTCTGCGTAACCCATGGATGTCATGAAATCTGCTTCTCGACCATACCATTTCTTTATACCGTTTTTTGGATGATCGTACGGTGAATGTGTGCTTCCTGTGAATGCGCAGTGCATGAACGGACCTTTTGTTTTATCTATCTTTTTGATCAGAATGTCATATAGGTCCTCATCGAAGTAATTAAGCTTACCCTTGCGAAGGTTCTTAGGAAAATCATCTTCGTCCTCCACAACATCGAAGCCGTGATCCATGAAATAACCGCCAATATTTCCGTATTTGAGATCCCCGCTGAAAAGATAATGAGAACTGTATCCCCATTTTTTCAAGTCCTGATTGAGAGAGGGTAATTTACGGTGTTTGTCCGGTTGCATGGATATCGAAATTTCGGGAAGAGCGGGATACCCACTGAAGATGCTTGAGTTACCGATCTCGGAGGTCCCTCCCGTCGCGTACAACCGTGTAAAAAGTAGTCCTTGTTTCGTCAATTGATCAAACAGAGGCGTATTCCCTCCTTCTCCTGTTATGCTGACAATAGCATTGGCTGTCCAGCTCTCCATGATCAGAAAGACAATGTTGGGTCTGGTGTTGCTTAGAATGAAATTATCGTGCTTTTCAGGATAATTGTAAAAATCGTGTAGGAATTTTTTACATTTTGTCTCAGGGATCAAGGGAAACATTGCTCCGATCTCGCTTCGGTTATACAGCATGAAGCTCTTGGCAAAAAAGTACACCGAATTGACTGAAAGGTCATTGGCAACGTAGTCCTTTGTGTAGTATGCCGAATCGATATTGATCGGGATCTGCTGAGTTCCGCCCCTGCCGATAACAATAAAGCTCAAACCACTTATTGCAAGGATTGCAATTCCGGCAGGAACACGAAGAAACCATTTCCACTCGTGTTGTTCCGTACTAGGTTTAAACAACAGCTTCATCAATTTATAACCGAGAAAAAGTTCGATGGATGCGTACACAATGAACCATACTGTCATGCTCAAATCAGCGGTTCGAACTACTTCATCCGGATTCAGCAAATGAGTGAAAACGCGAGTTGTAAGTTTATGGTTCCATTCGGGATACGCATTTATTTCTCCTCCGTGAACGAATGCACAAAGCATTACTTCAAGGAATACAACCGTGTAGAAGCCTGCCTTGCTCCATTTAGAAGGCTTGAGATAATGAATGATCAATAATAGCAGTGGTAAGAAACTTAAAAGTGCACCGGTAGCAAGATCGAGTCGAATACTGTGGACGAAAGCTCCCATCCATTCCAACATGGAAATGCTTTCCAGTTTCTCCCAATTGTGAATTGAAAAGAGAATCCGCTGAAGATCGAAAACCAGCAACCAGAAAAGAAGCAGTTTCGGAATCATGAGTAAGGTCCGTCTCAAATGGATCATGGCACAAAGATAGGGCAGAATTGGGAAAAGGGAAGTTTTCATCGGGATCATGATATAAATCAGTTTTTAACTCGATGATTAATTGTTAATTAGCAGCATGAAAGGACTCTTATTTTTCGGTATACTGGGAATTTCATGCTGGTCAAATTCACAGGACACACTCATATACAGAGATGGTCTAAAGGAAGCTGTAAAAATCCTCAGTGTTCAGAGGACCTACGTTGAATATATTGGCATCAACACCGCTGAAAACCGGATTGTCATATCTAAATCTTCCGAACTCATTCAGTCAGTGAAATATGAAGATGGAAGATTGGTTCATCTTGTTTACCATACGGATCGGGAATTACCCAAACCAAGGGATCTCATGCGAAACTGGGTTGCAATTGATCTTTTGGATCCCTTTTTTGGTCAGATGACAATAAGTTATCAGCACACGTTCAGAAATACGAATTTAACATTGAGAGTGCCACTTTCAACATCTTTCAGAGCTTTATCGGAGAATTATATTCTCTATTCGAGACAGGCATATTACAGTCAAAACAAGGTGGTCTCTACCGGATTGGATCTCATGTTCTTCTTTAACCCAAAGGAAGTTGATGGATTTTTAGCAGGCATATCCTATGAAGGAGGTGTATTTCAGTACGGTTATGAAAACTACAATGTTTATCCGGATAATAATACTGTTGTGAAATTCAAAGATGCAAGTTTCAATGGTATTTATCTGAGGGGAGGATATTACCACAATTCATTTAAACACATCGCTTTCGGTATCTATGTTGATTTGGGTACCTGTACGCAGTTCTATATGCATCAGGACTATAGTAATCCGGAACCCCAGACATGGATCCAAACGAAATCGTACCAATTAGCTGGACGGGCAAAATTTGGCTTGGGCTACACTTTTTAATTCATTAAAATGAAAAACTTTTTCAAAAACAAAACTGCGGTAAAGATCTCGTCCTTCGTGCTGATTCTTGCCATGCTGAATGTGAGTGTTGGATGTAATTACTACAAGGTTTCCACAGCCGATACCGTTTCTAATGGGCTTAAGGAGATCGATGAAGACCGATTTTTGGTTGTGCATTTTCAGGTTGAAAGCTATGGTCTACACGCATTGAAGTTTGATCAGGAGAATCAGCGATTGACAGGATTCAAAAGGTCTATTCCGGTCGAACATCAGGGGCATGATCAACCTCAGGCAGCCGGTAATAGGTTCAAGCCAAGACTTGAATCACCAACGAATGAGATCCACATTTACATTACTGATTACCGGACGCTGGAAGATGGTACGATCTCCATTCCTGTGGAATCGATCAAACGCGTGGATATCTACGATTACCAGGTCGGAGCAACCATAGCGTCTTATGTGTTTACGACAATAGGGATTTTGGCGGGTTTATACCTCATTGTTCTGATAATTGTTCTGTTAACGAAAAGCAGTTGTCCGTTCGTTTATACATTTGATGGTGATATGTATCGCTTTCAAGGTGAAATGTTTGGTGGCGCTATCTCTGAGAATATGCAACGTGACGATTACATGCCGCTTCCTGGTTTTTCGCAGTATGAGGGTCAGTTTCGGATTAAAATAACGAATGAACTAAAGGAACGGCAATATACGGATGTTGCAGAGTTATATTACTTCGAGCACATGCCGGGTATTCAGATACTTTTTGATCAGAAAGGTTCCTTATATACAGTCCGAAATCCTGAGGTTCCAATTCGGGCAAGAACGGATGAGGGAACCGACCTCCTCGATATGGTAACCATGAAGGACTCACTAACCTACGATTTCCGCGGGGAATCATCTGAAGCGAATGATTTAGGAGCTGTTCAAATGAGTTTTTCAAAACCAGATAAGACTAAAACTGCGAAACTGCTCCTCACACTGAAGAATTCACTTTGGTTGGATTATATCTATGGGAAATTCATTGAGCAGTTCGGCGAAAAGTACGAAGTTTTTGCAGAGAAGCAAAAGAACGTTCCTGCAGAGAAGAAGCGTCAATGGATGATCGACCAATCGATGTTGCTTTCGGTGAAAGTGAGAACGAAGATAGGATGGAAACAGGTGGATAATTTGAACGTTATCGGGCCGCTTGCCCAAAGAGACGTTATTGTACCAATAGATCTTGATGGCTTGGACGAGGAAGTTTTGGAAATAAGACTGGAGAGTGGTTATCATTTCTGGGAGATCGATTATGCAGCGATCGACTTTAGTGAAAATGAAAATGTCAGTCAAGCAATTATCAAAGCGAATACTGCAAGTGATGAAAATGACATTGACATCGTTCAGGCACTCTTGAATTCAGATGGCAATTTTCTTTCTCAACTCAATGTAGGAAATGAAGCTTACATTTCCTTTGCGGCACCGAAATTAAAAAACAAGGCAAAGGAATTCTCCGTAATACTGCATACTAAAGGCTATTACGAGTATATTCGGGAGTTCAAGGGGAAACCGAATATCGAGGAATTGAAGAGTTTCCGGAAAAAAGGAGCCTTCCCCAAATTTGCGAAAAGCAAGTTCGTAGAAATCTCTCCGGCCCTTTGATCATGGATTCTACTCAGCGGAGAATTGATGTTTCTTTAAGGTCAGATCAGAGCCTGCGTTCTGATTTGAAACAAAAACCACTAAAGGGATTTTGGAGGTTTTGTATTGTAAACAGACAAAAATGGCGCAACCTAGTCGCACTTTTTAAGATCTACCGGTCCTTTTTTCAAGTAATTGACCTTCTGAAAGTTGTCAGGAACATCCGAAAGGGATTTTCAGGTGACCAAAAGATCCGAAAGGTTATCAAAGTAGACGGGATGTATTATTGGAGGCTGAACATTCCCGGTTGGAATAGTCCGCATTTTAAAGGGTTCCTATATGCCGAGTTGAACAGGTTAAAGCCTCACTCGGAATCTACCAATAGACTGCTGAATGCCTACGTAGCAATAACGAAGAAATGCCCCTTAAAATGCGAACATTGTTTTGAATGGAATAATCTTAATAAGCCCGAAGTGTTGCATGATGAGCAGCTGGATCAGATTATCAGCAAACTTCAACAGATTGGCACCTCGATCATTTCTTTTTCGGGAGGCGAACCACTTTTGCGGGTAGCAGAAATGGAAAGGTTAATGAACAAGTTTGGCAAGGGCTCGGCTTTCTGGGTGCTGACTTCCGGGTTTAACTTTTCCGACAAGCATGCAAAGCGACTGAAGAATGCAGGACTGACCGGTGTTGTGGTGAGTCTCGATCACTGGGATTCAGTTGAACACGATAGGTTCAGAGGGCATGATAATGCATTTTCGGATGCAATAAAAGCGGTTAAATACAGTCTGGATTACAAGTTAGTGACAGCATTATCGGTCTGTTTAACGAAACAAACGGCCAATGAAGATTTTTTAATGCGCTATATGGCACTCGCCAAAGACCTCGGTGTCGGTTTTGTTCAGTTACTTGAGCCAAAGCCGGTCGGGCATTATGCTGGAATGGATATTTCTCTGAATCGGGCGCAACTTGAATGCATGGATCAATTTTATGAGAAAATGAATAGTCGTGAATATGAGGAATTTCCAATCCTTATTTCACATAGCTACTATCAACGAAGGTTCGGATGCATGGCGGCGGGTAACAGATCGGTCTATATTGATACTGATGGTGATCTGCAGGGATGTCCATTTTGCCAACGAAAGGAGGGCAGCATGTTGGATGAGGATTACCTTAAGACAATAGATCGTATGGCAAAAACCGGATGCGGATCGTATGAATCAGCTCCTTTTTAGACCCGTAACAATGGTTACATTTCTTTATAGTGTTGATCATTATCTTTGCAACAAAACAGTTTAACATGGGCAAATTCAATGAGATAGTTAAGTCAGAAGTTCCTACACTGGTAGATTTTTATGCTACTTGGTGCGGACCTTGTAAAATGATGCATCCTGTGCTTGATCGCCTGAAAAGTGAGATGGGAGCGCAAGTCCGCATCCTCAAGATCGACGTAGACAAGAATCAGGATGTGGCTGACAAATTCAAGATTCGGGGGGTTCCAACCTTCATACTATTCAAAGGAGGAGAGATCTTGTGGCGACAATCCGGTGGTATGGACATTCATGCATTAAAGGCCAAAATTAAACAGGCGATCTAGGCTGTCTCACTAAAATCGGTTTAGTGAAGGACTTAAAAAGTTTATGTAACCCTTCCGTCTTTTTTGCGTAAGAGGCGTTTATGAATAATTGCGGTGCAAATTTGCAGAAGTACAACTAATCTTCTACTTTTGCCCCCTGTTTTAAATAAACAACTAATTACACATGGAATCTAATTTAATTTTTGTACCTATTGGATTGGCGATCATCGGATTGATCTTCATGCTGATCAAGATGGCTTGGGTGAAGAAGCAAAACCCGGGTAACGAAAAAATGCAGGGCATTTCGAAAAGTATCAAAGAAGGAGCGATGGCGTTCTTAAGTGCTGAATATCGTTTGCTTGCAATTTTTGTAGTGATCGCTTCCGGAGCGTTATTTGGAATATCAATGGTCGTTCCTACGACAAGTTGGATGATTGTTCCGGCTTTTGTTGTAGGTGCTGTATTTTCTGCTGTTGCAGGGAATATTGGTATGCGCATTGCAACGGATGCCAACTCCCGCACAACTGAAGCCGCACGAACAAGTCTTCCACAAGCCCTGAAAGTGTCTTTCGGTGGTGGGACAGTAATGGGACTTGGAGTTGCCGGTTTAGCTGTGTTGGGTCTGAGCTTATTCTTCATGGTATTCACCATGCAGTTCATGAAAAAAGACGGTAATTTCTACGATGATATGACAATGGTGCTTGAGGCATTGGCCGGATTCTCACTTGGAGCAGAATCGATTGCACTGTTCGCACGCGTAGGTGGCGGTATCTATACAAAAGCTGCTGACGTTGGCGCTGACCTTGTAGGTAAAGTTGAAGCTGGAATTCCGGAGGATGACCCGCGTAATCCTGCAACGATTGCGGATAACGTTGGCGATAACGTTGGTGATGTCGCTGGTATGGGTGCTGACTTGTTTGGTTCTTATGTGGCTACAGTATTGGCATCAATGGTACTTGGTAATTATATTATCAAGGATATGTCAGATGAAGCGGGTAAGCAATTCGAGGATGCGTTTGGAGGGATGGGTCCGATTCTCTTGCCGATAATGATCGCAGGGGTTGGTATCATCGCTTCGATCATCGGTACTTTCCTTGTAAGAATCTCAAATAATGATGCAAAAGAAGCTGAAGTGCAGCGTGCTTTGAACATTGGAAATATTACTTCCATCATACTCTCTGCAATTGCAGGATGGTTCCTTGTAGATTGGATGCTACCTGAGAAGATTAACATGAACTTCTTTGGAGAGGGAATAAAGGAAATTCCAAGCCGACATGTTTTCTATGCTACATTGGTTGGTCTTGGTGTTGGTTATTTGATCTCTGCATTTACAGAATATTACACGGCGCTTGGTAAGAAGCCGGTATTGGATATCGTTAAAAACTCATCAACAGGTGCTGCAACGAACATCATCGCCGGTCTAGCTACAGGGATGATCTCTACGTTCTCTTCAGTAATTCTTTTCGCTGCTGCGATATGGGGTTCTTATGCACTTGCAGGATTCTACGGAGTTGCTATCGCTGCCTCTGCGATGATGGCTACTACGGCTATGCAGTTGGCGATCGATGCGTTCGGACCGATTGCGGATAACGCAGGTGGTGTGGCAGAAATGTCTGAATTACCTAAAGAGGTTCGTCAGCGTACCGACGTTCTGGATTCGGTAGGAAACACAACTGCAGCTGTTGGTAAAGGTTTTGCTATCGCTTCGGCTGCTCTTACGGCATTGGCTTTATTTGCTGCTTACGTTACTTTCACGGGTATTGACGGTATCAACATCTTCAAGGCAGATGTACTTGCAGCGTTGTTTATCGGGGGTATGATCCCGGTAGTTTTCTCTGCATTGGCGATGAAGTCGGTAGGAAAAGCTGCAATGGATATGGTAATGGAAGTGCGTCGTCAGTTCCGTGAGATCCCTGGAATCATGGAAGGTACAGGAACTCCAGAATACGGTAAGTGCGTTGAGATCTCTACAAAGGCTGCTCTTCGTGAGATGATGTTGCCGGGAGCGATCACGATTATTTCTCCAATTATCATTGGATTTGCAATGGGTGCTGAAGCGCTTGGTGCATATATGGCAGGTGTTGCAGTTTCAGGTGTTCTTTGGGCGATCTTCCAGAACAACGCAGGAGGTGCTTGGGACAACGCGAAGAAATCATTCGAAGCAGGTGTAATGATCAACGGTGAAATGACCTACAAAGGTTCTGATGCTCATAAGGCTGCAGTAACCGGAGATACCGTGGGGGATCCATTCAAAGACACATCGGGTCCTTCTATGAACATACTTATTAAACTTACGTGCCTTGTTGGGCTTGTGATCGCTCCGATCCTTGGAAATGGCCACGGTGCTGAAGAAAAAGGAAATGGAAAGTGTGGAATGGAACAATGTCATGGAAAGATGGATTGCCACGCTGACATGAACGCATGCGATCCTCACATGAACGGTGAGTATATGATCGGAAAGTGTGATATGCGCGAATGTGCTAAAATGTCAAAAGATGAGTGTGCTGCAATGTGCGATTCTTTGAAGTGTACACCTGAAGAGAAAGAAATGTGTCTTGCACATTACGATCAGAATGGTAAGTTCATGGGGGGTGCCGGACATTGTGAAAAGAAAGGAACATGTTGTGCTGACATGAAGGAATGCAAAGATCCTTCAAAATGCAAAGACAAAAAGGAATGTAAAGGTGCATGCAAGCACTGATTTCAAATATGATCGTTAAAAGGGATGTCGAAGGGCATCCCTTTTTCATTTGAACCAATGCGTGTTCCTGTTCACAAGCTGGTTGGTGCGAGGAACTATTTGAAACAGGAGATCAGAATGTCATCTTTCAGAAGAATGAACTGAGAACGTGGCGCTTAAAATTCTAGTGTCAAAATAGTACCGGAGCCTATTTCACTCTGCAGATCAAAGGAAGCACCGATCAAATTGGCTCTTTTTTCCATGTTACTTAGGCCAAATCCTCTTTTTGCGCTCTTGAGATCAA
>Ga0315902_10007476_pt1 | contig 14906 bp, 19 predicted proteins | sample LakEriMetagenome_9_FD_203523 | JGI IMG/M metagenome (GOLD analysis project Ga0315902, IMG submission 203523) | Freshwater fungal communities from buoy surface, Lake Erie, Ohio, United States - Buoy 12 MA117 | ecosystem: Environmental > Aquatic > Freshwater > Lake > Lake biofilm | place: USA... | reverse complement strand
CTTCTTGTATTCTTCATAAGTCATTTCTAGGTCCATAACAAAGCCCTTGAAATCATTGGAAGGTTTTCAGAAAAGATAGTCCGTGCTTGTTCAGCGATCTGTCTATGTTCAAGCTGAGTGCCGTTGCCAATCCTCAACTCAATGTAGTGGATCCACGACCTCACAGTCCCATTCATATAAAGGCGGGTAGGTGCAGCCATAGGCAGGACTTCCCTAGCGCATTCTTTGGCAATGCCTTTGCTGACCATCTCAGAATAGAGGTCTTCTGCTTCAGCAAACAACTGAGCAGTCCTTCGATACAGCAATTGAGTTTGTTCTGTGTCTAAGTCATCTATGGAGTTTTGTCGGTTCTTAGTATCTTGACGACGAAGGTGTGGTAAATCTATTCCACCAAGATCAGAGACCCGAGCATACCTTTGACTGAACTCTTGAAAGGAGAAGCTACGGTGCCTGAGTATCTGTGGAGATATAGCCCGAGTAGTGTTGATCTCAAGAACAAGGTTGGCCATCTCAAACACGGACCAATGCTGATTGCGAATACAATAACCAAGAAGCTTATCCACGGTCTCGTGATTCTCCTGGTTACTTGGGTTAGATACCCTGGCACAATAAGCAATGGTTTCTTCTGCGTTTGGTGTGATGCTGATGAGCTTTACAGAACTGGTCATTGTTGGTTGGGTGGTGAGTGGTAATAGGTATGATATAAGAGATATATACTAATAAGAAAACACAATGGGTACTAGTAATAGTATTGTGGTCGGGTTAGTTGTTAACCAAGCCTTGTCTTCTTCTTCGCTCACGCTTCGAAGAATCCTTCGGTGGTTATTTTGGGTTCAACCTACCGCTTCGACCTTCGGTCTCCGCTAACCACATAAGAACTATAGCTATTGGGTCAGCTCCGCGTCAGCCACCTTCGGTGTCTAACTTGGTCTTCATTTTCGGTCGTTTCACTCCCTTCAAATTCAGAGCCCCGGCCCCCATTAACTCTGTGTGTCTTTTTCAATTCCTTGTCGGCCCCAAAACAAGAAAGGGAAGGGTAGTCACGTCCTTCAGTCGGTCAGTTGTCTTTGTGTTTTGTCTATTTCCCCCCTTCCTTCCTGCCCTTAACTGGTCGTCCTTTGGCGTCTACCAAGGAGCGTTGACAATTGTTAAAGGGTTACTTGGTGCAAATTGAAGGGGGAAATAGAGTGGAGGATGGGCGAAGGGGAAGACGAGAAAGACAGTGTTCGGTCAATCCCCTTCTATTACCGCTGTTCCACACCAGAAGGCACCACTCTTCTGGTTCAACAGAGCACCTTCTTTTTAGGAGTGGTTAGATCCAGGTATAGACGCCTGTTTCGCCGGTTCCAACCCCTTCGAAGTCCCTACCCATGACCAGTCGATCTGTCGCCTCCTGTGGGTGGTCAATGAAGGCGGTCATCATCCGGTTCCACTCGGTTCGTTTCTGTTCGATCTGTGCCTCTTTTGCAGAGATAGCAAGGATGTCCTGGAAGTACTTTACACCCAAAGCCAAGGCATCAACCCTGTCATCATGCTTTACCGCGCCTTTTTCCCGACACATGCGCGTTAGCTGGTACATTAGCATCCTGGGAAGGCGTTCTTCGGGGGCCATGTCACCGTTGGAGCGGTAGTCCCACTCAATCAGTCGTTGGTCAACAACAAGGCGATGCTGGTTAAGGATTGGTTCAAGCGTGTCTATGATCCGATCCTCCTTCCTTGTCGTGGCTCTGACCTCTTCAAAGGCAAGACCAATCTTCATTTCGATGGCGTGCTTCTTCATCAGCTCCATGACCGCACCATCACCGAAGTTAGATTCAATTAAGCAGAGAGTTGCCTTGTACTTCTTTGCACGACGCAAAATTTCGCAAAGAGTGCTGTCAGAGTACCCGTCTTGGTTGGCAAAGATGTCCCTAACAAAAAGGTATCCATTGATCTGTGATAGGACAACGGCAACCGTTTCGTCCTTTCCGCGACCGGAGGGGTCCACAGCAATGATAGTCTGACCCCAAGAGGTGTATTCGGAAACTGTTTTAGGTCTATGCCACCGGTCTCCTGGAAGGGCAACAGCAGGAAGGTCAAGCAGAGTCTCTTTATCAGCGCCCCACACCAGATCGCTTGGACCCTTTTCCAAGTCCAAGGGAAGTACGGAAAAGTCAGACAACTTAAGGGGAAACTTAAGCGCATCACTCAGGCTAGTATCAAGCATAAACTGGAGCATGAAGTTGCTCCGTGACATACTTTGTTCCCGTTCAAGGAGGTTAATCTCAGAGAAGCGAGTATCTGTCGGTGTCCAGGAAAGGGCTTGGTGTCCGTCACGTTTAATATCTTTGAGAAGTTGCGGAGCTAGTACTTCGTCGTATCCAGTAAGGTCTTTGGGATACCGAGCTGGCCAGACAAAGGGACGATAGTTGCGTTCTCTAAGGGTACGATAAATCGTGAAAGTAGTTTGCGGCGTCCCGAGAAACACGATACGAGAATCATTTTTTGGCGTAAGGACGGATTCGCCTTCAGTGACCAGTTGCAACAGCTTTTCACGCATGAAGTCGGTAGCAGAGTTAGCGGGAACTTCAACGTCATCGAATATGATAAGATCGGCTCGACTACCAGTGATTTGCCCGGTAATCCCGACGCTTTTAACTGACGGAGCTTGCGCGGGTTTACAACCGGCGACATCAAACGAAACTCGGGACCACCGCTGATCATCGTCCACAGGGCGAAAATGAGCCAACCAATCAAACTCCATAAGGCATTTTTGAGTGAAGATAGTGAAATCATCAGCTCTTTGTTTAGACGCAGAAATAACAAGGATCTTCTTATCACGGTCGTTCCATAGCGTCCACAGAACGAAGGCAGCAGCGATGAAACTTTTACCGAGTCCACGGAAGGCTTGAATTTGAAGTCGTTTGGGTCCATGTTGCATGTAATCAGCAATAGCAAACTGTGCCCTAGTAGGAGGCGGAAGATCAAGTGATTTCCAACACAGTTGAAGAAAAACTCTAAAGTCGTCCTTCAATTTTTGCTCGAAGGTTGCGAGCGATTGTTTCGAGTTCATCGAGGGTTGCATTTGATTTAATTTCATTGGCACGATTTGAAATTACCCACACATTGTCTGGAGTATATCCTTTGCTAGAATCCAATCTATCTAAGGAAGGGGACGTGGGGTTGTTTCCTTTTCCGGTTCCAGTATTATCTTGTAATTTAATATTTAATAATGGGCAATACTCGGGAATGCAAATGTGTTCCAGTGTAAGTGAATGCTCCAACCCTTTTGCTAGGGCCCGGCTTTTAGATCTTGATAGCATTTTTTGCTCCAAGGATCTACTGGACACTCTTTTGTAATGACATGGTTTGCAATACGAACCATATCCATTTTTAGACGCTTTATTTTTTGGCCAATCTGTAAGAGGCTTTTCTAAGCCACAGGAAGGGCATCGTTTTAAGTCCATGAGGGGAACGTACGGAACAGGGGGCGGAGAGGCGTTGTAGCCCCTCCTAGGCACTAATAAGCGCCCTTTTATTTAATTAAGGCGAGTCACCTTAACTTTTCCAACTCCAGAGTTCGTGAGACCGATAGCATCAGCCGCACCTTTACTGAGGTCCAATCCGCGATTCCCGTGGTAGGGTCCGCGATCATTAACCCTGATTACGGCACATTTCTTAAAGCAAGCTCTAAGTTTTGTACCAAACGGAAGGGTTCTGTGGGCCGCCGTAAGGCCGTTTTGATTGAATCGTTCACCATTAGCCGTAAGGTTCCCGTGAAAGCCGGGGCCATACCAGCTGGTGATGACGGACAGAGTAGTTAGAACAGAAAGCATTTGAAGAAAGCAAAGAACTTTTATATGGCTTACGCAAATGACCCCCTCACCCACGCGCAGGGAAAGGGGGCATCCATCTATTTAACCACACTTCCAACGCTTAAGAGCGAGGGCTTTGCGGGTTGGTTTGCCGTTCTTTGCCATTGGTCCTGGGTTGCCCTTCATCCTAGCACAGAAGCTGCGCTTACGAGGACCGCCTTCAGGCTGTGGGGCCTTTAAATTGGATCCAGTGGCTGCGTTATACTTGGCCCTACCTTTTGCGGTAAGGCCGCCCTTGGCAGACTTTTCTCCACGGCCAAGAGATAAGCTCGGGGCCTTTTTACTTTTTCTTTTTTGCACGGCTCTTACCCGCCGAGGACAGGCTTGCCGCAATGGCTTGCTTTTGAGGGTAACCTTCCCTTACCATCTTACTGATGTTTTTGGAAATGGTTTTTTTGGAGCTACCTTTTTTGAGGGGCATAATTATTCTCCCTTCATCTTGGTAGTGTACTTCTTACCACGCCAAGTAAACTGCTTAGCACCAGAGGTACGAGCAGATTTAAATGCTTGGTCAAACGACTTCTTGTTGAAGGAAGCCTGAGTCGTCTTGGGGCTGGGTCCTTGCTTTGGTTTGTAGTCGCCTCGCTTCATAGCGGCAGACAAAGTGCCATCAGCAGTATTACGAGCAGTGAGACCTTCAGCAGCAACACCAGCAAGACCAGCACGGCGAGCAACAGCACCAACCATTCGAGTAGCCGCCGCTTTGGCAAGCTTACCAGCCATCCGTTGAGACGCCGCACGGGCCGCACGACGGGTTTCAGCAGCCTTACGAAGGGCTTGACCTTGAGCAGATGCACGAGCTTGAGACGCAGGAGAGGTGGTACCAGCAGCCTGTTGACGAAGCTGAGCAGCGCCTTGACGGATGCCAGGAGCCCGCTGCGACATCAAACGATTTGCTTCAGCTGGCTTAACAAGGGGACGACCAGAGGCAGCCTTACGGGCCTGAGCCGCCTTCCGTACCAGCTTTTGCATACCTGGCTTGTTGGCATTTACCATCTTAGGCGTACCAGACGGTTTTGTCACCCCACCCTTGCCAGTACCAACGGGCTTAGAGCGTCCAGCCCCTGGGGCCATACCACCACGAACAGTAGCAGGCCCAGCCTCCGCTTTGGTAACCTTAGAAATGCGGGCTTGTTTTGCAGCTCCACGCAATTGGCTAACAGGCTTAGCAGTGTTGCGAGGATCTGTCTTATTTGTTTTACGAGGAGCCATGGTAATCAGGCATCCACGCGGGTCACGCGGCCAGTCTTGTTGGCGTTGTTGGAGGAGGGCACACGATCAGCTTTGCGCACGGTAAGGATGGCAGTTTTAGCAGCACTAACGGTAGCATTCAGAGCCACGGTAGTAGCAGAATTTGCAAAGGTAGCGGGGACGGTGGTCGTAGTAGTAACACCACCGGACACGTTTTTGGTGGTATGAGACCGGTTCTTCAGTTCGTCTTCATCTTGACGACCAGGGGCGTTAGAAATGGAACCGAAAGCGGAACCGCCAGCAGGAAGAGTAGCCATTTTTTTAAAGAATAAATGTTCTTAGGTAGTAGTCCAGGACAGGACTTTTGAAAAGTTGTCAAGAGAAAATGTTTCCTGACATACCCACCAGCTAAGCCAATGGGACGAGCCTTTGCTTTGATTGCAAGAAAGACACGCACATACTACGTTGTTGGTAGTATCGTGGCCTCCGCGTGCTTTTGGATGAACGTGATCCAAGGTCAGATTGTCAGACGAACCACAATAAACACACTGGTTATTCCAGTAATCTTTAATTGCAGCTCTCCACATCCGCTTTGCATCAGAGGAGGTCATGGCCCTTAAAAGAAATAAGTACTCAGAAGGATCTTTGAGAGGCATCGTGGCCTACTGCGGTGGTTTACTTCTTCTTCTTTTTAGGAAAGCCCGCCTTCATATTGGCGTAGGCCTTAGGAGTAATGGTAGAGTTCTTTTTAGAACGGGAGGTTCCAGCCTTTTTACGGGCATTCATGTTGGCATAAAGCCCAGGAGGCTTAGCGTTACCCTTGTTCATTTCTTAGTGCTTTTGTTGTTGTGGCCATTTCGTGCGCGGTTCCGACTTGCGCTTTCGAGAACCATCGTCCCCTTCTTGGTATGGGAAAGATCGGGGCCTCCCTTTCCCGCTAGGCCGCGCCTTCTACGTTCAGTCCACCGTTCTTCGGAGGCATTCTTAACAGAAGGCTTCTTATTCAGTTTGCGTTGATATGCCGCCTTCTTAGCGGCTGCCTTTGGATTAGCAGCATAATACTTGGCGGACTTACTTTTTGCCTGTGCCATATTCGGAGAAGAATACCTTGTTTTCAAGACGCTCAATTCGGGCAGTACTATTTCCCACTTTTTCAATGAGCACCTCAACCGACTTGGCAATGTTATGAAGCGTGAGCATGTGCCATCCAAACAGCCCAAGAGCTGCTGTGGCTATGGCATTACGGATAATGTCATTATTGGATGACACGTTCCAAATCCTCCAACTCAAGCTCAGGTAAGGTGGCGAACAGTTCAGCCAGGGGTGAACCAGAGATTGGAAGACCGGTAACGTTATTCTTAGCAAGCCAATCGCACGCTGCACGAATGTCTTGTGTGGTGGCAGTTCCGCTTTGAATGCGGAGGATCAGTTCCTTTGTAACAAGGCCGTGAAGCTCGTTAAACTGATCTTCAGTGGCTCTTGTCATGGTTAGGGGCTAGTATTGACCATCAGGCCTTCATAGATCGGGTAATCAGAAGTCAAAATAATGGTCTTTTTAGCCCAACCAATGTTACTAAAAACCCACACAGCACCGTTGCCATCGGTAAACACCTGACCAAGGGTAGGTGCAGGGCTGGTAGGGAAGGTAGGAAATACGGGGTGAGACATCAGTTGTTCTCCTTAATCAGCTTTAATAGTTTTTGTGGATAGGTTGGATCTGTTGCATAGCCCTCAGTTTGGAGTAATTTGACGCACTCCTCAACTGACTTGGCACGGTTAACGCCTTGATACCCTTTGTAATCTTTGTACCAAAGGTTAATCAGCGTCTCAATGCAAGCTTCTGGGCTATCAAAGTCCCGAAAGATGTCATCAATGGTGATCCATTCCCCATCAACGAACTCCTTGGTTGTGTGGATAGAGCCTGGTTTACCCTTAATTCCAAAGAAATTGTTCTTACCAGAGGTGTGCTTGCCATAACCGGACTCAAGAGCCCACTGAGCAGCTACTACCTCAGGAAACTTGGCCCCGCATTGCTTAGCAGCAGCCTTGACACCCTTCCAGTCGTTTGTAAATACCGCCTTAGGGGCTTCTTTGAGGGGTCTGAAGGTCATATACCAGCCATGACCGGGGGCTTCTACCTCCCAACGCCGTAGCCAGTTCCTCCAGCTGTACTTAACAGCCTGACCGCCCTTTCCAATGGTAACATAGCCTCCATTGATGTTATCCATTTCCCCATACGGGTCGTGGAAGATGCCATACTCAGCATCAGCACCAACAAGAAGCATCCAATGGCCGCCTCCCCGAGGGGCATCAACTGGTCCCTTATGAAGAATGCCTGTCGCAACCGGATACCCAGCTCCAAGCTCCGCTAAAAGCTTATGTTTAGTGCCCTTCATTGAAAATCCTGCCTTGACACCATAGTCAGCACAGGCTTTAATGTGGGCAGTATAGGAGGTGGTATCGCCGTATTTAAGAACAGTCCTTAAATAATCATCATCAGCATTACTACCCTTAAGCGCATCGGGCATGATGTACTTGATGGCCATCGCACAGGTGCTAGAAAAGCACATCCGATCACCATGCACCGTTGCACTATCGGTTTGAGGGTAATACTGCTTCACAGGCAACATTACCATCGGAGTCACAGGATAGAATCCTTAACTTTTTTGATTTTATCGTCCTCAGAACGAAGAGGACGCATCAGATCCACTACCTTAAGAAAGATCTGGACAAGGCTATTCGATTTAAACTTGCTCACACCGACAATTTCGGAAGCAAGAAACAAAGCAAAGAAAACAGCCGCCTCGTAGGTCAGCTTAAGTCCAAAGATGGTGATCATGGTGGTTAACGGCCTTGGCCGCGTGTTTTTTTACGTCCGTGGTTAGGAAGGGACCGCGTTCCCTGCCCCTGTCTAGATTTTTTCGGGGGACCGGGAACGAAGCTCACCTTATTCAGAGCGCCTTTTGGTTTGGCCATCAGCTCCAGGGAAGACCAGCAGCCTTGGTCGGGTTGCGCTGTTCTTCAAGTTGATTCAGCAGGGCCTGGCCAATTTCCTGAACCTTATCAGAACCAAGGGCTTCCTTCACCCAGCCAATCACCTGTTCTTCGGTGAGTTCAGAGAAGGGAACCAATTCTTCGGGACGCTCAAAGCCAATCGAACCATACGCACCAGCCGAATACACATCATCTTTTGCATCAATGGTGTAATGAGCGGTGTAAACAAAACCATCGGCGGTTTCGCGTTCGAGGTTGGCAATGTGCCATTCAGCGGTGAAAGTGTTGTCAGACATGGTTTTAAAGATTTGGAATGCTGTATTCTTGGGTGGTGTTGGCGTAATGTTTCCAGATTACATCCGCAGTATTTCCCGCCCAGGCAGCAACCTGAGCAATAGGAATGTCAGCCTCAATCCATCGACTGATTGCAGTGTGTCGCAGATCATAGGGACGGTAGAGGTTAGAAATCAGATCAGCAGAACGTAGCTGCATCATCTTCTTTCGAAAGTAACTTTGGTATGCCAACCGGTCCCAGGGAAAGATAAATTCACTGTCCCTGTCAAGGCTGGAAAGGATCTGTTGGCACTTATTGTTGAGAGGAACCCAACGCTTTTTATTCGTTTTGGTGCTATGTTTGAGGCCGTGGGTAAGAGTAAAGTTGCGGTGGACTAGGATTTTATCATCCTTAATGTCATCCCACATCAGTGCCCTTACCTCACCAGTCCTCATGGCAGTTTGAAGCATGAACTCGGAATAGGTTGCCCAGTTCGTTGATTTGTAGGTACGCTTTGCTTCAAGAGCGACCATCACCAGATTAAGTTCCTTGCGAGGAATCACCACAATGTCCTTATCCATCTGTGGTGCCTTAGGCATACGAAAGGTTTGGATTGGGTTGCGCTTAATCAAGGCAATGTCCTCCTGGCTAGCCCACCGATACAACCCCTTCAGGTACATAGCGACCCGACGAGCAGACTTAGTGGGCTGTTGTTGTAATAGCCAGGTAAGAACTTTGCGGCCATCGGTATCAAAATCCTGGTAGGGACTCCGAGAAAGCCACTTTTTCGCTTGCGCGTAGTCGGACGTGAGGCTCGTAGCTTCAAGTGAAATCGAGCGTTCTGCCACGAATTGGTCCCAGGCTTCCATCAAGGTGAGGGCCATGTACGGGTAAAAGGTCAACGACCCCCTAACAGTACACGACCCGTCAACCCCTGTCAAGCCCCCTTAGTGAGTAGGGCTAAAAGGTCTGGCTACCACCACCAAATGCGCGGACCAGGCCGATACGGGAGACCGGCGTAGACCCAGAGCATTGGGAAGGTTATGGCAACAACCATGAGCAGTGCTGCAATGAGATAATTCATGCGGATTCAAGGGCTGCAACTTTGGCTTCCAGTTGCTCGATGCGCTCTTTGCTTTCTTTCAGAGCAGCCACCAGTAGAGGCACAACCTCCGTGTAGGAGAGCGCCAATGCCTCTGGATCTGTCTTGTCAACAGCTTCTGGCAGCACTGCATCAACGTCCTGAGCAATCAGGAAGCTCCGCCGCTTGTCTTCTGGGTCAGTAACCAGGCGACCCGTCAAAGCACGGAGAGTTGCAACTTTGCTTAGCCCACTCTCGATTGGCTCTAAGTCGGTCTTAAATCGTTCGTCAGAAAGAGTTGACCAAGATGTCCCGCTGTAAGCAAGTTGAACGCCTGTGCCACCACTTGAATCTGAAACAATAAAAGCAGAACCGGAGTTCATGCCAACAATGTTGTACCTGCCGGCAGTTGTGCTGCTATGCCTAAAAGTAAGCTGACCAGTAGTGGCATTTTCAAGAGCATTTCGATTGGCAACGTGTGCGTCAGTTGTCCCGATGCAGACTTCGCCACCGTTTTTGATGGTCATCCGCGCTGTCGGGCTGCTCGCTCCATCGGCGGTAGTGGAGAACACTAGGCGGCCCGGCATGTCACCAGCGCCAGGCGTTCCGTCTACTTGGCAACCAATAAAAGCGCCAAGGGAAGACAAATTACTTCCATCAGCGCCAGCAAAATCGATTCGACCTAAATAGTCTCCAGACTGAACAACTGTATTGCCACCAACAGAGCCAGACCTTGACTTACCAAAAACCAGATAAGAAGGTTGATTATCGTTGCCGTTGTTGATTAAGTTGACAGACGAAGTGTTGTAACTTGTACCTTCAAGCTGGAATCGGCCATTAACACCTGCACTGCTACGGTCACTAGACGTGCCAACTAACAGGCGTCCTGAGCTGTCGATGCGGGCGCGTTCGCTTGATCCAGTAAAAAACTGAATTGGGTTGCCACCTATTCCCAACGCACTCTCATAACCAGCATCGTCAACCCCAACGACAGCATTGTTGGCGTAAGTCGAACTGGCAGAAAAAACAATATGGCGGTTTGTACTTGGCTTTACGTCAAAAATAGTCAAGGGCCCAGTAGTGCCAATCCCTACTCGCTGTGACGAGTCAATGGTGATAGCTGTCGTGCCCGCCGCATCAATGGCAAGTTTGCTCGTTGAAGCACTGGCGGAAATCTTTGCAAGTTCAGTGCCATCAGCTTTTCTTAAGTCCAGCCCAGAAAAACCGTTTGTACTGTTTGATTGAATCGTTATGCCAGCACCAGTTCCTGATCCATCATTCTTGATGACTAGATCGTCGTAGTAACTGGATGTTCCAGTACCAGGGCTGCTAGTCCCCAGACCTACCCGCCCCGACGAGTCAATAACGAGGCTGTTAACAGGTGCGCTGCCGTTAAAGCTGACGGCTTGCGTGCTGCCTGCGGTGCCTGCGCCGACGAAATTCAGAGCGCCGGTTGAGGTGATGCGGAGGCGTTCGGAACCGCTAGTGAAGAAAGCAAGTGGCTGATAGGAGCCTGTCCCAATTTTGTCGGAAGTGATATAAGCGTAGCCGCCAGCATCATATGTACCAAGCACCAAGGCAGATGAGTTGGCGCTTTCGCGGGTTCTAATCCCGTTTCCAGTTACATCAAGTCGGTAAGTGCTTGGCGCAGCACCAGCTCCGATTAGTCCGTTTGAATCAACAAACAGCCGTCCAGTGCCATTAGTTGAGATGGCTACTTGGTCTGCGCCAGGGGAGTAGATGCCAGTGTTGGTGTCGCCGGAAAAGGTAACGCTTGGGGTACCAGCAGCCCCAGCATTAAAGGCAACGGTTTGGTTAGCCAGTTTAGTTGCAGCAGTAGCAGCAGCAACGTTGCTCAGATCTTCCTTGGCAAGAGGATGGCCACCTGCGGTAGCATTATCATGAACAACAACAGTATCTTTAGTTGTATCGACGGTGACCTCACGAAGGGCACCAGTAAACGTGGAGTGCTCAGTAGTAGTACCGCCACGCAGTTGAAGTTGATCAGCCATTGTTTTTGTTACTTAAGTAAGAATCAAACAGTTCCAAGGTTTGTCAGACCACAACCGATTGCACAGTTGTAGTTGGCTGTGCCGCCGTTTTCACCGGCAAAGAAGTCAGATGCACAACCAGATGTAAGGCCGCCAAGATCAATGACCTTGGAACCTGGAGACCCTGCAACGAGGTTATAGAGGTCTCCAAAAGATTTTTGACCAAGACTAATAGCTTGACTAGCAAGAATAATAGCCTGGTTAGATGTAGTAACAGCAGTGCTGGCATTACTACTAGCTGTATTGGCAGTAGAAACTGCGTTGGTGGCGTTGGTGGAGGCGGTGGAGGCGGTACTTACTGCGTTACTTGCATTTGTATTTGCAGTGTTTGCAGTAGATACGGCTGCCGTTGCATCAGCTGCAGCAGCATTAGCAGTTGATACAGCTGCACTAGAATTAGAAAGAGCCGTATTGGCTGTGCTAGTAGCAGCGTTGGCAGTAGATAGAGCCGTATTGGCCGTTGTTACCGCATTACTAGCATTGGTACTTGCTGTGTTAGCGGTACTAAGAGCCGTCGAAGCATTGGTACTTGCACTATTCGCGGTAGAAATAGCCGAGTTAGACTGGTTAAGAGCCGTAACTGAGTTATTAAGTGCAGTGGTAGCATTAGTATCTGCATTGGTAGCAGCATTTAACGCATTGTTAGCAGTGGTAACCGCAGCACTAGCATTTGATGAGGCTGTGTTGGCCGTGGTTACCGCCGCAGATGCGTTTGTATTAGCAGTATTGGCCGTACTAACAGCAGCGGATGCGTTTGAAGAAGCAGTGTTTGCCGTTGATACGGCATTACTAGCATTAGTGGAGGCTGTGTTTGCTGTGCTAAGTGCAGTATTAGCAGTTGAAACAGCAGTACTGGAATTACTAAGCGCAGTGTTTGCTGTGCTCAGAGCAGTATTGGCGGTTGCTGTAGCTGAAGCTGCTTCGTTATCCGATTCTTGACCAAGATAAATGAGTTGGTCAAAATTATCATTCAGATCAGACGCACGGATAGATGATCCAGGAGAAAATACTGCCTGGAGAGTTGTGTCATCCGTTTCCCGATAGATTCGAATAGCTACCCCAGCACCAGGGGCAGTATTGAATTGAATAGTGGTAGCGTTGGCAAAGGTGTATGCAGTTGTAATGGTGCCATTAAGGGAAACCTTAACGTCAGCCGTATCTAAGTATGGAAAGGCAAACGAGTAAAGAACCGTAGATCCATTACCCGTATAAGTATTCTGAGTGATTGCCATTTAAGGGGTACCACAAAGGTATGCTTTAGAAGCCGCCAAACTCTGTAAGTTCTTCTAACTCTTGGTTAGGACCAAACTCACCTTGAAGAGCACGGATGTTCTTATCTCTGCTTTGAGCAACGAGAAGTCGATACGAACCGCTTTCTTCATAAAGTTGACGCAGTGCGGGTTTCTTAAACTGATTGACGATTTTGCCAATCTGTCTAACGTGTGGAGGTGCGGTATCTTCATCACCAACAACAAGCATTTCAGCCGTAACAGGACGACCAGCGTAGGCCTTAGCCATTGTTTGCCATTCGGGTGATTTTATTGTCTTTTCCAATTCCTTCCTTAGGCCAGAGCTAGCAAGGATTTGAGCAAGACGCTCACGGTGTTCTGGTTCCAGTTGAACAGAGTCAGAACCAGTCTTAAGAACGTTATTGATGGGGTATCCAATCTTGGTGAGTTGTTGAACAACGTAATCCTTTTCCACGTCATAGACGCGAATAGGACTCACCGCATTGAAGATGCCACCACCAACACTATTGCTCTTCTTACCAGTGATGGGGCTAGTTACGGTAGCAAGGTCTCTGCCATAGCCAGGGGCAGCAGAAACAAGCATACGATCCAACTCACCACGGGTTTCCTTGAGGTAAGGATCCAAGGAGTTTGCAAAGGCGCGACGAACACCAGAGTAAGGAAGGATGGTATTAGCAGAGTTAAGAACAAAGCTCATGCCACTTGGATCAGACAATGCCTTTGGATTCAGCATCTCACCAAGCGTAGTAATACCAGCAAGGAAGCTCTTATCGGTATAAGCAGCCATAATGGAGTACTGGAGCTGTCGCATCACATTAGATGCAGCATCAGCACCACCAATCTTCACAAGCCTCATCGCATCAGCCACAATGCTAAGCATCGAGTTGATGGGTTCAAAAGAGGCATAGGAAACCCACTTATCTCCAACCTTAATGGACATAGGAGGACGACCTTCTGCCCGCCAAGCTTGACGTTCGTTTGGATCGTGTGGCAGGTTACCAGTCACGTCCGTGCTAAGACCAAGCATCAACATGGTACCGACAAGCAACGAACCGGTAGCTTCACGGCCTTCCATCTCCGCAACAAGCAGAGCATCTCCACTCTTAAGGGCAGATTGGTAGGTTTCGTTAAAGCTACGCATGGCGCGGCTGATCACGGGCATGTGCTCAAGGCCATAACCAAGCAGGTTAGCGGGGGTACGCACAAAGGGAATGAACAAACGTCCAAGACCCATAGGCATTTGATCCACTGCATTGGCAATGGTATTCATGAAGGAACCTGGATCATTCTGGAAGGTAATCCGTTCCGCATAATCAAGCAGATCCTTATCAAGGATACGACCAGTCTGAGGGTCAATACCCTTAGAAAACCCTTCGATGTACTTATTAAAGAGTGTTTCTACATCAGCCTCATCAGCCGAGTGGGCCATGGCTTCATACATCGCCTTGCTGTGCATCCGATAGCGAGCAGACATTCCCTTAAAGAAGTCATCGCTTGCCATCAACGCACGGCTTGGCCAGGACAGCCAAGGATTGTTCAGGGCCTTGTAGGTGTTATAAAGGAATCCAGCAGCAACCTTTTCACCATCGGTACGAGCAGCAAGATTCATCTGCTCAAGGATGGCTCTGGTTTCAAAGTCTTCAACAACAAACTTCTGTGAGAAGTTCACCGAGTCACCGGTCTTAAGCGTTGTCATGGCGGTTTGCCACGCATCACCGATACCGTTAAACATACCATGAAGACCAGCCACCGATGAATCACGCAGGGCCTTATCGCCCTTTATGGAGCCACGGAGATAGGTTGAGAAAGGCCTTTCAACAAGTGAATAGGTGTTACCAAAGACGTTACGCAGGTGAGTAATAGGACCAGACAACATGGACTGGTACATACTCGTTGTTAGAGCCTTGACGCCCTGCCTCACGGCAACAGCACCAAAGCGTACGGTTTTGGATGGATCACCACCAGCAAGTACCATAGCTCGAACTAGCTTATCTAGTTCATCCTGTGCGGACGGATCATTGCTACGCTGGAGCTGCTTAACACGAAGAGCCCATTCCCGAATCTGTCCACGAGTCAGTTCACCATCAGCAGCATCTGCCGCATCATCATAAACTTCGGCGTTGAACTTAAAGATATTAAGGGTCGAACCAGTCTTCTGTGCGGTATACTTATGCAGATCCAACAATGTGACCAGACGATCAACCACCCGAT
>Ga0315902_10007475_pt1 | contig 14908 bp, 8 predicted proteins | sample LakEriMetagenome_9_FD_203523 | JGI IMG/M metagenome (GOLD analysis project Ga0315902, IMG submission 203523) | Freshwater fungal communities from buoy surface, Lake Erie, Ohio, United States - Buoy 12 MA117 | ecosystem: Environmental > Aquatic > Freshwater > Lake > Lake biofilm | place: USA... | reverse complement strand
CCGGTGTTTCGGCAACGCGAAAATCGAGTTCGCCTGGGTATGCATTTTCTATCGCCGCCAACATCGATTGGTACCGATCCGAGTCAAAGGAAGCATTATAGGATTGGCGATGGCGTTCGATCATATTAACGGGTTGAGGGTAAATTAGACAATCCCGACTAAATAAGCAATGATCAAGCGTAGACTTCTGACAAGGATTCAGCGGCTTGGCGCAAGAAATTTGGCAGTACTTGCAAATAGGTCATTTGGATCTTGTCTTCATCTTCCAGCTGATCCAGCATGCTTTGCCATTTTAGTTCACCGTGGTTTTCGATCACCTGTTGTTTTTTGTCTGCTTGCAATAGATATAACCGCATTCCTGCTGGATCCGCCTCCGGGTGAAATTGTGTACCGACCATCCACGGATTGATCCGCGCCGCCATCAAAGCTCTTTCATAGGGCACATGGGGTCTTTCCTTTTCCAAGCAGAGGGTCATTCCCCCCATTTCTTCAAGTCGGTGCTCATTCGGATGTATGACTTGGTAATCACGGCTATCAACCGCATAGAAAGGATCGTTCAGTCCCTCGAATATGATTTCATTTTTACCTCCGTTTAGCCGGTGTATCGGAAACACCCCGAAGGCGGTAGAGTGGCGTTTACAAACCATGCCAAGATTTAGGTGTCTGCAGGCCAGCTGAAACGAATGGCAGATAAAGAAGACAAACTTTTTTCGATGTGTATCCGGATTCGAGTTATGTCGGATGACCCGATCTAGCCAACGACACCACTGAATGTCCCAATCTTCGTATCGGCTCGACAAGGGATCACCCGGTCCACCGGTGGAAATAAAAATATCATAGTCCATGCCCGGCAAGGTGGCTTCTTGTCGTACATCGAAAATATCGACCTGTATTTCCAATTGTTCTTTGTTCGACCAGTCGGTCAGTATCTGGTCTAGGCATCGCATGCCCTGATTGACGGCACCGTTGTAAAGATCTAAAATAGCAACGCGCAGCGGAAGTGGAGCCATGACAATCATCTGGCGAAATTAATTGAATTACATTCCCAATAGGTTGAGTAGTACATGTGTATTCTCCACAGTTGTGGATTTATTTTCTTCTGAATACAGGTTTTCCGTTGATGTAAGTGGCATTCACTTTCGTATTCAGGAGTTTATCATTTTCAACCAGCATGATATCCTGGTCCAGCACGATAAAATCTGCCCATTTGCCTTTCTCCAAACTACCCTTTTCCTTTTCTTCAAAGCTTCCTTTTGCGGCCCAGATCGTCATGCCGCGCAGTGCTTGTTCGCGGCTGAGTGCATACTCGGGTAGAAAACCCTTTTCCGGCCAACCGGATGCATCTTTTCGTACTACCGCACTGTAAAATGTTTTGATTGGTGAAATATCTTCAACGGGGAAGTCTGTTCCGAGTGGCATCCATCCGTTTTGTTCCAACAGTGGCTGATATGCGTAGGCGTGTTTAATTCGCTCCGAACCCAGTCTTTCCTCTGCCCAATACATGTCAGAGGTAGCGTGTGTGGGTTGAACCGACGGAATGATCCGAAGCTGTCGGAATAGAACCAGGTCATATGGATTCACGACTTGAGCATGTTCGATGCGCCACCGTAGATCATTTCGTTTGGGTAAATACCTGGCATAGGTATTTAAAATAACCCTGTTACCACTGTCGCCAATCGCGTGGGTGCACATTTGCCATTCGTTTTCGAAACACCAACGTGCTATCGAGTCAAAATGCTCCGGTCGGCTGAGCAGAAATCCGGTATGCCCGGGCATGTCATGGTAGGGGTGAAGCAAACAAGCGCCTCTGGATCCCAATGCACCATCGCCATACACTTTAAAACTCTGTACTTGTAAGCGGGGCGATTTTAATTTTCCGTTCTCTTTTGCGTAGCGATAATTATCGGGGTCGTCAGACAGCATCACATTCATCCGAATTTGTAATTGCTCCTGCTCCTGTAATTTTTTCAGCTTGGGAATATGTGTATGATGTAGTCCGCAATCTGTAATGGAGGTCAGTCCAACCGCCAAACAGTTTTGTTGTGCCGCCGACAACGCCAAAGCATATTCCTGTTCAGTGGGTGCAGGAATCAAACGTGACACCCGATCGACTGCATTGTCGATCAGTAAACCGGTGAGTGTACGGCCTTTGATTACAAATTCACCTCCGGTGATCGTATCGCCCGGTGCAATACCTGCCAGGCGCAGGGCGGTTTCATTTGCCAGTGCTGCATGTCCGTCGATTCGTATCAGTAGTGCCGGACGATCCGGATAAAGTTTATTCAATGCCTGGTTGTCGGGAAAGGCTTTTGTTGGCCAGTCGTTCTGATCCCATCCTCTGCCGATCACCCAGCCCGTTGGGCGGTTAGAAAAAAATACAGAAAGTTTATTTAAAACATCTTCCCAGCTCTTGGTGCCAACCAGATTGGCCTCTCTCAATCCGAGTGCATACTGTACGAAATGGGCATGTGCGTCATTGAGGCCGGGCACGATCGTGGCCCCATTCATGTCCTCGATCGTATCGGATCTGAAGTTTTTTTCGATCTGAGCGCGGGTACCGGTCGCTACTATTTTTCCTTCACGGATGGCCATCGCTTCAGCGATTGAAAAGGCCGAGTCGACTGTGTAGATACGAGCATTGACGATCAGCCGGTCAGCTTTTTTCTGATTCGAACAGGCGAACAGTCCGAAGGAAAAACAGAATAGTATCCAGTTGCAGAGGTGGTGCGAGTTGCAAATAGACTTATAGGCCATGTAGGAATTGTTGTTGGATGTATTCAGCTACCGATTTTAATTCTTTTTTCTCCTCGTAGGTTCGGAGCTGTCGATCGGCGCCGGTGCCGTGGTTCAGGATATCTTGTACGGATTCGATTCGATGTCGACTGCCCAGCTGGTCGAGAACCGGATCAAGAAAGTCCAGTAATTCTCCGATCAAGGCACGTGTATTGACTTCTTCTTCTTTGCCAAAATCGATCAGGTTGCCATCTACGCCATATCGGCTGGCTCGCCATTTATTTTCATTCAGCAAGGCCCGTGAATATTGAATGAAATTTAGGTTCTTGGAGCGGAGCATATAGATACGGGCACAGATAGCTTGGAAAAGTGCGGCGATGGTGATGGTTTCCTTTACGGTGAGTGGGATGTCACAGATCCGGAATTCAACGGTATTGAAAAAGGGATGTACGCGTAAATCCCACCAGATCTTTTTTGCATTGTCGATGCAATTTGTTTTGATGAGCAGCTTCACGTAATTATCGTATGCTTCGATGCTTTCGAAGGCATCCGGTATACCGGTGCGGGGGAACTTGTCAAATACCTTGGTTCGAAATGATTTATAGCCGGTCAATCGGCCTTCCCAAAAAGGGGAATTGGTACTGAGTGCGAATATGTGTGGAAGAAAGTAGCGCGTACTGTTCGCGATGTGATTGGCCATCTCCCGGCTTTCCATGCCCACGTGTACATGTAATCCAAAGATCAAATTGCTTCGAGCAGCTTCCTGTAGCTCATTGACGATCTCACTATAGCGGATATGTTCAGTGATCAGTTGACTTTCCCAGTGACTAAAAGGGTGTGTGCCAGAGGCGCCCATCGCATAGCCCAGTCCGCCTGCGATGTCATGTATGGTTTTACGCAGATTGGCAACGTCTTGGAAGGCTTCATCTGCATCGGCACAAATATCCGTTCCAACTTCCACTACGGCTTGGTGCATTTCGGCCTTCACCTTTTCTTTCAGGATTTTATGTCCCTCCTGTACGATCTGTTGACGGTGACTTTTCAGTTCCAGTGTAGTAGGGTCAAGCACCATGTATTCTTCTTCCACCCCGACAGTAAAGGTTTTGTAATTCAGGTGCATGGGGAACCGATTTAGAAATTAGGTAATTGGTTGCTGTTGGCTGCTTCTTTTCACATACTCACCCCACGTAAGGTTATCTGTATCGGGGCGGTTCGACTGGGCTTTCTCAATGGCATAGTTGGCTGCTGTTTCGACAACCCATTCAAAATTCTCCTCTCCAACACTGGCCAGGTCGGCATCGGGTGCCGGATTGCAAAAGTCAATCGCATAGGGTACCCCGTCGCGTACTGCAAGCTCAACGGTATTGAAATCATAACCCAGGTATCGGTTGATGGTGAGTACGATATCAGTCATTTGTTTCAGTCGCTCCGGTGTTGGAGAAAAATCGGCTACATATCGAAGGTGATGTGGGTTACGCGGCTCATAGGGCATGATTCGAACGTGTTTTCCGCCGATGCAATAGCAACGGTAATACTCTGTGAATACGATCTCTTCTTGCAAGAGCATCACCAATTGGCCGGTTTCCGCGTGTTTACTAAAGAATTCTTCTGGTCCTTTTAGTTTGTAAACATTTTTCCATCCACCGCCGGCGAACGGCTTCATGTATGCCGGAAACCCGACGTAATCAAAAATACCTTTCCAATCGAGCGGATAGGCTAAGTTGGAAAATGAATCCGGAGCGGTAGCATCCGGTAATTCACGGGAGGGAATGATGGCTGTTTTGGGTACAGGAATGCCCAGTTTGGTCATCAAACAGTTATTGAAATACTTATCATCAGCACTCCACCAAAAGGGGTTGTTGATCACGGCCGTGCCGGTTACAGCAGCATTTTTCAACCAAGTGCGGTAAAAGGGAACATCTTGCGAGATGCGGTCGATAATTACTTCATATCCGCAAGGTTCACCTTGCATGGCTTTGTCCAATCGGACAGCTTCTGCAACGATGCCATCAATTTTTTTACTGTTCACGCGGTTGACGAAAGCTTCCGGAAAGCTTCTTTCCTTTCCGTGGAGAATGCCTATTTTTTTCATAGTAACCAAATGTATTTGGTCGTCGCCATTTGGCAAAAGAAATCGCTCTCCTCGGGTATTGATTCATTATTTTTACCCGATGTCGGGTTCACAGCATCATACCTCATATCCCCGGATTTCTCGGGGATTGCCATCCGAGGCGTTGGGTCGAATCGTTCAAATCGACCTATACCTACCTGCCCCGATCTTGCCTGAAACTTGTCCTGTTCTTTTGGTTAATGATGGACAGGATCTGCTCAAAATGCCCATCTCGGAAATAGTAGGCGATCTCTGGTCTGATAAACAGATCAAACCCATGCTCCTGGTGGCGATACATGCCGGAAAAGAAAGGAAGATGGAATATGGAACGGCCGGAGAACCTGATTACCAGGGACGGGGGCGGGATGCTGAACAATACCGAAATTTTATTCTGGCAGAATTGCTGCCCTTTATCCATTCGGAATTTCCTCAGACGCATCAGGGTTCTATCAGCCTGGCGGGATTTTCACTGGGGGGGTTGTGTGCCATGGACCTAATTTGGCAGCATCCCGAAATTTTTGATTCAGTGGGTTTGTTTTCGGGCTCCTTCTGGTGGCGAAGCCTGGCACAGGAAGATCCTCTTTACTCAGATGACAAGCATCGGATCATGCACCAGCGCGTACGCAAGGGTCTAAACCGAACCCATCAGCGTTTCTTTTTTCAATGCGGGGCCTTGGATGAACAACAGGATCGTAATGGGAATGGGATCATCGACTCGATCGATGACACGTTGGACCTGATCGAAGAGTTGACACAAAAAGGGGTCTCCAGAGCCAATAACATTTATTATCTAGAGTTGGCGGACGGAAAGCATGACATTGACACCTGGGCCAGGGCTTTCCCTTTTTTCTTACGTTGGAATTATGGTCATTAAAAAACCCCGATCTATTTGATCGGGGTTTTTTTTATGCTTTGCGAGTGATCTTAGTTGAAGATGTAGCGCAAACCAAACTGCATGGAGTAGGTAGAGAAGATGCTCACGTTGTCGCGGAAGGTGCGAGTGATCATTTCTCCTTGTGCAGTGGCCAGTTTGAACTGTGGGGGAACCGTACCACCGGGCACTAACAAATGTGTATTTTGTGGTAATAGAATACCGCTGGCATTTATTGATTTCAGTTTACCCCAACTCGGATTCAACAGGTTTCCAAAGTTGAAAATGTCGATGGTGAACTGAAGCGTGTTTTTGTTTTTACCAGCGCTGGTGAAGATGTCTTGGGCAAATTTCAGATCAACACGGTTGAGCCAGGGCAATTGGGCTCCGTTACGCTCAGCATACTGTCCGCGACGGGAGCGCAGGTATTTGTCTTGCAAAATATATGCTTCAAACAAGGCACGTTGTGCACTCTCATTATATACGACTCCATTTTGAGTGTGAGAGGCAAAAGACATTAACTGTACTTCTGCCGCCGTGGGGATATAGATCAGGTCGTTACCATTGACTCCATCTCGGTTGAAATCACCTCCGAACGGAATTGATGTGGAAGTGCCCCCGCCATAAGTATAGGAGAAGCGGCCATTGATGCCTCCGTTATAGTAAAGTGAGATGCTGGTGGCCAAATGTTTGAAATATTCTTTGCGATAAGTCAGAATACCCACTACGCGGTCTGGGATCACGTAATCTGCATAGGAGAGGTTCTGGTAGTTTGAACCGGCAACTGATGCAGTTCCTTGCCAAGCAGAAAGGGGCTGATCGCCACCACCATCAAACAAATTCGCGGCGAAAGATTTCGTGTAGGCAATGGAAGCATATAGGCCCTTGCTGAATGTCTTTTCCAGTTTGGTTGTTAAGGAGAAGTAATAACCTCGGGCAGCGTTATCCAGCACAACGGGGTTGAATTGATTGATTTGGGTAGGACTGCTGGAGGTGTTAAAGGCTCCGGCATTATTAAGTGTGTAAACAGAACGAGCAACCGTATTGGCTCCGTAGATGGGCCGGTTGTCAGGATATCCGACAATATTCAGCGCAACGGGTGGCAGGAGGTTGATGTTGCGGAAGTAAGATGTGACCAAGTCTTTGTTGAAGATTGCTTCTACGGTAGCGATGATGCCTCCTGGCATCTTGGTATCGATCGCCAGACTCGATTTCCAGGATTGTGGGTTCTGGAACTCCGGATCCAATGCGGTCATTTGAGTAGGAATGATGGTTCCGGCCTGAGGAACAGTCGCTGGACGATAAGCGGTAGGATTTGGGTTGAAAGGGCCAGGCGTATTGGCCTGTCCGTTGAATGCTTGTGTGATCTGAAGCATTCCATTATCACCCGACTGGCTCACGATCCAAACGAATGGTATACGTCCGGTGAAAATACCTGTTCCTCCACGGATCTGCAGCGAGCGATCGCCATAAAGATCCCAGTTGAAACCAAAGCGGGGAGACCACATGATTCTCTTTTTAGGAAGAATGCCAGTATTGAATTTCTCACCCCCAACAAAGCTTGCGTTGGCCACCAAGGGGTGTGTGATGATTTGTGGGGCGAAGGGATAAGTGGGGAGATCCAAACGGAGACCCAAGGTAATTCGCAATTTCTTGTTCACAGCGATCTCGTCCTGGCCATAAACTGAATATTGCGCAAATCGGAAAGAGGAGAGGGCTGGAGCAAAGCCGGGGGACAAAGAATAGGTTAATGCAAAATCACGCGGTTTGGCGCGCAGGGCTGGATTGGGGTTCAAGGCACTGGCGAAATCAGCCCAGCTGTTGAATACATAATAGCTGGTAGCAAAGCGTTGAAATCCGTTAATGGTTTCGTTGTAATCAAACTGTCCACCTACTGTCCAATTATGCTTGTTTTTGGTCCAGGTAACGTAATCAATGATTGAATACGTTTTAACCTTGCGGATGTTGCCAAAGCTGAATGGCTCATATCCGAATGAAGTGTAAGGTGCAGGACTTGCAACACCTGAAGTACTTAAGATGTCAACAAAAGGGAACACCTGACTCTCAGAAGTTCTAGAATCGTTTTGGTAAGTGAATGTTCCGCGTAGGGTATTGGATACTTTACCCCAGTTGGAGTTCAATTCGGCCGCAATGGAATACAGGTTGGCACCTTGGAAATAATTGGAGTTTTTGTACCACAGGTTATTGATGTTTGTCCGACCCAAGCCAGAGGCGTAGTTGAAACCTGCACCAGTCGTCGAAGGGGAGGGGGTAAAGGGCTCTCCACCTTCTACTTGGCTATATCGTATGTTGAATTTGTGACGCTGATTGATGTTCCAGTCGATGCGAGCAAGGTATTTGGTGCGCTCAATCGAGGGTGTATAATTATCGAAAGGTCCTGTTTCGTATCCGTAATTGGTGAGCAGGTATTGACGGATGAAGTTAAGTGAATCAGCTGTGGGTCGAGCGATGTTGGGGCTTGATCCAAATGTGGCACCGGCAGTAGCAGCGATGTTGTTTTGAATTTGCTTGGGCGATGTTTCTGTTTCGTAGTTGAAGAAGAAGAAGAGTTTGTCCTTGATGATCGGACCACCGATACGAAATCCGTATTGCTTGAATTCTTCGGGGTTACGATTAAAAAAAGTTTTTTCTACTCGGTTACCACGCTGATTTTCATTACGGAAATAAGTGTATACAGACCCAGAGAAAGTGTTTGTTCCGGAACGGGTGACGGCATTGATCGCACTTCCGATGAAACCCGTCTGGCGGATATCAAAGGGTGTGATATTGACGGACAATTCTTCAACGGCATCCAGGGAGATCGGGGATCCACCGGCAGGAAGATTTGAACCGATACCGAAGCTGTTATTGAAGTCGGCACCATCAACGGTGAAGTTGTTTTGACGAGAGTTACCACCTCCGATAGAGGCGCCATTCGCTTGAGGGGTTACACGTGTGATGTCATTCAAGCTTCGGCTGATGGTAGGTAATTGATTGATCTGGCGAACGCCAATGTTGGTGAGTGCGCCGGTGCGGCCTGAATTCAGAATGGCATTCTTTCTTCCACCGGTGATCGTTACACCTGTCATCGTGGTCGATGTTTTTTCCAAGGAAGGATTTAGCAGGAATGATTCAGCCAGTTGCAGAAAGATGTTATCGACTCTTTCCGTGTTATGTCCAACGTAGCTGATCTCGATCAGGTACGGACCGCCCACACGCATGTTTTGGATGGAGAATTGACCACCGGCACGGGTAATGGTGGTGTACTTCGTGCCGGATGGCTGGTGCGTAGCAACAATGGTTGCTCCGACAAGAGGCTCATCGGCAGTGCTTTTTACTGCGCCGTTGATTGCCGAGGTGGTAATCTGGGCGAAGAGCTGGCCGGCCACGAAAACAAGCGTGAACAGAAAGAGGATTCTCTTAAGCATAGTAGTTTTGATTTTCGGTTGCAAAGAAACGGAAAATTCCAAGTTAAATATAAGCAAATATCAAGTTTCGGGCTTGGATAATAGCCATTTAGGTGAGGTTAGTTCTCCACAAGGCCTGTCAGGGGGTACATCTATTTTACGCCCTTTCAAATCGAGCTATAAAAATCAGAAAAACAGTACTTTATGTAATTTTCCACTTGCAGTGGGCGGATTATTCTTTCTTTTTCTTCCGAAAAAGTCCCCGAAAGAGATCCCCCAGGTGGTCATAATCCTTCTGATAGGACAGGCTTCCACCCGTACGTCTGGCGGTTATGGGGTTGGTATTGTTGGTCAGGAAGTCGTTGCTTTTTCGGTAAAAGAAGCCGACCCGAAGGCTACCGCTGGGGTTTAACAACCACTCCATAGTAACGTCGGGCAACAACTGTATGCTCTGGGTTAGGTTGGCGTTGGTGGTGGATTGTCCCAATGGAGCATCGAATCCCAGCCCCCCTGAAATGACAAAACGGTTATTAAAGAACGATCGTCCGATCGAAAAATTAATATTACTTCCCAAGTTCAGCGCGTTGTTCCCGGCGGCCATCCAATCGCGGTTATAAAGGGAGGTATTCAGGTTGATGGTGTACTTGTCACTTTTTAGCAAGTTCCCCAACAATTTGTTGATCTGGTCGCTGAGTACGTTCAAAAGCACGCCTGAGATCGTCGATACGCCGATACCGGTGCCAGTCGGGTCACCGGCCAATTCACTGGGGGCGAAACTATTGAACACGATCAAGTAGGTGACTTGCCGATTTAATTCGTTGGGATTTTTTTGTAGCTGATTGATCAACAGCGCTAATTCTTGGTTGCGATCTACGACGCTATTCGGTGGAAATCCAAGTGTGAATTGGATCTGAGGTTGAAATAATTTTCCGCTCAATTCAGCATTCACAAAAACATCCCCGCGGGCATTGCTCATGCTGTTGTTTATATTGAGGGAATTCGCCAATGGCGCGAAACTTACTTTCTCGGCCCGATACACAGCTTCCAATTTTATGTTTGCGTCGTAGGGGTCACCGCTCCATTCTACATAATGTTGCCCGCCTTTTTTGATCTCAAAAGGTTTTTTGAAAAAAGACTGGAACGTGAACAGGTAGTTCCCTTCTTCGATGTTATATCGGCCTCTTAAGGAGAGCGGTTCATTACTGCCGGATCGTAGCTTAAGGGTTCCACTTCCTCTGCCCCTGATCACATCTCCGGTCAACTCATCCAGTACCACTTTTGCATTCACAAGTGGCGTGGCGGTAATCTCAATGTCGACGGTGAAATTATCTGCGACCCCTCGGCTTTCCTTGCCCGACATCTCTCTGCCATATTCACGTTCGATCAGAAAATCAGCATCACCCGACTCCCTGCCATCTTCCGATAGCAGCGTTAAATAACTACTGTCGCGATCAGAGGCACGAGCTTGCATATTCAGGAACAAGTCCGTTTGGGGTCCGCGTAATTGCAGATTCAATGTGCCTCTTGCATTTCCATAGTATACCTCCTCCTGATTCCGATCGGTATTTAGTAGCAGAACAGGACGGTCGATTCCGTTGAGCGGTGAGCGGGTGGTGGCCGATAAGTCGTAATACATATTTCGGAACGACTCATGTGCGATACCACCTCGTAAATAGATGGGATTACCGGTGGCTGAATCTTTTAATACCCATCCATCCAGGTCGATCAAGGTTGGGGTGATTTCAATGTCGGCGTCTTGTATCGAGTAAAAGCAGTTGGTGTAATCCACCCGAAGCCCTGCACCGGATAATCGACCTTTACCATATAGTGTTGGGTTGTTCAGGTCTCCCGATAATTCCACCTCACCGGTCAACTTGCCGCGGATATCACTGAAAAGATGTCCAAGAAATCGCTCCAGTATTTTGATCGGGTAGGCGTTGGCTTTTAAGACGACCCGGTTACTGTCTAACGGACCGTTAATGAAAATATTGGCATCGAATGTCAGGTTCTCAGCGGGGTTTAAAGTGCCCCCCAGTAAACTCAGTTTGTTCGATACGGGATCGAAGGCTAAGGCAGCCCCCAACTCACCGATCGAATCGGCATCAAACCGAAGCAACCGGGTCCGTATTGAGTCTGCCTCAATGCGAAGAGTGCCTGCTGGATCGGTCAGTCGAAGTTTCGCAGACAGCAACCCCTCGAGTTCATTGGCGGGAAGAAAGTAGGGGGCGATGTCATGTAGGTTGAGGGATTCAATGGAAACTTCGATATCGTTGTCCTCACTGGTTTTCGAAGGAACGGTTCGGACCTCAATGCGCTGGTCTCCTTCACGCAGGGTGAGGTTGCCAATGGCCGGCTCACCTTTTCGTATCACCAATTGACCGTTCTCGTCGATCGACCAGAGTTTTCCTTGGATTAAAAAAGTAGAAGGGGAGAGATCCAGCCGCAAACCATCAGGGTAGGAGATCAACCTGCTTCGAATATCTGCTTTGTCAACCGCGCCGGGAAGTCCTGCGAGTAAACGTATATCTGCCGTGTCTCGGTGTGCCGTTACGTTTATGCTCGCCTCGGGTATGCTGATGCTGTCATTCAGTTGGATCTGTTGGAATTTTGCGGTCAGGCGAATCGAGTCCTGGTCACCATTTGTTTCCCACTCGGCTCCTTTAAATTGATACTTACCAATTTTAAGATTCGGTAGGCTTGCCCTCAATTGTGTGATGCCCGCATCCGGCCGAATGTTTCCATTTATCTGCGCATTGCTTAATCCACTGAATGGGAGATGCAACAGTTCCAGGTAGGATTCGATGTTATAGGTGTGTATTGAAAAGTCGATGCTGTCGCGCAGTGATTCGGTATTTGGGGCTTTGATCCAAGATGGAAAATGCTGATGTCCTACTTGTATGAACAGCGCCGGTAAGGATGTCCAGCTGAACCGCCCGTTTATATCGCCATCTATTTCATTGGAGCGAAGTGAAATGTTTTTTGTTTTTCCGTATTGCTGCAGGGTCAGATCAAAGTCTTGCAAACTGAGTGGAACTTCATTTCGGGATAACTCGAGCGCGTGTCCTTGCAATGTGCCGTTCAGATCATTCAACCCGTTGCCACTGAACTGACCTCTGAGAGATCCCTTAAGGGTTAGCCCATCCGGATTCCATCCGAGTTTTGTCAGGTCCATCCATTCCAATCTTGCATCCAGGTCCCAAACCGGTTTATTGGAGAACGGATCACCGCTGAGTTGAACAACGCCATTCAGGTTCGGATCTTTTGTGTCTAGCCGGAGTTGCCAATCGGGATCCAACGCCTGTAAGGCAAAGCGAATCGGTTCGTAGCGGTATGATCGTGTCTGTAGTTCCGAGATCTCACCACTGGCCTGGACACGTTCTTTGCCAGCGCCTTCTACAGACAAATTGATTTTAGCGGAGCGTATGCCAGTTTCCGGAATGATTCCGGCAAGTCCGTCGAGTTGTCCACGTAGATTTAGCTGATAACGGATCGGTTGGTTGGCAGTGAATTGCAAACCAGCTTTTCCATACAAGGATCCGAACTGTGATCGGATACTGCCTTCCCAATCTCCTTTAGTAGCACTGATCTGGCCTTTTCCTCGTATTTGCGCAAATCCGATTTTTTTTAGGTATGATTTCTCTGTTTCGTTCAGCGAGATCCATTTTGTGATCGCATCAGTACCAACAAAAATTTCGGCTTTATCGAAGGTCCAGCTCCAGTCTTTCTTACTGCGCCAACGGTTCCCGGAAATCTCCCCACTCAGCCGTAGTGCATTTCCCCACTGGGCCCATAGTGATCGCGCGGTCATACGATCTGCCCCGATGCGCAGCCCTCCTTGGAGGAGCAAGTCGTCTGTGATGGGAAGTGTTTTTCCCGTGAGGGTCTTTATGTCAGCAGGACTGATCCGCCCTTCTTTGATCTCTGATTGTATTTCATTGCCTTCGGAAGTGTGCACCCAATACAGATCTTGTTTCAGTGAACTATAAGCTGTATTCAATCCAAAATTTTTCAGCTGCCATCCTTTAGTATAACCAAGTAATTGTCCCGACAGATTCTTAATCTGAAGGCCACTTGATTCGTTGCCCGACAGGTCGAAGGGCATCGATAAGCTGTCCTCGCTGGCTTTTAAGTGATTGATTTTTACCTGCAGATCTGTCCAACGCATACGGGATGTGTTGAATACGGAGGGCGTTTTCGGAACAGTCTGTTTCATCCACTCAAAACGTCCCTTTTCCAGTTGAAGTTCATCCACCGTAATGGCAGGCCCCGCCCAAGTTGGCATCCATTCAAACAGGTTTTTTTGGGGAGCCGCAGGAGCGTTTGGACGTTTGCCGTTAAATGTTTCAATGGAAACATGCGGTTCACTGACGATCAACTGACGGATATAAAAAACAGAATCAGCCGGATCGAGTCGATCTGCCAGTAACGTTAATTCTCCAACCGAAGCGTCAATTCGGTTTCCCTCCCATTTGTCGTCTTGAATGAAACGAATATTGATCAGCTCTAGTTCCCGCAGATTAAAACGGGATCCTGATCCAGTACCTTTTGATTGCTGGTTGCCGGAGCCTTTGAACTGGCTCAGGAATTTTTCGTGTTGCCAGAGGGAGTCGGTGCGCTGGATTTTAAGGAGTGCATTTTCAAGTCGTATCGGACCTAGATCATTCTGATCGCGTAGAAAAAACCAATTGCTAATATGCACCTGAATTAAGCCGGCATGTAACAAGGTGTCTGACCGGGAGTCGTATATAGTCAGTCCTTCTAGTTTCACCCGATCGAATAAAGAGAAGCGGGCGTTTTTCAACTCAATACGAGTGTCCCATTGTCCGGCTAAATAGCCAACGATCCGCTGTGTCATCCAATTCTGCCCAAAAGGAGTGAGCAGAAACAGGTAAACGGACAGCAGCAGGAGCAACAGCACTCCGATCACCCATTTAGATATCCGCAGAAATTTTTTCAGACGATGGTTTGGGTAAAATTACAGCATGTGCGTCCTGCCGCCAATTCAGTTGGGTACGGATTTGTTAGGATTGATGTAACATTGAGCTATGCATGTCTGTTTATCATACCCCCGCCTGATCCTAATCCTGATTCCGTTTTTTGTCCTTACGACTGCCGGAACTATTCGTGCACAATCTTCGGCCCGTTACACGCTGGTGATCCATGGGGGTGCTGGAACCATTACTCGTGCTAATATGAAGTCGGAGATGGAAAAAGCCTATTTGCGGTCGCTGGAGGCAGCATTGGATCAAGGGGAAAAAATGCTGGCTTCTGGTCGGACCGCACTCGATGTGGTCGAGGCTGTCGTGCGCTTTCTGGAGGATGACTCATTATTCAATGCCGGTAAAGGTGCGGTCTATACCCATGCAGGGGAGCATGAGTTGGATGCTGCGATCATGAACGGGAAAAACCTGATGGCGGGCGCTGTGGCCGGAGTGAAAACGATCCGTAATCCCATTACCGCCGCCAGAAGTGTAATGGAGCATAGCGAGCATGTGATGTTGAGCGGAAGAGGGGCTGAAGAGTTCGCCAAGCAACGAGGCCTGGAAGGGGTCGACAACAGTTATTTCCATACAGAGAGTAGGCGAAGAGCATTGGAGCGCGCCCTGGAGGCAGAGAGAAAAGAGGCAAAAGAAAAGCAAGTCCCCTCCGCTAAAAATACCGCGATGAAAAACGATTGGAAGTATGGAACGGTCGGTGCCGTGGCCTTAGATCAATACGGCGACCTGGCAGCTGCCACCAGCACCGGGGGGATGACCAATAAAAAATTCGGACGGATCGGAGATGCCC
>Ga0315902_10007472_pt1 | contig 14911 bp, 20 predicted proteins | sample LakEriMetagenome_9_FD_203523 | JGI IMG/M metagenome (GOLD analysis project Ga0315902, IMG submission 203523) | Freshwater fungal communities from buoy surface, Lake Erie, Ohio, United States - Buoy 12 MA117 | ecosystem: Environmental > Aquatic > Freshwater > Lake > Lake biofilm | place: USA... | reverse complement strand
TTGGATTCGAACCAATGACCTCTTCAATGTCACTGAAGCGCTCTAACCAACTGAGCTAACAGACCGACTCTGCTATTATAACTCAACTTTTTATTATTAAACTATGAAAATGACTATGATTTTGAAAATTATGGTTGTTGTTGCTGAGGTTAAATAGTTTTGTTGGTTAGTCTTTGTAGTACCAGAGTACCGCCGTTGTTACCCCGGCACTAAACAATGGTTCGACACTCATTATCTCCCCTTTTGTAAAATATACCATAGACATACTTACCAAAAGAAGGAAAAAGATTAAGGTAATTGACCATCTTAGGCCCCAAACCAGTATATCTAACATTCTCATATTAGATCTCCTCTCGTATGATCTAACCTCAGCAACAAATATATTATACCTCAAATTCAAGGTCAAGTCAAAATTATAGGTTATTTTTATTTAGATTATTTCTTTGCAGGTTCAATTACTTCATCTATGATTCCGTAATCTTTGGTTTCCTGAGCATCCATCCAGTTGTCTCTTTCAATGTCTTTTAAGACCTCTTCAAAAGATTTTCCAGATTGTTCAGCAATCAATTTAGCATAATCATGCTTCATTTTAACCATCTGTTTTGCATATATTTCTACATCAGTAGCCTGACCTTCTGCCCCACCTAAAGTTTGGTGAATCATAGTGTGTGCTCCTGGTAATGAATATCTTTTTCCCTTAGTTCCAGAGCAGAGCAATAGAGCTGCTGCAGAGGCACAAAGACCAGTATTGATTGTTACCACATCGTTTTTAACATGTCTAACTGTATCAAACATAGCTCTACCTGAGTAGGCTTCTCCCCCTGGAGAATTAATATAGACTTTAATGTCTCTTGTTGGGTCAGTTGCTTCTAAGAAAAGCATTTGAGCGATAAAAGTATTTGCTGTTGCCATATCTATTGGCCCAGTTACAAAAATAATGAAATCTTTAAGTAATCTTGAATAAATATCATAAGATCTCTCGTAATTGCCTTCTTTTTCAACAACTACTGGAACTAGTGTATTTTGAATATTATTATTTTTCCTCATTATTCTCCTCCTTTTTAATTTCTTCTTTTACTTCAGGTTCTTTAAATACTACTAATGATTTCAAGTAATCTAGAGCCTTGTTCTTCTCTATTACTCCTTTAACATACCATTTCTCGTCTGTAGAAAGAAGTCTGTTTGCCAGGTTTTCGTCTCCTAGGTTTTTAACAAAATCAGCTATTTCTTCTTCAGTTGCTTCTAATTTATGGTCTTTAACAACTTCCATTAGAATAAACTCAGATTTAATGTTTTTTTCAGCAATTGCCTTGTGATCTGCTAATAAATCTTCGTAAGTTTTGTTTTGAGCTTTTAGTAACTGATCCACATTTAAGTTTAAAGTTCTGATTTGAGAAATGAATCTCTCAAGTAATCTATCAGTTTCTTCATTTACCATTAATTCAGATAGTTCAAATTTGGTTTCTTCAAGAATTGCATCTACAATTTCTTCAGAAGTTAAAGCTTTATCCTTTGATTTTTTCTCAATAATCTTTTCATATTTAGGCATGGTAATTTCAGGTTTTACGGCAACTGTTAACTCGAAAATAAAATCTTTCCCTATTTCAAATTCCTTAACATCAACTTTAGGGCTTGAGTAAGGGAAAATTGATTTTTCCTTCATTATTTGAGGATAATATTCCTTAAGTAATGCAGAAATAACCTCCCCATGTACTTTAGAGACATCGATTTTTTCTAGTACTACACTTTTTGGGGCTTTACCTTTTCTAAATCCTTTAATTTCTGTTTCAAGTACGATTTGGTCAACTATTTTTTCGTAAGTTTGAGCTACTTTATCTTTTTCTATTGTGGCATGAATTAATAATTCAGCATTTGGTTGTTTGGTTACATTTATATTCATAAGTGACACGATTTTAACACAACCTTATGATAAGATAAACTTAATATGAAGCAAAATGCTTTGATTTTCAGTTTGATATTCCTTCTTACTATATCCTATAGTTTTATTTCTTACTCACAAAATAAAGAGAGAGAAAGAGTTATTGGAAATTGTCAAAACATCAAAGATAATTTAAATAATCGAAAGAATTATCTATTAAAATCAATTATTGAGAGAAAGCAAAACATGTCAGATATAAAAGCATCTTTGGAGAAAATGGAACAAGTGAAAAATCTAGATTTAAAAAAGAGAGAAAATTTAAACAAATTTTATGAAGAGACAGACTTACTCATTTTGGAAAGAGAAGATTTAGTTATAAAAATAGACAATCTTCTAATTCTAGATTGTAACTCAGACAAAAAAGCTTATTTAACAAAATTAAATATTTTTAATAATAATTTTAAAGCTCATTTAAAGAAAGAATTGGGAATTCGAGAGGAATTCGAAGAAGATATATACTTTAATTTAAGCGAACAAGAGAAATGAAATTTAATAAAGAATCAAAATTAATAACATTATTTATCTTTTTTTGCTTGGTATTAATTTCAAGTTTTGCTTATGTTAATTATCAAAAAACATTATTACCAAAAATTGTCTTAGAATCAAAGACAAATCCACTTGAAGTAGTTAAACCTGAACCTAAAAATTCTAATTTAAACCTAAATGAAGTTAGGGATTTACTGATTAAAATGGAACTGCAAAATGATAAGAAATTAGAAGTTGATGACATTGAATAATTATTTGTGTATATTAAATATATAGTATAAATTTTTTTGGATCTGCTCCAAGAAAGGTTTTTAATGAAAAAAACTCATAGCTCTGAAAAAGTAACCTCCTTTTTTACCAAAAATTTAGGATTAGTTGGATTATTAACAATTATTAATTTGCTACTAATATATTTTGTATTTGATAAATTACAATCTGTTGATGAAAGAGTTCAGAAATTAGAAGGTACTACTAATTCAGTTGTTAAAGAAATGAACAACATGTCTCAACCTATTGTTGAAGAAGAATCTACTCCTGCAAAAAAGTAGTTTTAGATAGGTTTAGAGAGGGGCGCTTTTTAAGCGCCCCTGTCTTTTTGTTGATATAATTTTAAGATATGGTTTTAGCTCATTCTCTTATTGGAGTTCCGTTAGCTTATTATTTAATAAAAGATAAAAAAGAATATTGGAAAGATAAGTTAACTCTAAATTTTCTATTTATGGTAGCTATTATTGGTGCTGTATTTCCTGATTTTGACCTAGCACTTGGTTTTTTTATTCATGATTTAAATCATAGAAAACTAATTTCCCATTCTGTAATCCCCTATTTAATACTTTTTATTTTTATTTTCTTTCTATCAAGTGTCTTTCAAAAGAAAGAAAAAATTATTAAAACAGCAAATTTAATATTCTTCTGCTCTGTTTTGTCTCATTTAATTTTAGATTATTTGGTGGGAGGTATATCTCTTTTTGCACCATTAGAATCATCAATTTATGGATTAGATATATATTTTGGTTTTCCAGAAAATTTTTTTGCTTCCTATTTTACTTCTTGGTATGTTTTTGGAGAATTATTCTTGATTTTATTTTCAATATTTTATATTTACAAATTAAGGGAAGTAAAAGCAGTTTATTTGACTCTATTTTTTTCATTTATTGCAATTTTAATGATATTTATCACAAGATAATATTTAAGTGTAAAATATTCAAGTGAGGATTTTTACACGGAGGTGAGAGATGGGAATTTTTATTATTGTAGTATTTATAGGATCGATTATTTCAATGCTCTATTTGAATATGGAAGCAAAGAAGTTGATTGAAAACTTGTAATACTTCAAAACAAACCGCAGGCGGAAGGGAAAACCCTTCCGCCTGCTTGTCTAAATAAATTAAGTAAATTAGAAAAGTTTTAGCTGCTGATTAAAACTATCGTTATATTTTTTAATGTATTCGCAATATTTACAGCCTTCGTTTGGTAACGGAATATCTTCGTTTTCTAATGTTCTATGAATTTTTTCTATAATTCCTTCTACCCAATTATTATTTGCTTCGTAAGTTAGAATTTTGACATCAAAAATTAATTTCTCATTGAAGGCATCCAAATCTTTTCGAGCATTTGCATAAACAAAGTATCCTATATTTGAAACTTTAAATCCAACTCTTGAAAGTAAGTATTGATAAATCTCAATTTGTCTTTTGTAACCTTCTTTATACTCCCCTTCCAATGTTACCTCAGCAGATGTAGATGTGGATTTGTAATCTACAACATGTATTTCTCCATTTTCATTAATCCACAAATCATCAACCGCTCCAAAAAAAGTAATTCCATTTTCATGTTTAAATCTTACTCCAGTAAAATTGTGTCTAAATTTATCTAATTCTGGATGTTCGTATGGAACTGCTTTAATGCCATATTTTTCCATTAAAGAATGAGGTTTTTGTTCTTTTCTAAGTAAATCAAATTCTTTTTTTAAAAGTTCATCTACAGCTGAGTTGAGAGAAAAACCAGGTCCTGAAGGTCTTTTTACCAGACCATTTACATCTAAATAAAAACATCTTGGACATTCGATAAATAAATCAATTTTGCTTCTAGAAATATTGTAATTTTTATTCATAATTTAATTATATAGGAAAATTTGTGTTGTTGCTGCGGAATAGTTTGTAGTTTGTTTAAAGGTCGTCGAATAAAATCTTATTTGCCAGCCCAAAAATCAGACCAGCACTAAAGAAAATAACCTCCCCTTTCCAAAGATCGTCTAATGAGATAAATCCCATAAAGAAAATCGCTACTAACACTATCGTTCCAATAGCTGAAATAACAATCCCCAATTTAATGAGGACATTAAAAACAGCTAATATGTATCTCCAGCAGAAATTGACTATTGAGTAAATGATACTCATCTTTGTCCTTTCTATCGCAGCAACATCAGTATTATAACAATATTTTATAAGGTAATCAACATTATAGGTTATTAAATCTCTTCTAAATCTTTGATTCTTTTCCAACCTGGCATATGGGTATTTAAAAGTTTTTTAAAATCTGGTCCATGATTTGGGACCAGTAAATGACAAAGTTCATGAAGAACAACATATTCTACAAATTCCATTCTTCTTTTAGCCAGTTCTGTATTTAGACAAATTACTTTTCTTCTACATTCACAGTAACCCCATTTCCCCTTCATTTTTTTAATCACCAATTCTTTTTTGGTTACTTCAAGCTCATTTTCCCATTTATCAAAAAATTTTTCAGTTTCTTTTATTAGCAATTCTTCGTACCATTTCTGTAAGTGCTTTTCTCTAGTTTTAAGACTAGTTTTTGGATGCACTTTCATCACCAAATTCGTATTATTTTCAATTTTAATTTCTGTTTTTTTGAGTTTTTCTTCATTAAGTTGAAAGATTAATTCTTTTCCAAATAGAAAGTGGCTTTCTCCGCTTACTAATTTTTTCGATCCGTATTTTGTTTTTGCTTCCATTTTTTTGATGGAAGTTCTAATCCATTCTAATCTAGATTCTAAAAATTCTTGAATATAATGCTCTGGAGTATTTTTTGGACAACTTAAAGATATTTTTCCCTCTAAATTAATTTTTAAATGAATATTTTTGATCTTTTTTCTAATTAGTTCTATTTCAAATTCGTGAAAGATTATAATTTGATTCAACATGCAAAAGTATAATATAATATTTTTTATGGATAAACAAAAAATAATTATAATAATTTCTTCTATAGTAGTAGTTTCTGGAGCAGCTTTTGCTTATTGGTATTTTCAAAAATCTAGCGAAGCTCCCTTATTTAGAACCCAAGATGGTGTTTCAAAAAGTACAAATGAATATAAAGAACCTTGTGTAATAACTGTTAGAGGTGATAAGTACGATGTTACTGAGTTTAGAAATAAACATAAGGGTGGAAATATATTTAAATGTGGTGAGGATATGACAGATGCTTTCAACAAGCAACACGGCGAAAAACAATTAAAAGAATTGCAAAAATACAAATTATAATTAACCTATGGAGAGATTATCCAACATACCAGAATTTTATGTTACCAATAGAGATTTTGAAGAGATACTTTGGATGTCGGGATTAGAAAAAAACGATATTTTAAATCTACCTGAAAAAGCAAATGTTTTAGAAGTAGGGGGAGGTGTAGATCAGAATTTTGCTGCAGGTATAAAAAGCTTAAGACCTGACATACAAGCAATAACAATAGATCCAACTCTTATTATTGGTTCAAATAATAATAATGAGTACGATATATACTTTGGAAGAAATAATGGAAATAGAAATAAAATTTCTTATGTTCAATATTTAAGAAAAATTAAATGGTATGAGATTAAAAAACTAAAGCCAGATAAAAATTCTCAAAAGGTAGAAGATACAAAAAAATTTAGCGAACAACGAATTCAAAAAAGTCATGAAGCAGGAGAATCAATTGTCAGTTTGGCTCCAGAAATACCCTTAAAAGAAAATTCTTTGAATTTATTAATAGATGTTTATGGTCCGGGAATTTATCTTCAGACAGGTAATAATTCAAAACTATTTACTTACCTTGAAGAAATTTATAGGGTGCTCAAGCCGGGAGCTGAAGCAAGAATATTTCCTGCTGTAGATATTAGATCTGAAATAAATTCTTTACCAAATCAACTTGAAGAATTAAGCGATGCAGAAATACAAATAAATTTAGAAAAAACAAAAGAATTTTACTCAAGTATTTGTATTAAACAAAATTTAGATTTTCTTATAGATTTTATTAAAATTAAGGATCATAATAGTTCTGATCAAGCATTAATTTTAGTTTTAAGAAAGAAAAAATGAAAGAATCTAGTTTTTATGTAACAGATAGGAGTTTCGAACAAATCTCTGGGTATTTAGATCTTACTTCGGAAGAGATAATGAAAATTCCTCAAGAAGGAAGAGTTTTAGAAATAGGAAGCGGTGTTTATAGAAATTTTGCCTCAGGACTTTCAGCAGTTCGACCTGATTTAAAAGTTGTTTCATTAGATCCTACTTTAGGTATTAAAAAAGATGATTTTTTAAGTGTGGTAAAAAGGGATAGTCAAGGAAAGATTGAGTCGGTTTACTATACAAATAAAATTATAAGCAAAGATAAGGACTATTTTTTAACTGGAAAAGCTGAAAATACAGAAAAAGTGAGAGAAGAAAGAGTTAAATCCGAAGATCTAGCTGTAGCTGCTTTAGCACCTAATTTACCTTTTAAAAATGACTCTTTTGATTTAATTGTGGATACTTTTGGTCCTGGTTTGTATCTTCATGACCTAGGTGAAAAAGAATTTAAACAATATTTAAAATCTGTTTTCGATATTTTAAAACCTGAAGGTGTGGCAAGAATTTTTCCTGTAATAAAGTCGACTCTTCGATCACAGGATTTAGATGAACTTAGAAAAATTTCACAAAATTATTATAAGGAAACAATTGAGAAGTTAGGTTTAAATTGTGTTTTAACATTCAAAGAGATACCTGGGACCTCAAATGAAAGAATACCTGAAATTCTAATGATTATTAAAAAAATAAGTTAGGAAATTTTTGGTGGGCGATTTGTTGCAAAGTGCGAACTTTGCTGAGAAAAAATAATTTAATCTCAACATTGAAAATCTATTTAAATGAGAACTTAATATCCGGGTATTTTATTTTAAGTTTTCTATAGGAATCTAACATATTTCTCAAATATACATAACCTCCAACACTTTGAGGTAAGTTTAAACCTTCTGCTGAGGTTAAGTTTCTAAGATTTAAACTCCCTCCAATACTTTGAGGTAAGGTTAAACCTTCTGCTGAGGTTAAGCCCGAAAGATATAAAGACTCTCCAACACTTTGAGGTAAGACTAATCCTTCAGCTGAGGTTAAGAAGGGAAGATTTAAACTCATCCCAACACTTTGAGGTAAGGTTAAACCTTCTGCAGAGGTTAAAACATCAAGATATAAATTCCCTCCAACACTTTGAGGTAAGGTTAAACCTTCTGCTGAGTTTAAGTTTCTAAGATCTAAATTCCCTCCAACACTTTGAGGTAAGGTTAAACCTTCTGCTGAGGTTAGTTTTCTAAGATTTAAACTCCCCCTAACACTTTGAGGTAAGGTTAAACCTTCTGCAGAGGTTAAAGCCCCAAGATCTAAAGACCTCCCAACACTTTGAGGTAAGGTTAAACCTTCTGCTGAGGTTAAAGCCCCAAGATATAAATCCCTTCCAACACTTTGAGGTAAGGTTAAACCTTCTGCTGAGGTTAAAGCCCCAAGATATAAATCCCTTCCAACACTTTGAGGTAAGGTTAAACCTTCTGCTGAGGTTAAAGCCCCAAGATATAAATCCCTTCCAACACTTTGAGGTAAGGTTAAACCTTCTGCTGAGGTTAATTTTCTAAGATCTAAATCCCCTCCAACACTTTGAGGTAATACTAATCCTTCTGCTGAGGTTAAACTGGAAAGATCTAAATCACCATAATGGTACTTTATCTCCCCAGATATAGCTTCTTCTTTATTTATACTGATTTCATTAGGTTTATAGCCAGTTGAAATAGAAATATCCTCTCTAATATTTCTTTTTGAAATTATCTCTTTAATTCTAGGATCTTTTGAATAACCAAATCCCTCAATTTTTGATTCAAATTCATACAAAAATCTTAAATCATCTATTGTTAATTCTTCCCCTTTGTTAAATCTTTTGTCTATATCAGTTAATCTCTTCATGTCCGAATTTCTTTTTTTGTATTTAACACCTTCATTACCAAATTCATCTAACTTACTATCTAGAATATTAGTAGATGAGATTACACTATCAAAATTCTGATTAGCACCAATTCCTCTTATTTCAGCAATTTTTTTACCTTCCATTCTTATAGCAATTCTTGGGTTTGGTTTTCCGCTTGAACTTCTGGAATAGTATACATAGAAGTCTCCCTGTGCTAATTGGCTCTGAGCAGTACTTCTAACTGCAGTACACCAACCAGTATTTTTTCCTTCTAAAGAATTGACTAAATTATCTAGATCCTCTTCATTTCTTTGTCTGTATTTTATCCAACTACCGTCAGTTACTTCTAGCTCATTTATTGTTGTTTCAGCTCTTAATTTATTTATATAAAAAGTATAAACATCCCTAAATGATTCTTGTTTTAGAGCTTCGTTTAGATTTATTCCTGTTTCTACTTTAGTTACAATGTGCTCAACTGCTTTAGCTAGTGCCTCTCTATTTAATTCAGGGAATCTTCCAAAAGTATTTTTTTCTCGTTTTGGAAAACTAACGGTCATAGTTTCTGGATCTAATTTTTGTATACCAGACATTCTAACTACACCATGAAAAGCCCAATATTTTGCCCACACTGGAAAAGAAGAAGAATCTGCAGAGGTAAAATACTCAATCCATTCATCTAGACTTTCTTTTTGAGTTTGAATCTCTGTTTCATAAGCTTCCTCTGGTAAGGATGTAATTCTGCCATGCCCTAATACTTCTGCTGCACGGCTTTGAAAGCTAATGAATTCTTCTCTAGGAAAATTTTCTAATTTAGGGATATATTTTTTATGAAATGCTTTTTTAACTCTTTCTAGATACCCTTTTAACTTTGAGGATCCTTCTCTTTCAGATTGAGATCTTTCAATAATTTTTTGAGTTGCAGTAAGCCACTTAAATATTTCATGAGGATTCTTGGCTTCAGGACCAATTTTATTTTTGTAAATAAATCTAGAACCACTATCAATCTCATTAACCATATTTATTAAATTTTATATAGTTAAATATTTTTTGTAAACATTTTATGGAATTTGTTATTGGTGGGCGAGGAGAGACTCGAACTCTCAATCCTTGCGGAACATGCTCCTAAGGCATGCGTGTATACCAATTCCACCACTCGCCCCAACTTCCATATTTTATCATTAAACAAGAAAAATCAATAAATTATTTAAAAATTAAGAAGGCGGGTGCTTTTAAGCACCCGCTTTTCTCTCACTTCTAGATGTGTGTAAGATGAACACCGCCAAACAGCAAAAAGGTTCCATCAGAAATCTCAACGCACTCAAGTTTATTAATAAAGATTGTTCTATCCTCATTAACAACTATTGCCATCTCTGTCTCTTCCTTTTCCAAGTCCTTTTCATCTACAGGAACAGGGATAAGGATTTTGTTGTGTTCCCAGTACTGTACATCAGGCCAACTGAATGCCGATAGATGAGCAAATAACACCTTTTCACCTATCTCGCTTTCAACCCTTATGTCTCCAATTACTGGAAACATTCTCAATGTTCCTTGTTTTATACCAACAATTGCACCGTTTTCGATGCCTTTATTGGTCAAGGAAAAAATACGAACATACTTTCCCACTTTGTCCTCCGTTGTGTTGCGACTGGGAGTTTCGTTGTGTCTCCCAGTCGCATGAAAAAATGAAACTCTACTTCCGTACCTTGATAATTCGCAAGATGGGTTCGTCTTTAGAGAACTTCTTCCACTCTCCCCATGTCCCACGAAACTTTCTGCTGGGAAAACTCTTAATTCCTAGTCGCTGTAAAGCAACTTGGAATAAGAATGCCCAACCCTTTAGTCGGGTCGAATACCAGATAGTGTATTTCACTTTTTCACCTCCCTCTTTCACTAAGCGGACTCTAATTATACTAACCTATAATATGTATGTCAAATATGAATTTTAGTTTTAAAATATTTTGAAAATAAGGTAAAAATTTGTGTTTCTATGCGGGCAATTTACATTGCCCGCATAGATTCTCTCCCTCACACCTTTTAGAAGAATGTTTTCTTCATTTCTTCCCAGGTTAAAGAGGATATTTGGTCCCCATCGAACTTGTGGAAATGTGCCCCCGGATGTCCAAAAACATACCCGCTGTATGAGGTTCGAAAGGTCAGACCTTTTTTCACTATACAAATGAGCTGTTCTCCAAAGATAGGTTTTTTGGAGTTTCGGACTGTACCTTTTGCAAGGATTGTTCCAGGAAAGTCAGCAAAATATGTTTTGAGTTGCCTCTTACATATTGTGCAAAAGTCCTGAAAACTTTCGTATTCAACTTCACAAGATAGGCAGACAGAAGTTTTTCTGTCACCTGTATGAAAGTTTTTCCCTCCTTGGAAAACAGGTGTCCTAAGTACAACAAGAGCCTTATTGCTATCTTTCGATGACGTTGCTGCTCTCACTGTATACTTTCCACTACTCTCCCTTACTTCCACATGTGAGACCTTAGAAACCCCAGGGTCAGACTCGAACTTCACAACCCCGAGCTTGCATCCGTTCTTCCCTTCCCCCACAATCAAAGCCTTAAATTCGGCATCGTAGAATGGAAGATTTGACACGACTGCTCCTGCAGAAGACTTACCTCCTGCGACAGTAAATACCTTCACGGCATTACTCCTTTTCTAGGTTATCCACCGCCGTTATTTTATAACAATTTAAGAAAAAAAATATAGGTTAATTTACACTAAAGAAGGGCGGCATTTTCATGCCGCCCTTCTTTCTTTTAGAGCTTATTATTTGCTTTACTCGAATTTTGAGATTTCATTCATAAAGAATGTAACTCCGTTTTTCCAGTTGTAATGGTTTGGAGGGGTGTAGATAGGAGCAATTTCTTCTACCGTATCGTAACCCTTAGTAAAGTATCCTTTGTTTAAACCTTCACCAACTGTTTTAATGGCTTCATCGTAGTTCTTGAAGTAAATTACGTTTGATCCGTAAATTCCCCATCCAAAAGGATTGTAAGAACCTTCAATTAATACCTTGGCACATGTTGACTCCATACATGAAATAGAAGGAATTAATCTATAATCTATTCCATATTTGTCAGCTGTTTCAATAAATGTATCTACATTTTTAGCTAACGGTGATTTATATTTCTCAAAAAACTTAGTTAAAGCTTCTTTTCTGTTAACTTTCTTATACTCTACTCTATAAGAGTTCCTAGCTTCTTTTGAATCAAACATATCGCTTGGAGAAGCTAATACTGCAAAAGGAAGTAACATAAAGTTAATTACAATTAATATTTTTTTCATATTCTTTGGGGAAGTAAATTTGTTATGACAATTATACCAATTTTGAGAGGTTTAGTCAAATTTGGAGGGTAGAAAAATGGCAGGAAATGGCGTATTTACGCCATTTCCTGCCTATACTTAAAAGATACTATTTTGCGCCAAAATTCTGTATTTTTTCTCCGAAATAATTGACTCCCCTACACCAAGAACCATTGCTTGGAGGAGTATAAACCTTCATGATATCGCAGGTATCCGTAATACCTCTTTTATAGAATCTCTTAGAAAGATACTCAGAAACTACTTTGATACCGTGTTCGTAGTTGTTAAATGCCTTACTTGAAGATCCGTAAACTGCCCATCCCCAAGCGTTATAGCTTTCTACCCCATTCTTTTCTGGAGTTAGTTTTCCACAAATTGATTCTTGGAAGGAAATTGCAGCAACAATCCAGTAAGGAATGCCATTTTTATCTGCCTGCTCTACTATATATTGTCCTGTACCTGCCATTGGGCAGTTATAAGCCCTAAAAACTCCCTCAATTTTTTTAGCCCTTGAATCCATTCCATGCAAACTCACACTTGAAGATCCTAAAACTAAAGGTTCAGCAGTATAAATATTGTATTTTGAAACTTGCATTCTAGTAGGCTTTTGATTTTTAGTTTGAAAGTCAATTAATGCTACAAAAAAGAAAACAAAAATAGCAGCAAAAATGAAAGTTCTTTTTTCTAAAATAAAGTTAAAAATTAAAGAAAAAAATTTATTTATTTTTTTGTTTATAAAGTAAAGTTTAAGATATAACTTAACTATAAAATCGAGAAAAACATCTAACTTAGACATTACTTTAATCTATCAAAAATTTACTAATAAGTAAATTGATATAAAAAGGTTTGGTAATTTGTTTTCTAATGCAATAATTATTTTATGAATGAAAATTTTGAAAAAATATATTTAGGCGGAGGTTGCTTTTGGTGTTTAGAGGCTGTATTTCAAAGAGTTAGAGGCGTTGAGAAAGTTGTTAGTGGTTATAGCGGAGGTAAAACTGATAATCCAACTTATGAACAAGTTTCTTCTGGAGAGACAGGGTATGCAGAAGTTGTAGAAATTACATTTGATAAAAATATTATTTCTTTTGAAAGTATTTTGGATATTTTTTTTGATATACATGATCCAACAAGTCTTAATAAGCAAGGAAATGATATTGGTACTCAGTACAGGTCAATTATTTTAGTTACTTCACCAGATCAGTTAGCTTTATGTTTGAAAAAAATAGCGGAATTAAATTCTTCAGGTAAATATAATACTCAATTAGTTACTGAAATAAAAAAATTTGATAAATTTTATTCGGCTGAAGATTATCATCAAAACTTTTATATCAACAACCAAAACTACCCTTATTGTACTGTAGTAATAGATCCAAAATTAAAAAAATTTATGGAACATTTTTCTCAAAATATTAAATAACTTATAACTAATAAATAATTGACAATTGATAAATTAGTATTATATTTTATACATATGACAAAAATTTATTTACACAAAAATCTATCAATAGTACTTGCTCTTATTACTGCTCTACTTTCTTTTGTATATATTTACTACACATATACTTTATATGGTATTTCTTTGGTAAATCTTGAAGCTCTTCAAGATCCAGGATTTAAATATAAATTTGTTGAAACAGTAGTTTATGCATTGGCATTCTTATCAGCTTCTGTTTACTTTATTTCTAAAGTTATTCTTAAAAACCCAATTATTGAAGTTAGATACGAAGATGATTTTATTTACGAAGAAATAACTGAAGAAGTTTCTGAGGATGAGGATTCAAACGATGAATCAAACGATGAAATTTCTGATGAAGATAAAAAATAAATTCATCTGAACAATTCTTAAACCTAGAAAACCCCTCCATTTTGGAGGGGTTTTCTTTACGTTAAATAAGCTATAATCAAAACAATTACATAACTCATTGAGGAGGTTTGATATGTATGGTGAATGGGTTGAGATTATTAATCCTAATGAAGTAGGATGCATTACCTTTCTAGTTTGTTCTGATTCAGATCCTGAATCACTTAAAGCATATTTATTAGAAAGATTTCATCGTATTCTTAGGAACCGTGCTGTTCAGATTGAAACTTTCGATAACGAATCTACAAAAATATTGGTTGAGATTATTCGAAATAATTCATCCAATCATAATCTTGTTTACATGATTCTTAAAATGTTTGTATACCATACTTACATGGTTGCATATCATAAAATGAATAATGATGAATACAGGTTACTTAGATTTAAGTTAAAGAAAGTATTAGATCCTACTGCTGTTTATTAGTTTGATATGGCGAGATGCTGTAAGCATCTCGCCTCCCCTTTTTAAATCAACTTTAAATCTATTTTCAATTTCCTTTTTATTATGTAAACTTTAAGAAGTATTAAGTTTTTGAAAGTACTTTTATGAATACTGGAAATACAAATTCCGTACAAGCATTTGTTAGACTTATAATTTTTATTATTTCTTTTGTAGCTTTACTTTCTTTAAGTTTTGCTTTATCAATTTTTGGAGAAGGTGGTTTTTCTTTAGGTTTAATTATAAATTTCTTTTTATCATGGATTATTGCTTCCATGTTTTACATCTTACCTGAATGGACAAGAATTGTAATTTTAAGACTTGGTAAATTTGATTCTGTCAAAGGTCCTGGTTTTTTTATTATTCCTCCTTTTATTTATTCAGTCGCATCTATTGTTGATACTAGAATTGAGACAAATCAAGTCGAGGCAACAGCTACTCTTACAAAAGATAATGTTCCAACCAAGGTTACAGCAGCTGTAGAATACAGAGTTGAGGATCCTAAAAAAGCTACTCTTGATGTTCAAAATTATAGACAATCAGTTATTTGGCTTTCAACAGAAGCTCTAAAAAACACAATTGGTAATTTAGATCTTAAAGATTTACTAAATCAAAGAGAAGAAATTGCATCAAATCTTAAATTACAGATAGACGAAGGTGCTCAAGTTTATG
>Ga0315902_10007470_pt1 | contig 14914 bp, 18 predicted proteins | sample LakEriMetagenome_9_FD_203523 | JGI IMG/M metagenome (GOLD analysis project Ga0315902, IMG submission 203523) | Freshwater fungal communities from buoy surface, Lake Erie, Ohio, United States - Buoy 12 MA117 | ecosystem: Environmental > Aquatic > Freshwater > Lake > Lake biofilm | place: USA... | reverse complement strand
AGTTATGGGAGATATTAGACATCAGTTAGTTATTGATAATCTAAAAGCAAAATATTCAAAAGGTCCAAAAAATAAAGCAGAGGCTACGCAAGAACTTGTGGAAATGTTTAGGTCTAGCACTATTGCCCCAGAGTTTGACATGATATCACAAATTCAAGTATTTGGTGAAAAAAAACCAAAAACTATTTCTGTAGGCCATAATCAAATGGTAAACTATTTTATGGATCAAGTTACTACAAATCCAAATGAGTTTGAATTTATACCCGGAACAGCGGGAGGATTTACCATGTTCAAGTATGTTTTAGATAGTAAGGGTAAACGAGTAAAAAATAAATCAGGTAAATACCAAATGGTTAAAATGGGTAAACTGTATATAAAAAGACAGGGACCATCATCACAAATTCAATCATACTTTTCTGAAGAAGGATTACAACATTTTACAACAGAAAGTCCTGATTACAAACAAGTAAATGATTCCTCTGAAATATTAATTAAGTTCTTACATGGTCAGAGAAAACTAATAGAGGATATTATCTATAGATTTCAGAAGTAGTTAAACCAGAAACTAGATTCCTTAGGGTATATACTTAATAACTCTTTTAGTTTTATTATTATATACTCTTTTTTTAATACTACATAATAGCTTAGTTTAGATAAAAACTGATCCTGAAAACTGGTGCAAGGAATAACACAAAGGATATCTTTTCTATCCTGTTGAAAGATTACTAATGGTATTTTATTACACTTCTTAGCATCTCTTTCTACTTGCGCTAAAGCATCCCGTATCAAAGACTTATCTGTAAATGTAGATCCTATGTTTTCTTTGTTGTATCCTTTTTTACATTCTAATACAAAATTAAAGTTCTTAGGGGTAATTAAGTCCCCATAGATCTGAAGATGCTGTGGTAAGTTGTGTGTGGTTGCAAATGCCCCCGACCCCGGCGTAGGAGCAAACTCTTCAGTTTGTAAATGTTCATTAAATATTTGTGCAATCTTTCGTTGGAAAGTATTACCTTTATTTTTGCTGTTCAATCGCTTCTTCTTATTCTTAACTAGTTTGCTTAGATCATATTCGTCTTGCATATTTTCTTATCCTTCCTGACTATTATAGGGGAAAGGTTTTCTTTTATGGAAACAAAACAACTCCCAATAACCGATTCAAATAATAAGCTGACCGTCAAATCAGCTAAAAAGTTTGAATCTTCAAGATTAATAAAAGTATCATTAGATAACTCAACCTCAAAAATTGAGTTTAAATCAGAAGGACATAAGAAAGGTCGCATGAAAATTACACTAAAGTTTGCCAAGGACGAGGCCGAAGGTTTTAACAACTTCTGTAAACTGGCGAAGCCCGATCATCTATCAAGTGATGATTTTGCTAAGTTCTTGTTTTACAAGGGAGTAGAAGCCTTGCAACAAGATTTTGCAAAGCGGATCGAACAGTTCCGTCAAGAAGATCCCGAAGGCTATGCTAAGATGCGTGCCGAAGTGGAAGCTCAACAAGGTCAATCCGAAGGCTCCGTTACAGTTGCTGAAGAAGCACCTAAACTATGATGGAACTGATTGAAATAAAAAATAGAAATCATCTATTCAAATCAATCAGGCAGATACAGGGGCAGAAAGATAAAAACGGTTTCGCTGTTTTCTTTAAGTCTCCTTGGGATGACAGATGTACTTACATCTTGGATCAATTACAAAAGCCCGGGAATGATGTGTTCTCGACAGTCTTTTTGATTGATTCCTTTGAGACTCCTGATCTTTTCACAGAAGTTGATAAGACCATCCCCTGCACATCAGTTCCAGTCTGCTACTTCTATGAGAATAGAAAAAGACTAAGAGAGTACAAGATATTCAAGGAAGTCTTACCTTCTAGAATTCTTTGGACTTTCGGGATTGACGAGAACGATTACTGACGAATCTTTGCGGATCTCAAAAAGGTCCGCAATTTTTTTATCATACTTCTTAGCCTTAGTGTAGACCAACCTAAGGTTATTAAGTATGACTGTTGTAAAGTAGTTAAAAGCACTTCCATGGTTGGGGTCAAAGTTTTTTAACTTCTTTATGATCAGCAGGAAACATTCTTGCTTGGCATCCTCCAGATCAACATTAAATTTAAATGACTCTAATATAGTTGATATTAGTAAATCAAACAAGGCCATCAATTCATCCTCGTATGGGTTTGGGCCTTTTTTCCGTTTTTTCTTATCGTACTTGAGGTATAATACGATCAACTCCTCAAAACGCTTGTTATCAAGATAATACTTACTCATAACCTATAATAGGTAACTAAAGTATGGTAGACCTTTTAGATCTCTATAAGAATAGAAAAAACTGCAATAATCCTGTCTGTCAAGGATGTTCTATTCTAGACAAGCCCAAGCCTATCCATGCTCATATGGACTACGCTAGAGCAGAGCAGACTGATGTTTTGTTCCTTATGGACTCACTCCGTTGGGGAGGGTTTGAGATTACCAACCTTTCCGATAAGGGTGAGGAGGCGGTCTTTAAGGGGTATGTTAATCCGATAATTAAAAAGTACGCTGTGGCTGCTGCAATCAAGTGCCCAGATGTTAAGGAGGAAGATATGTCCCCCTCTAACATGGAAATCTGCCGAAACCACTTACAGGCTACGGTAGATCAGTACAAGCCAAAGCTAATCTTTACTTGTGGCAACCTAGCCATGAAGATGCTTATTAAGAAGTCTGGCATTACTAACAAGCGTGGCAAGACTTTTGATTACAATGGTATCCCCGTCATCCCCATCCTGCACCCAGCCTCGGTATCCATTGAGCCAAAGCTCGTAACCCTCTTCCAGCAGGATATTCGTAACGGGTACAATAAGTATATCCTAAAGAAGGATAGCGAACTGATTGTGCCTTACGAGATCATAATGTCACTAGAACAGCTAGAGGAACTGTCCTTCTTATACGGACAGAAGGAAAACATTGCTGTAGACATTGAAACTACGGGCTTGGATTTCAAGAAGGATTCCATCATGACGATAGCTATCTCCTACAAGCAGGACGGAGAATTAAAGCAAGCCATCATTCCTTACATCCACAAAGAATCTCCGTTTTCCGTAGAAGACCGTAAGCAGGTGGCTATTATACTAAACAAGATCTTCAACAACCCCAATAACAAGAAGATTCTACAGAACGCTAAGTTCGACCTGAAGTTCTTGTATGGGCAGGGGATCACATTTACGAATGTGTGGGACACTAAGCTAGTATCTCACTTTATCCGTGAAGACGCACCCAAGTCGTTGATGGATCTTGTTAAGCAATACTTCCCCGAGTACCTGAAGGAGTTCTGATGTTAACCGTTAAGGATCCCAAGAAGCAGAACTGGGCTGAGATGTCTCTCACCGAGTTGGCTGAAGGTAATGCACAAGATGCATTCTTCACTTGGAAGATCTTCCACTTGTTGGAAGATCAGCTTAAGGAGTTAGAGCTACATCACCTGTACGAGAATCTAATTGCCCCCATGACCCCTGTATTTGCTGAAATCGAGTACAATGGTCTGGAAGTAGACTCAAGTACACTAGACAAACTTAATGCAGACCTTGAAGCTAAGATCACTGGTAAGCATCAGGACATCAAGGCTATCCCAGAAGTAGCTGCGGAAGACAATATGAATTCCTCGGCTGACTTGGTAGACATCCTATTCACACGGGAAGATAGTTTTCAACTGTATCCTCCTGTGAATACGGCAAAGGGGAAGCCATCAGTAAACTCAGAGTGTATAGAGATTTTGTTAGAGCAAATAGAAGATGAACTGGAGTCGAGATGAAGTATACATTGTTATTAACAGGTAAGATGCGTGCAGGGAAGGACGAGCTTGCAAAAATTATGATTAAGCTCGATCCTTCTCTGCGCCGCATGGCATTTGCAGATGAGTTGAAGAGACTGTCTGCCCAAGTCCTAGGCGTTCCTGTAGAAGATCTACATGATCCTGAAAAGAAAAAAATCTATAGAGAGAGACTAATTTTCGGGGGTAACCTTGTCCGTGCGATAGCTCCCCACACTTGGGCAGACCATATCTATTACAGTGATGAATATCAGCAAAATAATGTAATCATCACAGATGCTCGTTATCCAAACGAAATAGAGAATGGTAAGTTCTTTGCAGCTAACACTCACAGAAAAGTATTAGTTGTTCGGATCGAGGCATCTGATGAGATCCGTGAAGAAAGAGGAGCTAACCCCGAGTTTGAGAAAGATGTATCTGAGATATCTTTAGATTCATATCCATATGATGTTCGTATCCGTAATGAGGGTACGGTGGAAGAGCTAGAAAAACAAGCGGTTCGGCTCTATAATTACATCTATGGCAAGAACTGATCCTATCGCAGTCAGTAAGAGTGTAATCAGCAGCACCCCTACTGAGAAGCTAGAACGAGCACGCGACTTCTTGAACAAACTTCAAGAACTTCGTGGTCTAGAGAAGTTGCAGTCCACTTACATTGATGGCGTGGGGAAAGCCATCACATACAACGGTCATGATAAGGTGTACTACGACTTCCGATTCGATGGCACAGTTACAGGACGATTGTCTTGTGCTGCATATTCCGCTAAGGAGAATATGGGTGTGTCGTTCCACACTTTGCCTCGGACCAAGGATCCAAACATCCGTAGCCTATTCGTAGCCCCTAAGGATCACTACTTTATCGCTGCTGACTACTCAGCGATGGAACTTAGAATCTTGGCTCATGTGTGTAAAGACAAGAACTTAGTGCAAGCGTTCTTCTCTGGTCAAGACCTGCACAAGTACACAGCTTCGCTTATTTGGAAGAAGCCTATTGACCAGATCACTAAGGAAGAACGCCAGATCGCTAAGTCAGTTTCATTCTTGATCGTGTACGGCGGTAGCGAGTTCAAGCTGAGTAAGACTGTTAATATTGATATCGACGAGGCTAAAGACATCATTGATACTTATGGAACGGTTTATCCCGGCGTGTTTGCTTGGATGAATGAGGTCAAGGAATACATTAACAAAAACAAGTACGCCAAGAGTATTTTCGGTCGCCGTAGAAATCTAGACAATATCAGATCTCCTATCCCCAAGATCCGTTCTCGCTGCGAGCGTCAGGGTGTGAACTTCATTATTCAAAGCTCTGCATCAGAGATCACAACCTTCGCACTTCTAGATATTGCTCAAGAGTTCAAAGCACAAAACATGCAATCTCGTGTTGTTGCAAGCGTACACGACTCGATTGAAGTTGTTAGCCCTAAGGACGAGATTGATGAAGCTCTTATGATTATGAATCATAAAATGACACAATACCCCTACCTCCGTAAGGTCATGGGGTTTAATTGTGCAGTACCTATGGCTATTGAGGTAGAAGTAGGAACTTCCTTCGGTGGCGGTGTAGATGTAAAGTTTAACAAGAGTGGCGGTGTCGCCAATATCAAGGAGATTAAGAATGTCATTGTCGGCTGAAAACCCTAATAGAAGTTATTTCCTCAACGATGGTATTGGATTTATTTCAATCGTAGATAGAATGAAGAATGATGCTGCATTGAAAGTAGTAAACGCAGCACGCATTAGTTATTCTAAAGTACGGTACGAGATGGAAGAGAAGGATATTAATTTAGTTAAGTTCCTTCTTGCACACTCGCATACATCTCCCTTCCGTCATAGCTACTATACCTTCCATATTAAGGCTCCCCTGTTTACACTCCGTCAATGGATAAAGTATCAGGTAGGCAGTACTTGGAGAAAATACGAAGTTGACGGGAACCCTGTGTCTGTAGAGATGTTTGATCTGATGTACGATACAGACAAGGGATGCTCGTGGAATGAGGTGAGCGGTCGGTACGCTCCATTCAAGCCTGAGTTCTATATCCCGATGATGATGCGTGCAAATCCTCCTCACGGGAATAAGCAGGCTAGTGTTGTGCTTGGGTCAGACTTCGATCACTCAGCAGCTAGAATTAAGATGTTTAATGAGTGCGAAGCTGCCTACAAAGCATATGAGGAAAGAATTGAATCAGGTATTGCCAAGGAGATCGCCCGTATGATGCTTCCTCAAAACATCTACACAGAGGCGTATTGGACTGTGAGCTTGCAGGGGGTACTACACTTCTTGCAGCAACGACTACACCCCGATGCCCAGTTCGAGATTCAGCGTGCAGCAAATTCTATATACACTCTCGTCTGTCCTGACCTAAACAGAATGGAAATAACTAAGTCGTCTATCCTAGGAGGTGAAACAAATGCGTGATCCCCAAATGCTAATTTTTGGCGACCTGCACCTTCGGGATGATATTCCGGGTTACCTAGATGCACAATGTGCATTTATCGAGAAAACGATAAAAGATTTCAACGAGATATGTCCTATTAATTATCCTAAGGTTGTATTTCTAGGAGACATCTTCGATAAAAGAAATCCTAGCATAAAAGTTATGCTTGCATTAAAAGCTCTTTTAAGCAAGTTACATGCTGATGTTTTTATTGTAAGAGGAAATCACGATGCAGTATCCAAGGCTGATGATGGTCTTACTGCATTGTCATTGTTTGAATCGAAGTATGCTAAGGTTTGCACAGATAAACCTATGTCGTTTCCGCTGAAAATAAGTCTTGAACCTGAAGATAGAGGTTTGGGCATTTTAATCCCACACTATGAAAATGAAGAAACTATTAAGAATCACCTTGCTAGCATTGATGATAAAAGGGCCGTTGTATTTGGTCACTTTGGTTACCATGGGAGCCTTAACAGTGCTGGGGATAATGACTTCCGTATTCCTCTTGAGTGCTTTGATAACCTTACTTTTCTTGGACACATTCATCACTACTCAGCAAAAGATAAAGTGGTAGTTGTTGGAACTCCATACACTACATCATTCCAAGAAGCAGGGAAGCCAAACTATGTTATTCACTACAAGTTTAAAAACAGGAGAAGCTATTGGAAGGCTATCCCTGCTGTCGGAGGTCCCAAGCATCATGTTTGCAAGCTAGAAGATCTACCATCTCTTAATCTGAGTGAGGAGAACTTTAACTTAGTTCGTGTTATTGCTAATCCTTTGAAGGAGGGCAACGACCTTGATTTGATCAGCAAGATCAGATCTGATTACCCACTAATTAATTGGGTAGATTTAAGATTTGATAGCAAGGTAGATGTGAAGAAGGAAATTAGCTACTACCGCCCTGAGCGGCAATTGTTCAATATAAATGAAGCTATTATAGAGGACTACATTGATAGTAGTGTCACCCCGTTAGATAAGCAAGATTTACTAAACGGACTCAAAGAGCTAAATGAAGATCAATAAGATAAAAATAAATAACTTCTATAGTTTCCATGATGTGGAACTAAAGTTCGATGATTACTCTGGTCTAGTGTTGATTGAGGGTAAAAACAAAGATACTGGTGGGAGTAATGGATCTGGCAAAAGCTCGCTCATTGAAGCAGTAGTCTGGGGTCTCTTTGGTAAGACTGTCCGTAAGTCTACTGAAGAGGCTATGATTAATTTTACCAATAAGAAGAACTGCACAGTAGAGCTTCTTATTAATGGTAATGTAAAAATCATAAGAACAAGACGGCCAACCTTCTTGGAGTTCTTTGTAGGTGACAAGAACTTCACACAGGAGTCCGTTGCTGCTACACAAGAGAAGATTGAACAATATCTCAATACCAACTACAAGCTCTTCCTTGCTAGCATGGTGTTCGGCCAGAATAACAATTTAGATTTTGTGTCAGCTACTCCCGAAGAGAAGCGCACGATCATCAAGAACTTCTTAAACCTTGATGAGTTATTCGACAAGCGGGAACTAATTAAAACTCGTAAAGCAGAATACTCAACGCAGATAAAAAGTATAGACGCTCTAATCAAAGAGTACACTGCGATAGTGAATAAGGTAGACTCAACGATTAAAGAGATTGAACATGGGGAAGTAAAGTTCCTTTCTGAAAATCGAGTAACCGAAGAGATGCTTACCAAGTATTCCCTAGGAGAAATCCTAGAGGTAGAGAATAACATTAAAACGCAAGAAGAAGCACTCAAGGTTATTTATCAGAACATTCGCCAATGTGAAGATAACATCATTCTTTATGAGAAGCGACTAGACGAAGCCAAGAGTGATAAGCCTGTGCTTTGTAAGCATTGTGGTGTATCATCTAAACGAGAAATATCTAAACAAGATCTAAAGACCTTAAAAGATAAAATAAAAGATTTAGATGATGAACTAGGTAAGAAAAATGCTAATAGAGTATCCTTGGAGAGTACCATTGTCTCCTTAAAAGCTCTGTTGCCTATTAGATCTAATCAATACAAATTAATTTCTGATTGGAAAGAATTACACTCCAAGAAGGATTATTTGTTAAAAGATCGTAAAACAGCGGAGGAGAAATTAACTTCTTTAGCTGGTGAAAGAGTGCAGTCTACCAAGAAGTATGAAGTAATGCGATTCTGGGAAGTTGCATTTTCAGAACAGGGGTTGGTTAAGTACATCATTAGAAACATCATTGATTACTTTAACGATAGCTGCAACCAACACCTAACTCATTTAACAGCAGGCAAGTACAGAATTCAATTTAATGAGGTACTAGAAGAAACAGTATACATTGGTGGCAAGGAAACTAAGTTCTCCTCCCTATCAGGCGGAGAGGTAAAAAAGATAAATATCGCAGTGCTATTAGGGCTTCAAAGTCTTTTGGCATTGACGGATAAGGACTTATCAGATATCATCTTCTTTGATGAAATTGCTGAAAGTTTGGATACGGAGTCTCTCCACGGACTCTATATATTACTACAGAATCTAAAGAAAACTAAGACTTTATTTATAATTACACACAATAATGATCTTAAAAATTTGATAGATGCTCCGACTATAATTACAGTCACCAAGAAGAATGGTGTATCTACAATAGGTAATCAGAAAGTAAAGAAGAAACAAAATGTCAATAGCTAAGTTAACAGGACTAGGTCAAGAAATATTTGAGAAGCGTTATGCATACCCCGGCGAAAAAAATTGGTCCGAGCGTGCGAGAGTTATCGCAAAGACTGCTGCTGGTGCAGAGCGTGATGAGGATAAGGAAAGAGTTGAGCAAAGGTTCTACGAAGCCCTATCATCAGGCGACCTAGTTCCCGGTGGTAGAATCATTTACGGCTCTGGCCGTAACGCTGGTCGCCAAAACCTACTCAACTGCTATGTGATCAACCCACAAGACTCGGTTGAATCCATCGGCAAAACCATTCAGGATATGTACAAGATCTCTTGTGCAGGTGGTGGTATCGGGTTCAATTTCTCTGATATTCGCCCCAAGGGTGACCACATTCAGCAGCAGAAGAACTCTGCCCCCGGTTCAGTCTCTGTTATGCGTATGCTAAACGAGATAGGTAACCATGTTCGTGCAGGCAAGAATCGTCGCACAGCATTGATTGCTATCTTGAATGTTACACACCCTGACCTACTAGAGTTCCTCCATGTTAAGCTAGACATGAAGGAGTTGAATAACTTTAACATCTCGGTAGGTATTACTGATCGTTTCATTGAAGCGTGCAAGAATAATGAAGATTGGTATTTTACCTTTGCAAACCGTAAGTATCAAATCTATACAGTCAATCGTGTAAATGAAGCGCACCCAACTCCAGCTACAATTGAGGTAGTTGCTAACTCAGCAGAGGATGCTATTTCTCGTGCTAAGGAACAGTACAAGATTCACTTCACGGACGACTTTACATCTGCTGAAATTAAGCCATTGAAGGCTCGTGAGCTTTGGGATATGATTTGGGAGAACTCAGTTAAGTCTGGAGATCCCGGCATATTCAATCTAGATCTAGCTAATCGTCATACGAATGTATCTTACTTTGAGGAGATGCGTTCAACCAACCCATGCGGTGAAATTCCACTACCTAACTATGGAAACTGCTGCCTAGGTAACATTAACTTAGCTAACATGGTTACTGACGGTGAGTTTGACTGGAAGAAGTTTGCTCACACAGTCCGCACTGGCATTCAGTTCCTAGACAATATTCTAGAAGTAAATTACTTCCCAACTCCTGAGTGCAGAGAAGTAGGTCATCGTTCACGCCGTATCGGTCTTGGTGTTCTTGGTTATCATTACATGCTAATCAAACTCGGAATCCGTTATGGTAGTGAGAAGTGTATCGAACTAACTGAGCGTATTGCGATGGCTATGCGGGACATTGCATATATAAAGTCTGCTTATCTTGCAAGAGATAAGGGTGCTTTCCCTGCATTTGATAGAAAGAAATATCTAGATGAAGGATTTGCAAGAACTTTACCTGCCCGTATCCGACTTCTTGTTAAGGAGCATGGCATTCGTAACGCTGTTATGCTTACTATTCCCCCTACTGGCACTATCTCTATGCTATGGGGTGTGTCAAGTGGCATCGAGCCTATGTTTGCTCCTATTTACATTCGTAGATACCGGGATGCAAATGTGTGGAAGGAAGTTATCGTGGTTGATCCTCTACTCCGTGAATACTTTGATTCAGGCAAGTCAATCGAAGGATTCGTAGGGGCATACGACATAACTCCTGAACAACACCTAGCTGTACAGGCTGCTTGGCAGAAGTATATTGATTCTTCAATCAGCAAGACAATTAACTTGCCAAAGCATGCAGAAGCTGCCGAACTTAGCACCGTAGCTTTGGATTATGTTGAGTATCTAAAAGGACTTACCATTTATCGTGCAGGATCAAAAGGCAATGAGCCTTTGGAAGCCGTACCCATGACACCAGAAAACATCGCTAAGTATGTTGGTGATCGTTCAGTAGAGACAGGCATGGCTGATGGTGGTGCTTGCTCTCTGAATGGTGGGGACTGCGGAGCTTGATATGCCGACATACGAGTTTAGCTGTCACAAGTGTGAACTAATTTTCGAGCACATATATCAATCCGTACCAAAGAATATTCCTAAAAAGAAAAAGTGTCCTGAATGTGGAAAACTTGCAGAGAAGATGATTTCGGCTGGAGTTTTCCACATGAAGGGAATGCCTTACAGGTTAGGAAAAACTGAGGTCACTGCCTTCTATAATGAGGCCATACGGGATAGCAAGGAGCGACTCAATGTTGATAACACACCTAGCCCGTACAGAAGATATGTTCCTACACAAAACGCTGTAAAAAGTGGTATGATGCGTGTAATGTCAGAATCTGAGATTAGCAGGAAACAATCCCTTACCCATAAGGTAGGGGAGAACATCAATAACATCAAAGACAAACTGGTTAAGAAAAAGAAAAATGTATAATTTCGCAGAATCAATCCAACGAGGCATTTTGTATCTAGTGAAGTCTAACCGAGACTTCTACCTAGAGATTGTGAACCTCGTAAAGCCTGAGTACTTCGAAGCCAAGATCCATTCTCAGATTTATACCATCGTAACTGAATATTACGAGAAGTATAAGGAAATTCCAACTGATGATTTGATCATTGAAGAGGCCAAGAAGTTTAAGCGGCAGGGGCAGGATCTATCTGATTACGCTGATGAACTAGAGTTTATCAACAAGTTGGATGTCCAGTCGATTGGTCACCAGCAATATTATCTTGATATCATTGAAAACTTCGCCAAACGGGAAGCAATGAAGGGTGCGATTGTAGATTCGTTAACCCTGATTAAGGAAGATAAGTTTGGTGAGGTAGAAGATCGTGTTCGTCAGGCATTGATGATTTCTCGATCTGTTGATAACGGTCAGGTTTATTTTGATGATTTACAGGACCGTTGGGATCGCACATATAATGTTGCAAAGAGAGACTCATTCAAGACTATTTTGCGCTCCCTGAATCGTAACATGGAGGGTGGATCTATGCGAAAGGAGCTATGTATGGTTGTGGCTCCTGCTGGTGTAGGTAAGTCCTTATACCTTGTGAATCAAGGAGTTACCTCTTTGATGGAGAACCGCAAGGTTTTGTATGTATCTCTAGAAATGAGTGAGGATCGTCTTGCACAGCGGTTCGACTCTGTAATGACTTTGTTGCCTCAGTCCCGTCTAAAGGACTATACAGGCGAAGTTAAGGAACGCTTGGATATCTTCTGCAAGGAATTCCCTGATGGTAAGTTGGTAATCAAGGAATTCCCAACGGGTCGTGCTAATGTTAATAACATTAGAGCACTTCTTAATCAGCTAAAGAACTATGAAAACTTTACCCCTGATGTTCTCATTGTTGATTATCTTGAGTTACTACGCCCTATTGCTGAAGGTATGCCTGAATACCAAGCACAGGAAAGGATCGCGCAAGAGCTTCGTGGACTTGCTGTAGAGCATAATATCCTAGTCTGGACGGCCACACAAACAAACCGTGCTGGTCGCAGGGCAGAGATTATTACAGATGCCGAAATGGCAGACAGCTACGGTAAGGTTCGTCCTTGTGATTTCGTGGTTAGTTTAAACCAGAACGAGGAAGAGTACGAAGATGGCAGAATAAGGGTTTATGTCATTAAGTCTCGTAACGCTCGTAAGGGATTTATCGTACCTTTAGATGTGGACTATAATACTCTTAGAATGACGGAAGGAGTCATGGAACAAAATGAAGCGGAAGCCTGATCATCTTATGAACCAAATAATTGACGCTAAAATTACCCATGTGGATGCTGGGTGGGCTAAGTTTCAATTAAAATTTACTAATGACATCCCATGTTCTCCTGACGAATGTGCTGGGTTTACAAACTTAAACTCATACATAATCTATGTCGATGATAGATTGCCTAGTGAATACTTTAGAGAAGTCCTGCTCCACGAGATGACACATTTGATGATGGAAATCTCTGGATACACAGATCCTGATGAGGACAAAGAATTTAATCCAACCAACGAACAGCTAACAACTAATTTAAGCAGGAGTCTCCTATTATTGATGAGGCTCAATCCCAAACTGTTTAAAATACTAGTGGACACACAATGAAGTCTGAAATTATAAAGAACATCGCAGACAAGCTCGACATGGAACTCTATATCAGCCTATGCGATAATCTAACTTTGATAGACAAACATCAAGTTGATCATGAACTGGAGCGTCAATCTTCTATTTATGCGTACTATGCTGGAGCCATGGTACTTGTAAAACAGAAGATGGATTCCGTAGAAGTACAAATAGAACAAAAGTCTGCACAAGTACGCCTTGCTGCTGTAGATGGTGCAGATAAAAAGATCACGGATAAAAACCTAGAGGCAATCGTTTCAGCAGACCCTGAGATTTTTGTACTCAAACAGGACTATAACAACCTCACAACACGCTACTCCCTCTTGAAGTCGCTAGTGACTGCTCTCGACCACAAGAAGGATATGCTAATTCAACTGTCTAGTAACCAAAGAGCAGAAACCAAGCTATACGCTAAGTAACGGAGAAAACTAACATGGGAAAAGTAGATCTAGATGCGCTTCGTAAGAAGCATGAAGCCCTTCAGTCAGGTAAGACGGGCGGTGGCGGTCAGGACTTCCTCAAGAACTTTGTTCAGCTAGAGGAAGGTACAACAACTCTTCGCATTCTTCCCCCTAAGGGCGAGAACGATCCTTTGTTCTATGCGGAGACTAAGATTCACCGCATCGGAGAGGGTGAGAATGTAAAGAACTTCCATTGCCGTAAGGTACACAATGAAAAGTGTCCTCTCTGTGATGCCTACTATAAGTTGTGGGATTACAGCAAGAAGACTGGCAAGGATGGCAAGGATCAGTATGCGACTCTCGCTCGCTTGATCAAGCCTCGTGAACGCTACTACTTGAATGTAGCTGTCCGTCCTGCTAACGAGGTCAAGATTCTTTCAATCGGTCAGATCGTCTTTAAGAAGATCTTGAATACGATGATGGATCCTGACTACGGTGATATCACCGACTTGAAGACTGGATACGATTTCAAGATCGTAAAGGAAATGGACGGCGGGTTCCCGAAGTACGACCAATCTAGCCCTCGTCCCAAGTCATCTCCAGCAGGAACAGGTCAGGAGATCGCTGCCTTCATGGAATCACTCCATGATATTCACGCACTAGTCAAGTTGGAAGACTTTGAAGAAATGCGTAAGAGCGCAGACATCCTGCTTGCTGAGATTGGTATTGCTTCACTCTCACCCAGAGTTGTGTCTTCTCCAGCAGAAGGTAACGATGACGGTGATTATTTATCAAAACTAAAAGGATGATTATGATTAAAAACTTTATACTAGGTGTGGTACTTTCGCTAGGTTTAGCTTCCTGTCCCGGATTTACATTCGGAGGGGGCAACACCGAGGATCCTGTAGCACCTCTAGTTATCACAGAGACAAGTAATGTTACGCCCGAATCACTAGAGAGTAAACAATCTGTAGTGATTCCTATTGAGACTCTTGGTGGTGATGTAGGTGATGCCCTTAAGCTCGAATTTGAGAAGCGTGGTACTCAACCTGTAATCACTACAAAGGATCATCTCAAGGATACCCCGGGCGCAATGGTTGTAACCTTAGATGCAAACGCAACGCAAGAAATTCTATCCCCGAGTGTGGTTAGTTTGATTGCAAATGTGTTTGGGTCTACGATTCCGGGATCAGCACCATGGATGCAGCTACTTGTTGTGGTTCTACCCTTCCTGTCTAGTAGATTCCGCAAACACACCGTTACAGCAGCCAAGCGTGTAATTCCCGGTGTTGAAGGGCCTAACCATGATGGTAAGATTCCCAACTTGGATGACTTGCGTGAAGCTCTCATTGACTTGAGCAAGGCTGTCACACTAGCTCCCAAGGAATCTGGTGATGTGATTACTCAACAAAAATCACAGCAAATCAACGGCTAATTTAAGTTAGAAAGACTATTATGGATGAGAGGCTAATACCCTCTCATCTTTTTTTATGCACAAAGAAATACTTAACGATACATATTCAATTGATTTTTGGAAATCACAACAAGGATTTCCGGGGCTAAACAGACCACTACGAATCGCTGTGGCACTACCAAACAAAGGTGGTTGTGCTTATTACCGTGCGATAGT
>Ga0315902_10007469_pt1 | contig 14916 bp, 11 predicted proteins | sample LakEriMetagenome_9_FD_203523 | JGI IMG/M metagenome (GOLD analysis project Ga0315902, IMG submission 203523) | Freshwater fungal communities from buoy surface, Lake Erie, Ohio, United States - Buoy 12 MA117 | ecosystem: Environmental > Aquatic > Freshwater > Lake > Lake biofilm | place: USA... | reverse complement strand
GCGTATATTGCGAAGCTTGAAGTCAGAAATCCCGATAGACCTCAGGCATATTAGCCGATGTAAACGCAAACGATCATCGCTACATCAAAGTGGTTGCGGACTTAGACCCTTAAATTGACGCGAATGAGCAAACAGTCTAATAAGGCGAAATTTTATCAATTCCGTGCTTGGCATTTTCAGGTCTTGTTGTGGAGTCATCGCATGTCAGAAGATACTTATTCAACTCCGATTGCACAGCCTCCTATCATTCCAGCAACGATGCCAGTCACGGATGATATTTCCAAACACATGCAGGGAGTGGTTTATCCGCTACAATTGAGTTTCAAGCTAATCGCCTTAACCACACAAGTCACCGTGACAGATGCTGCTGGACGTATCGTGGTTCACACTAATCAGAAATTTTTCAAACTTAAGGAACACGTCGATGTGTTTGCTGATAAATCAAGAGCCTTGAAGTTAGCTGAAATCAAAGCGAACAAAGTGATCGATTGGTCTGCGAGATATAACTCGACTGATGCAGCAGGGCAGGCAATTGGATCGGTGGGAAGAAAAGGCTGGAGATCGATCTGGAAAGCCCATTACGAGGTTTTCAATCCGCAAGATAATAATCCAGATTTTACGATCAGCGAGGAAAATCCCTGGGCGAAGTTCATGGATGGACTTTTAGGCGGCGTTCCGATTCTAGGAATGTTCTCAGGATATTTTTTCCATCCGAAATATCTGTCAGTTAAAACTGATAGCACTCCAGTCATGCGCTTGACTAAGCTTGCTGCGTTTTTCGAAGGAAAATTCCTCATAGAAAAATTGGATAACGTGAGTCCACGCGAGGAGCTGAATCTGATCCTGTCGTTTTTCATGCTTGTCATGCTTGAAAGACAAAGAGGATAGAGATTTTATCCATCTAGATTTCTAACAGGCCGATCTGATAGTTAGCTGCCATAGAATTACGGGTGGCGAAAGTCATTGACTCAACTTGGCATTGAGCAATGAGGGCTCGATCAAATGGATCTCCGTGATGGGGTGGAAGTTTAATCGATGCCTGGGCGTGTGCACCTGTGAATGGTAGAATCTGAATACCATTCTCTGGTAAAAAATCGGTGAAATTTTCCGGAATGCGAAGTTTGCCTTTGGATGTTTTTAATCCGATCTCCCAGATAGAAACTGCGCTAGCGAAAACTTCATTACGAGGGTGCGAAATTTCTGCACGTGCGTTTGGGTTAATGCGATTTGGATCGTCCATCCACCAGAGTAAGGTGTGGCTATCGAGGAGAATTCTCATGATTTAGCGCGGTAGGTTGTGCTGGATTCGGCGACTTTGGTATAGGCTTAGGAAGGTTCGATGGACGCACCGGTCATGGCTTCGATAAGTTCGGCTTCAGTTTCCCAGCAGTCGGCGCTCTCCCATATTTTTCCGGCAAGGAAACCGCCTTTGCGAGCTGGTTGTGGTGGGATGTAGGGAACGAGTTTTGCCATGGGCTTGCCTGCTTTTGCGATGATAATTTCCTCACCAGCCGCCGCCTGCTCAACCAAACGGGAGAGGTGGGTTTTAGCTTCCTGGATGTTTTTCATGTTATAAGTCTGGTCTGGTCTGGTTTACATGTCAAACTTCGATTTTGAAAACAAGATCGACGCTGGGCTGCGCGGAAAATAGGTTTCTGAGCGATTGATGATTGTGGCACTGGAAAAGTTTTTGGCGGAGGCGGGATGGGTAGAGCGGTTCGAGGATGAGGCGCGGCTAATCGGTGGGCGTTTGGTTTCGAAGGTTCAGGAATTGAAATTGGAGGGAGAAGACGAAATCACAGCGCAAGCAAGCGTGTTGGGAGAAAAGGTCGAGGCGACATTTTGGCCGCAAGGTGGGCAGATGTTGTTTGAGACGAGCTGCAGTTGTGAGGCTGGGGCATTTTGCGAACATGGCTTTGCGTTGATCGGTAAAATGGCGAAGACAAAACATTTGGAAAAATGTGTTGGACTGACTGCGAAGCAAGCGGTGGCTGTCGAGCTCGCAAGAGGAGAGGGTGGAAGAAGAGAGGGGGATGGGGAGAGTGGGAGAGCGGGAGAGAATGTTACTTTTGAGTTGGTGGTGCGGAAAGATGTGGTGGATAAGGCGACGAAGTTGTTGTTGCAATCGATGGGACAGAAAGAACCGGAGCAATGGATTTTTGCAGAGGCTTTTGTAAACGATGGCAATCAAATCAAACCATTGGCTTCGGTAGGAGTTGTAGGAAGGACACCGCGGGAACAGCAGGCGATTCGTGAGTTACGCGACGTTGGGTTGTCATCGATGCAAACCAATCCCGCATGGCGATTTCTGCTCAGCATGAAATCGCGCACGGTCGAGGCGGCAGGTGAAAATGACAAATGGTTTCCTGATCCGGGCCGGGTTCCAGTGGATACTTTCTGGCATCAGTTTCGGGGTGAGTTTTCTGAAATGTTAGAAAATTCGGGTTGGAAGATAAAATATGAAGAAGGAGTTGGTCACAAAGTTCACGATGCAGCTCCTGAAAAATGGTACACACGTCTGATAAGTGAGAGTGAGGATGATAAATACGCTGGCGATTTTTCGGACGGTGGATGGTTCAGTTTGTCGGTGGGATTCGATGTTGATGGAGAACGCTACGATCTGATGCCGATTCTAGCGGGTTTGTTGAAACAGGATTTCTTGGAAGAAACGTTGGATAGGCCGAACCAAGGATTCGTGTATGCGCCCTTGCCGAATGGGGATGCGTTGAAATTACCGATAGGGAGAGTGCGGCGGTTACTTCAGCATTTATCGGCTTTGGTGGATCCGAAATTTTTTGGAAAAGCGCGTGTGCATGCGTTGGATGCTGCGGCCTTGGCTGGGTTGGAGGGTTTGGGAATTGAGACGCCGAAAGGTTTGGCGAAATTGAAGCAGCGCTTGGAAAATTTCTCGAAAGTCGAGGAGGTTGAAACACCGGGAGAGATCAAAGCGACCTTGCGTGATTATCAGAAATCAGGGTTTCAATGGATGCAGTTTCTAGCTGGCCATGGACTGCATGGTATTTTGGCGGACGATATGGGCTTGGGAAAAACCTTGCAGACACTCGCACATTTGATGGCGGAGAAAACGAGTGGGCGGAGTGGTGGTAGGCCATCGCTGGTGATTGCGCCGACTTCAGTAGTTCCGAACTGGCGAGCAGAGGCGATCAAGTTTGCACCAGGTTTGCGGGTGTTGGTTTTGAATGGGGCGGATCGGAAAAAATATTTTCGCTCCATTCCGCATGCGGATTTGGTGATAACATCGTTTGCCTTGCTGCAGCGAGATATCGAAAAGCTGATGGGTTTCGAATATCACATGTTGGTTTTGGATGAAGCCCAGTATATTAAAAATCCGCGGGCAAAAGTCGCACAGGCGGCGTGTCGGGTGGTGGCGCGGCATCGCTTGTGTCTTTCCGGAACGCCGATTGAAAACCACCTCGGTGAATTATGGAGTCTGATGCATTTTCTCATTCCCGGATTTCTTGGGACGGAGGATGCGTTCAATAAAAATTTCCGAAAGCCCATCGAAGAAGAGGGTGATGCGGAGAAAAACGCTTTGTTAAAGAAACGAATCGCTCCATTGGTGCTACGGAGGACGAAGGATCAAGTAGCGAAGGAATTGCCACCGAAAACCGAGATGGTGCATTTGATTGAGTTATCGAGTGACCAGAAAGATCTCTATGAGACCGTGCGCGCAACGATGGACAAGCGGGTGCGTGCGGCAATTGCGGCGCGCGGGATCGAGCAATCGCAGATTGTGTTTCTGGATGCGTTGTTGAAATTACGCCAGATCTGTTGTGATCCGCGCTTGTTGCCAGAAGATTTTGCGGCGGGCATTAGAAGCTCGGCGAAGTTGGAGTATTTGAAAGAAATGTTAGAAACCTTAGTGGAGGAGGGCCGGAAAATTCTCATCTTCTCACAGTTCACGACCATGCTGGGACTGATCGAAGAGTATTTGGTGAAAACCAAAGTTCCGTATCTCAAATTGACTGGCGGCTCGAAAGACCGGGGTAAACTAGTAGAACAGTTTCAATCTGGGAAATTTCCCGTATTTCTGATTTCGCTCAAAGCAGGCGGAACGGGTTTGAATCTAACCGCAGCGGATACCGTGATCCACTACGATCCGTGGTGGAACCCAGCCGCCGAGGCACAGGCGACGGATCGCGCGTATCGGATTGGCCAAGACAAGCCGGTGTTTGTTCACAAACTACTGTGCCAGGAAACCGTCGAGGAGCGGATTCATCGCTTGCAGCTAGAGAAAGCCAAGCTTGCGGAAGGATTATTGGCGGATGCGGATGTGGTGCGGAAGCTTGATGCGACGATGATACGGGAATTACTGTGGTGAAATTGCAGCTTGCCATACGGCGGTGCGGAATGATTAGCTTTCCATCGATGGGTATTTTCCGTTCCCGCAAAATGCGTCCTTTGTATCTACTCGCACTCGCGCAGTTGCTGGGTGGGCCATTGGTGCTTTTGCATGTGACGGTTTTCTGCAAGTTGACCGTGCGTGAAATTCCTCGTGTTGGATTCACAGAAGCAGCAGTCGCAGCATTCTCGTCCGATGAATTTCGCGAATGCGCTAACGCAGTAATGCCGAATCGCGATACACCTGGGAAGGACAGTCGTGAGGGCGATCCAAAACCCAAGCTTGAGAAACCTAACCAGCCGCCCGCGCCATGGGCGGCGGATCGAGTCGATTTCGTGCATGACGTGCTATGCACGAGTGTCGCAGATAAAAAGAGGACGTGGACGCCGGCTTGGCCGAATGCGCCGCCGGGGCCGCCGCCGAGGTGGGTTTGATACGAGGAGTTGCCGGTTCGGTAGCTCCGTGAACGGAACGGGTTTTTTCCCGATCCATGATCCGCGTTTGTGGCACAGGTGTGCTCTCTCGCGGTTAACGTTTCCCATTTTAACCAACCAACCTCTGATCATGAAATTTTTCAAACTAACACCCCTATTTCTACTGCTTCACAGCATCCATCTAACCGCACAAGAAACGTCCACATCAGTGGTGGACGAGCTCGACCCACTCATAGTAACGGGTAAAGCCGAGAGCCTGATTGGCACAGCTGGCACCGCCTCAAAAGGCCAAGCAAACTACGAAGAGTTACTAGAGCGACCGTACTTGCGGCGCGGAGAACTGCTTGAAGTTGTGCCTGGTGTCATCATTACCCAGCACTCTGGTGATGGTAAAGCGAACCAGTATTTCGTCCGTGGTTTCAACCTCGACCATGGCACCGACTTCTCGATCTGGATGGACGGGCAACCGGTAAACTTCGTGACTCACGCGCATGGCCAAGGATACGCAGATCTCAATCCACTCATTCCGGAATTGGTGGAAAGCGTCGATTATTGGAAAGGACCTTTTCATGGTCACCTCGGCGACCTCAGCACGGCAGGTGCCACGCGGTTCAATTTTTTCGATACCCTACCGAGCGGCATCGCCAGCTTGGGAGTCGGCCAGCACAATTACCTGCACGGTTTGCTTGCGGATACGATTTATCTTGGGGAAAAAAGCGCGAACGGAGATTTTTCCGCGCTCACCTACGGACTCGAATACAATTACTATGATGGTCCATGGCAGAGGGAAGGGAACTCCCAACGTATGAACGGTTTCCTGAAATATTTCCGTCAAGCGGGACAGGATGATTTCAGTCTAACAGCGATGGCTTACGATGCGAATTGGGATTCCACCGATCAAATCCCGAAGCGACTGATCGACAGCGGCGGAATTGATCGACTTGGAAACATTGATAACACCGTGCGTGGTGAGTCGAGTCGCTACAGTTTGATGGCGGATTGGAATCGTGATGAGGCTAACGGAAGCACGCATGTGAATGGATTCATCGGAACATATGACATGGATCTGTTCTCGAACTTCACATATTTTCTAAACGACCCGGTGAACGGCGATCAGTTTGAGCAGGAAGACGGGCGCTGGTTTCTCGGTGGCGAGGTGCGGCGTGAGTGGGAGTATGGCACGGAAAATACTTTCACCGTTGGTCTGCAAACGCGGCACGATTTCATGAGTGGAATTGGTCTCTACAACACAGTTGGGACTGTGCGAACTAACACGGTGCGGGTAGATGATGTGACGCAGAGCAGCGCGGGTATTTATGCGATGGCGGATCACCGCTTGAATCCTTGGTTGCGTGTGCAGCCTGCACTGCGAGCGGATGGGTTTCACTTCGATGTGAATAGCGACAACCCGTTGAACTCTGGAACGGAAACAGATGGGATCGTCAGTCCGAAGTTAAATGTGGTATTCGGCCCATGGAACGATACGGAAATTTACGCGAGCGCTGGCCTTGGCTTCCACTCGAATGATGCGCGTGGCGTGACTATCACTACGGATCCGGTTACTGGCTTGCCGGTAACTGCTGCGGATCCATTAGTGCGCACATTCGGATATGAACTTGGTGTGCGGACGGAAGCTTTTGAAAATATCGTCAGCACCGTTTCTCTTTTCTATCTGCACAGCGATTCGGAACTGCTGTATGTCGGTGACGCTGGCACGGCACAACCCGGGCCTGCGACGGAGCGTTTCGGGATTGAATGGGCGACGTATTGGAGGCCGAACGAGTGGCTGACGCTGGACAATGAATTGACGCTCAGTGAAGCAAAGTTGCTCAATGATCCGGCAGGTAACGAGATTCCCGGTGCCGTTCCCGTCACGATGAACACGGGCTTCACTATCGGCCACGACGAGGGATTTTATAGCAGTCTGCGCTCACGCTTCTTTAGCTCTCGTCCGTTAATCGAAGACGGCAGTGTCGATTCGCGCCAGTCTTGGCAAGTAAACGGCCGTCTCGGATACCGGAAAGACGATTGGGAACTTGCGCTGGATGTTCTCAATATCCTCGGCCGTGAAGACAATGACATCGAGTATTTTTATACCTCCCGCCTGCCAGGCGAACCGTTGGCTGGTGTTGATGACATTCACCTTCACCCAACCGAGCCGCGCACTTTCCGCGTCTCGTTGACGAAACGTTTCTGAGATGGGAAGCCTGAGAACGTCCTTTCCAAGGGATGTTCTCAGGCCTAGCTTCGCGGCGATTTCTTATGATCCGTACGTTTCTTTTCTGTAGCCTTCTCGCTTCCGCTGCTGCGGTGGTGCCGGAGAGTTTCGTGCTGGGTTTCTCGCACATCTTACCTTACGGGTTGGATCACATCCTGTTCTTACTGGCATTGTTTTTTCTAACAAGAGACTTCGGTAGCTTATTGATGCAGATGACTTTGTTCACGATGACGCACTCACTCACGCTCGCGCTTTCGATGTATGGGTTGGTTTCGGTTCCTCCTCTCTTAGTTGAAATTGCAATCGCACTGAGCATTGCCTTCGTTGCGGCGGAGAATCTTTTTAGTGAAAAAATCAGCCGTTGGAGGCCGTGTGTGGTGTTTGCGTCTGGGATGGTCCACGGACTGGGCTTCGCTCACTCATTCGGGCAGATAGAAATCCCGACTGCGGATTTTTTGCCCGCGCTATTCGGTTTCAATATGGGTATCGAAGCTGGCCAACTTGCCGTCATCGGTATCGCATACACACTGGTCGCTGTATGGTGGAAACGGGAAAATTACGGAAGAATGATCGCGCGACCGGCTTCGTTTTTAATAGCGCTGTCGGGTCTCTGCTGGGCTGGGGTACGGATCATTGGCTAGCAAAGTAGTATTTATTATTACTGATGATTTGTGGAAGTATGACGATTATTCGTTTTATGAAAAAGGTAATGTGAAGGATCACAAGGCCATCAAGGATCACAAAAATTCAACGAGGGATATATTCTTGATGATGAAACCTATGGGACTCTTCCTCGTACTGGAAGATTCGCGTTTTCTAACCTTTCGACATTCCGGGAGGGAGTTGATTTCCTTTGGAGGGTTGGATGGTTGGCTGAACTGGAGTAGTCGGCGCGGGTGTTGTTGAAGGTGTAGTAGGAGTTCTAGGGGCAGTAGGAGCGGGTGTGCGAGGAGGCTGAGGCACCAAGTCGGGATGGGGTGCTTCATTGGGTTGAATGATTGGAGTCGCTACCTCGGGTGAGACGGGAGGAGTTTCCGTGCCTTGGTTTTGCTTTAGCTCTTGTTCATGCTTTGAAAGAAGTTGAGAGATCATTTGCTCGATGTGTTGCTTAGGTGCTGCACCTGTGAATTTTTCGACTTGTTTGCCATTGATATAAAATCGGACATCGGGAATACCTTGCACACCTTGTTGCGCAGCAAGATTTTTTGCCTGGTCGACATCGATGATTCCCAGTTTTACGGTAGCGGAATTTTCATCAGCTATTCCGCTCAAGACAGGTTTGAGTTGTTTGCAAGGGGGGCACCATGTTGCCGAGAAATCGACAATGTTGATCGTGCCCGGGGTGGCAATGAAGGAGTGAAAATTCGCCGCCGCCAAATCATGTGCCGAAGGAGAGCTTGCGGCTTTCTTCGAGCAAGAACTCAAGATTCCAAACGCGAGGAGAGAGAGGATTAAATAGATTTTCACGTTGTTAAGATACGGACAATTGCTGGTCTGTCGAGGAGGTTGTTTTATGAGGATATAAAACGGCGATCAAAGATCGCCGCTAAGAGAAATTATACGCATCCATATCAAACACCACAGTCACGTCTTCGGGAAGGGTGGTTTTTTGGAGGATGTTTTGGACGTGATTGGTGAGGGGGCGCGCTTGGTGGGAGCGCAGAGTGATTTGGAAACGGAATTGATCGTGGGATTTGATCAGTGGACTGGGTAAAACTTCGCCGAGTGAGATTCCAGCGGGGAGATTTTCTTTCAATCGGAGATGAAGTGTTTGGAGGGTGAATTCCGCACGTCGTTCGTGGCCGGATCGAGCTGTTAGAACTGCGCAATGCGCGAAGGGTGGGAAACGAAATTGGCGACGCATTTCCATTTCCTGTTCCGCGTAGCCATCAAAATCATGTTTGCGTGCGAACTGGATGCTGGGTGAATGGGGTGTGAAGGTTTGGACGATGACTTCGCCTTCGAGTTCGCCGCGTCCGGCGCGTCCGGCGACTTGAGTGATGAGCTGGAAGGTACGCTCACCGGCGCGGAAATCCGGAACATGCAGGCCGAGGTCGGCGTTGAGAATTCCAACCAGAGTGACATTGGGAAAATGCAAACCTTTGGCAATCATCTGGGTGCCGATGAGGATATCGATCTTCTTCGTTTTGAATTTCTTGAGGATGTCTTTGAGAGCGTTTTTACGGCGCATCGCATCGGCATCGATACGTGCGAAACGAGCTTCGGGGAGAATTTTTTGTAAGACTTCTTCGACCTTCTGCGTGCCATAGCCTTGCAGTGCGATTCCAGGATTGCTGCATTCCGGGCATTTTCTTGGGACGATGGATTGGTGTCCGCAAACATGGCAGACGAGGCGCTCATCGGTACGATGATAAGTGAGTGCAACGGCGCAATGCGGGCATTGGCAAACGTAACCGCAGCCATGGCATTGCAGGGAGCGAGCAAAACCGCGTCGGTTTAGAAACAAGATCGATTGCTCGCCTTTTGCGAGGCGTTGTTCGAGGGCGGTGCGGAGTCGGTCTGAAAGAATTGCGACCTGGCCTTTTTGTTTTTGTTTTTCCAAACGCATGTCGATCACACGAACGAGAGGCATCGAATGAGCATCGGCGCGTTGGTCGAGACGGATGAGATGGTATTTTTCTGTTAGAGTGTTCTGCCAGCTTTCGAGCGAGGGTGTAGCGGACCCGAGGACGATCGTGCATGGCTCAAACGCAGCACGGAGAACTGCAACGTCGCGAGCGTGGTAGCGAGGTGGGTTTTCCTGTTTGTAGGAAGTTTCGTGTTCTTCATCGACGATGATGAGTCCCAGATTTGGCAGCGGTGCGAACACGGCGGAGCGCGCGCCGATCACGATGCGGGCTTGGCCTTTGCGGATGCGATGCCATTCGTCGAAACGTTCGCCCTGCGAGAGGTTGGAGTGAAGTACGGCGACCTGATCGTCGAGTTGGGAAAAGCGTGCTTTGAAACGGCGGACGGTTTGTGGGGTGAGTGCGATTTCAGGAACAAGGACGAGGACGGTTTTGCCGAGATCGAGCGCGGCTTGAGCGGATTGGAGGTAGACTTCGGTTTTGCCGCTGCCGGTGACGCCGAGGAGAAGATAGGGAGAGGGAGGGGTTGGGGGAGTGGGAGAAGTGCCGAGGGACGCGGAGATTTGATTGAAGGCCTCCTGCTGTTGGTTGTTTAGAACCAGTGGCTCGGAGGGGACGATGGTTTCGGTGGCTTCGGGATCGCGGCGGACGTCTTCGGTGGAGATTTTGATGAAACCTTTTGCGGCGAGACTTTTGAGTGATGGAGCGGAGCTTTCGCCGAGATCGGCGACAGGGAGGGTGCGATCCGGGGCGTTGATGAGAAGAAAGAGAATCGCGTATTGTTTTGCGGCACGCTTTTCGAGCTTCGCGAGTTCTGCGGGATCGATGTTTTCGGTCGCGGTGGCGATGCGGCGGGTTTTTGCTGAGTTGTCTTCGGTGCGAACGGCTTCGGGTAAGATCGAACGGATGACGCTTTCAATACTAGATCCATAGTAATTCGCGATCCAGCGCGCGACTTTGAGAAGGGTTGGCGTGATGAGAGGTTCGGGATCGATGAGAGATTGAATTTCCCGCATCGCGAACTCGCTTTGCTTCGGCGGTTCAAGAATCGCGAGCACAGTGCCCGAGCTGGTTTTCTGACGGATTGGCACACGCACGCGACAACCCTCGACGACGGGAAGTTCGGCGGGGATAGCATAGTCGAAAACGAGCTCGGAGGGGCCGTCGATGAGGACACGGGCGTTCAAGGTGGGGAAACTTTAAATTTTAAACTTTAAACTACAAGGAAGAGGTCACCGCGGAGACGCAGAGGTCGCGCAGGGACGCGGAGCTGGGGTAAATAAACATTTTAAAGGAAGACCTAAAACTCATTTATCTTTTATACTCTGCGATCCTCTGCGACCTCTGCGCCTCTGCGGTGAAGAAATTCTGTCCTGCATTTCTGATGTTGTCGAGGAGCTGGATGATGTCCATGGTTTCTGAAGATGTTACCGAAAATTTACACGAATGTGCCTGGGGAGAGGTCGTTGGCTTGGGGTAAGCGCTTGGGGGAGGTGGAGTGTCGGAACACGACGTATCTTGCGGAGGACTGGCCGATTTTTTGGGAGCGGGCGGATGGTGTGAATGTTTGGGATGTGGATGGGAATCGGTTTCTCGATATGACGAGTGGGTTTGGGGTGGCGGGTTTGGGTTATGGGTTTACGGCTGAGGCCTTGCGGCGGCAGAGCGATGTGTTGCTGCATGCGATGGGTGATGTGCATCCGGCACGTGTGAAAGTGGAGTTGTGTGAGGTGCTTTCGAAAATCACTTATGAAAAGTGGGAGGATAAGAAGGGGAAATGTTTGTTTGGGAATTCTGGATTCGAGGCGGTGGAGGCGGCGTTGAAAACTGCGGTGCTGGCGACGGGGCGGGCCGGGATCTTGTCATTTGAAGGAGGTTATCATGGTTTGGGTTACGGGGCGCTGCTAGGGCAAGGAATCGGATGGTTCCGAGAGCCGTTTGAGGGGCAGATTGCAAAAGTGACTCAGAGATTGAAATTTCCGAGAGAGGAAGAGGGTTTGGATGATTTTCTTGAGCAGTTGACAAAAGTGGATGGAAGCAAGATCGGGGCGGTATTGGTGGAACCGATTCAAGGACGTGGCGGGATTGTCGTTCCGCCAGAGGGGTTTCTTGCTGCGCTTCGGGAGTGGTGTAATAAGGTGGGAGCGGTGTTGATTTTCGATGAGATTTACACAGGGTTTTGGCGGACGGGGAAAATGTTCGCGTGTGAGTGGGATAATAAAGCGCGAGAGGACTCACGCGGTTCAGTTGTGGTGCCAGATTTGATTTGTTTGGGAAAGGCGTTGAGTGGTGGATTTCCGATATCGGTTTGTGTGGGGAGAGCAGAGGTGATGGATGCTTGGCCGGAAAGTGGTGGCGAGGCCTTACATACCAGCACGTTTTTAGGAAACCCCATGGGTTGTGCGATGGCTTTGGAAGCGATACGACGGTATCAGGAGACAGAGACTGAGAGTTTGGTGCGGGAGGCAGCGGAGAAACTCGAGAGTGGGCTGCGGAAACTGGAGAGTTTGGGCATGGTGAAGGAAGTTAGAGGTAGAGGGCTGATGATGGGTGTGGAAATGGATTGCGGCGAGCGAGTACTGGATTTGACCAAAGCCTTGCTGAGAGAGGGTGTGATCGTGCTTCCGGACGGTCCGAAGGGGGATGTGTTGGCTCTGACACCACCGCTCGGGATTTCTAGCGAGGAGATCGATTTTTCTATGGAGTTACTTAGAAATTTGATAGAATTTTGATGTTTGTTCGGTAAGACCCCTTGCTCTAGTCGGAAGTATCGGCTAGCAAATGTGAAATCTAGCCCCGCTAATTCCTTTGTTATTTTTTAATCCGACAACACTCACTCTCTGGATTGGCATTTTTGCGCTGATCGGAGTTGCTTATTTATGTTTCCTTTCTTGGAAGCGCAGCCCGCATCGGGGTCGCACGGCTGTTCTAGAAAGCCTACGGTTTTTCATCACGCTTTTGGTGGTGATGTTATTGTGGCAACCTGAGTGGCGGACTGTCATAGATCCTACAAGCAAACCAAAGATCGCCATTATTTGGGACGATTCACGTTCGATGATGACCCTCGATGCTCCCTTGCCAAACTCTATCGCTGAGGAGGGAAAAGCCGGCGAGATTGTGAGTCGTGCGGATTGGGTGAAAAAGGTTTTGGATTCCACATTATGGGAGTCGCTGCGTGTGGGTGGTGCGAATGAACTTTCGACCCAGCCATTTGCGACTCCGGAGAAAGAAGGACTCTCCGGCACCGATATCAACACACCGCTGGCGAATCTTTTGGAAAATGAAAACAACCTGCGTGCGGTGGTGATGCTGAGCGATGGTGATTTCAACTTGGGTTCGCCGCCTGTGTCTGCGGCACAGAAATGTCGTATACGCTCCGTGCCGATTTTTACAATTCCAGTCGGCAGTGAGAAACGTCTGCCTGATTTGGATTTGCTAACCGTGACAGCGCCCACATACGGGATTGTCGGGGAAAACGTGCAGATTCCTTTCACGATACGTTCGTCGCTCGACAGACAAGTTCGCACGATTGTGCGCCTGCGCGATGAATCGGGTCGGGAGCGCACGAAGAACATCATTCTCGCGCCGAATGTTGAGACCTATGATTCGATTTTATGGAAGTTAGAAAAAGAAGGTACGACGAAGCTGACCTTGTCGATCCCAGTTGAAGACGGCGAATTGATCGCTTCTAACAACACGCATGACTTCACTATTTCCGGAAAGCCTGAGCGGATTCGGGTTCTGGTGATTGAGACTCTTCCACGTTGGGAATATCGATTCTTGAGAAACGCGCTTTCACGTGATCCAGGTGTGGAGCTTTCTTGCTTGCTGCTGCGTCCTGAATTGGGTGCGGGTGCTGGTGCGGATTACATCGATAAATTTCCTTCAACCTTGGATGAGTTATCAAAGTTCGATGTGGTGGTGTTGGGTGATGTTGGGATTGGTGAAAATCAACTGACGGCAGAACAAGCGAAACAGATCCGCGGGTTGGTGGAGAATCAGGCATCGGGCGTGGTGTTTTTGCCAGGGCCACAAGGAAACCAGATGAGCTTGGTGAACTCCGAGTTGTCTGATTTATTGCCAGTGACTTTGGATGAAAAAACCCCAAAAGGATTATCCGAGCTTGTCGCCACACCTTTGAATTTAACTCCGGAAGGTCGTGCCTCTTTGCTTACGATGTTAGGTGAGTCCGAGGAAGAGAACCCAGAAATCTGGCGGCGTCTCCCCGGGTTTTACTGGCATGCTCCGGTATTGCGCGCAAAAGCGGGAACTGAAGTTTTGGCAGTGCATGCGAATCGACGTGGTGCCTATGGGCCGACTCCGTTGATGGTCACCAAAGCCGCTGGCAGCGGAAAAGTGTTGTTCATGGGAATCGATTCCGCGTGGCGCTGGCGGCGTGGTGTGGAAGATCTTTATCACTACCGTTTCTGGGGCCAAGTCGCACGCTGGATGAGTTATCAGCGAAACATGGCTGCGGGTCAGCGCGTCCGGATGTTCTTCACCCCAGAACGTCCGCAACCGGGTGCGACCGTGACTTTGAACGCAAATGCCTTTGATCAAAACGGCGCACCTCTCAAGGAAGGCGCTGTCAGCGTGGACATCACTTCACCGAGCGGCGATGTGCGTCGCATCGAACTGCAGAAAAACGAATCCGACTGGGGGGCATACTCGGGGCGTTTCAAAATCGATTTCCCAGGTGAGTGGAAACTGCGTGCGATCACCGAGGCATCGCCGGATATTCCCACCGAAACCACGATCATTGTGCCAGGCGTCGATATTGAAAAAACCGGCCAACCAGCACGTGTCGATGTCTTGGAGGAAATTTCTCGAGTCTCAAGAGGACGCAGTATTTTGCCTGAGCAACTCGCCGAATTGATTTCTGAAATCGATGCTCTACCGGAGCCGAAACCTTTGGAAAACCGCATTCCGCTATGGTCGCATTGGGCGACATTGGTGGTGCTGGTCACCTTGCTCGGCCTGTTTTGGGCGGGTCGGAAATTGAATGGAGCGTTCTGATTTCTGGGTGAAACTAGGTATACTGGGCTAGGGAGGTGTAAAAATTCGAACCGCAATGGTAGCGAAGCGGACATAGCCGGAGGCAAATGAACACAGATGAACTCGGATAAAGAGCTCACGATTAGGATTTAGAACCAATCCGACTCGCAAAAAAACTCCATTTTTTTTAACTAAAACCTATCTGTGTTCATCGTAAGCGAAGGAAACGCTGCCCCCCGTGAAATCTCGCGGAGCCCCGAACCTCCGCGGTAGCCTCGCGGGATGTCCCCTTCATCCGTCCCCAAGCCGTGGCGCGTC
>Ga0315902_10007468_pt1 | contig 14917 bp, 10 predicted proteins | sample LakEriMetagenome_9_FD_203523 | JGI IMG/M metagenome (GOLD analysis project Ga0315902, IMG submission 203523) | Freshwater fungal communities from buoy surface, Lake Erie, Ohio, United States - Buoy 12 MA117 | ecosystem: Environmental > Aquatic > Freshwater > Lake > Lake biofilm | place: USA... | reverse complement strand
GCAGGCGGTGGCGTCGGCTGCACCGGTGGCCGACGCCCTGGCCGCGGAGTTAGAGACGTTCCTCATCGACTTCGTGGTGGAACAGACGGGATATCCGCGCGAGATCGTGGAACTGGGCGCCGACCTTGAGGCGGATTTGGGGATCGACAGCATCCGCAAGGCGCAGCTGTTCGGCGAGATCGGTCAGAAGTACGGGCTGACGGCCGACGACAGCGTGTCGCTCGACGAGTTCCCCACGCTGCGGCACCTGCTCGACTACCTGCTGCCGCGGGTGGGCGGCACGCGGAGCGGGGCGGTGGCTACGGTGGTTGCGGCGCCGAGCCGTGAGCCCGTGCACGTCGGCAACGGCCATGCCGCTCATGCGGACAATGGCTACGCGGCCAACGGCCATGCCTCGAACAGTCACGCCGCGACGAGTCGCGCCGTGCAGGCGGTGGCGTCGGCTGCACCGGTGGCCGACGCCCTGGCCGCGGAGTTAGAGACGTTCCTCATCGACTTCGTGGTGGAACAGACGGGATATCCGCGTGAGATCGTGGAGCTGGGGGCCGACCTTGAGGCCGACCTCGGGATCGACAGCATCCGCAAGGCGCAGCTGTTCGGCGAGATCGGGCAGAAGTACGGGCTGACGGCGGACGACAGCGTGTCGCTCGACGAGTTCCCCACGCTACGGCACCTGCTCGACTACATGCTGCCGCGGGTCGGAGCGAACCGCGGCGGGCCGGCACCGGCTGGGGTGCAGGCGCCGGCGGCGCGGCCGCAGCCGGTCCATTCCGCCGCGTTCACGCGTGGACTGGATCGCGGACGCGAGCATGCCGCCGCGATCGCCGCGTGGGCCAGGCAGATGGTGGCGACGGGCGTCACGACCGACGGCGTGGCGATTGAGCCGGCCGTCGAAGAAGAACTTGCGGGCGTGGCATCGGCTGCGGGCATCGAGCCGGCCGTCGTAAGGGCGGCCTTCGCGGAGCCGGCGCGGGCGCTGGGCGGCTGCGATGCCATCATCGTCGCGCCGGCCGCCGCCACCGAGCCGCGGGCGGCGATCGTCTGCCTGGGCCGGCATGCCGATCCCGCGATCCGCCGTTTCGAAACCAACGGCCTGCGCGGCGGTCTCGTGGGCGTGAAGGGCCTTCCAGGCGCCGTGTTCGGGTGGAACGACGCGGGGCTCGTGGCCGTCGCGCCCGATGGGTGCGACGGTGCCGCGACGATCGCCTGCGAACAGGTGCTGGCCACGTGCCGGTCGATCGGCGAGGCCGAGCGGATGATTGCCACGCTGGCTCGCGCACCGCGCGGGCTCGTCGTGGCCGCGATCGCCGGCGGTGGCTGCACGGTCACGGCCGCGGGCCGCGCGGAGCCGATGGCCGCCGTCGTCCAGCGGGCCGACACGCGGTCGCCGCTGGCCCGCGTGCTTTTGGCCGACGGGGCGCGGGCGGCCGAGGCCGCCGCTGCCGACCTGCTGCGGGCAGCGCCTGGCGTGCGCGACGCGCTGACGGCGACCTGCGGCTGGATCGCCATCGGGGCCATCGACGGCCGGCTGGCCGCCGCCTCGGGTGGTCCTGCCGGAGCCGACTGGGCGCCGGCTGCGACCGATCTCGGACAGGGCTGGGAACGCGTGGCCGCGGCGCAGGTCGCCACGGCCGTGCCGACACGTGAGCCGAGCGCGTCGCGGGCCGAGGTCACGCGTCGTTACGGCCTGGTGCTGCGCGAGGCCGGGCCGCTCCAAGCCTGCCGCCGCCTGACCGGTGAACGCGTGCTCGTCGTCAACGCCGGCCCGCTCGCCGAGTCGTTCATCGGTGCCATCCGGGCAACGGGTGGGACGCCGATCGCCGTGGAGTGCGGCTCGGCCGAGGAGGCCATCGCCGCGGTGGAGCGAGCCGAGGAGAGCGGCGCGGTCCGCCACCTCGTCGTGGTCGCGCCGCAAAGCGACGGCGGGGACTGGCTGCCCGGGCGGGCGCGGTCGGTGATCGCAGCGTTCTTTGCCTGCCAGCGGTGGCTCGTGGTCCGGGGCAAGGCCGGCGACGTCGCCGCGGCCACGCTCACGGGCGTGACGTCGCTCGGCGGTGACTTCGGGCTCGCCTCCCCGATCGGGTCACCAGCCGGCGGGGCGATCACCGGACTGTTCAAGGGCGTGGCCCGCGAGTTCGCCGGGCTCCATGTGCGGGTGCTCGATGCGGCGTCCACGCTCCCGGCAGCCGACGTGGCCGCGGCGGCCGTCGCCGAGATGCAGGATGGCCCTGGGCCGGTCGAGACGGCCCTGGTCGATGGCCGGCGGATGACCGTCGTGCCCTGCGACGTGCCGCCCCGTGCGGCCCCGGCGCTTGCCGCGCTTACGAAGGGCAGCGCCTGGATCGTGACCGGCGGCGCCCGTGGCGTGACGGCGGAGTGCTGCCGGGAACTGGGGCGGCGGCATGGGCTGCGGCTGGCGCTCGTCGGATCGACGGCACCGGTGGCGGTGGAGCCGGCCTGGCTCGTGCTCGATGACGCCGGCCTTCGCGACCTCAAGGGGCGGGTGATGCTCGAGGCGAAGGCACGGGGTGAGGATCCTCGCAGCGCCTGGAAGCGGATCGATAAGTCGATCGAGATCGAGCGGTCCTTGGCGAAGTTCCGAGCGGCCGGCGTCGAGGCCCGCTACTACGCCTGCAACCTCGCCGACGCGGCGGCGGTGCGGGCGGCGGTGGGCAAGATCGCCGCCGACCTCGGGCCGGTGCGGGGCATCGTCCATGGCGCCGGCTTCGAGGCGGCCTGCCGCTTCGAAAAGAAGACGCTCGACGGGCTGGAGGCGACGCTCGGCCCGAAGTGCGCCGGGCTCGAGCACCTGCTGGCGGCGGTCGATCCGGCGACGCTCGAGGCGGTGATCGGATTCGGCTCGACGAGCGGCCGGCTCGGCGGTCACGGCCAGGCCGACTATTCCCTGGCCAACGACATGCTCGCGAAGATCGTCGGCGGACTGCGGCAGCGGCGGCCGCACCTGCGAGGCACGGTCTTCCACTGGCACGCCTGGGACGAGGTCGGGATGGCGAGCCGGCCCGAGAGCCGGTTCGTGCTCGAGCAGTTCGGGCTGAAGTTCATGCCGCTCGCGGAGGGCGTGCGGCGGTTCATGGACGAGGTCGAGGCGGGCCTGCCCGACGCCGAGGTTCTCGTCACGGAGCCGGCCATGTGCCCCGATGCGGTCGCCGGGACCGACGGCAGCGGACCCGCGATCAACGCGGCGGCTGTCGGGAGTCTCGTTGAGGGCGTGATCGCGGATCAGGCCAAGCCCGTGGTGACCTTTCGACTCGATCCGACCAGCGACCGCTTTCTCCTCGATCACAAACAGTATGGCCGGCCGCTGTTGCCAGCCGTGATGGGGTTGGAACTTCTGGCGCAGGCGGCGATCGCCACCGGCGGGTGCCGTGAGGTGGCGGAGATCCGCGACTTCGCGGTCGAGCGGCCGATCGCGTTCCCCGTCGATCAGCCGCGATCCGTGCGGGTGGAAGTCGCTCCTGGAGCGGGCGGCGTCGAGGCGCGGGCCTTCGCGGCGGTGCTCAACGCGGAGGGCCGGACGGCCGGCGATGAGCGGCTGCATCTGCGCGGCCTGGTGATGCCCCACGCGGAGCCGATCACCGCCGCGGCCGAGCCGGCGCCGATGCCGTCGTACCCCACGAGTTACCGCGAGGACTCGCCCCTCTGGCACGGGGCGTCGATGCGGACGCTCAACGGCCTGTTCCTCGACCGCAGTGGCGGGTGGGCGCGGCTCACAGCCGTGCCACAGGACGCTGCCGCCCAGCCGCGGGGCGCGCGGGGCTGGACCGTGCCGATCGCGCTCGTGGATGGCTGCATCATGGCCTGCGGCATCTATTCGTACGTGATGTGCGGGCAGCGGGTCGAGGTGCCGGTGCGGATCGACCGCTTCCGCATCGTGTCCCAGCCACGGCCCGGCGAGAAGTGCGAGTCGCGGCTGCGGTTCCGCGGCCAGGATGCGCGGGAGACGGCCTACGACTTCACCTTGTTCGGTGCCGACGGCCGACCGCTGCTGGCGATCGACGGGCTGCACCTGGCCGTCATGGCACCCGAGCGGAGCCGTCCGGCATGATCGGTTGGCGATTCGGAGACACGTTGCCGTCCGGCCGCATCTGTCGTGGCCTGCGGGTCGGGTGCTGGACCGTGGCCGCCGTCTTCGAGCGTCCGCTGGCCTGGTGCGAATCGCCCTCGGCGGAGTCGGGCAGGCTGGCGGAGGACCTCGTCGCCGCGACGCTCGGGGTCGCCGGCGCCGACGTCCGGGTGGCGGCACTGCCGCCCACGGGCCGGCCCGTGGCCCGCGTGGCAGGCCGCGAGCAGGGGCCGTCGGTGTCGGTGTCGCACGTGCGCGGCCTGCTGGGTGCCGCCGTCTGCACCGACGCCCGGGTCGGCCTCGACATCGTCGATCCGGCGGACGCCGGCCGCGCCCTCGACGCGTTCTTCTCGCCGGACGAACTCGCGCTCATGCCCGACGACGTCGGCCTGTTGCGGGCCCTGCTCTGGGCCGCCAAGGAGGCGGCCTACAAGGCGGCGCGGTTCGATGCGGAGTTCCGGCCGCGGCAGGTGACGATCGAGAGCCTGTCGCCGACGGGCTTCGGCTGGTCCGTTCGCGACCGGGATGCGGAGGTCAGCGGCGCGGGCCGGTTCGCCGCGGTCGGCCGGCACGTGGTGGCGATCGCCGCGACGGCCGCAGCCGCGGGATGCGAAGGGCAGGCGTCCCCGACCGGCCTGGAGGCCGTGGCATGTTCGTGAGCGACACGCATCTCCCGCAGTTCCTGCCGCGCGAAGCCTATCACGACCCGGCCTGGCATCGGCGGGAACTCGACCGCGTGCTGCGGCCGTCGTGGTGGGCGGTGGCGGCGATCGACGAGCTTCCGCACGATGGGTCGTTCGTGACGTTCGACCACGTCGACGGCCCGGTGATTCTGCGGCGGAGCGGAGCGTCCATCCGCGGGTACCGCAACGTCTGCCCGCATCGGCTGGCAAAACTGTGCGGTCAGGCCCGAGGTGTCTGCGCCACACTGACCTGCGGCTACCACGGGTGGCAGTTCGACGACTCCGGCGCCACCCGCCGCATTCCCGACGCCCCCAGTTTCAGGCCCCTCGAGAAAGGGCGGCTGGGCCTCGACGTGCTCCGGGTCGAGACCGTCGGCGGGATCGTGTTTCTCACGTTCGACGCGGCGGCGCCGCCGGTGCGGGAGTGGCTCGGCGACGAGGCGGAGCGGATCGAAGAGCGGTTCGGGCCACGGACGCGAACGCTGTATCGCGTGGACATCGACATCCCCGTCAACTGGAAACTGGTCGTCGAGAACAATCTGGAGAGCTACCACGTTTCGACCGTGCACGCCGCGACGCTCGGCGGCTATCCAAACGAGGCAGACTGCCGGCATGACCTGGCGCCGGGGCGGTCGCGATTCACCGGGCCTGGCGGGAGCACGGCCTGGAAGCGGTTGCGGATCGCGCTGGCCGGCCGCCTCGGCCGCGCCACGAGCGGCCAGTACACCCACACGATCGTGCATCCCGCGTTCACGTGGCTCTGCGTGGATCTGCTCTCCGGGTTCCAGTCGATCGTGCCCACGGGCCCGCGCTCGTGCCGCATGGCGGTGCGGTTCGGAGCCTTGCAGGCCGAACCTCCCCGGCCCGTCGCCGACGGGGCGGCCCGGCTGGCGATGGCCGGCGAGTTGCGATTCTGGAAGCGGGTCATCGCCGAGGACCTGGCCGTGCTGCCGCAGGTGCAGGCCGGCGTCGAGTCGCCCGGCCATCCCGGCGACGGCCTGATCTCCCGCCGCGAGGAGCGCATCGTCCACTTTCAACGCTGGCTGCTGCAGAGACTCGGCATCGATCCCGCCGACCGCGAAGCGGCCGGTATGCCCGCCCCGGCCGCGGTCTGTCCCTCATTCCCGACGGCCCACTGACAAAACCAGGAGGAACGAACATGATCGATCTCACCGGAAAGGTGGCGCTGGTCACCGGATCCAGCCGCGGCATCGGCCGGGCGTGCGCCTTGCGGCTCGCCGCGGCGGGCGCCGACGTCGTCGTCAACTACGTCACCAGCGGCCGCGAGGCCGACGAGGTGGCGGCGCAGATCGCGGCCCTGGGCCGCAACGCCGCCTGCGTGCGGGCCGACGTGGGCGAGGAGGAGGACGTGGCCGACATGGTCGGGTTCGTGGAGCGCGAGTTCGGCCGGCTCGACGTGCTCGTCCACAACGCGGCCACCGGCGGCTTCCGGCCGCTGGCAGCGACCACGCAGCGGCACTTCGACGCCGCGATGCACACGAACGTGCTGTCGCTGGTGCACCTGCTCAAGGCGGCGGCGCCGCTCCTGGAGCGGGCCGACGGCCGCGGCAAGGTGGTCGTGCTCTCCAGCCACGGCACCCACATGGCCCTGCCGATGTACGGCCTGATCGGCGGCTCGAAGGCCGCGCTCACGGCGCTGGCCCGGCACTGGGCGCTCGAACTCGGCGATCGGGGCGTGAACGTGAACGTCGTCGAGGCAGGGCTGGTGGAGACCGACTCCACGAAGCGGCTTCCCGGCGCGGCGGAGATGTTCGCGGGCCGCAAATACAAGACGATGATGGGCGAGCGGATGCTGGAGGCGGCCGACGTGGCCGACGCCGTGCTCTTCCTCGCGAGCCCGCTCTCCGACCTTGTCCAGGGTCAGACCCTCGTCGTGGATGGCGGGGCTGCGATCCACGTATGACCCGTGACCAGCCGCCACGACGGCGGCCGGGGCGGGCAGGCAAGCCATGAACAGCACCAGCGATTCCCACATTCTGCTCACCGGCGCGACGGGCCTCCTCGGCCGATCGCTCCTCCGCGACCTCGCCGCGGCCGGCCGCCGCGTGGCGGTGATCGTCCGCGGCTCGAAGACGGCGGCCGCCGCGGACCGCGTGGACGAACTCCTCGACGACTGGCGGGAGGTGGCCGGCGCCGAGGTGGCTTGCCCCGTCGTGCTGGAGGGAGATCTTTCCGTCGCGGGCCTCGGCCTGCCCCCGGAGCAGCGGGCGTGGATCGCGCGGAACGTCCGCGAGGTGATCCACTCGGCGGCGAGCCTCTCGTTCCAGCTGCGGGAGGCGGACGGTGAGCCCTACACGAGCAACGTCACCGGCACGCGGCATGTGCTCGCGCTGTGCCGCGAGACGGGCATCCGCCGCCTGCACCACGTGTCGAGCGCCTACGTTTGCGGCCTGCGGGAGGGACGGATCCTGGAGACCGAGCTCGACGTCGGTCAGACGCCGGGCAACGACTACGAGCGCAGCAAGATCGTCTCCGAGGGGGAGGCCACGGCCGCCGACTGCTTCGACGTCTGCACCGTGCACCGGCCGAGCATCATCGTCGGCGACCTCGTGCATGGCTTCACGAACACCTTCCACGGCTTCTACAAGCCGCTGCGGATCGTGCAGCCCTTCGTCGAGGCGTTCGTCGGTGCCGAACTGCCGCCGGGCTCGCTGCTCGACGTGCTCGGCATGACCGGCGGGGAGTGCAAGAACCTCGTGCCGGTGGACTGGGTGTCGGCCGCGATGACGCGGATCATCCTCGACGAATCGCTCCATGGCCGCACCTATCATCTGACGTCGGGCGCACCGACGAGCGTGGGCACGCTGTGCCGCGTGTTCGAGGGGCTCGTCGTCGAGATGGCGGCCGACCTGCGCCGGCAGCGGGAGGCACTGGCGGCGGCGGGCCGACCGAAGCCGAAGGGAGGCTTCGACCCTGCCACGCTGGGGCGGCTGTTCGTCGATCAGATGCACGTCTACAAGGCCTACTGGCGCGATGATCCGACGTTCGACGCGACGCACACGCGGCGGGCGTTGCCCGATCTGTCGGCGCCGGTGCTCGACGAGGATTCGATCCGTCGGCTCTGCCGGTTCGCGATCGGGGCCAACTTCCGCTGGCCGCCCGTGGGTCGCCCGGCCCGCGGCCCGACGGCCCGCGCGGCGCTCGAGGCGGCGCTCGGCCCGGCGGAGTGGGCGGCCGCGGAGGGTGCCGTCGTCGGCCTGGCCGCGACCGGCGGGGGCGGAGGGCAGTGGACGGTCGCGGTCGCGGATGGGCGGCCCGTCGCGCTGCACGTCGGCCTGCCGTCGTGCGACACGCCGACGATCTGGCTGGCCGCCGCGACGCTGGAGCGACTCCTGACGGGCACCACGTCGCTGCCGGAGGTTCAGGGTCGGGGTGGGATCACGATCGAGGGTGGCGATCAAGCCGGCCGCCGCCGGGCGCTCGACGTGCTCGCCGCGCTCCCGCAGGGTGCGCCGGTCGGTTCCTATGGCGGCGGTCTCTGACCGTCGTTCCTGATGCGGCTGGAGGGACCCGATTCGGCGGTCGGAGACCGCCGCTACAGGGGTGCGGAGTCGATCGCCTGGCGGACGTACTGGTGGAAGCACCAGATCCGCTCCTCGCGGGTGCCGATGCAGCCCTTGAAGGGCGTGGCCGCGAGGCCCCGCTGCGTGGACGCGAAGACGCTGGCGTCTTCCCGCTGGATCGCCGCGTTGGCCCGCACGCCGTGCCGCGCCGCCAGCCGGGCGATGAGGCGGGCGAAGGGGTTCCGCCGCGTGCCGTCGAGGCTGAACATCCAGGCCAGCGTCCGCGACGTGTCCGGCCCCGTCGGCAGGTAGACCTGGCAGTAGGTGTAGAGATCGCTGAACGTGAACACGAGGTTCGGGAACACGTGGTGGTGCACGTACTCGGAGGTGTCGGTGCCGCCGCCGAGCCAGCCGGCCACCTTCCGCTGCTGCCGCATCAGCGGCGTGTCGCGTCCCATGTCGAACACGAGCGTCGTCGAGCGGTTCTCCAGGTAGTGCTTCTGGGCCTCCTCGGGGATCATCCCGAAGCCTCCGAGCGTGGTCGGATGCACGTTCGGCAGGTGGTAGGTCTCGACCGTGTTCTCCACCGGGATCTTCCAGTTGCAGTCGAAGTCGGCGGCGTACCGCCAGTTGCAGGCGTAGGGCGGTGCGAAGGCGGTGGCGACGCGGTCGAACCACTCACCGAGGTACTCGCGCAGCGACGGCCCCGCGGCCGCGAGCCGGACGAAGACCAGGCTCCCGCAGGTCTCCACGGGAAAGGTCTGCAGGCGGGCGTTCTCGCGATCGAACGGCTTGAAGCAGCCGCCGTCGGGGACCTTCGCGACCTTGCCGTCGGCGGCGTATTCCCAGCCGTGGTACTGGCAGACGATCCGCGGCGCGGTGCCGCGGGCCGCCTCGGTGAGCAGGCAATGGCGGTGCGAGCAGACGTTGAGGTAGGCCCGCAGGTCTCCCTCCACCCGGCGGAGCAGGAGCGGGCGGCCGACGAGGTCGAGCGTGAGGAAGTCGCCCTCGCGCGGCAGGTCCGCCGCGAGGGCCACCGGATGCCAGGCCGACACGAAGAGCCGCTCCACCTCGGCGCGATGGACGTCCGGTGACGTGTAGTCCTCCGGCCGGAGGACGTACTCGAGCTGTTCCTTGTGGACGAACATCGGCCTGCCGAGCCTCGGGGGAAACGACCGCGTCAACGGTACTTCCCGCCGCCGCCGATTCAAACCCGCGGTCTCGGCCGTGATCAGCCGCGGCGGTCGATGACCAGCGGGTCGTGCGAGCGGACGTCGCCGATCCGCAGCGAGGCGCGGCCGGCGAGCAGATCGTCCACCACGTCGCCCACCACCTCGGCCCGCCAGCCGGAGGCCAGGAGCGGGGCGCGGTCGCCGGCGTCGTAGCCGAGCTTGCTCGCCAGGAGGTCGCGCATGTCGGACGAGGTGCCGACCAGCGCGGGCGCGAGGTTCATCTGCCGGCACAACCCGGCGATCGCCGTGGCCAGGAACTGGCCGAGCATCGCCAGCTGCGACGGGGGGGCTCGGTGCCGCTCGCCGCCTGGGCACTCGTCGTCGGGGAGGTCGAGGCCGCGGGCGATCGCGTCGGCGAGTCCCTTGAGGATGTGCCGCAGGTCGGACCGCTGCATGCCGCGGACGGCCGAGATCTGCCGCTCGTCGGCGCTCTTGCGCTTGCAGAGCTCCACCAGCAGGTCGTCGCGGAGCACGCGGCGCGGCGGCATGTCGCGCTGCTCGGCGACGGAGTCCCGCCAATGCCACAGCTCGCGGGCGATCGCCAGCTCGCGGCGCGAGAGGCCGTTCAAGCCCGACACGCGGCGCCACCGCTTGCGGACGAACGACTCCTCGACGTCGTCCTGCCAGGTGGCCATCTCCTCGCGCATCCAGGCCGTGCGGCCGAGCGCCTCGAGCTTGCCTTCGAGCTTCCGCCACAGCCGCTCCAGGTGGCGGACGTCGTCCACCGCGTAGGCGAGCTGGGCCTGGGTCAGCGGCCGCTGACGCCAGTCGGTCCGCGTCTCGCCCTTGTTCGTCGGCAGGTTGAGGAACCGGCGCACGATCGCGGCGTAGCCGGCGGGGTAGTCGTGATCCACGAGTCCGGCGGCCACCTGGACGTCGAACAGTTCCGCGGGGCGGGCCTTGATCGCATGGAGGATGAAGCCCATCTCCTCGCGGCCGGCATGGACGACCGTCGTCCGGCCGGGCTCCGCGAGCAGCCGCCAGAACGGCTCGAGGTCGCGGACGGCGAGCGTGTCCACGACGGCCAGCACGTCGGGAGCGGCGATCTGCAGGAGGCAGAGTTGGCTGCGGTAGGTGTGCTCCGACACGAACTCCGTGTCGAAGGCCACGTGGGCGTGGTCCTGGAGCCGGCGGACGAGTTCGCGCAGCTGGGCGTCGGTGGTGACGGTCTCGAAGGAGTCGGCGTCGGGACGGGCTGGGGTCACGCGGGGAGGCCGCCGAAGGTCATAGGAACAGGAACGAGACGAGGGCGAAGATCGGCAGCAAGACGCCGAAACTGTAGAGCATGTAGCCGAAGAAACTCGGCATCTTCACCCCGGACTGCTCCGCGATCGCCTTGACCATGAAGTTCGGGCCGTTCCCGATGTAGGTCATGGCCCCCAAGAATACGGCACCGAGGCTGATCGCGGCCAGGCGCCCGACTTCCACGCCGGCCATCGTCGGGCCGTCGGCAGGCAGGGTCTGCGCCGTCTTGAAGAACACCAGGTAGGTCGGGGCGTTGTCGAGCACGCTCGACAGCAAGCCCGTCGCCCAGAAGAAGGCCCGCGGGGAATCGATTCCCAGGCTCGCGCCATGCTCGTTGAGCAGCGCCAGGGCTGGCTGCATGCAGACGAAGATGCCGAGGAACAGGGCGGCGACCTCCAGGATCGCTCCGTAGGTGAAGCCGTTCTGCCGCCGCACCTCCTTGGAGCCGAGGAGCAGCGACAGCCCGACGAGCGCCAGCAGCACGGCCTCTCGCAGGTAGATCCAGGGGTGCCAGGAGGTGCCCGGGAGCGGCTTCGAGGGATCGAGGAGGGCGACGGCCGCGATCACGCCGGCCAGGAGGAGGGCGTTGGGCCACAGTCCGCTGATCTTCAGGGGGCCGGCGGCACGGACGTCGCGCACGATGTCGGCCGTGCGTTCCCGGGGTTGGGCGTAGAACGTGTCCCACAACCAGTACACCGCCAGCAGGATGCCGTTGGTGACCAGCCATGGCTTCCAGAGCGAGAGCGTCCAGAGGAAGTCCACGCCCTCGAGGTAGCCGAGGAACAGCGGCGGGTCGCCGATCGGCAGCAGGCAGCCGCCGCAGTTGCAGACGATGAAGATGAAAAACACCAGCGTGTGGGCCACGAGCCGCCGCTCCTTGTTGGTCTCCAGGAGTGGCCGCACCAGGAGCATCGCCGCCCCCGTGGTGCCGATGAAGCTCGCGGCCAGGCCGCCGATGCCGAGGAAGGCGGCGTTGACCGTCGGCGTGGCCTGCAGGTCGCCCTCGATCCGCACACCGCCGGTGATGCAGTAGAGCGCGAAGAGGAGCACGATGAAGGGAACGTACTCGGAGAGCATCGCGTTGGCGAGGACCGTCGCGACCGTGCTCCAGGAGGGGCCGGCGGCGGCCGGGGCCACGGTCGCATGGGCCGGGAAGTGCAGGTCGACCGGGTGGCGGTGGAAGAACGTGTAATACGCGAGCGTGACCAGGCCGAGGATGCCGGCGACCAGCAGCTTGCTGGAATTGTGCTCCCACCAGTGGGCGAACTGCGGGGTGAGCGGGAGCACGGCGATCGCCCCCAGCAGGAGCACGAAGGGGAGCACCGTGGGGAGCGGCGGCGAGACGGAGGCGTGGTCGGCGGTCGGCGGGTGGGCCGCATGCGGTGCCGAATCGTGGTCGGGCGCATGGTGGGCCGCTTGTGCCTGCACCAGCAAGTCACGACCATATTGGGGCCACCCGAAGACCGCGGCCAGGGCGTATGCTGCGAGCGCCGCCCCGATCATCACGAGCGTGGGATCGGTGCGGACGTGCGACTCGTGGGCAGCGGTCGGGCGGACGGTGTCGTGCATGGATGCAGTTGTCCTCGGGAAGGGAGGCCGCAAAATCGTATGAAACGCGGGGGAAAACCGAAAGCGCGATGACTGGAACGGCGTCGGGACCATCCGAAGTGTGGCTGCGCAGCAATCCGCGTCCGGCGGTGGCCGGGGCCGTCGTGGTCGCCCTGGCAGGAGCGGCGGCCGCCGCCGCGTTGTGGGTGGCCGGCGGTCCCGCCTGGGGCTGGTGGGCGCTCGCGGCGGCCGGCATGGCGGGTGGAGCCGTCGCGACGGCGGTTGTCGTGGCGGCGTCGCTGCCGCGGCTCGTGCGGCGGGGTGGCATGCTGCGGGTGCGGCTGGCGCCGCTGACCGCGCACGACGTCCCGCTCGAGATCGTGGAGTGCGTGTTTCCCGGATCAAGTCCCCTGGAGGGGAGCGAGGCGGCCCCCCGGCGCGTGGGCACCGTCGTCATGCGGCTGGCCGAGCGGGCCGTCGCCTGGAAAGAGCGGCCGACGTTCGCCGCCTGGGGCACCTGGAACGACGGCCATGTCGTCATCGACGGCCGGTGGTGCGAACCGCTGTCGCTGGCGGTCACGAAGCAGCTTGGGCAGCGAATCCTGGAGGCGAAACGCGAGGTGGCGGCGGCGGCGCGGCCGGAGGTGGAGCAGGCGTGCCGATGAACACGGCGACGACGGTATCTGGCGCCATCGTGCCGCGCCGATCGGCCTCCGGCGGCTGTGGCCTGCTCGTGAGCGTGCGCGACGAGGCCGAGGCCCGGGAAGCGATCGCCGGCGGGGCGACGATCGTGGACGTCAAGGAACCGGCACGCGGGCCGCTCGGTGCGGCTGCCTGCGACGTGACGGCTCGCATCGCCGCCGTCGTGGGGCGGAGAACGCCGTGGACGCTGGCCGGTGGCGAGTTGCGAGACGGCGTCGCCGCCATCCACGAGCACGTCCGGCGGACGATCGCGCTGCTCGACGAAGGCGTGCCGCCGGCCGCCGTGAAGGCGGGGCTGGCCGGTACGGCCGCGGGCGATTGGCAAGGGTTGTTCGGGGAGTTCGCGGCTGGTTTACCAGCGGGGGTCGCGCCCGTGGCCGTGGCCTATGCGGACTGGGAACGGGCGGGGAGTCCGTCGCCCGTCGAGGTGATCAGCGCGGCGACTGCGGCCGGAGTCGGCGTGCTCTTGGTGGACACGTTCGACAAAGCGGGTGGTCCGGTGGTTGGGCATGCGGAGTCGGCGGGGCGGGTCGCGGACTGGATCGGTCGGGCCCGGCGGGCCGGCATGCTTGCCGTGCTGGCCGGAAACCTCACGGCCGAGACGTTGCCGGCGGCCGTCGCCTGCGGCCCCGACGTCATCGCCGTCCGCTCGGCCGCCTGCGTCGGGGGGCGGTCCGGAACCGTGTGCGGGAAACTGGTCGGACGGCTTGGTAAACTTTGCGGCCGGGCGGGCCCCGAGATCGTCCCGCAGCCTCTGGAGTAGAACCGTGAAATCGCTCGAAGTGCGGGTGCCTCATTCCCTCGGCCGCGACGAAGTCCGCCGCCGGCTCGACGCGGCCATCGTCCGGGCACGCGACGAATATGCCGAGAAAGTCGGCGGCATCGACGCGTCGTGGGAGGGAGAAGACCGCCTTAAATTGATGCTCACGGTCATGGGCATGGACATCGACAGCGAAGTCGACATCCTCGTCGAGGAACTGGTCGTGCGGGTGGAAGTGCCCGGCATGGCCGGCCTGTTCGCCGGCCGGATCAAGGACGGCATCCAGGAGCGGCTGGGAGGATTGTTGGGCGCCCCGACCGTGTGACCGATTCGGTTGTCCGGCGGCCCCGGGTGGGGTCGCGACGATTGGGCCGGCCAGGCCGCGGGGGCCGGGCTTTCCGCCGCTCTGCTGACCGTAAGTGCCGATCTTCCACAGGGATTCCATGACCATGACCCAGCGTCTCGTCGTACTGCCTTCCCCGACGCCGCCTCCCATCGGCCGCGCCCATGCGCGGGTCCGTGGCGTGGTCGTCGGCATGCTGCTGCTCGCGCTCCTGGCGCCCGCCGTTCACGGCCAGCAAAATCCCGGCGTGCCCGAGGACGACCCGTTCGCCGATGAACTCAATCCGTTCGGGCGGCAGCCGGCCGCCGGCACGACGACACCGCGTCCGACCCCGCCTGGTCCGGCGACACGCGAGCCGGTGAAGCCGGCGCCGCAGTTGCCCGTGCCCTTCCCGGAAACGACCGTCCCCGGGCCGCCCGCCGAGCGCCGCCCGCCCCGCGATCGCGCACGCATGGAGCCGCGGGCGACCACCCGCGACCGGTTCGACACTCGCGACGAGTGGGAGCCTTCGCCGGCCGAGAAGATCGTGGCCGAGGCCGAGCAGCTCGATCTCAAGGGCGATCTGCAGGGAGCCCGCGGCAAGCTGCGCGAGGCGATCAAGCTCGATCCGAAATTGACCGTCGCCTATCTCGCACTGGGGGTCGTGTCGCGGCGACTCGGCGATCTCGAAGGTTCCGTCGATGCCTGCTCGAAGGGGTTGGCGATCGATCCGCAGGATCCGGAGCTGTACCTGCGACGCGGGATCGCCTGGTTTCATCTCGGACTCCACGGGATCGCCCTCGAGGACTTCGAGGAT
>Ga0315902_10007467_pt1 | contig 14918 bp, 13 predicted proteins | sample LakEriMetagenome_9_FD_203523 | JGI IMG/M metagenome (GOLD analysis project Ga0315902, IMG submission 203523) | Freshwater fungal communities from buoy surface, Lake Erie, Ohio, United States - Buoy 12 MA117 | ecosystem: Environmental > Aquatic > Freshwater > Lake > Lake biofilm | place: USA... | reverse complement strand
ACATATTAAATGTCATTAAAGTATATATTTCATTTAAGTGATTTACATATTAGAAATGGTGATAAAATATATTGTAGATATGAAGAATATAACTCAGTATTCAATAATACTATTGAATCAATTAAGTTAAAAATAGAAACAGATAAATTAAAATTTAACGATTATATTACAGTAATAACAGGTGATATATTTCATAATAAAAATAACATTGGTAATTATGGTTTATTATTATACAAAACCTTTATTGAAGAACTAGCAAAAATAAGTAAAGTTTACATATTCGCAGGTAATCATGACCTTTGTCAAGGAGAAATATCACAACCATCATTGGTTTATTCCTCTAGTTTTAATATTGAAAATTTAATTATATTAAATGAATCACAATCATTTACAATAGATAATATTGGATTTTCATTTGTAAGTATAGAAAATACATTAGATACTTATAAAAATTCAGGAAGAATTCAAGATTTACCATCATTTCCAGAAATTAAAGAAGATGTAAAATATAAAATAGCATTATTTCATGGTTCATTTGTTTGTGCTAAATTATATAATGGAGATGAAATGAAAGAAGAATATAATCCATATCCATTAGAATGGGTTAAAGACTTTGATTATGTTTTATTAGGTGATATTCATAAAAGACAATTGTTTAATTATAAAAAGAATACTATTTGCGGATACTCTGGAAGTTTAATACAACAAAATTTTGGAGAAGATATTATTGACCATGGTTATTTATTTTGGGATTTATTTAATAAAAAAATAACAGAAATCAATGTTTATAATAATATTGGTTATATTAATATTAAAGAAGATGCTAATGAAAATATATTAATTCGCAAGAATGGTAAATATGAATGTCTATTAGAAAAAGAAATAAATGATAAAAATGAGTATTTTCCGAAACAGTTAGAAATAAAAGTATTTTCAAAAATAAATTTTGAGAAGCTTAATACTTTATTAAAAACTTATAATATTAACTTTACAATAATTTGTAGAAGTGATGAAAGATATTTAAATTTACAAACTTTAGAGGAATCAGAAGCATTTGATATTTCTAAAGATTTATATAATAAAGAACAATTAGATAACATTATAGACAATAATTATATATTAGAATACTTTAAAAAAATATTATCATTGGAAGAATATAATAAGTTTCATGAAATAATTATTAATAAAGAATTGTTATTATTTGATGTTAATAAATATCCAGAAGAACTATTAAAAGAATGTAATACTAGAAATAAAGAATTATCAGCAATTATTAATTCATGTGTAAAGAATAATGATATCAAAAAAATTAAAAATCCTTTTACAATCAGATATTTAGAATGGGAAGGAATGTTATGTTATGAAAATAAAAATTGGTTAAATATTCATGATTTGGATAGTAAATCATTCTTAGTGAAAGGAAAAAATGGAACTGGTAAATCAGCTATTTATGATATTCTATTATTAGCCATATGGAATAATAATACTAAAAATAATAGTTTTGCTGGTGGAATTGTTAATTATAATAAAAAATCAGGATACACTATTATAGATATTGAAGTAAATGGTAAATTATACAGAATTAAAAGAGAGTTTGTAAAGAAAACTGATAATACTAAAATAAATAAATGTCTTTGTATGTTATATGAATTTATCAATGATAAAGATTTGATACTTTTAGCAAAAGATAGTAAATGTAATGAAGAAATTAAAACATTATTTGGTGATATTGAAACATTCTTATCATCATCAATGGTTACTCAAAATGTTGATTATGATATATTGAATATGAATGCTAAAGATACATTAAAATTAATTGATAAGTCTTTTAATGTTGAGTATATTTATAATTTATATGATTTATTCAAAACAGCCATCAATAAATATAAAGACTTCAGAAAAATAATTAATAGTAAAAAAGAAGTATATGAAAAGTTAGTTTCAAATTCTAAAATTGAGATTATTGATAGTGAAGCAATTGAAAAAACCAATGAAGAATTAACAATCAAAAAGAAAGAAAAGGAAGAATTAGAAAAGTTATTTAATGACATTTGTATTGATATTAAAGACCCAAAAAATTTAATTATTTTAGAAACTGATTATAATGAATTAATTTCAACTCTGGAACAAAGTAAATTAATTTCAAGTGAAGATTATAATATTTATAAAGAAAGATATAATGAATTGAAATTTATATTAAAAGATATAATCAATGATGAGAAAGAATTATTAAAATTAAAAGAAAGTTATACTGATGATATTAATCTTAAAATAGATTATTGTGTTATTAAAACAAAACCTTGTGAATTGTCATTAATTGAAAATGAAAGAAAGTTATTATTACCATATTTAAATGAACTTAATGAAAAAGAAATTGAAGATATTAAAGTCAATGGAATGAAAAGAATTAATTCAGATAATTCAGATAATGAAGAAATAATGAAATCAGAGAAATCATTAAGTTTATTAAAAGACGAATATTCTGAAATTGAAAATAGAGAAAAAGAATTAATATTAATAAAACCTTCAACTACCAATAATCATTTAATTAATAAAGAAGAATTATTAAAACAAATACTAAATATATTTGTAAGTATTGAAGAATTAAAAGAACATCATTCTAATATAAAACAAATAAATACTAAAGAAACCAATGGAACAAAAGAAATAAATACAATTAGTTATAATGATTATAAAAAACAATTGGTAGAAAAAACAAATTTAGAAAAAAATTTAGAGCTCATTGGAAAAAAAATTATTTTATTAGAAAAAGATTTCCAAACAACTTTTAAGAAACAACAATCATTAACTATTATTAACAAACCATTATCAGAACCAATGTTAACAAATACTAAGACTAAAACGCTAACAAACATAACAAAAGAGATAAAATCAATTGATATTAAAAAACTTTCAAAACAGATAGAAGAAGATGATAATGAAATCAATTATTATAATAATATTTTAGAAAAGATTGATACTCTTTATGATGAATTAAATAAAAATAAAAAAGAACTGTTGTTATTAACTACCAGTGATGAGTATAAATACAATCCTGAATGTAAATTTTGCTGTGCCAGACCTTGGGTATCAAAAATAAAGGAATTAGAGAAAACAATAAAGAAAATAGATAATGAAATATTGGAACAATGCTGTTTACTTGAGAATGAAGATTATAACATATTGATATCAAGAAATGAAAATAATAAAAAGACCAAAGATAATTATAATGTATTATTGGAATGGAAAGAATATTTACAATCAAAGAATGAATATGATAAGATAACTAAAGAATTAAATAAAATAGTAATTGATAAAACTGAATTAAATAAATTGGTATTATCAGATACTGAGAAACTTATAGAAATTAATAAAACAATTGATGACTTTAATAATTATTCAATTAACTTATACATTCAATTAATATCAATTGAAGACTATGAAAATTTTAAGAAATGGGAAGATAGTTATAATGAACTTCTTATGATAAAGAATGATAAAATAAGAGATATTAAATTAAGAGAAGAAGAAATCAATTATAACAAAAACATTAAACCAAGATTATATAAATATTTAGAATTAAAGGATACTTATGATAAATGGAGTGATTATGATAGATATATGAAAATACTGAATATAAATGAATTATTTAAATTAAAGGATATATTAGATGTCTTTGATAAATGGAATGAATATACTATCAATAATAATAAGAAACCATTGATTAAAGAAAAATTGAAATTGAATGAATCAATTAAACTTAAAGAAAAAGAAATCAAAACACTGAATGATAGTATAATTAAATACTCCACAATGAATAATTATAATAATGAAAATAAGAATAATTATAATAAGTTATTGGAAACAATTTCAGATATAGATAATATAATTAATATATTGGAAAAAATAATCCATAACTTTCAGGCATTTAGAATTGAAATGTATGATAAGTATATATTAAATAAATTAACAACTAAAACAAATAAAATCATTAAATCATTGTGTCATAAAGAAACAAAACCTTTCAAATTGGATTATATAATAACCGTAGTTAAAGATATCATTCATATCAATTGGTTAATTAATAATGAAGTATCATCATATATACCTGATAGAGATGTTAAACAGATAATATCAGTATCACAAGCATCAGGATTTCAACATTTCGCTATATCATTAGCTTTAAGAATGAGTTTATTCATGAATAAATATGAAAATCAATGTAGTCAATTGTTTATTGATGAAGGATTCGTTAATTTTGATGAGAATAATCTTTCAATAGTTCCATCATTCCTCAAATCCTTATTATCTTATTTCAGTAATATAATTATAGTCTCTCATATTAATTTAATTCAAGGTAATGTAGATGAAACAGCTGAGATTAAATTTGATAAATCAACATCAGTATCTTATATGACTTATAATAGTTCTAAGAAAACGATTGTTAAAAGAACAAGAAAATAAATAATTAGAATGATAACTTTATTTTTATTTTTATTTTTATTTTTATAATAAAAAATGATTATTATTATTATTAATATTATAATAATAATAAATAAATATGCCTTTATCTAGAGCAGAGATATCTAAAAGATATAGAGAAAGACAAAAATTAATTAATTTAGAAGCCTATAAAGAGAAAGAAAGAATAAGAAGTAATTTAAATTATAAAAAAATTAAAAATGAACTTAAATATGAAAAGAAAGAGTCAGATGATGATGAGAATGATAATGATAAAATAAAAGAAGAAGAACATAAAGAATCAGAAGATGATAATGATGATAATGATGATAAAAAAGAAGGAGATAAAGAGACAATACCAAAACATTTAATTGATTTAAATATTGCTAAAATAGATGATACTGGTTTTATAATTTATAAACCATTGACAAAAAGAATAAATTCATTAAATAAATCTAAATTACAACCTCAAACGATACAATTATATTTCAATTCATTTAAAAAGGTTTATAATAAATTTACTAAAAATGAAATGGATGATAAATTTCAAACTGAATTATTGAATTTATTAAATAATAAAGCTTATGATATTGATTATATAAAAGATAAATTGAATTTTCTTAAAAAAGACATACATATATTCATTAAATCCTTAAATAAAAATGAATTACAATATGTTTATTCTATAATAACAAGAATTAAAGGTTTTGCTTCAATTGTCAAATCATTATATCCATATTTAGTTCAAAAACAGAATGAATATCAACAATCAAGAGATAATGTTGAATTAAATGATATTGATAAAATTAAATATAATAAACTTTCATTTAATAAAAGTGATGTTATAAATATTATTAATTCTGACGATTATTCTTTAACTCCAAGAGAAAAACTAATATATGGTCTATTTACTCTCTTTCCAGTTAGAAGACCAATTGATTATCATAGAATGATATTAACTTCAACTGAACCATTAAATGAAGAAAAGAAAGATATTAGTGATAGAAATAATTATTATTATAATGGTGTATTCTATTTCTATAGAACTAAAAATAAAGATATTCAAAGATTCATTGTTCCACCTGAATTAGATTCTTTAATTAAAGATTATATTAAAGATAGAAATAATGATTCCTTAATATTATCTGATAATAATAAATCATTAAGTAATTCAGCTTTAAGAATTCATATTATGAAAGTTTTCAATAAAATATATGATATATCATTTTCAGGTGTAGAATTAAGACATTACTATTCAACTTATATTAATTATTTAGTTAAAATGAAACAAATGACAATTGATGAACATCGAATGATATGTAATATGATGAATCATAGTTATGAAGAAAATAAAAAATATGCTTATTTATTATCATAATAACTTCAAAAAGTATTTAAAGATTTCATTTTTGTTATTCTTAAATACTTTCTTATTGTTTTCAATAAGAACTTCAATAAGAATTCATTATAATCATCATAAATAATTTCAATCAGAATTATATAATCAATCAATTATAATCATCATTAATGATTTCCATTTGACCTTAATAAAGAATTCATTATAATATTCATTAATGATTTCAATCAGAATTTTATAATTAATTTATTATATTAATCATTATTGTTTTCAATCAGATTTTCATAAAGAATTCATTATAATCATTCTCAAAAAAGTATTTAAAGATTTAGTTTTTGTTATCCTTAAATAACTTTTTAAATATGTATTGATTATTATTTTTTTTTAATTAAAAATTGATTCTTTATTTATTTCTTTTTCATTGATAATTTATTATATTATTAATGTCTTCTCTTTCTAAATATCAGAAAAAAAGATTTCTTATCAATAATGCTTTTAAAAAATTCATTAATCCTTCCATTCCTAATCTTAGTTTCACTGATAAGGAAATTGATTATATTAGTAATCCTTTTCATTGTAAATGGAGAAATCAATGGTTAACTTCCAATCTTGATATTCATCATATTTGTGATGCTTATGCTTGTATTGGTGGTGATACCATTCAATTTATGGCTATTAAACCTAATGCTATTATTAATGCCATTCAAATTACCGAATCTGATAATCATCTATTGAATTCTCGTTTTCAACGGTTAGTTATTAATATCAAAAATACTAATCATTTAAATCCTAATGTTTCCTTATTTGATTCTTCGATTTCTCATTTCATTATGAATCATTATTCTCCTTCCATTGATTTCCTTTATTGCGACCCTCCATGGACTGATTCCAATGATAATTGGTATGATTCTTCCACTCTCATTTCTAATCTTTATGATGATATCATTAAACATCTCAATTCCAATAATTATTCTCCTAAATATATATGTTTCAAAGTTCCTTTTAATTGGGATGAGTTCAAAACCATTCTAAATCATCTCCCTAATTATATTCATAACAGTTCAGGAGAGTTCTTTTATAATAAATATTGGTTTCATATTATTAATATTTAAAGATTAGATTTTTGTTATCCTTAAATACTTTCTTATTGATTTCTATCAGAATTTAAATAAGAATTCATTATAATAATCAATAATAATCTCAATCAGAACTTCATAAAGAATTCATTATATTAATCATTATTGATTTCAATCAGAACTTCATAAAGAATTCATTATAATAATCATCAATGATTTCTATTAGAATTTAAATAAGAATTCATTATAATAATCAATGATAATTTCATATAGAATTTAAATAAGAATTCATTATAATAATTCTCAAAAAAGTATTTAAAGATTTAATTATGATTATTCTTAAATAACTTTTGTATTAATTCCTTTTATTTTTACGAAAAATTGATTCTTTTCATTTTCTTTTACTATTGCCAATCAAACGGTCAAAGCTATTCATATCTGAAAGTTCTATTTTAGAAGTTTAGAATGTCGCTCTCTCACTGTCCCAATTATATCACTTGTGCTGATTTCGATTGTCGTCTTCATCATTACCACAATTTCAATTCTCTTCAGAGGATTAAGGTTGCTGGTCTCATCAATGAAGTTGCTGATGAAATGTTTCTTCATCTTGAAACCGAAAAAACTTCTCCCACTCCCTGTTATTTCGGTCTCTTATGTTTCCATACTCATGCCGATTGTGGTCTTTCACATTCTGGTGTTTCCCTCACTGGTCGCAAAATTCTCATCAAAAAGGTTAAACAGATGGAAAAAGCTACCAAGAAAAAATAATGTTCTTCTTCTTCCCCTCAGGTAAATAATAATAATAAAAGACGAAAGTGGTTTTTTTGTCTTTTGTTTTAATAGATTTTAAATATGGGACTTTTATCTTGCCCTCCAGAGAAAATAAGAAATCCAAAGACTAATAGATGTGTTCTTAAGAATGGAAAAATAGGAAAAATGATAATAAATAAGAGAACATCAATATCATCAAAATCATCAATATCAAATAATATCATTAAAAAAGATTGTCCACCAGAAAAAATAATGAATCCGAAGACTAAAAGATGTGTTCTTAAGAATGGAAAAATAGGAAAAATGATTTTAGATATGAATGATAAGGATAATAGTAATAGTAATAGTAATAATTTTAATATTTTAAATGAAAATAACAGTTGTTTTTTAGATAGTCTTTTAGTAGCTTTCTTTCATTTCAAAAATAAAGAAATATTTAATTTATTTTTCAATAGTGAAATAAAAGATTTCAATAATCCAAAATTAAAAAAAATGGGAAATTTAATAAAAAAAGAATTATTCAATATTTATTCTTTTATTCATAAATCTAATCATAATGAAAATGAAGAATATATATATTGTTCTCTTTTCAGAAAACTCTTACAATATTATTATGATATTTATATTCAATTGTTTCCTAAAAATAAGATTCTTTATAATTCGAATGATAATTGGATAAGAAAACAGATAGATATCTTTGAATTATTGAATTATCTTTCTATTATCTTTGATTTTAAATCAAAAAAAATGACTAAGATAATAGATGGTCAAAATAAAGTCTATTCAAATTTCATTATAGAGATACCTGTATATGAATTGATAGGAAAGAAGAAATTGAATATAAATGAATTATTTCCTTCTAAAACAGAAAGATATGAATTAGATGATGAGAATAAATATAGAAATTCAAGAGGGGAATTGATATCATTTTATGAGAAGAGAAGAGAATATATAAAAACATCATCATTCATCTATTTCCAGATATATAGAAATATGGGTTCAGAAGAGAAAATAAGAACATCAATAGAATATCCAGAAGAAATAAAAATAAAAGAGAATTCAAAGAATCTGAAAATCAAATCATTAATCATACATTTAGGGGAATCGGTGAATTCCGGTCATTATATAACAATAATAAAGAGAAGAAATAAATGGTATATATATAATGATATGGAGAGAGGAGTAAAAGAGATATCAGAGAATAGGATGAGAGAATATAAGAAGGATGTGGTAGGAATGTTATATTCAAATTAAAAAAATCATTTAAAGAATAAATGAGATTCTTATTATTATTCTCAAAACTTATGTTATCTATTGGTATTCCTAAAGAAATAAAACCATATGAGAAGAGAGTATCAATGATTCCAGAAGATATAATAGAATTAATTAATTATTATAAGTCCTTAAATAAGGATATACAAGTATTTATTCAGAAAAGTGCAGGAATAAATGGAGGATATTCAGATGAAGATTATCTTATAAGTCCTTCAGTAATCTTATGTGATACCATTGAAGAAGTTTATAATAAAAGTAAAATAATAATTAAGGTTAAAGAGCCACAGCCATATGAATTTAGTTTAATTCGAGATGAACATACAATAATGGCTTTTTTTCATTTTGCAGCAAATAAGGAATTAGAAACTTTTTTTAATTCAAAGAAAACCAAATGTATTGTTTATGAAACAATTAAAGATACCAATAATAATTATCCAATTTTAGCTCCAATGTCTAAAATTGCCGGAAAACAAGGATTAATTGTTGCTCATAGTTATATCATTGATAATGATATCAATCATAATAAAAACTCACTAAATATTTCAATTATTGGTTTAGGTAATGTAGGATACTCAGCATTTATTACTGCAGTTGAATTAGGTTATACCAATTTTAATTTAATTGATATCAATTATGAAAAATTAATGTCAATTAAATCATCTCACCAAAATCTCAATATAACTATCATGAATTCTATTGATAATTCTATTGATAATTCTATTGATAATAAAAATGAAATCAAAAATATTCTAATTGAATCAAATATAATTATCAGTTCAATTTATAATACAGGACAGCACGCAGAAAGAGTCATTAATATGGAAGTATTGGATAATATGAAGGAAGGTTCAATTATAATTGATATAGCAATAGATCAGGGAGGAACAACAGAATTATCAAAACCAACAACAATAGAGAATCCATTTATTTCATATAAAAATGTGAAGATTTATTGTGTTCCAAATATACCAGCAACAGTTCCAAAAGAGGCATCAATTGAAATATCAAAAAGTATATTAAATTATATAAAAAATAATAATGAAGATACTAATGATAGCAATAATAGTAATAAAATAATATAAATAAAAATAATAAGAATAATAATTATAAACGACTGCAGATTTAATAATAGTATCAATATTAATTTTAATTATATCATCATTTTCTGAAGTAAATCTTGGTAAGTTTTTATATTTATATTCAATAATTCTAATAAGAGGAAAATGAGTTTCTAATATATTCAATTGTTCTTGAGTAATAAAATCAAAAGTTCTATGTATACCAACAGATTCTGGATGAAAAAATACACCAGAACAGAATTGAAGAGCAATATTATAAGAAGGTTTATTAATAAAAGGATATTCACAGAAGAATAAATCTTCAGGTAATTTTCTATTATTTTCATTATTGTAATTGATATCACTAACAATTTCAATCATTTTGCTTTTTTTTCTTAATGATAATCCACCACAACCAACATAATAATATTCATCGTCATTTTTATAAAAAGGTGAACCAATATAATCATAATCCATAAAATTATATATTTGATGACAATACTTATCTGATAATAATGAATCCAATTGAAAAATTAAAAATATTTCAGTAGGAATATGAGAATAGAAAGATTTATAGTAAAATAATTGTGAATAATTATCATAACTGATATGATTAATATTAAATTTAATAATAGTAGTTCTTTCTTTTTCTTTATTGAAATTTCTATAAATCAAATCTTTGAGATAATTAAAATTATTATTAGTTGTCATAATAATAAAACACCATCTATCATCAAGTTTAGAATAGAAGTTATTGAGAATAATATTAAATAAATCAGTAATTCTAGAATCAATAATAACTGCAGAATATTGATATCCATTCATATTTATTTTAAATTATATAAACTCTTTATATTCAAATAAATCACCGTATTTATTTTTGATTTTATTTATATTACTTTGAGTATCATAAATAATAACACTTTTTTTAGCTTTAGTCGCTAACATTAATGCTAAGTTTAATTTATGATATTTATTATTATCAAAAATAAGTTTAATTGGTTCATTTTCTTTTTTCATCTCATTATATTCAAATAATAAATGATTTTTATAATATTCATCACTTATATAAGATGATTTTAAATTAAATCCATTATTTTTACTATAATAATAAAAAGCTTTATTAGCCTTTATTGATAATAATGATTCATTATAATTATAATCATGATTCTCAAGATTCTCATGATTATAACCTTTAGAACAAAGAAGATTATTTATCATATTACTATAATTATAAATAAACCATTTTAATGAGATTTTTGAAAGAACATTAATTTCAGTTTCAAAAGTAGATTTAATTATATAATTATTAATATCAGAATGAGAATTGAAATCAAAATAATAATTAAAAATATTCATTATTCTAGAAATAGTTAAATCAGACTCATCATTATAATTATCATAACCAATCAAAAAGAAATCTGGATTATAAATAACTTTAACTTTAACTCTAGAACTATGAAGTCTTTCTTGAATATTAGAACAATATTCAGGCATAACAATAGTATTTATAATAATAATCTTTTCATCCCTAGGACAATAATCACATATAAAATCAATGAAATTATCAATTTTAGAATGATTATATGAACCATTGTCAAGTGTTTCAATCTCTATACAACAGAAAATAACATAACATTCACCAACAATTTGATTTAAGGTTTTCTCAATAATTATATTATTATTGCCATTTTTATTTCTATGGGTCTCTAATGAATTATAATAGAATGATGTCAGATTTGAATGTGGCTTTCCAATAATACCAATATTAGTATTCATAATAGTATTCATATTCATTTAAAGAAACTAAACTTATATTTATGTATATTAATGAAAGTAATTTCAATTGTAGTTAATAATCCATTATTCATAGAACTTCAATATTTAACTTTAAAGAAATTCTTATTAACTCCATATGAATTTATTATATTTAATGACGCAAAACATTTTCCAGATTACACAAATGGTAATGATGTTTATTTAAGAAATGAGATAAGAATCAAATGTAAATCATTAAATATTCTTTGTATAGATATTCCAAATGATATTCATCTTCAAATAACATCAGGTTCTGAAAGACATTCATATGGAATGAATATAATTACAGAGTTTATGAAAAGATATCCAGATGAATATTTAATTTTAGATAGTGATATGTTTTTGATAGATTATCTTGATATTGATATTTATAGAAAATATAATACAGCAATTGTTCTTCAACAAAGAGATGAAATAAGACTTAATTATATCTGGCCTGGATTATGTTATTTTAATAATAATAATGATTATAGTTTATTGAGATGGGATGTAGTTGAACATACTGATAATGGAGGTGCATCATGTATATGGTTAAAAACTCAATTAAAAGATAATGAAACATTTCCAACATCAGAAGAAATAAAAATTAATAATAATCATAATAATCATAATATTTATTATATAAGACATTTATGGAGTTTAGATTGGAATGAAGATGATATTAATGATAATGATAATGATAATAGTAATATCAAGAAACTATTGAATTTCTTTAAAGAAGATTTAAGAAATAAGAATGGTAAGTTTTTTAGTGAAATATATGATAATAAGTTTTTACATTATAGAGCAGGATGTAATTGGTTAGGAGAGGGAATTGAATTTCATAAAAAGAATTCTGAGAAATTAAAAGAAGCAATATTAATGTTATTATAAAAATAAAAAATGAATATTTAATAATAAATTAGGATTATATATAAATGGAAAATAATAATGTTCAAAATAAAGAGGATTTATATGCAGATTTATTTGCTTATAGATTTGCTCTATTAGATGAGTATGAGAATAATGAAATAGAAATAATCAAGAAACTTAAATATAAATTGATTGATTGGGGTTATAGAGGAGAAGAATTATCGGATATTTTAAGAGAATTTTATAGATTCTATTTGATTAATATAGATGAGGATTTAATAGATTCGGTAAGAATATATGTATTTAATTTTGATAGAGCCATTAATAATGAATTGAATTTAATGACAAATCATAATCCAAACTTTACATTATTAATGAATAGAATAAGTGAATTAATTGCCAGTTATCCATCTCCTGAAAGTGAAAATGAGAATCAAGAGGATATTAAAATAACAGTTGAAGAAGAAGCAATAGAACAATTACCATTAGTAAAAATAAATGAAAAGGATGTTGAAAATAATACTAATTGTTCTATCTGTATGGAAGCATTTAATAAGGACGATGAAGCAAAACAACTTTCATGTAATCATTTATATCATCCTGAATGTATAAAAGCACATCTTCTAAATTATGATTATAAGTGTCCTTTATGTAGAACAGATGTTGGAAGTCATAAAATTAATATATAAAATTATTTTTATAATAAGAAAATAAATGAGAATTCTTTTTTTCTTATTATTTTTATTGTCAAAACTCATATCATCATTTCATTTCAATAAAAATATTGATTTATCACTAAGAAAAGAATTGATATTAAAAGCAAAATTATGTAAGATTTGTTATTGTAAGAATCACACATTTAATATCAAAAGAAATAAGATGTTAAATATTTATGATAATTATACATATCTAAATGATACCAATAATAAATCATTCTGTTATATCTTTTATAATAAAAATAAGATAGACATATGTTTTAAAGGAACTTCAAATATAAATGATTTTTATAGTAATCTTCAAATCTGTCCATCCAATTATTTCAATAATACAAATATTCAGATTCATAATGGTTTCTTAAGTAAATATTTATCTCTTAAAAATTCAATATTATCAATAATAAATACTATTGGTATTAATAATGATTCTAAAGAAATAGAAATATCATTTAATGGACATTCATCTGGAGGAGGAATAGCTACAATAGCTGCTCTTGATTTCAGTTATATTTATGATGATTATAATATTAAGTGTTATACATTTGGAGCACCTATTATAGGTAATAGTTATTTTATAAATGAATTCAATAAAAGAATAAATAAGAATAAAAATAGAAATAATTCTTATAGAATAATAAATGAATATGATATAATACCTTATTTGAATTTATATGAAAATACGGATATAAATGATATGAATATAAATTATAAGAGTTATAATGAACAAGAGATAAAATTAAAGAATGTTAAGAGAACACCATTAATAAAAATAATAAAGAATATTTATGAATATTTAAAGACAATTCATGGAATAACAAGATATATAAAAAATTTGAATGATTAGTAATATAATCGAAGGATTATTACTTAGATATCATTTAAGTGTCATTGGTAGTAATATTCAGACTGGAGTTGTAGTATTACAGCAAACTAATTCATTATTTATAATACTAATAGTGATATTAACTCTTAATTTATTATTGAAATGTAGTATTAAATAATCAAATTTAAAATCAAATATTATTCATTGCTTTATTTGTATATTTAATATAATCTTTAGTATTTATTTTATTTTTTTTAAACTTTTGGTAATAATCATTACTTAATGTATATAGATAAATATCTTGTTTCTCTGTTTTTTCTTTTGTCATTTTCATATTTGAATTTAGGTCTTTAAGTATATTTTTTTCCATAACTTTATAACAATTATTGAACTGACAATTGAGAAGTCTTACTCTTTTAGAATTATTTATAACAGAATCTTTAAGTTTATTAAGTTTAATATTTGCTTGTTCTTGAGTAATCTCATTTTTAATTAGTTTCTGAATTATTGAATTCATATTATCACTTATCTTCTTATTTTTATCAATTGCTTCCAATTGCTCTTTATGACAATTTTTAACAAAACATCTATTAGGACTATTCAAATAATCAATCATTATTTTTATTCTTACTTATAAAAAATAAAAACAATAATTAGAATGAATACATTAAGAGATAATAAATATAAGATAGATATATCTTTTTTAGAGAA
>Ga0315902_10007466_pt1 | contig 14918 bp, 11 predicted proteins | sample LakEriMetagenome_9_FD_203523 | JGI IMG/M metagenome (GOLD analysis project Ga0315902, IMG submission 203523) | Freshwater fungal communities from buoy surface, Lake Erie, Ohio, United States - Buoy 12 MA117 | ecosystem: Environmental > Aquatic > Freshwater > Lake > Lake biofilm | place: USA... | reverse complement strand
GTGAACGTCAGCGCGGACCGCCGGCCTTCGAGATGGCGTTCCCGAGCTCGCTGTACGCGTCGGCCGACATCTGCAGGAACGGCGTGGCCACGAAGGCGATCTTGCCCGCCGGATCAATCACATACAGGTGCCGCTTGTGGTATCCGGTGCCCGCATTCGCCCCGTAGGCGACTCCCACGGCACGGTCCACGTCGGCCGCGAAGCGGAAGGGGAACTTCGCGTCCCTGGCCCACGAGGTGAGCGCGGTATCCGGATCCACACTGACGCCGATGAGCGTCACTTTCTTCCCGCTCCGGAAGACCTCGGCGTACTTGTCGCGGTAGCTCTCCATCTGCATGGTGCAGCCGCTCGTCCGCGCCTTGGGGAAAAAGGCCAGAATGATCGTTTCGCCGCGGTGCTCGGCCAAATGGAAGGGCTTGGCCTCGCGGCCAGCCGAGGTGACGGTGGTCACGGTGAAATCCGGGGCGGCATCGCCGACCTTGAGCTGCGCTTCGGCGATGGCAGGGAGGAACGCCAGCAGAGCACTGCCGGCCAGCAGACGGGAACGGATGGACATGCAGGGGACTCCTGTAAACGGGATGATCTCACGGACCCGTGAACGCTAGCGGCCCCCGGCCCCCGGGCACCAGCGGTCCGGGCGGGTGGAACCGGGGGGGGCGGGTAGGGGGCGCCGGTGGCCGGATCACGTCGGCGGTGCGCGGAACCTTTCCATCCGGCGGGAGTACAGCACCTCACGGCACGGTTCTTTCGAGGACCTGCCAGCACCAACGCTTCGTGGAGGGGGCGTTCGGGACACGGCACGTCCGGTATCGCGTGGAGGCGGTACCGGACGTTGTCGTATCCGGGCGGATCAGCCGATCAGGGGGAGAGCGCCGGGGCGGACCGACACGTTGAGGGTACGCGTCTCGAGCGCGTAGAGCTCGCCATCGCACTCCACCGTGAATGGCGCCGCCGCCGTCAGGTGAAAGCCCGTTCCACGGTGCACCTGCACCCGGGGATCTCGCACATGGCGACCGCGCAGCGCCCCGAAGAAGAGCCGCGGCCGGTCGCGAGCCGGGACGTCGCCAATCACGACCGCATCGAGTTGGCCGTCGTCCGGCCGGGCATCCGGTGCAATGCGAAAACTGCCGCCGAAAGTGTGCCCGTTGGCGAAGACCACCATCAGGTGTCGGACGGGCTCGGCCGTGGTCCACGTCGCGTCGAACCCGGGGTAGCGCAGGAGGGCGCGGCCAGCATGCCAGAGGTAGCGGGCCCGTCCCCTGAGCCATGGGCCCCGTTGCATCCGCTCGGCCACGTCCACGTCAAAGCCCACGCCGGCGGCGTTCAGGAAGGGGACCCCGTTGATGACGCCGACATCCACGGCATGGTACGTACCGCGAGCCACGATGGAGGCCACGATCACGGGGTCGCGGGCATCATGCGACAGGTTCTTCACGAAATCGTTGCCGGTGCCGGCCGCGCAGATCGCCAGCGGAATCGGGGCCGGAGCGTCGAGGAGTCCCCGGCTGGCGTGGTGGACGGTGCCGTCCCCACCGACGACTACAAGGGAGCGGGCTCCCGCCTCGGCGGCCTCGCGGGCCAGACGGCGTACGTCCGCAGTGTCTCGGGTGTCGCACCACGTCAGGGCATCGGGCTCCACACCAACGGTCTGAAGCGCTTCGCCCAGCCGGCGCGCCGTTGTGGCGCCCCGGCCACCGCCTGCCGACGGATTGACGAGGAGTACGATGCGGTCGGCCGCCGCAGTCCCCATCAGGCGTCGTGCATCCGGCGCGACCGATCGAACAGGATCCCCCCGCGGTGGCGCGGAAATCCGGCGTGCCGCACGCTGGCCACGTCGATGTCCGTGGGGGCCTGCGCCATGCCGCTCGCGAGCAGTGCGTCCCCGACGGCGGCCATGGCGTTGCAGGTGGCGTCATCCCATACCGGGGCCGTCGCGGGCAGCGTGCTTTGTAGTTGGGCGCCGAGGGCCGAGAGGTCGACCCCAGTGGCGACCGAGCCGCGAACGGCCCGTTCCGCGAAGAAGAGGTGGACCAGGGCCGCCCGCTGGGGGCTGGCGAGGCACGTCAAGAAGGCCGCGGCCTCGACGGCGGACCCGTCGTCGAAGGGGCGATGGATCGCCGCGTCGACGCAGGCCACGATCTGAGCGGGCGCCACCAGATGCGCGAGGTCGCGATGCACCCGATCTCGCGCCTCGTCCACCGTCGCCGTCTGATCGGCGTGCGGCACCAGAGCGCGCCCCTCGCGCGATCGCCGAGGCCCGGCGGCTGACGCACCGAGTGCCGTGGCCCATGCCACGGCCTCCGTGCTCGGGTCGTCAGCCAGCCGGTCGAGCAGACCGGCGGCCAGGGCGCTGGATGCCGAGAGCCGGCGCCCCGTGAGCATGAGGTCGAGCGCCAGCGCCGCTCCGCACAGCCGCGGCGCCCGTTGCGTGCCGCCCGCGCCGGGGAGGAGGCCCAACAGCACCTCGGGGAACGCCACTTCCGCCGTGGGCGACGCGACTCGATAGTGCGAGGCCAGCGCCACCTCAAAGCCGCCGCCCAGCGCTGCCCCCTGAACAGCTGCGACCACGGGCTTGGTGCACGCCTCCAGGCGATGGCAGACGACCTGGAGGAGTGGATCACGGCGCGGCCCGTTGAACTCCCTGATGTCGGCACCGCCGATGAACACGGACCCGGTGCTCCGGATGACCATCGCCTGCAGCGCCGCCTCGGCATCGAGCTTCTCAGCCGCCTGCATCAGCCCCTCGCGGACGGCGTGGCTCAGGGCGTTCACCGGCGGATGGTCGATCGTGACCACCAGGACATGCCCCTCCACCGTCCATCGGACCAGGGAGGGCGGATCGTCGGGCCTCCGCGTGGGCTCGTGCGCCACGGGTCCGTCGCTCATGCCGGGATGACCGCCGTCACCTCGATCTCCACCCGCGCCCGCGGTTCGATGAGGGCCGATACCTGTACGGCAGTCATCGCGATGGCGTAGTGTCCGACCAGTTCTCGGAAGGCCGCGCCAACGGCCGGGAGCGCCGCCTGATACTCGGCACGATCCACGATGTACCAGGTCATCCGCGTGATGTGCTCGGGGCCGGCGCCACCTGCACGCAGCACGGCGAGGACGTTCACGAGCGCCTGCCGGGCCTGGGCGCCGAAGTCGTCGGTCTGGAAATGATGCGTGGCATCCCAGCCGATCATCCCGGCGACGAAGAGCTGCCGACCGGTAGCGGCCACTCCGTTGGCATAACCGCGCGGCCGGGGCCACCCCTCCGGTTGGAGGATGGCATGCATGGAGCGACCGTCGTCGCCCGGTGCGTTGGGGCCGGTATCGGTGTCGGTAGCGGGATCGTCGAGTGGCAGCGGTTCGCAGTGCGGTAGGCGGAACCGCTGCAGCTTGCCGGTCTGCGTGCGCGGGAGCTGCTCCACGAAGGCGATGGCGCGCGGATACTTGTACGGCGCGATCGCAGCCTTCACATGTGCTTGCAGCGCCTTCACCATGGCGGTGGTGCGCGCCTCCCCGGGCCGGAGCACCACCCAGGCCTTCACCAGATTGCCGCGCTCCTCGTCCGGGACCCCGAAGACGCCGCACTCGGCGACGGCCGGATGCTGCAGCAGGCACGCTTCCACCTCGGGACCGGCAATGTTGTAGCCGGAGGAGATGATGAGATCATCCACCCGTGCGTGATAGTGGAAATAGCCGTCCGCATCCTGCCAGTAGGCATCGCCGGTGTAGTTCCAGCCATCGCGTACATAGCGGCGCTGCCGGTCATCGTTGAGATAGCGGCACCCGGTGGGACCCTGCACGCGCAGCTGGCCCACGGTGCCGGTCGGAACCGGCCGGTCCTGCTCGTCCACCACCTCGGCGCGATAGCCGGGCACGGGCTTCCCGGTGGCTCCCGGACGCGCCGAGCCTTCGTCCGCACTGATGAAAATGTGGAGCAGCTCGGTAGCCCCAATGCCGTCGATCAGTTCGATTCCGGTAGCGTCGCGCCAGAGTGTCCGCGTCGCAGCGGGGAGCACCTCACCGGCCGAGACGCACTTGCGGAGCGGCAGTGAGCGCAGGTCGTGGCCGAGCCCGGCCAGCGCGCGATAGGAGGTGGGAGCCGTGAAGCACACCGTGGCGCCGAATTCGCGGATCCCCTCGTAGAGCTGCGGCGGGGCGGCCTTCTCGAGCAGGACGGCGCAGGCTCCGACCGCCATCGGGAAGAGCACCAGCCCCCCGAGCCCGAAGGTGAAGGCCAGTGGCGGGCTCCCGATGAAGACATCATCCGCGGTCGGCCGGAGCACATGTGGCGGCCAGCAGCGGCAGATCGCCAGCACGTCACGGTGGAAGTGCATCGTGGCCTTCGGCATGCCGGTCGTGCCGGACGTGAAGGCGAGCAGGCAGGTGTCGTCCGCCGCCGTGTCCACGTTCACGAAGGGAGCATCGTGCCGTGCCATGGCCGCTTCCAGACTCTCCGGTTCCACCGGGAAACCCGTCCCATGGAAGCAGGCGATGGCCTGCACGCCGGGCGCCTCCCGGGTCGCCTGCTGCAGCTCCTCCACCAACGCCTGCTCGCAGAGCGCCAGCGAGGGCTTCGCGATGCGGATGATGGTGGTCAGTTCCCCGGCCCGGAGCATGGGCATGGTGGTCACGGCTATGCCGCCGGCCTTCATCACCCCGAACCAGCAGGCCACCAGCATCGGCGTATTGGGAGCCCGCAAAAGGACGCGATTGCCCGGGACCAGCCCCATCTCCTGCGTGAGCACCTGAGCGATCCGGTCGGCCCGCTCCAGCAGCTCGCGGTAGCTCCAGGCAACGCCGGGGCCGACCAGGCAGCGGCGATCGCCCCATCCATGCCGATGTACGGCGTCATCCAGCAGGGCCGTGGCGCAGTTGAGTTGCGCCGGGAACTGCAGGAAGGGTTCGTCGAAGCGAAAGGTCGGCTGCTGCTCCACCGGAGGCAGCGCCTCCCGCGCAAAGGTGTCGACGTGCGCGGTGGGCATGGGCGTTACTCCGTGAGAGAGGACTGTGGCTGCCGATCGGCGTGCGCTCGGAGCAGGTCACGGGCAATGATCAGCTGCTGGACTTCACTCGCGCCCTCGTAGATCCGCAGGGCCCGGATCTCGCGATAGAGTCTTTCGACCGGCACGTCGGTGACCACTCCCAGCCCGCCAAAGAGCTGGACGGCCCCGTCGATGACGCGCTGGGCGCCTTCCGTGGCCACGTACTTCGCCATGGCGGCCTCCCGGGTCACGGGACGACGCTGGTCCCGTTGCCACGCGGCCCGATAGGTGAGCAGCGCAGCCGAATCGATCGTCATGGCCATGTCGGCGAGGCGGGCCTGCGTGAGCTGCAGATCGGCCAGGACGCCGCCGAACATCGGGCGGGTGGTGGCGCGAGCAAGTGCCTCGTCCAGGGCGCGCCGCGCGAACCCCAGCGCCGCCGCTGCCACCGAGATGCGGAAGACATCCAGCGTGCGCATGGCGAGCTTGAAGCCGCTGCCGGCAGCGCCGATCCGGTGCGTGACGGGAACACGGCATCCCGCAAAGCGGAGGCGGGCCAATGGATGCGGCGCGATGAGGTCGATGCGCTCCGCGATCTCCAATCCGGGCGTTTCCGCATCCACGATGAAGGCCGAAATGCCGCGCGATCCGGGTGCCTCGCCCGTGCGGGCGAAGACCACGTAGAAGTCGGCGATGCCGCCATTGGAGATCCAGGTCTTCTCGCCGTCGAGGACATAGGCCTCACCATCGAGGACGGCGCGGCACTGCAGGGCGGCGGCATCCGAACCCGAATCGGGTTCGGAGAGGGCAAACGCAGCAATCGCCTCACCGCGGGCTACGCGCGGGAGATAGGCGGCCCGCTGCTCTGGGCTACCATCCAGGCTGATGGCGCCTGCGCCCAACCCCTGCATGGCGAAGGCGAAGTCGGCGAGTCCATTGTGGCGCGCGAGCGTTTCGCGGATCAGGGAAATGGCCCGTGTATCGATCACCTCGGACGCACCACCCCACGTGGTACCCGCCACGGCATGGCGCAGCCAGCCCCCCGTACCGAGGCGCCGTACCAGCATCTGACAGTCCCGGTCCGCATCCCCCGTGTGCAGGTCGGCCACGGACTCGGCGGCCCACGCCTCGAGCTGGTGGGCGAGCTCCGCATGCGAGGGATCGAAGAACGGCCAGTCGAGAAAGGCGCGGTCGGCCATGGATCAGCGCCCCGCAAAGGTGGGGCGCGCTTTCGCGACGAACGCGTGGTAGGCGGCGCGGAAGTCTTCGGTGAGCATGCACAGCGCCTGTGCCTGCGCCTCCGCCTCGAGGGCCTGCTCGAGGCCCAGACTCCACTCCTGATGGAGCATGGTCTTGGTCATCCCGTTCGCAAAGGTGGGGCCGGCCGCGAGCGTGCCTGCCAGCTGCTGCGCCTCCGGGAGCAGCTGGTCCGGATCGACCAGTCGATTGTAGAAGCCCCACCGCTCCCCCTCCTCACCGCTCAGGGAGCGACCGGTGTAGAGCAGCTCACTGGCCCGCCCCTGTCCAATGATCCGCGGCAGCATGGCACACGCGCCCATGTCGCACCCGGCGAGCCCTACCCGATTGAAGAGGAAGGCGGTCTTGCTGCGCGCAGTCCCGAGGCGGATGTCGGAAGCCATGGCGAGGATGGCACCCGCCCCGGCGCAGACGCCATCGACCGCCGCGACGATCGGCTGGGGGCAGGCGCGCATGGCCAGCACCAAATCACCCGTCAATCGCGTGAAGCGCAGGAGGTCGGGCGCGGCCAGAGCAACCAGCGGTGCGATGATCTCGTGCACATCACCGCCGGAACAGAAGTTCCCGCCGGCCCCCGTGAGGACCACAGCGTGCACATCGCTGGCGTATCGCAGCGCACGAAAGGTATCGCGCAGCTCCGCGTAGCTCTCGAAGGTGAGCGGGTTCTTCCGCTCCGGGCGATGCAGCGTCACGGTGGCCACGCCATGCGCGCAGGACCATTGGAAATGCGCGGGGCTGAGCCCGGCGAGCGTCTGGCGAGTGCCGGCATCGAGGCCGGTGGCGGGCGATGTCATGACGCGCGCTCCTTGCGCGAAAGGGTCCGGGTCGTGCGCGGGGCCAGATGCGCCCGCAGGCGGCCCAGCTGCTCGTACAGGGCGTCGCGATGGGCCCCGTCGAAGCCATCGAAGAGTTCCACGAGCCACTGCTCATGCTCGCGGGCCATGCGGAGAAACTCCCGACGCCCGCGCGGGGTGAGGGCGACCAGCGTGGAGCGGCGATCAGCGGCATCCGCGGTGCGGGTCACCCAGCCATCGGTCACCAGCTGCTCGGTCAGCAGGGTGACGTTGCCCCCGGTCACCATGAGGTTGCGCGAGAGGGCAGAGAGGCGGAGCCCCTCGGGGTGGCGCTCCAGCTGCGCGAGGTAGTCGAAGCGGGGGAGGGTGATCCCGAATCGCTCGCGCAGTCGCGTCCGGATCTCCTGCTCGACCTGCGTGCTGCAGGAGAGCAGGCGGAGCCAGAGCCGCACGGCCGAGTGGTCGCTCCCCTGCACCCGGGCCTCCTGGCCGAGGCGCGATGCGTCCACGACGTGCACGTGGGTGAATCGGCGGCGCGGCGGTTTCGTCACATGACCTCACCGCCACTCACGGAGAGCGACTGCCCCGTGATGGAGCCGGCCTCCTCCGTGCAGAGCCAGGACACGGTCGCGGCCACCTCCGCCGGGGTGATGAAGCGCCGCTGCGGATTCATGGCGGCCAGTTGGGCGCGCGCTTCGGCATCAGTACGTCCGGTCTGGGCCATGATGTGCGCCACGCTCCGATCCAGCAGGTCGGTATCGGTGAAGCCGGGGCAGACGGCGTTTACCGTGATCCCCGTGGCGGCCAGTTCGAGGGCGAGCGAGCGGGTGAAGCCGATCACGCCATGCTTGGCTGCCGCGTAGGCGGCCGCATACGCGTAGCCCCGCTGGCCCGCCGTGCTGGCAATGGTCACGACACGCCCCCAGCCGGCACCCCGCATCCCGGCAAGCACGGCCCGGGTGCAGAAGAACGGGCCGGAGAGGTTGACCGCGAGCATCTCGTGCCACAGGGTATCCGAGGTGCGTGCCACGGGGGCGCTGCTGCCCTGGCCGGCGTTGTTCACGAGGACGTGAATGGGCGGCAGAGCGGTCACGGTCCGCTCCACCGCCGCGCTGTCGGTCACGTCGCAGACGACCACGCGGGCGTCATTCGGCAGCGTACGCGCGAGCAACTCCAAGGGCGCGGCGTGACGACCGAGCAGCGTGAGGGCACACCCGTCAGCCGCCAGCCGGGTGGCGATGGCGGCACCGATTCCTCGGGAGGCTCCGGTCACCAGCGCATGCGGCTGGATCGGTCGCGCGGTTGGTGCGCTCATGCGGGGCTCCGGGGTGCTGCTGCGTCGCGCGGAAAGCCGCCAACGACAGGCGGAGCCTGCTGCGCCTTCTCGCGGGCGAAGCCGGCCTCGAGCTGTGATTTGGCCGACCGGTAGGGGTTCGGCCACGCGAGGCCGGTGTACCCGATCCGTGCCGCCTCGGTGAGCGTCCACGCCGGGTTCGCAAGGTGTGGGCGGGCCACGGCGCACAGGTCCGCGCGCCCCGCCGCGATGATCGAGTTCACGTGATCGGCTTCGCTGATGGCCCCAACGGCGATGGTGGCGATCCCGGCCTCCTGCCGGATCCGGTCGGCGAACGGCGTCTGGAACATGCGCCCATACGTGGGCTTCTCCTTCTTGCTCACCTGCCCGGACGAGCAGTCGATCAGATCGGCACCGGCGGCCTTGAAGGCGCGCGCAATCTCCACGGCATCCGCGGGCGTGATCCCCCCTTCCACCCAGTCGTGGGCCGAGATGCGCACCGACATGGGGAGTGCCTCGGGCCACACGGCGCGCATGGCCGAGAAGACCTCGAGCGGATAGCGGAGGCGGTTGGCCAGCGAGCCGCCGTAGGCATCCGTGCGCTGGTTGGTGAGCGGTGAAATGAAGCTCGACAGCAGGTAGCCGTGCGCGCAGTGCAGCTCGAGCCAGTCGAAGCCGGCGGCGATGGCCCGCCGGGTGGCGGCCACGAATTGATCGCGCACGGTGTCCATCTCGTCGCGCGTGATTTCACGCGCCACCTGGCTCACACCAGGCAGATATTGTTGCGGCGACGCGCTCAGGAGCGGCCAGTTGGACTCCGCCCCATCCGCCGGCAGCGGGAGTTCGATCCCGTCCCAGGCGCGGCGCGTCGAGCCCTTCGCGCCGCTGTGCCCGAGTTGCAGGGCCATGCGGGCCGAGGTGTTGGCGTGCACCCACGAGACGATGCGGCGCCAGGCGGCTTCCTGTTCGTCGTTCCAGAGCCCCGGGCACCCGGGGGTGATGCGTGCCTCCGGGCTGGGACAGGTCATCTCGGCGAAGACCAGGGCGGCGCCGCCCATCGCGCGGGCCCCGAGGTGCACCAGATGGTAGTCCCCCGGAATCCCGTCAACGGCCGAGTACTGGGCCATTGGCGAGACCACCACGCGGTTCCGCAGGGTGATGCTCCGCGCGGTAAACGGGGTGAACATCGGCGGGGCCGGCGGCGTGTTGGTGGAGGCATCGCCTCCTCGGCTGCCACTTTGGCTTCGGTCAGCCAGCCAGCGCTCGTACCCCTCGAGCCAGACCCGGTCGCGCAGCCGCAGATTTTCATGGCTGATGCGCTGGCTGCGCGTGAGCATCGAGTACATGAACTGCTCGGGCTCCAGCTGGTCGCAGTAGCGCGTGCCGCATACCTCGAACCATTCCATGGCATTCCAGGCGGCGTTCTGGATGCGCAGTGTGTCCACCCGGCGCACCTCCTGGTAGCGGCGCAGCACCTCCGGGATATCGGCCACCTGATCGCCGACCTGCTGGAACTGTCGCACCAGTTCACTGGCGTCCTCGAGCGCCAGCTTGGTCCCGGCGCCGATGGCGAAGTGGGCGGTGTGCACGGCATCGCCCATGAGTACGACATGGCGGCCATGGGCGTTACGGAGCCACCACTGCTGGCAGATCACCCGCTGGAAGTTGAGCCAGGCCGACCCGCGCAGGTGGCGCGCGTTGGTCATCAGGCGTTCGCCTTCGAGGGATTCGGCGAAGAGCTGTTCGCAAAAGGCGATGGAGGCGGGCTGATCGGCCTGGTCGAGCCCATGAGCCCGCCAGACGGATTCCGGACATTCCACGATGAAGGTCGACGTCCGATCGTCGAACTTGTAGATGTGGGCCTGAAACCAGCCGTGCGCCGTCCGCTGGAAGTCGAAGGTGAAGGCATCGAACCGCTTGTGCGTCCCGAGCCAGATGAAGCGGTTCGGGCGCGTGACGATCTCCGGCTGGAACTGCCCGGCGTAGGCTGTCCGGATCTTCGAATTGACGCCGTCGGAGGCGATGATGAGATCGGCGTCCGGAAAGTCCAGGTCCGAGTCCACCTCCTGCTCGAAGCGCAGCTCCACCCCGAGTGCCTCGCAGCGGGCCTGCAGGATGTTGAGCAGCTGCTTGCGCCCGATCCCCACGAAGCCGTGCCCGCCGGAGCGGATGCGGCGCCCCTTGAACCGCAGCTCGATGTCGTCCCAGTGGCTGAAGGCCTGCTCGATGGCGTCGCAGGTCTCCGCATCCCAGCGCCGCATGGTCTCCATGGTGGCATCGGAGAAGACCACCCCCCACCCGAAGGTGTCATACGGCTTGTTGCGCTCCAGGACAGTCACCTGGTGCGCAGGGTCCAGCTTCTTCATCAGGAGGGCGACATAGAGCCCCGCCGGCCCCCCGCCAATGCAGACGATACGCATGGCGGTAGTGTGGGGCCATTTACTTCAAACTTCAAGCAATTGGTGGGCGGCCGTCAACGGCGGGGCCCGCCTCAGCGTGGACGGGTGGCCGCAATGGCCTGACCGAGCTCCGTGTAGGCCTCGTCCGCCATCTGACGGAAGGGGCGGGCGATGTACGCGATCCGTCCGGACGGATCGATGACGTACAGATGCCGCTTGTGCCAGAGCACCGAGTTGGCCCCATAGGCCTTCGCCACCGTCTTGGCTCCGTCCGCGGCAAAGCGGAAGGGGAAGCGCTTTTCGCGTGCCCACTCCACCAGCTCCTTGTCCGAGTCGGTGCTGACGCCGACCAGCGTGACCTTGTCGCCCCCCTTGAAGACGGCGGCGTATCGGTCCCGGTACCCCTCCATCTGGGTGGTGCAGCCGGAGGTCCCCGCTTGCGGGAAGAAGGCCAGAATGACCGTCTCGCCGCGATGCTCCGACAGCCGGAACGGCTTGGCGTCGGGGCCGGCGGTCGTGACGGTGGTAACGGTGAAGTCGGGGGCGGGGTCGCCCACCTTGAGCTCCTGGGCGGTGACGGCCGCGGCGGGGACGAGCACACTGGCCAGTGCCGTCAGGGCGGAGCGTTGTGCCGCGCGGGCCAGATGGCCGACACGCAAGGTCGATCGGGAGAATGGCAGCATGACTTGTCAAAACCGGCAGGACCGTCCGGGTTCCCGGCCAGACGGGCCGATCGCGCCCTATGTTGAGGTCGGCTCCGCAGTCGTCAGCCCCTTCCCTCGTTTCGAGCAGCAGCCCGATGCCTGTACAACTCCAGCCACCGGTCCCGCCGCCCGTGGTGGTCGAGGTCAAAGTCTCCCACGCCGACTGGCACTATCGCGTAGGGGACACCGCCCTCTTCACACTTCGGACCACACAAGCCGGGCGACCGGTCGCTGGCGTGCCGTTGGTGGTCCAGTATGGGGCCGAGCGGATGCGGGCGCAGCGCGTGGATACACTCGTCTCAACCATGGCGGGGGTGCCGGTCCGGGCGGCCTTGCCGGAGCCCGGGTTTCTGCGATTGACCGCCAGGCCCCTGGCGTCGTCGCCGGCACCGGAGACGTCCGCCATGGCGACGGTCGGATTCAGTGCCGAGGCGATCGAGGCCCGGGTGGACAACCCGTCGGACTTCGATGCCTTCTGGCGTGAGGCGGTAGCCGCCGCGCGGCACGTCCCGCTCGAGCCCAGGCTCACCGAACGCCCCGACCTGTCCACGCCTGACGTGCTGGTGTACCACGTGGCCTTCCAGAACCACAAGGTGGGAAGCCGCCTGTACGGGATGCTGTCGGTGCCAAGGCGCCCCGGGCGCTATCCGGCCATCCTGAAGGTGCCTGGGGCGGGCGTGCGCCCCTACTTCCCGAATGTCGGGCTGGCGCGCCGCGGCATAGTGCACCTCACCATCGGCATTCACGGTATTCCGGTGGATCGCGACTCGCTGCTCTACAACGAGCTCCGCGTTACGGCGCTGTCCGCCTACAATGCCATCGGCGTGGATGACCGGGACACGTACTATTACAAGCGGGTGTTCGTGGGGGTCGTTCGGGCGGGGGATTTCCTGCTGTCGCTGCCGCAGGTAGACACCAGTCGCTATGCCGTGGAGGGGGGAAGTCAGGGCGGGGCGCTCGCGCTCGTGGCGGCGGCACTCGATCCGCGTGTGAAAGCCATCTCCGTCACCCACCCGGCCATGGGGGACCAATTGGCCTACCGGTTCGGCCGGGCCGGCGGCTGGCCGCACCTCTTCCAGGACACCACCCGGCTCGCGGCCAAGGAGCTCGTGGCCCGCACCATCCCGTACTACGACGCCGTCAACTTCGCCCGACGCGTGCGGGTACCGGGGATCTACTCGTGGGGATTCAACGACCTCACGGTCCCGCCCACGGCGATGTACGCCATCTACAATGCGGTCACGGCGCCCAGCGAGCTGTTCGTGGTGAAGGAGATCGGGCACATCCGCGTACCGGAGCAGGTCCGGCGCATGGATGACTGGCTGCTGCGTCTCCTCGGCGATGCCAGCGGACCGGGTCGCTAGCCTTCGGGCAGGTCGAGCGCGCGCAGCAGGCGTTCGAGAATCAAACCGGAGGACCACGCGGCGACCTGCTTGCGGACATGCTCGATCTGCCGAAAGGCCACGATCGGGACGCTCCACTCCAGGAGCGGGAACAGATACGCGGCCTCGTGCGCCGGATCGGCCACCTGGCGGGCCGCCAACCGGCGGAGCTCCGAGGCCAGCGTCGCGGCGCGTCCCAACAGGCGCTCCGGCGGCACGCCGGCGGCGGAGGGTTCCCAGATGGAGCCCGCGAGGGTGCCGGCCACATGGGTCAGCACGGCATGCACATCGTCGTCGTCCTGGAGGCGCGGGTGCTGCAGCATCGCGATCGCTTCGAGACGGGCGAAGTCGGCGGCCACATTGCGCACCCGCGTCTCGGAGAAGTCGATCACGTAGATATTGTGCCGCTCGTCGACCAGGACATTGTTGAGGTTCAGGTCGCCGTGGGTGATTGCGGTGCTCCACGTGACGGTGTAGTCGCGCAGGGCATCCCACCGATGGCGCAGGAAGTGGTACGGGTTGAGGACGCTGCGGCCGAGCGGCGGACAGTCGAGGCGCGGGGCATCCGGATCGATCCCGAGGTCTTCCTGCGCCACGGTCGGCAGGGTGGTGAACAGGACCCGCGGATCATGGCTGGCGAAGGGCTGGACCGGGCTCAGCTTGGCCTGGCCATACCACGGGTGCAGCACATTCGTGAGCGTCTGCCGGATTGCCGTGAGGGCCAGCTCCGGAGTGTCTCCCAGGTACAGGGCTTCCAGCGGCTGCAGGCGCGACTCGGCGCCGGTGATCCCCAGAAAGTTGTAGCGGAGCCCGGCGTACTCCCCGTGGACCGCCTGGGCCATGAGCACGGTGGAGTTGTTCAGGATGAACGGACGCACAAACTCGTGATACGCGGCTTCCTCTCGCGCCGTCAGGGCGCGCGGGCTGATCTTCAGCACGCTGGGCAGGGTGCGCCGCTCCTGTCGGTCCCACGCGTCCACCGCAAAGGTCGATGCCATGAATCCGCCGGTCAGGCGCCGCATGCGGACGCGGGCGGCATCGGCGAAGGTTGTCCGGATGATCCGTTCCCATGCCTCCGGGACCGGTTCGGGTGACTCGATGATCAACCGCTCGGCCGCGCCATTCACCACCATTGGGGCGGGCGCGAACCAGAGCTTCGCGCCATGCAGGACCGTCGTCTCCTCGGGCCACCAGAGTTCGGCCACCTCGGCGTGCGCCACGGCCCGGACGGTTTCCGCCAGCGTGAGGGCCTCACCAATGGACACCCCGGCGGCCGCGCGAATACCCACCACTCGCGGCGCGCCGCCGTCCACCATGGCGGCGAGCACGACGCACGGCCGATCCTCTACGGACGCGACGACGCCGGCCGCCCAGGGGGTGATACCGGGTGACGACAATCGTGATTGCAGGTCGGCGAGCAGCCGGCCCCACGGTACGTCGGCCGTCACCTCCCACCGCTCCGTGTCCTCGAGCTCCAGTCGTACCGCGTCGACCACGCGCGCGAAGGTGCTGCCTGGTGCGGTCGAGTCCAGCAGATCGGTCAACGCATCGGCCGTATGGACGAGCACCATGTTCCCTGTCGCAAGGAGCGGGGTGGTCACGTCGTCCGCCGCGTCGGTGCCGAATCCACCGACGCCGAAGGCCAGCCCCAGTTCGTCAAAGCGCACCAGGATGGGGGTCCCCTCGGTGCTCCCCTGAAAACGCGCCAGACGTCCCGGCCCACCAGCCGGAATGCCCCGATACCGATCCCCGCCGCCCCCCGTCCATTCGGTTGAGGGGGCCGATGGGCTGCCCGCCTGCCCCACGCGCCGGGCGGCGGCCACCTCGGTATGCATGGACCACTGCGATGTCAGGCCGGCCAGCGAGAGGACATCGGCCACGAACCCATCGGCCACGTACACCACCTGCACACGCTGTCCCGACGCCCGCAGGCGCCGGTCCAGCGTCATGAGGCTCCGGATCCCCAGGCTCGAGAGGAACGCGAGCCCCCGCAGGTCCCAGATGGCGGGAACCGTCTCCGCCTCTCCCTTCCACGCATCAAGGGCCATCGCGCCCGCCGCATCGAGGCGGCCGGAGAGGACCAATAGGTCGGCATCAACGGCAATCTCGAGAGGC
>Ga0315902_10007464_pt1 | contig 14920 bp, 10 predicted proteins | sample LakEriMetagenome_9_FD_203523 | JGI IMG/M metagenome (GOLD analysis project Ga0315902, IMG submission 203523) | Freshwater fungal communities from buoy surface, Lake Erie, Ohio, United States - Buoy 12 MA117 | ecosystem: Environmental > Aquatic > Freshwater > Lake > Lake biofilm | place: USA... | reverse complement strand
AAAGCCACTGGTTGTGCTGTTGGAACTGCGGCTGGACGTCGACGACGTGCCCGTTGTCGAACTGCCCAAAGCTCCTGTGTTGCCGCCAAAACCCGTCGAAGTACCAATCCCGCCCCCGCCAAGGCCCGCCAGGCCCGCCAGCCCGGACAACGCCGACAGATCAGAAAAACCTGACAGACCGGAGAGTAAACTGGACTTTGAACTGCTGCCACCACCGCCGGACTGACTGAAAACAGGCTGCAACTGCAGCATCACAGTCAGAAACGCTGCCGTGAAACACAGTCGAAAAGTATTCATCAGTACACCTGCATTCGGAGCAAAAAAGAAGCGGCTCAGGCATTTAACACTATTGTCGGCCGAATGTCACCGGCAGATGTTTGAAAACCCCTGCGGAATTCTGGGGAAAAGCGGGCTCAAACCACAAAAAACGGCACCTTTGACTTTCGTCCGTCCCGGAACAGACTCTTTCTTCGGCTCCAGTTTCCCTCTGAGCCTCAGTGCAGTCGGTTGTAACCATTCAGTGCCGCCACCCGATAAGCCTCGGCCATCGTTGGATAGTTGAACGTCGTGTTGATGAAGTACAGCAGGGAATTGTGCGGAGCGGGCTGGGCCATAATCGCCTGTCCGATATGAATGATTTCGCTGGCATTCACGCCGAAACAGTGTACCCCCAGCAGTTCCAGAGTCTCCCTGTGGAACAGAATCTTCAGCATCCCCACCGGCCGCCCCATGATCTGAGCACGGGCCAGATTTTTGAACATCGAATGCCCCACCTCGTAGGGAATACAGGCCTCCGTCAGCTCCCGCTCCGTGCGCCCGATGCTGCTGATCTCCGGGCTGGTGTAAATTCCCGCCGGGATATCACTGATGCGAAAGTTGTCCGATCCGCCCTCACCCAGATGCCGGGCTGCGAATCGCCCCTGAATATATGCCGCGCTGGCCAGAGCCGGAACGCCGATCACGTCACCGACGGCGTACACGTGCGGCAAAGCCGTCTGCATGTTGGCATTCACCTCAATCTGTCCGCGGTGATTCGGCTGGATCCCGATCGTCTCCAGCCCCAGACCTTCGGTGTTGCCTGTGCGTCCGTTCGCCCACAACAGCACATCACTGCGTAACTGCTTCCCCGACTTCAGATGCATGACGACATGATCGTCAAATGTCTCCAGACGCTCAAACTGCTCATTGTTGCGAATCCTGACACCGGTGTCGCGCATGTGGTAAGCCAGAGCATCACAGATTTCTTCATCCAGAAATTCCAGCATCCGCTCCCGCGTGTTCACCAGATTCAGCTTGACCTGCAGGTTACGGAACATCGACGCATATTCGCACCCGATCACCCCGGCCCCGTAAATCGTCATGGATCTCGGAGTCTCCGGAAGATTCAGGATCGTGTCGCTGTCGTAGACTCGCGGATGGCTGAAATCAATCTCCGGGGGACGATACGGTCGCGAACCTGTCGCAATCACGAAGGAGGCCGCTCTGGCCAGAGTCACATTGCCGTCCGCATGCTGCACGCGCACGCACTGCGGCGACACAAACGTCGCATCCCCATTCAACACTTCGACATCGTTGCGGTCGTAAAAACTGCGGCGCATCGCCACCTGCTGGTCGATGACCGACTGAGCACTCCGCCGCAGATCACGAAAGCTCAGTTCCAGATTCAGACCCAGCTGGCGAAACAGCGGAGCCGAATTGACGTCCATCAGACGATAAATGGCCGCTCGCAGCGATTTGCTGGGGATCGTTCCCAGATGCGTGCAGTTCCCGCCGATCTGCGGCATCCGCTCAATTGCACACACCCGCTTCCCCTGCTTGGTGGCCTCCATCGAAGCCCCCTCACCGCCAGGGCCCGTTCCAATCACCACGACATCAAAAGACTTCTCAACAGGCCCCTGCATCCCACTTCCCCCTCACCGCGCCCCACCGACCACGCTCCCCCGAAACACCCGCGCAGACTGAACACTACAATACACTACAATCCACTCTGCTTCAGCAGCGCTGCCGGGTCCGGATCACGCCCCCGAAATGCCCTGAACACCTGCAGCGGATGCTGACTGCCTCCCAGCGCCAGCACCGTATCCCGGAATTTCCGCCCCGTTCGCTGCAACCCCTCCGCATCCTCCAGACCCACCTCCTCAAACGCCGCAAAGGCGTCCGCACTGAGCACCTCAGCCCACTTGTAACTGTAGTACCCGGCCGCATAGCCTCCAGCAAAAATATGGGCGAATGAGCACAGGAATCGGTTTTCCGGCAGCGGGGGAATCAGACTGGTAATCGACAGCACCCTCCGCTCCACATCAAAGACCGTTTCGCCACCCTCCGGGTCATACCCATGATGCAGTGCCATGTCGATCATGCCGAACTGCAGCTGCCGCAGCATCTGCGAGGCCGCTCGAAACGTCCGGGCCTCTCGCAGCTTCATGTACAGCTCTTCCGGCAACACAGCACCCGTCTCGTAATGCCGCGCCATCTGCATCAGCGTGTCACGGTGCAGGCACCACGATTCCATAAACTGGCTCGGCAGCTCCACCGCGTCCCACTCCACCCCGCAGATGCCCGCAGCGTCGCGCTCGTCCACCGTCGTCAGCATGTGCTGCAGACCGTGACCAAATTCATGAAACAGCGTTTCCACCTCGCGGAAGGTCATCAGCGCGGGCTTCCCGCCGGCGGGGGGAGTACTGTTGCAGATCAGATGAGCAACCGGCAGCCGCGTGCCACGCACTGTCACTGAACGACCAATGCAGTCGTTCATCCAGGCACCCGGACGCTTGTTGGCCGGACGCGAATAAGGATCCAGGAAAAATCCCGCAATCCGCGTGCCCGCGTCATTCATCACCTCGTAAAACCGCACATCCGGGTCCCAGACCGAAACAGCGTCAGCAGCACGCTGCACGCGGATGCCAAACAGTCGCTCACACAGCCCAAACAAACCATCCAGCACACGATCGAGCGAAAAATACGGCCGCAGCTGCTCGTCCGTAAACGAGAATCGCTGTTCCCGCAGACGCTCAGCCCAGTATGCAATGTCCCAGTGCGCCAGCGGCCCGTCCTGCCCCTGTTCCGCCGCCGTCGATGACAATTCTTCAAGCTCCTTCTTCGCGCGGTCAAACGATGCCTGCAGCAGACGATCAAACATCTGCTGCACCGCAGCCACGTCCCCGGCCATCTTCTGAGACAGGCTGAGGTCTGCGTAGCAGTCATACCCCAGCAGCCGGGCCTGCTCACGACGCAGCTGCAGGATCCGCTCGATCAAAGGCCCGTTGTCCAGAGCCCCCGCTGATGCCCGCGTTACATACGCCCGATACACCGTCTCACGCAGGTTTCGATCCCGACTGTGCTCCATCAGCGGCCCAAAACAGGGCTGATCAAGAGTGATCCGCCACGGTCCCTGCTCAGCCGTCGCCGCAGTACACCCGGAATTCTCCGCAGCCCGCGACCACGCGGCAGCCGTCAGTCGTCGCAGACTTTCCGGGAAACCACTGACACTCTCTGCGTCTGTCAGATTCAAAGACCAGGCCTTTGTCGCATCCAGCACATGATTGGAGAAATCGGTGGCCAGTTGTGACAACTGCTGCTGAATCTCATTGAACCGTGCCCGCTGGTCGCCCTGCAGACCAATCCCGGACTGCTCGGCACTCTGAATCATCCGCTCAACAATCCGCCTGCGAGCCTCCGCAGCTGCGATGTCCCGGTGCTCACGCAGCCGCAGCAGACGCCGATACAATGGTTCGCTCTGCCGCAGCTGCAGACGCAGCTCAACAATCTGCGACAGGACCGCCTCATGCGCAGCACGCAGTTCATCGGTGCTCGCCACACTCAGCAGATGCTCCACAGGACTCCATCCGTACTCGAACAGAATGTCGATCTCTTCCAGAGGCAGCATCAATGCGTCCCAGCCCTCCGAGTCGTCCGACTCCAGCCCCTGCAGAATCTGACGACTGCGTGCCACAATTGCAGCCACAGCCGGAGCAACGTGTTCAGGACGAATCTCAGCAAACGCCGGCAATCCCTGCATGGCCAGCAGGGGATTTGCCGAAGCCTCACTCTCACCAGTCACTGTGTCAGTTGAAGACGTACTCACAAGGCATCCTCGAGCATGGCAGGGGCAGACGCAGCATGGACTTCTGCTTGTGTTGTACCCGGCACCACCGCTGCTGCGAAGACAAACACGCACGGCCGGACAAACTGAGAATCAAAACTGACGAATTCTGCAACTCTCCCGGAAGAAAAAAAACGTCCGCAGCGAAACAATCGAGTTTCCAGGCAGAAATGCCCGTTCGGATTGAACCGCATTTTCAGACTCGTTATAAAATCACCACAGCACTCCTGATTTCTGGTCGTCCTCGTTTACCGCGTACTCTCGCGACGCCGCGACGTCCAGGGGTCACCCCTTTCAATCGGTGCTCAGTCCTCTTGCAACAGGCGTCCGTTCTCCATGCAGCTTCACCACGTCGATCTGGTGCCCGGCGAATCAGTGCGGGTTGGCAATCTGCTGGTAACTCTGGTGGAAGTGCAGGGCAGTACCGTACAACTGCATGTTCAGGATGACGACGGCTCAGACTACTTCAGTGATCCTTTCGACCGCTCCTGCCTGCAGCCCGAACTCGTTTCGGTCGGTGACTGACGCACTGCTCAGGGGCGTGGTCGGCACCGCATGAATGCAATCGCGGGAAAACGAGCGTTTTTTCCCCCCCCGGCCCCGGCTGCTCTGGGACCACATCCCCCGGACCGGTATAACACGGTACAGGCAGAGCCTGCAGGAGCCACGCGAACGCACGGCGTGGCTCCCAACCCCACCAGCGACATTGCACCTCGCCGTGCTTTGCCCGCGCTCTGCTCCCCTGATGCCTGCCTGAAAACATAACCGCCGCCGTCTCCGCACCACTGCGGCGATACGCACCGGCCGCGCCTCGGCCCGTCGCTGGAAATTCCTGTCATGCCCATCAAAGTTGCCCTCGTTCATCAGACCACCTACACGTACGACCGCCCCGTTGCACTCAGCCCCCATGTCGTTAGACTCAGACCAGCCCCCCACTGTCGCACCCCCATCGATGCGTTCTCGCTCCGTGTCCTGCCCGAACAGCACTTCATCAACTGGCAACAGGACCCCTTCGGAAACTACCTCGCCAGAATCGTCTTCCCCGAACCAGCCACACAGCTGCAGGTCTCCGTCGATCTGATTGCTGACATGACGGTGATCAACCCGTTCGATTTTTTTCTGGACGAGGAATCCACGGAATTTCCTTTTGAATATGACCCCGCACTCGCTCAGGACCTGGCTCCATTTCTGCAGCCTGTCTGTGAACACCCGGACTTTCTGAAATTCCGCAGTCGCGTCGACGTCCGCCCACGCCGCACAGTGTCATTCCTCGTCGACCTCAATATTCTGCTCCAGCAGTCCATCAGTTACCTCATCCGCATGGAACCCGGAGTCCAGTCACCCGAGGAAACTCTGCAGAAACAGTCAGGATCCTGTCGCGACTCCGCCTGGCTCCTCGTCCACCTGCTCCGCAGTTTCGGACTGGCAGCCCGCTTCGTCTCCGGCTACCTGATCCAGCTCACCGCCGATCAGCAGCCTCTGGAAGGACCCTCCGGCCCCACCGCCGACTTTACCGATCTGCACGCATGGACCGAAGTCTACCTGCCCGGGGCAGGGTGGGTCGGACTCGACCCCACCTCAGGTCTCTTCACCGGAGAAGGCCATATTCCACTGGCAGCCACTCCCGCTCCGCAATCCGCCGCACCGATCTCAGGTGCCGTTGATCGCTGCGAAGTCACCTTCGATGTCAGCATGAATGTGACTCGCGTACACGAAGACCCGCGAGTCACGCTGCCGTATTCCGAACAGACGTGGGATCTGATTGATGCCTGCGGGCTGGAGGTGGATCGACGCCTGACAGAACAGGATGTTCGCCTGACCATGGGCGGGGAACCCACCTTCGTGTCCATCGACGACATGGAAGGCGCAGAATGGAACTCCGCTGCCGTGGGCCCCCGCAAACAGCAGCTCTCCGATCAGTTGATTCGCCGGCTGCGGCAGCGATTCGCACCCGGCGGCCTGCTGCACTACGGTCAGGGCAAATGGTATCCCGGCGAATCCCTGCCCCGCTGGGCGTACACCTGTCTGTGGCGCCGCGACGGTCAGCCGATCTGGCATAACCCGCTGCTCCTCGCCGGACTGCACGAAGTACACAACCCGCAGTCGCAGCCGGCAGCCGACGAACACGCCGCCGGTCTGTTCATCTGCGAAATGGCCTCGCGACTGAATGTCGAACATCGCTGGATTCGCCCCGCCTACGAAGATGTGTTTCACCTGCTGCAGGTCGAAGATCGCACTCCTGTCGACGTTGACGTCCATGAATTTGATCCGGACTCCGACGAAGACCGACGTCGCCTGACTCGCGCTCTGCAGCGCGGCGTTTCACGCCCCGCCGGTTTCGTTCTGCCACTCTCCAGACCCTGGTGGCAGGCAAATGCCCAATGGACCAGCGGATTCTGGCCATTTCGGTCACACCGCCTGTTCCTGATCCCCGGAGATTCCCCCATCGGGCTGCGTCTGCCGCTCGAATCACTGCCGCTCGCCACTCCCCCCGTCGATCCCATACGTGACTCCTTCGCGGAACGCCCGCCACTGCCCGGCTACAGTGAACTGCGTCGATCCGCTCAGGATCGCCTCGCAGCCCAAAACAGCCGCCCCAGACCGCCACAGCGACAGATACTCCAAAGACTCGGGCTCATCGATGACCCGGAAGAATCGGCTGACCAGTGGCTGGATGCACCGCCGGGCAGCCGAGTCGTACGGACGGCACTGTGCATTGAACCACGCAATGGCAAACTGCATGTGTTCATGCCGCCGGTCGGGACTCTCGAAGACTACCTTGATCTGCTGGCCAGTATTGAAGCAGCGGCCGAGGAACTGCAATTGCCTGTCGTCATTGAAGGCTATCTGCCACCGCATGACCCCCGCATTGAACTGCTGAAGGTCACACCTGATCCGGGGGTCATCGAAGTCAATATCCAGCCCGCTCACAACTGGCCGCAGCTGCGACAGATCACCGAAGGCGTCTACGAAGACGCGCGACATTGCCGGCTGGGTACCGAAAAGTTTCAGCAGGACGGTCGGCATACCGGCACCGGTGGCGGAAACCACCTCGTGCTCGGCGCCGCCACTCCCGCCGACAGCCCCTTCCTGCGACGACCCGATCTGCTCCGCAGCTTCATCGGATTCTGGAATAATCACCCCTCACTCTCGTGGATCTTCTCCAGCCTGTTCATCGGACCAACAAGTCAGGCGCCCCGAGTTGATGAAGGTCGACGAGACGCACTGTGCGAAATGGAAATTGCCTTCGCCCAGGTTCCCGAACCCGGCTCCGGCTGGATCGCACCATGGCTCGTCGACCGCCTTTTCCGCAATCTGCTCATCGACATCACCGGAAACACGCACCGCGCTGAAATCTGTATCGATAAACTCTGTTCACCCGACCACGCCACCGGAAGACTCGGACTCGTTGAACTCCGCGGCTTCGAAATGCCACCGCATCCCCGCATGAGCCTCACACAGCAGCTGCTGGTGCGAGCCCTGGTGGCAGCGTTCTGGCAGCAGCCGTACCGCGAAACGCTCATTCACTGGCGAAACGCACTCCACGATCGCTGCCTGCTCCCGCACTTCCTCTGGAACGATCTCCAACAGGTCACCGCATGGCTGCACCAGGCCGGTTTCAAACTTGATCACAACTGGTTCGCACCACATTTCGAATTCCGCTGTCCTCGCATCGGACAGTTTCAGGCGGCCGGAGTCCATATCGATCTCCGCCAGGCACTTGAACCATGGTATGTGCTCGGCGAAGAACCGGGCAGCGGAGGCACCACACGCTATGTGGATTCGTCCGTCGAACGCCTGCAGGTGCATGTCACAGGACTCCACGCCCCACACCTCGCACTCGCCGTCAATGGTGTGCGCATCCCCCTGGTCGCCACGGAAACTCCCGGAGAATTCATTGCCGGCGTCCGCTATCGGGCGTGGCGACCACCCAGCTGTCTGCACCCGACCATCGGCCTGCACGTGCCGCTCACCATTGATGTCTGCGACACCGTGGCCGGTCGTTCTCTCGGTGGCTGCCGCTACCACGTGGATCACCCCGGCGGACTCAATCCTGAAGGCTACCCGGTCAACGCACTGGCTGCCGAAAGCCGTCGCGCGGCTCGGTTCTTCCGCTTCGGACACACGCCGAAACAGTTTCAGCCCGCTGAACCGCGAATGTCACCCGATTACCCCTGCACGCTCGACCTGCGAAGGCAATCAACGCGTTAACCGTACGCAGACGCAGCAACACCACGGCAGTCACCGATTGCGTGATCTGCGAGTTCGTCGCTGAGCCTCCAGCAGGCGCAACTGCGTCAGCAATGCTGGTGGGATACCACTGACAAAATGCAGGCCGGGCGCACTGTACCGTCGCACCACCGGCAAACCCGGCAGGATCCGCAGCGATGCCACCGCCACCACACCGGCACCTGTCAGCAAAACTACCGCCCCCAACAACATCTGGATTCCCGTAAGTCCCGGTTGATTCAGCATGAGCGGTACCACAAACATCAGTAACCCCACAACACTGGCCAGCTTCCAGCGCCTCGCCCTGAGTTCCTCGTAACGCTTCTGCTGCCGCGATATAAACGAGCTCACCAACACAGGCGGCACATGCGGCCGAAACGATCCTCGCAAAATCTTCAACTGCAGTGGCAGAAGGTCTTCGGTCACACCCGTTCTCCAGCATACTGCCGGCAGCACCAGACGCGGACCACAGATCAAAATCTCCTCCCGAACACAAAAGTCCGTCGCGTCAGAAATGTCCAGTTCCACGTTGTCCGAAACATCCGGATCCGTGAATTCGAACGGGTTGTCCTGCGTTTCGATGACAGTCATGACATGCAGGCTCCACCCTGAACTGACTCTTTCAACTTCCGACCACGATTAAGCAGCAGACGGAAACACCAGCGTCACCGTAGTACCACGGTCCACCACACTCGACAAATGAATCTGACCACCACACTGCCTCATCAGACCATAAACCAGCGATAACCCCAGACCGGTACCCGCCGCAGGACCACGCGTGGAAAAAAATGGGTCAAAGACCCGCGACAAAGTCTCCTCCGACATCCCGCAGCCCTGATCTGTCACCGTCAGCACCACACTGCGCCCTTCACAAATGACTCCTTCAGCCGCTGACTGGCCGGCACCAGCCTCCCAAATCCGTAATTCAATCGTCCCGCCGGTCGCCATTGCCAAATCCGCATTCAACAGCAGATTCAAAAGAATCTGATCGAGATGCAGACCGTCCATCGGTACCAGCAGCTGCACATCTGGTCCGTTCCAGACAATCTGAGTCGACTTCTTCAGCGCCGGCTTCATCAGTCGCAGCCCTGCACTGACAACTGCCACCAGATCAACCACCGCTTCTTCCTGCGGCTCACGCCTGGCAAACTGCAGCAGTTGCTTCGTCAGCTCAGCTGCCCGCCGACCGGCACGATCAATCTGCTGCAGTCCGTCGGCCACAGGTCTTGGTGGCCGAACTTCATTCAATAACAGGTCCGCATGACCAAGAATCACCTGCAGCAGATTGTTGAACTCATGTGCCACACCGCCGGCAAGCCTGCCCACAGACTCAAGTTGCCGTGACCTGGCCAGATCGGCGAGCGCCCGATCACGAGCCTCCTCAGATCGCATCCGCTGCTCGAGAGCCTCCGACAAACCCGCATTGGCCCGCGCGAGCTCTGCCGCAAACTCCACCCGGTGCTGCGAATACAGCAGCGTCACCACCGCCGCTGCGACCGCCATTGCCAGCCCCAGCACCATATTCACCAGAATCAGACCCGCGGTCCATCCCGCCCACCCATTACGAGGAACCCCGTACAGTCGCCAAACGTCACCAGGTACCGCCAAATTACAGACACACGGATATTCCGCTGCCAAAACCGGCTGGCCCAGCAACAGCTGATTGTCGCGACTGTACAGAGACACACGCATGCCACCCGCCGGTCCATTGTCACCCGGCAGACGCAGATCGTTCAAATACACATCCAGATCCAGCAGCAATCCAAAAGCTGCTCCCCCATCCTGCAGTGGTCGTTCCGTTTCGCCATACAGCACCATCACCCAGCGTCCGCTGCTTTCAAAGGGAAACCCGGAGACGACAGGATTCCGCACGATTCCACTCAGAGTCTGCTGGCTTTTTTCCTGAAGTTCCGTCCGTCGAATTTTCATCTTTCGCTGCAGGTCACCCATCTGCTGCTGCAAACCAGTCAGCATCGCGTCACACTGGCTCGAGCCCATCTTTACTGACGTAAGCCGCAGTTGCGAATCTTCCATCACAAACGTCCCAAGACTGCCGCGATGAAAGCTGCGCCAGTCGCCCAGCAGCTCGGTTACCGAATCCGAAGTGAGAACACGGGGCCCGCCTTCCCCCAGTTCCTGCACAACTCTCTGCAGCACAACCGCATGCTGATGCAGCAACCGAGAATGCACGACCGCGTCCGACTGAAGCTGTGAATTGAACTCCTGCAGCTGCGAGTCGTGGGTGACCCACAGGTTGGCAAGAATAAAAGGAGCCCACAGCAGGGCCACCAGCAGTCCTACCGCCCCGGCGTCCCGCATCGGACGCCGGGGCAGCAGACGCAATCGCCTGGCTGAAATCCTGACGCCCCCCCCCGACTGCCATACATCTGCTGCCACTGCAGTTCACCGCGGCCTGACTGTGCCCTCAGGCACAATACCACCCTCTGACAAAACCGCAGTACGCTCCGTCGACTGCTGATTCGGAGCTTTCTCAGCCGAATCTCCGAAACCAATCATCCCGGCAACTTTCGCCGGAAGCTCGGCACCGTACTGCCAGCCAAACCACAAGGCCGCTCCGATGACACCAAGCAGCACCAGCAGGCTGGCCAACCCGTAAATGTTGCGAAAGAAATCCTTCACCCTGCGTTTCAGATAAAACATCTTCTGATCACGCTCAACCCGACTGTACAGCGACTTCATGTCCTCCTTGCGAATCGCCGCCGTCCGCCGCGCTATGCTGTCCTCAACAGCCTTCGCAAACTCAGGGAACTGAGCCAGAGGGTAGTAGGCCCCATCAGCTGAAACCTTGGCCTTCGCCTTCGCCGTCAACTGACCTGCCGCCAGCATCTTCAGGATCCGACCCGTGGAATGCTTCTCCACAACCGATTTGCCCTTCGCGTCCTCAAACTGCACGTACCAAATCCTGGTCCCGGTCTGAGTTGCCGTTTCAGAACCAAAGGACGGTGCTGTTGAACCGGCCTTGCGAGCACCCGGAGCAGCTGCGGTCAGCGGCACATTCGCAACAGGTCGCTGCACCGGAGCCGCTTCAGCACCGGCAATAAAAGACAACGCATCCGTCTGCACGCCCAGCGCCTGCAGGTCCTTCAACACGTCTTCACACGACTTGTAACGCTGCGCCGGATCCTTCGCCATCATCTTGTCGACAATCATGTCCAGACGCTCGGACAGCTCAGGACGCAGCGTTCGAGCCGAAGCGTAACGCCCCTTCTCCTTCGCCATAATCACTTCCAGTGTCGTCTTGCCCGTGTAGGGAAGCTGACCTGTCAGCATATGATATAGCGTCACACCCAGAGCATAAATGTCGCAGCGACTGTCCACATGCTTGGCATTTCGAGCCTGCTCAGGGGCCATGTACAGCGGAGTCCCCAGACCCGTGCCGCTCTGCGTCATCGACACGTCGTCGTCCATCGCCTTCGCAAGGCCAAAGTCTGCGACCTTCACCACGCCCTTCTTCGTCAGCAAAATGTTGTCCGGCTTGATATCCCGATGCACCATGTTCTCTGCGTGAGCATACCGGAGCGCTTCAGCACAACGGATTGCCAGATGCACAGCATCACCCACCGACAGCCTGCCCAGCTGGTCCAGCCACTTCTGCAGGCTTTGACCGTCCACGTATTCAATCGCCGCAAAGTGAATTCCATGCGCTGAATCCACAGCATAGATCTTCAGCACGTTCGGGTGATCGATCTTCGCCATCGACCGAGCCTCACGCTCGAAACGCGCGATGAAACCCTCTTTCTTTGACAGTTCACGAGACAACGTCTTCACAGCCACCAGGCGATCAAGACTGACCTGCCGAGCCAGAAAGACCTTGCCCATGCCGCCCTGACCAAGCTCACGCTGCAGCGCGAAATCGCCCAGCTGGGTCACCTTGTTTGACGGTTTAGCGTTCTGAGATTCTTCAGACACGGCTCGCTTCCCACCTGTCCCGAACTGAACAGAACATTCAAACACTATGACCTGTGGGCCGGCCCCACACAACCGAACAGATGTCTCCACAGGGCAAATCTGCCCAAAAAACCGCCGGAAAATTCGGGATTTCCCGACCAAACTGTCGCAATTCCACGGCTGCTTGTCAACACGCCAGCCAGGTCAGCCACCCAAAATCGCCTCAATCGCATGACCATGATCCAGATCCAGCCGTTTCCGATCCGGTAACTCCAGTCGCCGTGAATCCAGCCCCATTTGCCTCAGAATCGTGGCATGAATGTCCGTGACATAGTGCCGGTCCTGCACCGCATGAAATCCGATTTCATCCGTCGCACCATGCACCACACCCCCTCGCACCCCTCCACCCGCCAGCCACACCGAAAAGCCATAAATATGGTGATCCCGCCCGTCAGAACCCTGAGTCCCCGGCGTTCTGCCAAATTCACTGGCAAACAACACCAGCGTTGAATCCAGCAGCCCGCGCTGCTTCAAATCCCTCAGTAAACCCCCAATCGGCTTGTCCACCGCCCGGAAATTCCGCTCGTGATTGGCCTTCAGACCTCCATGAGCATCCCAGACACCCGCTCCGCCAGCACCATGCTGCACCTGAATAAATCGCACTCCCCGCTCAACCAAACGACGAACCGCCAGCATCTGAGTCCCGAATTCCCGCGTTTCCGGCTGGTCCATCCCGTACATCTTCTGAGTCTCCTCGGTTTCCGCACTCAGCTGCAGCACCTCCGGTACCGACATCTGCATCCGATAAGCCAGCTCGTACGCCCGCATCCGAGCCTCCAGGGCCGCATCCCCCGGATACTGCTCACCCCGCAGACGATTCCACCGCTCCGTCAGCCGAAATCCCAGCCGCTGCTCACGCTCACTCACACCCGCAGGTCGCTGCCCGTAATCCAGCGGATTCGACGGATCAATTCGCACCGGAACCGCATCATGCTCCGGACCCAGATAATGACCGTCCTTCGCGTTCCAGTACTCCCGACCACCAATCGATATAAACTGCGGCAGATTGTCGTTCAATGAACCCAACCCATAGTGCACCCACGCACCCAGCGTCGGAAATTCGCCGTCCAGCATGTGACGCCCCGAATGGAACTGCGTCTGAGCACCATGGTTGTCGTCCGTCGTAAACATCGAACGGACCACCGCCAGATCATCCGCACACGCCCCCATCTCGGGCACCCAGTCACTCAGCTCCATCCCGCTCTGACCATACCGACGAAACCCCACCTGCAGCGGATACAGCCGATTCCGCTGCTGACCATTGGCGTCATTCACCACCGTCACGCGAGCCAGTTTCAGCTTGTCCGGGTTCTGCGAATCGGCAAAAGGAGTCTCCGCGATCGTCCTGCCAGCATACTTCGTCAGCATCGGCTTCGGATCAAAGGACTCCATGTGCGAGACCCCGCCGTTCATGAACAGCCAGATCACACTCTTCGCCCGCGGCTCAAAATGCGGCACACCGTCCGGCGGCTGCCAGCCCCCCACCAATCCGCCCTCGCTGACATCCCCCGCCCGCAACGCACCGTCACGCTGCAACATCGCCCCCAGCGCAATCCCCGCAAGACCCCTCGCTGAGGTCGCCAGAAACCGACCACGACCGCCTGCCCACACCCCGGCACCACCCGCCATACAGTCCAGCATCAGCAATTCCTCCTGCCACCTCCACACACCAAATCTCAGTCCACCATCCCGCCCGGCACACCATACAGCAGCGGAAAAAACTGCCCACCCAGAGCCTGACCCGGCGGAATCACCGGTACCCCCTCCAGCAACGGACGATCCGACTCGCTCCGCACACCATCCCGCACCATGTTCACCACCACCGCTCGCCGCGGATTCAGCGTCCGATTCTCAAAGGACCCATGCACCGTCAGAGGATGATGAAAGACACACTCCCCGGCACGCAGCTGCACCGGAACGGGATTGCGAAACTGCTGCCACTGAGCCTCAGTCAGCACACCCCGAATCGCTTCCATATCCCCCGCCAGACCCGTAATCGGCAGCAAATCCCACCGATGACTGCCCGGAACATAATACACACAGCCATTCTCCACCGTGCTGTCATCCAGACCAATCCAGCACGTCAGATGGGCCATCGGCCTCGTCCGGGTCCAGTAGGAATAATCCTGATGCCACGCCACCACTCCACCATGCTCCGCCGGCTTGCAGAACAACTGGTCGTGCCAGAAACGCACTGATCCACCCAGCAGCTGCGACGCCGCTGTGGTCAGTGCCGGATGCCACAGCAGATCATGCATCCCCACCCCAATCCGCCACGCCCCCAAAGCATGAAATAACACCCGCCCCGGCTCACGTGACTCGTTCGAATGATACTCATACCAGAACTCCTGACCCGGATGGCCGGGCTGAGTCATCAGGGACAGCTCCGCCCGCAGCTGCTCAATCTGCACACCCTCCAGCAACCGCGGTCCCGCCACATACCCGTGCTGGTCAAAAAATGACAACTGCTCCTCCGACAGTCGCCAGACCTCCCGCGCCGCCTCATCCACCGCACGCGGAAACAAATCGCTGATCGGACCATGCTGCAATGACAAATCCCGCGCAACACCAGTATGCATCTCCAACTCCCCGCAATCCCGAGGAGTTGGAGATGCATAC
>Ga0315902_10007462_pt1 | contig 14922 bp, 28 predicted proteins | sample LakEriMetagenome_9_FD_203523 | JGI IMG/M metagenome (GOLD analysis project Ga0315902, IMG submission 203523) | Freshwater fungal communities from buoy surface, Lake Erie, Ohio, United States - Buoy 12 MA117 | ecosystem: Environmental > Aquatic > Freshwater > Lake > Lake biofilm | place: USA... | reverse complement strand
CACAAGATGAGTACCCCATGTTTAGAAATCAAATGATTCGTTTTATTAAAAATAATTTTTACGAAGAACTAAAAGAATATTGGGAAAGAAGAAAAAAATAATATGAAATACATTATTACAGAAAATCAAAATTTTCTTCGTAGAAGGATTTTACGATTTATTGATATTGTTGAAGAACAAATTGAGGGGTATGAACAACATGAACATAACCCATGGTGGTGTCGTACATATAACCCTGAATCTTTTTTAGAAAATTTAATTGACAGGTCTATTGAAATATTCATTGATGAGAATTGGGATTTCTTTCACGATAACTCCGAAAGGGGTGGGTCGAATATGGATATCAGTTTGTTGAATAGAATGGTTGAAAGGGAATACGGTAATTACATTAAAAATCTTTTTGTTCGTAAGTGTGGTTATAATAGATATTAACCATATTTATATAATAAAAAAACAATATGAATTTAAACGAACATATTTCCAGAATGAAAGACTTAATTAAGTCACAACACGGTATCATTAAACCATTAATTAATGAACAGGATTCACCATCTGCGGAATTATTTGGTACGAAGTTTTTTGAAAATAAAGATGATGGTGCTTATGGTGAAGGGGTTTTTGGTGTTAGTGTTAGTCAACAGGTTAGTGGTGTTAAAAATTATTATGGTTCGGGTACAAGTTCCGATTTTATTAAAAATAATAGTTTACAATCTTCAGTTAATTTTAATTTTGTTAAAATTATATCTGGAAAAAACGAAGGACAATCTATGAAAATTTTGTTGAATGGTAAGGAAGTTCTAACTATCCCTCTATCACACAGTAGTGGTCAAGAAGGTATTAGTTATTATGGTGTTTTTAGTGTTCAGATTCAGTACCTTCAGAAAGGAAAAAATTTAATTACTTTCAGTGTTGATAAATCTCAAACAAATGCATTAACTATAAATAAAATGTATTTGGAAGTTATGGTTTCCTAAAATATAAATCAAAAAAACTTTAATACATTCCCCACCTAATAAGTGGGGTTTTTAATTTTCTGCCTTTTATAAAAAATTTTTCACCCGAACCCGACTTCGTCGGTTTTTTTGAATGGTTTTATATTTATAATTAATATGAAAAGACTTATTAGATTAACGGAACGTGATTTGACTCAAATTGTTAAACGAATTATTAATGAGGTTAGAATAGATAAACCACTTTATTTGACAGAAGATAGATGGGTTGAGGTTTGGTTTAGACTTCGTAAACTATCTAAATCGTTTCATTTTCCTGACTATGGATTTTTTACTTTCGGAGGATTATTTTTCTTTTACGATGAAGAAGAAGGGTGTCTAAAACTCGAACCTCAAAAACTATCAGATTGGAGAGAAGACACACATAAAGCAGCAATGATTCTTGATGACTATGCTGAAAGACTTGAGAACTTCATAAAAGAAACGGGTCTTAACTTGAAATTGGAAGTTAGAGGTGACTACTCGATGAAAATTAGCGCATTTGAATAAATAAATTAAAAATAAAACATAATGAAAAAATACATTATTACAGAAGAAGAAAAAAGACACATTTTAAATATGCATAAAAGTGCAACAAAAAAACATTACTTGTTTGAGGAAGATGAAACTACGGGTATGGAACAAGATCCTCAAGATGTGGATATGGAAGAACCAACTGATACAATGGATACGGATATGTCATCTGATGAAATGGAAAATGAAGAATCTCCAGAAGAAATGGCCGCTGATAGAATTGAAGAAGTGATGGATAACCCAAAAGTTGAAGATAGAATCGAGAGAATTGTTGATAGACTATCTAATAGAGAAAAAATGTTAATTCAAAGAAGTCTTGAGGAAATGGGAATAACACCTGAATCATCCGTTGAGGATGTCCATCAAGTTGTTCAAAGTAATATGGAAGAAATCTCAACTGCTGAAATGACGGAAGGTGAAGAAAAAAGTGATAAACAAAAGATTGCCGATTTTCTTGAAGGAATTGGTGGAGGTAATATGGCCGCTTGGGGAGGAGTTCCTTTGGCTATCGCTATAGGTGGAACTGTTGGTTCTATGGGTGTTGGTTTTGCTGCAAGTTGGGGACTAACTGGTCTTTTATATGGAATTGCAAAATTATTATCTGATAAAAAATAATTTAATAAAAACAATTTTTAACCCTACCTCATCAAGTGGGGTTTTTTATTTTATATTGTATTTATCATATATGAAAATTATTATCACTGAAACTCAAAGTGCAATCCTTTATCTTAAACGAAGAATATTTGATAAAGAAATGTATGATTTAATAGGGGATATTGTTATTGAGGGATTTGATTATGAAGAACCATGTGAATATATCGGCAACTACAACGAATATAAGAATGCAATAATTTGGGGGTCTGTTCAAACTTTTACAAACACATTACCTGATAGTATTGTTGGTTCAGGTGTTGATAGAATAAAACTTGATTCATTTATATATAAATTTATAGAAGATAGGTTTGGTAAAATTATAAAAGATAGATATGAATCTGTACTTGAATGGGGGTGTGACGAGTAACTATAGAATTTTCTGAACTATTAATATTTTTTAATAATCGTTTATATTTATTTAAAAACTTAAAATATGAAAGGAAGAATTTTAATCTCAGAAGAAGAAAAAAGAAGAATTTTACAAATGCATAAATCTTTGTTGTCTGAACAAATAGAGGGAACAGACTTATCTCCTCAGACATTTACAAAATTAGCATTTGACGTGAAAATGGGTACTGGTAAAATAGAGGTTACGGAAAGAAGTGGAGTTAATTTACCCTTTACCGTTACTCCCACAACAGCAATGACTGAAAATTCACGAGTTGTTAACCTTGCTATAGATAATAGTGGTATACGTGCGAATTTAAAAGTTACTTGTGTGAGACAATTTGACTCAAGCGCACCTGGTGGAAATGGAACAGAGTATAAAACAAAATCGATAAAAAGTGGTAGTTCCGCTTTGAAAAATTATAAAGAGGGTGAATCAAGTCCAATAATTAATTTTGCTGGAAGAGAATTTAAATATGCTAATGGAAAATGGACAGAACCTTATGCTAATCTTGACTTGAATAATATAATTAAAGGGTCACAAACATTTACAAACGATCCAGATATAAATAAAATGATACAAAATTATTGTAGTGCCATGTGTGGTAGTAGTAAAACTTTATGTAGCGGAACATAAAATAAAAAAAGACCTCACTTGAGGTCTTTTTTTATTTATTGAAAACTATACTCCCATTTGTAGTATCTGTAACAGTACTAACAAAATACAATAAAAAATAAGGATTTGTTTTGTCATTATTATTTGTGTTGATAACAATTGTAGATGTTATAGAATTTCCAGTACTACTTTCATTATCATCCATTTTCATAATTATCAAATCACCTTTTTTCTCATAAGACTTTATGGTTTTAGTTTTTTGAAGTACCCCATTGAAATAACGTGTAACAGTGTTGTTTGTCAAATCAAATGTGTAAGAATTAACACCTCCTCTATTTTTTTTGATTTCCAAATATTTTGTCGTGTCAATTATCTCTTTATATTCCCTGTATTTACCAATGTTAAAATCGGTATATTTTTCGAATTCAATTTTATATACTTGAGAAAAAAAACAATTTGTTAAAATAAATACAAAAACAAAAGATAGGATATTTTTCATGACTATAAAATTTATATGATTACTTATTACAAATATAATAAAATTAATGAAACAACGTGATAAAAAGTATATTTTTTTTTAGGTATTGTATTTATAATAAATGAGACTATTAATTACAGAATCACAACTAAGATTATTAGAGAATAAAACAAAATACGATTATGGTTTTGATTTATTCAGAAAACTCCTATCTAATTATCTTCCTTTTATAGAAGACTTTGAATTTGTGAAATTTCATGTGAGTTACCGTGAATACTATTTGGTAGTTTTAAATTTAATAATTGATGAAGAAGAACTATTTGATTATTATGGTTATAAAAATAGGTCAGACATAAATGAGGATGATATTGAAAATTCTATTTTAGAGGTTTATGAAAAAGTACCAAAAAACGTAAGATATAATTATCCTGATAACCATAGATTATTTCCTGGTGAATCAGCAGGTATACAAATTTGGAAAATAAAACTTGTTTGATATGGATGTATTAATAACAGAGAGTCAAAGAAATAGTTTAGAATCACAACTAGAACAATCCATCGAAAAAAACGGTCTTGTTGAAACTTTGAGTAGATATAAATTAAGTATTGTTGTTTTTGATAAAATATATCAAAAAAAATTAAATCTCAATTGTGATGAATTAGACCATTTTGTTAGTTTCATTTTCAATAAAGACTACATCAAAGAAAACTATTACGCAAATGATGGTAGATACAAAATGGAATTAAGTTATGATAGAATGTCAGGAGTTGTATATTATGACTTTAAAGATAATCTACATGATGATATATTTGTTGGTATTGCAACTCCGTATTGGAACGGTGAATGTGAATTCCCAATAGATTGTGATATATATATTTACAAAGATGAGGATGGTGAAAGTGATGAAATTGATCTTTCAGGTTATTACCAAAAAAATAAAAAAATAAAAAGTGAGTTTGATTCATTAAAGGACATAATAAATTATATTGAGGGACAATACGAGTCTTATGTTATTCCGACATCAATAAACTTTTTAGAAAAAGCAAGAACTCATAAATAATATGAAATATATAATAACAGAATCACAGTATACGTTCTTGAAAAGAAGGTTTATTCTTGTTAGACAACTATTAGATAGAGAACTTGTTGACCAAGAACCTTGTTATTATAAAATCTATGGTACAGGGTTCAATAGTTATAAACAAGCGGTTTTAGAAGGTGTTACAGAATTTATGATGCAAGAGTTTCCCAATTTTTATGATATGGATGATGACGAATCTAATGAAAAGTGGTATATGATACATGATACTTTGGAAGAATTGGTTGGTAATGAAATCGAAGAATATTATGATAATGCCGATTGTGAGGACGAAATAGATATAGATTAGTAATTTTTTCAAATAAGGAGATATTTATTTGTATAATCGACATTAAAAAATAAAAAAAATATGAAAAGAGTAGTAAGACTTACTGAAAGAGATTTAACCCGAATTGTAAGAAGGGTTATAATGGAACAAGAAGCGGAATTAGAAGAAGGTATTTTTGGTCCTAGTTCATCTGAACTTGAAGAAAGAAAAATGGATTTAATTAGAAAAATAGACGACGCATTGGAAGAACATGGTTTGACCGATTCAGATTTATATAACTCAATTGATTCTGTAATAAGACAAGCAGAGAGTGATAACTATGACGGGGAAGTTGAGATTTCTCAAAGTAGAACAGGTAGAATTGTACTTAGATTTATTGCGAACCCAACAAAACTTCAAAAAAGTAAATTCTTTAAAAACATCATGAGCCCTATGGTTGGGGGAATGAAAGGAGGACACACTTTTGGTGGAGGTAGAGGAAATTATTAATTTTTCTATAAAATAATTTAAGAAGGGGATTTATATCCCCTTTTTTTATTTTATCTCATCTATCATTTTGTGAAGTATCAATAAAGATTTGTATGTTACTCTGTGAAACTTCAAATAATTGTAGGATCTGATACTTTGTTGTATAAACACAACAGATGTTAAAGAAAAAACAATTGTAAGAATAGAACCAAAAAATGGGTTCAATCCATATACTATCGTCATAAAAATAAAGAAAATTAAACTAACTATTGAAAACTTAGTTTTTTCTTCCCATTTTTTTACTATTTGTAAAGACTCTTTTAATTGTTTTTCTTTTGATGTTGATGTTTTCATATGTTTCTCCCTTTTTTATAAATACAAATATACTCTTTTAATCTTTATCTACAAAACAATTCTTCACTTTTTTGTAATTTTATAATATTTATATATAAAAAAAAGTATGAACAGAAGTTATAGTAAAATTAGACACATTCAAGAAGCTAATAGAAGATTGGAGAATCAATCATCAAAAGAGAAAAATGACAACTATATACAAGAAAGTTATTATGGAACAAAAAGTGAAAAAGAAAAATACATAGACCTTCTTGAGAGACAAAGATTAATAGAATCTAGATTGTCAGACAACAACTTTAAAAAATCATTGTTTTTATTTGAGGATGAAAATAAAGATAACTACCATTTTTTATATGAACAAGACACGACAGGAAGTACAGAAAATACGTCTTCTGAAGCAGGAATGAGTCTTGAAGATGCAGCAGAAAGTGAATATATGCAAGAATTTATTGGTAAATTTATTGCTCCTTCATTAAGTGCTTATACAACCCCTATTACTGATTCGGTTAATGAAAATTATTTATTAAATGAACAAGATGAATGGTATTTCGTGGATACTGTAATATGGAAAGGTATTAAAAGGTTTTTTAGGAATTTAAAACGTAATATCAAAAATTCTGATTTTGCAGATTGGTTAGATGATAGATTTGACGGGGACTTCAAGAAGTTTAATCAAAGATGGACTAAAAAATTCAAAAATTGGTTAGAAGATACCCATAAAATTACAATTAATATCGGTAAAAATGTAACTTTTGTTAAAGATCTATATGATGGACGAAATGTAGATATTGGAGTTTATAAATACAAATATATTGGTCAAGGAAAATCAGCTGAATTCGAACAAATAAGTTCTAAAGAACCTTATGAAGTAAAAACACCACCAGAACAATTTGACGAGTTTATAGCTAAAAATGAAAAACCTTTATTAAGAAGAATGAGCTCAAACTCTAAAACAAATTGGGAAAAATTAAAAGCGGATCCAGAAAATAAACAGTTTGCGGTTTCGGCAATAGAATATTTCAACGAAACTTTCCCAACAAAAAAATGGAAAAAAATCGCTGTAGGACAAGACATGGAAAAATTCAAAAAGGAAATAGAAAAAGAACCTGATAATTTTAATGTCAAACCAGAAGAAATAGTTTTTCCTGCAATCACAATTGATTTTCCTACCACTGAAGAGGTTGAAAGAAATCTATTCAAAGATAACGAATGGACAGAACCAAATGCTGAAAACTTTAAAATACAAGTTGCTGATATATGTAGTACTATTAAATTTGAAATGGACAAATTAAATCCACCTGAAGGAAAACCAAAAGCATATTTAAATTTATTATGGTTAGAAGCGTCAGCATCTAGATTTAGAAATGGAGGAAATGCCGCTAATTTAAGTTTTTTAGAGTTAGCAAATAACAGACTTAACACTGGTTTAGAAATTTTGAAAAGAGAATTATCGGCAATTGGAGTTGTAATTGATGCTAATTCTAAAATAGATTTAAATCCTCTTGGAGGAAATGGAGATGGGACAACAGGACCAAACCCACCTATAGGATTTATGTATGTCCCAAAAGGAGATTACAAAATGACACCTGCTTGTAGTACGGATGTAAACGTTTGTAATTTAACAACAATAAAAGGTGTAAAAAGAAGTGAGTGCGGAAACCCACATGCAACAAAAGCGGAATATGACCAATATAAATATGTTAGAGGAGGGGTTCAAATTATTTTAAATGATACGATCCAACCTGAACCAATCGAAAATCCTGGAGAAGAAGTTCCAATAGATGATGTACCTAACTATGAAGTAATAAATATCCCTTCTTATCCAATATATTTTTATGCTCCAGGTAGAAAACCATTTAGAATACCTTTAATAGGTTTAAGAGCAAAATGGGAAATTAAATTTGATTTAGATTTTGATAGACCAAGAAGAGGACGAAGACCTAGAAAATATAAACAACCAAAAAAATTCGATACATTAAGTTGTCCCGTATTTATGTAATTAAAAAAGGTGGATTTTTCCACCTTTTTTAATTTAATCTACCTCTAACACATATTAAAATTGTTGATTGACTAAAGTTTAAGCCAAATCCAAAGTAAGGTGTTCTTTCATCTAACAAAATTGACATATGACCATATGAACCACTAAAAATGTCAAACACACAGTCAGCAATAACTTTATTGATATCAAATTTAGTGGTATCAACATTTGACAATAAAATATGATTTAATTTTGCAATAACTTCAGATTGGGTTTTTGGTAAATTGGGATCATGTTTAAAACTATTGTACAAATTTTTTGAATAAGTTTTACATTGAGATTGTAAAATTGTATCTATTTGAATAGTAGAAGAACCGTACTCTTTTCTAAACTTATTAAAACTCTCTAAAAGATAACCGTAAATTTTATTGGTGTCGATTATATCATTTAATTTGAATTTCATTAAAGAAAATGATTCTGAATTCTTTGGAGTTATTCTATGTAGAGTTGTGTCATAGTCCCAAACGTCAGAATACATTTTATATTCATTATGTTGTGAATATGAAAAAAAACTAAAAAATAAAAAAATTAATATAGATAAAATCTTCATAAGTGTATTTTTTGTTTGTTTCTACAAATATACTGTTTTTTTTTGAATGTGCAATATATTTATAAATAAAAAAAATTATGAAACGAATTGTAAGATTGAATGAAAGAGATTTAACTCGTATAGTTAAAAGAGTTATTATGGAACAAGACATGATGGATGACGATTTAGCTAATGAAATCGACGATATGTTAGAAACCGCAGACGAAAATGATCCAGGTGTTATCCAAAGAATTATCGATAAGATAGAAGACGCTGGTCATGACGTTCAAATGTTTATTAAAAAAATGCGTCGTAAGTATGGTCATGGTAAATTAAAAAGAATGATTATGAGATCTATCACCAATCATCCTTTGGCTAAAAAAATAAGATACAAACGAAAAAAACCGGTTTGTCCATCGAAAAATTCTGGAACATCTTGTCCTGATTGGGATTAATTTTGATTTATAGGTTTACAAAAATTTAACTATTCATATCATATTAAATATGAATAATGAACATAAAGCCTCTTTGTATAATCAAATTGTTTCTGAACATACAAGGATATCAAATCAAATTTCATCAATTAAAGGTGAGTCAATCGAAATTAGCCAAAAAAATTTGATGTTAATCGATGAGTTACAAAAAAGACAAGTAGTTTTATCTAAAAAATTAGAAAATCTGATGAAGATGTAAAAAAACCTCCATAGCGGAGGTTTTTTTTATTAAAGAAATATTTATATAAAAATATTCATTAGATGAAAAAAAGAAGTTTGATATCTGAGAGCGAAAAAGAAAGAATACGTAGTTTATATAATTTAAATGAAAGCCTTCCTGATTTAGATGTTTTTCCAATTAAAGGGGATAGATATAATATTGGTTATGACCAAGATTGGGATGATTTTACAGACCCAAGAAGAACCGCTAATACTGACTATTCAAGAAAGGCAACTCACGCTGGTGCAGGCGGTCATTTGAAGGGTCACATTGGTGTTGATATATTTGGACCTAAAGGAACACCTATTCTTGCTCCTGTTGACGGAAAAGTTAAATATGGTGGTAATGGGTTAACTGTGATAATTGAAGACCCTGAGACGGGGTATTCTCATTGGTTAGGGCATTTAGATTCTATATCTGTAGACGAAAATGATTTTGTATTTGCAGGTCAACAAGTGGGAACATTAGGTAATTCAGGAAACGCATCAGGAACAGCACCTCATCTTCATTATAATATTTACAAAACAAGTGGTGGGTTTTATAGTGGAGAAGACCCAATAGATGTTCTAAAAAAATCTATGGATAAAGAACCAAAGGATATTGAAGATTTAGAATATGACGAAATGGGAGACACATTTAAAGAAAAGTTCAAAAAGTTTTTTGGTATGGATAATAAAGACGAAAAAACTGACGAAGATAGACCAGCAACCGAAGCAGAAGACGAGTTTGAAATATGGGATGTTATGAAAAAAACGGGAAGTGCGTTTATGGATAAAATTAAAGGATTATTTAATTAAGATTATTATGAGAGAAGTAAGGTTAAATGAAAGACAATTGGTGTCGTTAATAAGAAAGGTTGTAAATGAAAATTCAGATAAAGATTTTGTCACTGGAATTTCCGCATCAAAAAGAGCTGAATTGATTGATGATGTTATAAACAGACTTAATGAGTTTGGAATGAGATATGAAATTGAACTTAATAGATTAAACTCTAAGTTTAATCCTGAAAGAATAAAACGTGCTAATAGACCAAGAGGTATGGAAGATTTGGATTTACCAAAAGGTTTAAGAATTGGCAAAACTATTTTTCCTGAAGATTGAAATGAAAAAAAATTATTTGGACATAACTTTTTCTGAAAAGAAAAGAATATTAGAAATGCATAAAAAACATTCTAATTTAATCATTGAACAGGATGATGAAATGGATTTATATGCTAGAACAATGTTTGATAATCCTGATTATGAAAGTGAAAGACAAAAAGTTAAACTTGTCCCAAAAACTACGACGACAACAACTACAATACCTCAAGATGTTGTGGATATAGAAGACAAACCATTAGATGATGAGATTCCTGTTTTAGAACCAAAAGAACCTGAACCAATTGAGATTTTTGATGAACCTCAAATAGTAAAAGACTCAAGAAAGTATTTAGGTTCACCATATGTAATGGGATCTCAAGGTACAAAAACTTTCGATTGTAGTGGTTTTGTTAGACGAATGTTATATGAAATGGGTATTATAGAAAGCATCACTGACACAAAAAAAGTAGGAAGAAGAGCTGTAGACATTTATAATAGCCCAAATGTTACAAAAAAAACATTGAGTGAGGTAAAACCAGGAGATTTGGTGTTTTTTGGTCAAGGGTCTTCAATAAGTCACGTTGGTTTAGTGTCTAAGGTAGATGAAAATGAACAAGGAGAAAAAATATTTCATATGATACACGCATCATCAAGTAGTGGAATCCAAGACACAGAAAAAACAAATTATACAAAAAAAGGAGTAAATAAAAGTTCGTATTGGGCAAATAAAATTAAAGGGTTTGGTGAAGTTGTATAGAAATTATGAATAGAAATATAATAAAAAATATATTTAAAAATTATTTAATTACCGAATCAATATTGGGTGATGATGAAATTTATTCAGAAGAAATTGAACTTATTAAAAACCTTAATAAAAACGAAAGAAGTTTTGAATCTAAATTGGATAAAATTTGGAACTCACTTGAACTAAAATTTAAAAAAAACAATTCCGATATTTCTAAACTCAACTCTTCTGTGAATCATTTATTATCTGATTATGTTAATTATCTTAGTCAAAAAGGTGAAAACCCAACAGTTTGGTTAAGAAGAAAAAAAATATGTGATTTATGGAAAGACTAAGTGAAAATCAAATAAATGAACTATATTCTGATACTCTTAGAAGGATAGAAATGTTATATAGTGATGTTAAAATTAAAAAAACATTTTTAGATGAGTATTATCGAAGATTTATCATGAATTCTATAAATAGTGTTGACCTTAATATTAGAAAAAAATTTTTGAAATTAATTGAAGATTGTAAAACTGGTATATTAGACTTAAGAACTGAAGTACCTAAATTTTTAAAAGAAAATAAAAAAACTTTAGGTAAATATTCTTTTGAGTCGTCTTACAACTTTGTTAAAAAAATTGAAAACACTAAAATTGATAACACAAAAGAATTAAAAAAAAATATTGATATGATTATATCTAGACTAACATCTTTATTAAAGGTTGGGAGTCAAAAAAAATATTACAAAGTACTTAACAAATTTTACTTTATTAGTAATAACTATTTAAAAGTTGTAATTGTCGATAAAAAATCTGACGAGATAATGGAATGGTTGTTAGAAAAAAAATCCCCAATTAAGGGGATTTAATTAGTTAAAACTAACAACTTCTAAATCAAAAATTAATTTTTTTCCTGCTAAAGGGTGATTACCATCTAAAGTGACAGTTTCTTCTTTGATTTCACTTACCCTAAAGTTCAAAACCCCCATTGGTGTATTTGCTTGAAGCATATGTCCTTCTTGTACACCTTCAGGTACTTTGTCTTTTGGTACTTCTTGAATGAGTGCTGGATTATAGTCACCGTAAGCTTCCATAGGGTCAATCTCTACGGTTTTCTTTTCACCAATAGTCATATCTACTAAACCTTGTTCAAAACCTTTAATAAGTTGACCTTGACCCAAAGTTGCGGTTAACGGTTCTCTACCTTCGTTTAATGAAGAATCGAATATACTTCCATCTTCCAATCTACCTGTGTAATTTACAGTCACAGTACTGTTACTTTGAATTTTTTCCATATAACTTTTTTTTAAAAGATATTAAAAATTAAAAGAATAGTAAAATAATAAAGAATAATACTTGTAACAATATTCTTATAATTGATACCCAAAGAAATAATCCAATTATCTTTGATAATATGTCATTTTTTTTGAATCGTAAAAAATCACCCAAAAATGGTTTAACATTTGACCATGTAGAACTTAAAAAATTTTTCATAACACAAAAAACATAATATATTTTTTTTCAAAAAACAATATATTTATATATGTATGAAAAATAATATTTCTGAAGAACTAAGTTATAGTAAATATCTTTTAAATTATAAAAGAGGATTAGTAATTTCTGAACAAGCTTCTGTTACAACACCTGTAACAACAGAACCTACAGAACCTTCCGTAGAACAAAAAACTAAAGAAGAAATAACTTTAGACGACCAAATAGAGACATATTCAAACATGGTTTGTGATGAACTTAAAAACTTGGATTCGGGGACAAAAACTTTTTCTAACGCTAGTGAAAGATGTAAGTCATGTTCTGATATGTTACAGTTAATAAAAACAGGTAATGCAAAGAAAAAACAAATACAAGACTGTTTACAATGTGAAAATATGAAAACTAAACAATTTGTTGCGGATGAAAGTAGTAAACTTAATCCATATTTATATTGTAAAAATCTTGCCGGTAAAATAGAGGCCCTATCTTTGTCATTATCTTCACAATCACAAAAAAAAGGTGCTAGAGAACAAGCAACTATGTGGACGGCTTTAGGTAGTTCACTACTAATGTTGTATAAAGAAATAAAAGATATGTTTAAAAAAGAAGGAAATCAAATGTGATAAAATGAAATTTTTAAAACATTTGTTAATTCAAATAATGAACAAATACGGTTCATTCATGTGGTTTGGTACTCATGTTGGTCTTACTCAAATTGATTGGCACTATTTATTAGAAATATTTTTATGTGTTTTAGTAAACTTTCTTATGATTTTTTCCGTATATTTAGAGTGGAAAGACAAAGAAAATGAAAAATTACAAAAAACTACCAATACCTAAAGATTCTGCGTGGGAAAGAAAATCTCTATGGTATAAATTCCCATCATCCATTCGTAACTTTTGTACAGGTGTATCTAATATAATTAAATGGTTTCCTACAATTTGGAAACAAAGAGATTGGGATGGGGACTTCATATTTGAAATATTACAAAAAAAAATAGAATTTCAAAGAGAATACCTTGTAAATTCTAATAGACATACAAGGATAGACATTGATAATCGAGATATGACTATTGTACTTAACTTAATTGACAAAGTTAGAAATGATTATTATTCGATAGAATTTCACGATTATGAAGAAAGTGATTACCTTTTAAAAGATGTTGAGGGGTTTCCTGAACATAAAAGATTAGAAATTAATGTAAAATCTGAAAGATATGATGAATATTTTTCAAAATATAAATCTTCATTAAGACAAGTATACAAAAAATATCCACAAGCAACTAAAAGAGACTATTGTATGTATGTTGCAAGACATAATCAACAAAAGGCAAAAGACTTATTGTTTAAAATTTTAAAAGAAAGAATAGAATGGTGGTGGGATTAAAAACTTATTATACTTTGGATAGTGATATTTACAATTTTTTACATAAAAACTTGTCAGGAATTGCCTTTTTCAGAAAAGAAAATGATAAATTTTATATAAAATCACCTAAAAACAAACTAATAGAAGAGTTTTTGACTAAAAAATTCATTTTTATAGTGAATCAATAGACTGTGTTATTATTAAAGGGGTTTTTCTATCTATTATTCTCCACCCATTATATACTATCATATCTAAACCATCTGGTAAAAACACCATACCACCTTCAATATCAGACATAAACAACCTAATATTAGTCATATAACTCTTTTTACTTCTAACATAATATAAATTTTCAACAATTATATAACTTTCTTTACCAAAAAAACGTTCTATATCGTTTTTCATGGATAAATTGACGCATTTTTCAAATAAAACCTGTTTATTCATAGTTTATATGTAAAATATAGGTAATTTCGACTAATAAACCATAAGTTAGTTGACAAAAAAACAAAAAAATCATATATTTTAATATAAAAACAACAATTTATGTTACTATCAGTATTATTAATCATTTTTATTGTATTAATTTCAGTTATTTCCATCGGAATCTTCTTTTGGTGGAGAAAATTTGGTAAACAATTCTTTGAAATGTCAAAAAACCTATCAAAAATGAACGGAATGATGTTGAAAAACCCAAAAAACAAAGATTTTGGTAATTTTTCAAAGGATTTTGACCAACAAATGAAAATGATACAAGAATTTTTCAAAAAAAGGTAAAAAAAGGACTAAAAAACGTCATTTTCAGTGTTAATTTCTTCAATTTTCACTATTTTGACGTTTTTTCCCTTATTTTTTACTGAAATTTCGTGTTCATTGGGGTAAAGTATGTTATTTCTAAGTGTTTCTTGTAAATCTACCTCATTTTTGGGTATTTTTGCTGTAATTAGGTAGTATTTTTCCCCACAACCAGTACAAAATGAATGATTTGACAGTAATTCTACCTTATTTTCACTAAAATGTGACCCAATTTCGTCTAAATTGATGTCTTTTTCGTCATCTACAACCAAAATTCGGTATCCTGTAAGTGTTTTTGGGAGGTTTTTTACCCTATTTAGGTGGTATTTTAG
>Ga0315902_10007460_pt1 | contig 14924 bp, 12 predicted proteins | sample LakEriMetagenome_9_FD_203523 | JGI IMG/M metagenome (GOLD analysis project Ga0315902, IMG submission 203523) | Freshwater fungal communities from buoy surface, Lake Erie, Ohio, United States - Buoy 12 MA117 | ecosystem: Environmental > Aquatic > Freshwater > Lake > Lake biofilm | place: USA... | reverse complement strand
ACACGCATCTCGGGAGCCGACCCGCGGGCGCGCTCAGCGGCCATAGAACGCCTTGGCCTCGTAGAGCACCTCGACGGTGATCTCGGCGATCCCGTGGTCGAGGGCATACTTCTCGGTGTTGCGCCGCGCCTTGCCACGCACGAAGAAGGGAATCTTGCGGAGCTCGGCCTCGCCGGACGCGGCCCAGGTCAGCGTGCCGGGGGATGAGGCCGCGCCGACCGCAGCCGGTGCGAGCAGCTCCTCGCCTTCCTCTTCGGCAAGCCCCACGGCGCTGGCCGCCTCGGGCACCGTCCACTCGTGGGCGCCGGACTGCGTGCGGGTGGTGAATGCCGTCTCCGGCGTGGCCACCCGTCCCTGCGGCGCATCGCCCGACCGCTCCGCCTGGGCACCAGCCCCCCCGTGACCAAGGTGGGACGGCGAGGCACCATCGCCGAACTCGAAATCCTCGCGGAACATGTGCAGCAGATGCTCCTCGAGCCCCATCATGAGCGGGTGCACCCACGTGTCGAAGATCACGTTGGCGCCTTCGAATCCCATTTGCGGCGAGTGGCGCGCCGGCACGTCCTGCACATGAATGGGCGAGGAGATCACCGCGCAGGGGACCCCGAGGCGCTTGGCGATGTGCCGCTCCATTTGGGTGCCGAGCACCAGCTCCGGGGCCAGCGCCGCCACCCGTTCCTCCACTGCGAGGTAGTCGTCGGAGATCAGGGCCTCCACGCCGATCTGCGCGGCGTAGTCACGGACGGCCCGGGCCGACTCACGGCTGTAGGTCCCGATGCCCACCACGGTGAACCCGAGCTCCTCGCGGGCGATGCGGGCCGCCGCGAGCACGTGGGTGGCATCTCCGAAGACGAAGACGCGCTTGCCGGTGAGATAGGTCGAATCGACGGAGCGGGAGTACCAGGGCAGCAACGACCGGCTGGCGCCCATCTCGGCCGCCCCCGCCCGCTCGCGCGCCAGCACCGGGCCCACGTCCACGCCGGCCACCCGCCCCACTTCCTCGATGAACTCCCGCGTGGCCCGGACCCCGATGGGGACGGTCTTCACGGTGGGCAGACCGAAGGTGCGCTGCAGCCACCGGGCGGTGGTCTCCGCCACTTCGGGATAGAGCACAACGTTGAAGTCACCGGCCGGGATCCGCTGCAGATCCGCCACCGTGGCCTCGAGCGGCGCGCACACGTGCACGTCGATCCCCAGATCGGAGAGCAGCCGGGTCACCTCGCGCACATCATCGCGATTGCGGAAGCCGAGGGCCGTGGCGCCGAGGAGGTTGGCACGGGGACGACGCCGCTCGCGTTCGCAGGTGGCCGCGATGGCTTCACGCGGTGCCGATCCCGGGGCCGGCGCCTGCGGCAGCAGCAGCGCGCGTACGAGCTGATAGAACGTCTCGCTGGCGCCCCAGTTCTCCTTCTTGGAGTACGCCGGAAGCTCGAGCGGAACCACCGGTACCGGCAGCGACATCCCCTGCGCGAGTGCGCCCGGCTGGTCCTGAATCAGTTCCGCCGTGCACGACTCGCCCACGAGCAGCGCGTCCGGGCGGAAGCGATCGTAGGCCTCCTGCACCGAGCGCTTCACCAGCTCGGCCGTATCGCCCCCAAGGTCGCGTGCCTGGAAGGTGGTGTACGTGACCGGCGGGCGGCGATCACGCCGCTCGATCATGGTGAAGAGCAGGTCGGCGTAGGTATCCCCCTGCGGCGCGTGCAGGACGTAGTGCACGCCGCGCATGGAGGTGGCAATGCGCATGGCCCCGACGTGCGGCGGCCCTTCATAGGTCCAGAGCGTGAGTTCCATGGCGTTCCCTAGACCGCGAGCCGTTGGGCCCGATCGAGCGGGCGCGTGAAGAGCTCCGCCAGATCGCCGGCCTGCTCGAAGCCGTGAATCGGGGAGAAGACCAGCTCGATCGACCACTTGGTACGGAGCCCCTCGGCCTCGAGCGGATTGGCGAGGCCCAAGCCGCAGACGGTGAGGTCGGGGTGCGCCTCGCGGCACCGGTCGAGCTGCCGCTCGACATCCTGCCCCTCGCTCAGCTGCACCGTCTCGGGGAGCCGGGCCACCTCGGCCCCCACCATGAGGCGATCGAGGAATGGGGTCCCCACCTCCACGAGCTCGACCCCGCACTCCTCGTGCAGGAAGCGGGCGAGCGGGATCTCGAGCTGGCTGTCGGGGAAGAAGAACATCCGCTTGCCGGCGAGCCAGGGGCGATAGCGCGACAACGCGACGCGGGCCCGCTCGGCGGCCGGCGCGAGGCAGGTCGCCACATGGACCGGGTCGATGCCCCATGCCTCGGCCGCGGCCCGGAACCACGCGCTCGTCCCCTCGATCCCGAGTGGATAGGGTGCGGAGAGCAGCGTGGCCCCACGGTCCATCAGCGCCCGGGTGGTGTCGCTCACGAACGGTTGGGCCAGGAGGAGGCGCGTCTGGGGGCCCACGGGCGGCAGTTCCCGCGCGCGGCGCGGCGGGAAGAAATGCACCGGCCCGATGCCCAGCCGCTCGAACATCCGGGCGAACTGGTCTTCCACCACATCGGCGAGCGTCCCCACCACGAGCAGGTCAGGCGCCGTGGTGGTCGGTGCCGGCAGGTGGGGGACGAGCGCGCGCAGACAGGCGTCCTCGCCCTGCGTGAAAGTGGTCTCGATGCCGGAGCCGGAATAGTTGAGGATCCGCACCCGCGGCATCGTCTGCGCGTTGAGGCGTTCGGCGGCGCGCGCAAGATCCAGCTTGATCACCTCGGAGGGGCACGACCCCACGAGAAAGAGCGTCGTGATGTCGGGGCGGCGGGCCAGAAGCTGCGTGACGACGCGATCGAGTTCGTCGTTGGCGTCGGCCAGCCCGGCGAGGTCGCGCTCCCCGAGGATGGCGGTGGCGAAGCGCGGCTCGGCGAAGATCATCACGCCCGCCGCCGACTGCACCAGATGCGCACAGGTGCGCGACCCGACCACCAGGAAGAAGGCGTCCTGCATCTTGCGGTGCAGCCACACGATGCCCGTGAGGCCGCAGAAGACCTCACGCTGCCCGCGCTCGCGGAGCACCGGCAGCTCGGCGACGGTACTCATGCCGCCGCTCCGAGCATGGGCCCGCCCTGCGCCCGGTCGGCCGCCTCCTGCAGGCGGGCGGCGCGGAGCTTGAGCACGAACTGGATGGCGTTCACCGTGTAGGCCGCATAGGCCACGAGCGCCAGCACCATGAGCGCGCGCGGCGGCCAGGCCAGCCAGAGCCCGGCCAGGTAGGCCGTGTGGAGCGCGATGACGCCCATGCTCACGACATCCTCCCAGAAGAAGGATGCCGCGAAGAGGTACTGCCCGAAGACGACCTTTTCCCAGATGGCACCGGTCACCATGATCGTGTAGAGGACCACCGTCTTGATGACGATGGACACGTGTGCGGCCTCGAGTCCGGCTCCGGTGCGGAGAAAGCGCAGGACGAGCACCACCGACACGGCCATGACGAGGAATTGGACGGGCGCGAGGATTCCCTGGACCACGGTCCACCGGGTCCCATCGCGCCGCCGCCGCTCCTCGGGCGTGTAGAGGCCAGCCCGCACCGTGACCGGGAGGTCCCGGTGTCTGGTACGGGCAGGATCAGCCGCCGCGGCGGCTGCTGCTTGGTTGGACACTGCTGTCATACGCCGTCTCTTCCGGGGGTTCGCTGCCCAGATGATCCGATGCTACGGTCGGTCCATCTGGCTGTCAAGAAGAGTTTACGTCCGCTTTTCTTGACAATTGGACCGGTCGGTATCATCATGGCCGAACTCCGGTCTGCTCCGCCATTCGGACTGACATTTCCTTCTTTTTCTATTGCGCCCTGGAGGTCCGACGGCCATGTTCGGCGCGTCTCCCCAGTCCACCGCTCACTCCCCCCGAGCGCGCCGTCCCGAAGCGGGTGCCATCGCCCCATCGGGTGCGGATCGCGAGCGGGCCGGGCGTCCCGAGCGGCTCGAGCGTCTCGAACGCACGATCCAGCATGCCCTCGTTCCGCGCCTGATGACGAGCTTCCGGTTCGGGCCCCATGTGGTGCCCCCTGCCGTACCAGGCCGCCTGCTCCACGAGGCGGACGTGGCGGCGTTCGTGCGTGCCGTCAGAAGCCATGACGAGCAGGCCGGTGCGCAGCTGGTGCAGGTCCTGCTGCAGGAGGGGGCCTCGGTGGAAGCCGTGTATCTCCAGCTCATCTCACCGGCCGCGCGTACGCTGGGGACGATGTGGGAGGATGATGAATGCGATTTCGTGGAGGTCACCGTGGCGCTGGGGCGGATGCAGCGCCTCCTCCGGGACCTCTCACAACTCTTCCTCGCCGATGCCGGCCGTGCCGCCCCCATCGGCAGCGTCCTTCTCAGCTGCATTCCGGGCGAGCAGCACACCCTCGGGATCATCATGGTGGGCGAATTCCTGCTCCGGGATGGCTGGCGGGTGCTCGTGGGAGCCCCCTGGTCGGAGCTGGACTTGCACGCGATGGTGGGCAGCGAGTGGTACGACCTCATCGGGTTTTCCGTCGGGAGCACGCAGCGCCTGTCGACGCTCAAACGCGATATCCGTCGGCTGCGGGGCGCCTCCCGCAATCCGCAGCTGCAGGTCATGGTCGGCGGACAGGTGTTCGCCGACGATCCATCCCTTCTCGCCTTGGTGGGCGCGGACGCCATTGCCGACAGCGCGAAGGATGCGCCGCTGGTGGCCCGCTCACTGCTCGCCGCCGCCCGTGCCGCCGCGCCTGAGGCGCGCGCCGAGAGTGGGGGTGGGCGTGACCATCGCAGTGACGCCCCCCGACGCCCCTGAGTCGTCCTTCGGCTCGCTCGACGCGTCCACCGCGGCCGCCCTGCTGGCGGTTGGCGGTGACCTCGCGATCGTCCTCGATGCGGGCGGGGTGATTCGCGCCGTGCACCTCGGGACCGCCGAGGAGGCCTTCGCGAGTGCCACGGGATGGATCGGGCGCGCCTGGCAGGACACCGTCACCACCGAAAGCCGCCCCAAGATCGACACCCTCCTCAAGGAGGCCGCGCGTCAGGGGCTCTCGAAACGGCGCCAGGTCAACATCATCATCGGGGACCTTGACGCGCCCGTCGCCTTTACGGCGCTCCGCCTGGGCAAGGATGGCCAGATCGTGGCCGTCGGACGCGACCTGCGGCAGACCTCGGCCCTGCAGCAGCGGCTCGTGGAAGCCCAGCAGGCGATGGAGCGTGACTATTGGCGCCTGCGCCATGTCGAAACGCGCTACCGCCTCCTCTTTCAGTTGGCGTCCGACGGCATTCTCGTCCTCGATGCGATCACGCTCAAGGTGCTCGAGGCCAACCACTCGGCCGGGCTCCTCTTCGGCGAAGCCACCGACCAGTTGGCCGGGCGGACGATGCCCTTTGGCGTGGATGCCTTGGGCGCCCGCAATCTGGAGGAGTTGGTGGCGACGGCCCGGAACACGGGGCGGGCGGGAGACATCACGGTCGGGACCCCCGACGGGCGGCTGTTTCATGTGTCGGCCTCCTGCTTCCGACAGGAGGCCGCCACGCTCATTCTGCTTCGTTTCTCTCCGGCCGACCTGCCAGCTCCGGTGGCGGCCGGGAGCGCCGCCTCGGCCCCCCGTCTGCTCGACCTGCTGCAACGATCCCCAGATGCCTTCGTGGTGACCGATCTGGAGGGCATCGTGGTGTCGGCCAACCAGACGTTCCTGGATGTTGCCGAAGCGGTCGCGGAGGAACAGGTCCGCGGGACGTCGATCTCCACCTATCTGGGGCGGCCGGGCGCGGATTTCTCCGTCTTCACCAGCATGCTCCGGCGGAACGGGGTGGTCCGCCTGATGGCCACCTCGGCGCGGGGCGTGCATGGTCACCAGAGTGAGGTGGAGGTGTCTGCCGTCTGGGTCCCGGAGGGTGATCAGCCGTGCATCGCCTTCACCATCCGGGATATCGGTCGGCGGCTGGCCGGCGGCCCGCATGGGGCCCGGGATCTGACCCGAGCGGTCGAGGAGCTCACCGGCCTGGTAGGCCGGGTGTCACTCCGGGACCTCGTCCGCGACACGGTCGACCTGATGGAGCGGCACTTCATAGAAGCCGCCCTCGAGCTCACCAATGACAACCGGACCTCTGCGGCCGAAGTCCTGGGGGTGAGCCGACAGAGCCTCTATGTGAAGATGCGCCGGCACAAGCTGGCCGAGGGCGAGCAGGACGCCCCCCCCACCCCCTAACAGACAGTCCGGCGGGTGATTTGGACCGGGTAGCGCCGGGGCTCTGTCGCGTTTCGGTGCTGTCACGTATTGTAGACACCGATGACTGTCAGCTATTCAGTACGCCCGGCCTCAGCGCGCCCGGACCTTCGTGCGGTCCTGACGCTCCTCAAGCCGGTCACCTGGTTCCCCCCGATGTGGGCGTTCAGCTGCGGCGTGGTCTCCGCGGGTGTCCCCCTGTCGGGGGAGCGGCTCTGGACGCTCGCGCTGGGGATCGGGCTGACCGGGCCGCTGGTGTGCGCTTCGAGTCAGGCCGTCAATGACTGGTTCGACCGCCATGTGGATGCGATCAACGAACCGCATCGCCCGATCCCCTCGGGGCGCATTCCGGGCACGTGGGGGCTCGTGATCGCCATGGCGTGGAGTGCACTGTGCGTGGTGGCCGCGCTGCCGCTCGGAGCCCTCGGGCTCGCGGCGGTGACGGTGGCCCTGCTCTTCTCCTGGGGGTACAGCGCGCCGCCGGTCCGCTTCAAGCAGAACGGCTGGATCGGGAACGCCGCCGTAGGGATCACGTACGAGGGGCTCGCGTGGGTGACCGGCGCCGGGATCATGCTCGGCAACGAGCTCCCCGGACGCCCGGTGCTGCTCATGGCCCTGCTCTACAGCCTCGGGGCGCACGGCATCATGACCCTCAACGATTTCAAGGCCATCGAGGGTGACCGCCGCATGGGCGTGCGGTCGCTCCCCGTCCAGTTGGGGGTGCACGGGGCGGCCCGCGTGGCCTCCGCCGTCATGCTGATCGCCCAGTTGCTGGTCGTGGTGCTGCTGACCTCGTGGGGGCGGCCGCTGCATGCCGCGGCCATCGCCGGCCTCACCGGAGCACAGGCCGTGATGATGTGGCGTTTCCTCGGCGCCCCGCGCGAGCGGGCGCTCTGGCTCAGTGCGCTTGGTGTGCCCTTCTACGTCAGCGGCATGATGGTCGCCGCCTTTGCGCTCCGCTCGTTGACGATGGGCGCACCGACATGAGCGAGGCGTCCTTCCTCTCCTGGTGGCAGCTGTCGCGGCTGGGCATCGTGCAGGCGGCCATTGGCGCCGTGGTGGTATTGCTCACCACGACCATCAACCGCGTCATCGTGGTGGAGCTGGGGCTGCCGGCGAGCGTGCCCGGACTGCTCGTGGCCCTCCACTTCGGCGTGCAACTCATCCTGCGCCCGCGCCTTGGCCATGCGAGCGATGCGTACGGCCGCCGCACCGCGTGGATCCTGGGCGGTCTGGCGCTGTGCGCGGTCAGCGGGGTGGGGGTAGCCGCCGCCGTGCCGGTGATGGCCGAGCGGCCAGCGCTCGGGATTGCCCTGGCGTGCGCGGCAAGCGTCCTGCTGGGCGCCGGTGTGAGTGCGGCCGGAACGCCGCTGCTGGCGCTCATGAGTGAACGGTCACGCCCCGCACAGCGGGCCGGAGCCGCCGCCATCACGTGGATCCTCATGATCGTCGGCATCATCCTCACGGCCGCCACGTCGGGCGCCCTGCTCGATCCGTTCTCCTACACGCGGCTCATCACGATCGCCGGGGGGATCGGCGGCGTGGGGCTGGTGCTCGGATGGATGGCCACGTGGGGCGTCGAGCGCGGGGTACGCCCCGTGCATCCGCCGGCATCCACGGCCGCCGAGGGCGGCTTCCGTGCGGCGCTCCAATCGGTGTGGGCCGAGCCGGCCTCCCGGCTGTTCGCCGGCTTCGTCTTCGTGGCGATGTTCGCCTACAGCGCACAGGACCTCATTCTCGAGCCGTTCGCCGGCATCGCCTTCGGCATGACGCCGGGTGAGAGTACCGCCCTCTCGGGCATGCACCATGGCGGCGTGCTGGTGGGGATGATCGCCACCGCGCTGCTGGCCACCCGCCGTGGTCAACTCCGGCAGTGGGCCGCGGCGGGGTGCCTGGCCTCGGCCCTCACCTATGCCGCCCTCGTGACCACGCCGGCGATCGGCGACGTGCGCCTGTTCCGGGGCATCGTCATGCTGCTGGGACTCGCCAACGGCGTGTTTGCCATCGGGGCGATCGGTTCGATGATGTCGATGACCGGCGACTCGGCCGACGGACGGGCTGGCCTGCGACTCGGCGTGTTCGGAGCCGCGCAGGCGCTGGCGTATGCGCTGGGTACGATGAGTGGGGCGACGGGCGTGGATATGGCGCGGGGGCTGCTCGCCTCCGCGGTCGACGGCTACCTGATGGTGTTCGCCGCGGAAGCCGTGCTCTTCACCGCCTCGGCCTGGCTGGCCATGCGCAGTGCGTCGCGCGAGCGGGCAACCGACGTCTTCCGCCAGCGCGGGGAGATGCTCCCGGCGGTGCTGCAGGGATGACGCGCCGATGAGCATGGTCCGCGACCGCTGCACGGCTTGCGGGGGCTCCCGCAGCAGCATGGCGGATGCCTGCGGCAAGGCATGCCACGGCTGTCGCCCGCGTACCGAGGCACGTGAGACGCCGGTGCATGAACGCGCGCGCCATGCCGCGCGCATGCGTGACGAGATGACGTTGACGGAGGGGCTGCTCACCCTGCGGCATGAGCGGCCGTCACGGGCCTGTGCCCCCCCGGGTTCCACCACCCGCCTGGAGCGTATCGCATGACTGGAACAGACGAGCAATTCGACGTGGTCGTGGTAGGCGGCGGGCCGGCTGGCGCCACCGCTGCCCATGAGTTGGCCTGTGCCGGCCGGAGTGTCCTGCTGCTGGACCGGGCGTGGCGCACGAAGCCGTGCGGTGGCGCCGTGCCGCCGCAGCTGCTGCGTGACTTCAAGATCCCGCAGTCGCTGCTGGTGGCCCGCGTGAACACGGCGCGCGTGATCTCTCCCACCGCCCGCAAGGTCGATATCCCGGTGGGCGACGGCTTCGTGGGGATGGTGGACCGGGATGTCTTCGACGAATGGCTTCGCGCGCGCGCCGCCGACGCCGGGGCTGAGCGTCGCCTCGGGGCCTTCACGAAACTCACGCGGGATACCGACGGCATGGCCGTCCTCCACTACACCGAGGGGCGCTCGCGCCATGGCGCCGAACGCTCGGTCCGGGCGCGCTTCATCATCGGCGCCGATGGCGCGCTCTCGCAGATTGCCAAGCAGTGCATTCCCGGGTCGCATCATGCCAAGCATGTCTTTGCCTACCATGAGATCGTGAAGTCGCCTGCTGCGGACAGCGAACAGTTCGGGCATGACCGCGTGGACGTGTATTACAATGCGCCGCTTTCGCCGGACTTCTATGCGTGGGTGTTCCCGCATGGCCCCACCACCTCCATCGGGACAGGCACCTTCCAGAAGGGGTTCGGCCTCAAGGAGGCCGTGGCGAAGCTGCGCGCCGATACCGGCATGGATACGCTGGAAACCATTCGCCGTGAGGGAGCGCCCATCCCGCTCAAGCCGTTGCCGCGCTGGGATAATGGCCGCGACGTCGTGGTAGCGGGTGATGCGGCCGGCGTCGTGGCTCCGGCCAGCGGCGAGGGGATCTTTTATGCCATGACGGGTGGGCGCTTCGCCGCCGACGCGGTCGAGGAGGCGCTGCAGACCGGCGAGGCTTCGGCGTTGGCGCAGGCCCGCCGGCGCTTCATGCGGCTCCACGGCCCGGTCTTCTTCGTCCTCGACGTGATGCAGCGCTTCTGGTACACCACCGACAACCGGCGGGAGCGCTTCGTGGCGATCTGCCGGGATCGGGATGTGCAGCAGCTCACCTTCGACGGCTACATGCGCAAGCAGCTCGTGAAAGCCAAGCCCATGTCGCACGCCCGGATCTTCTTCAAGAACCTGGCACACCTGACCGGCTTCGCCACCGCCTGACCCGACCGGTTCGCCGATCCCTCCCTGATCTCATGCCGATCTCATGCTGATCTCGATCGCGATCGACTTTCGTCACGCCGACGTCGCGACGCGTGAGCGCTTCCACCTGTCGGAGGAGCGCCTCACGCAGTTGTACCGCACGGCGCGGACCGAGGTGATCACCGAATCGGCGCTGATCTCCACCTGCAACCGGACGGAGCTGTACGCCTGGGTGGCGAGCGACGACCCGGCGGTGGTGGAGCGCTCCTTCCAGACGCTGGCGCGGCGCTGGATGCGGACGCGGAGCGAGGGCATCCAGTTGCTCGAAACGGCGACCCGCCGCCACGATGACGAAGCCGCCCGTCACGTGGTCCGCATTGCTTCCGGGCTCGAGTCCCAGGTGCTCGGCGACAACCAGATTCTGGGGCAACTGAAGGCCGCGTACAAGCGGGCCTCGCGCGGCCAGGCGGCCGGGCCGGTGCTGCACCGGCTCTTCGAGACGGCATTGCGCGCCGGCAAGCGGGTGCAGACGGAAACGGCGCTCACGGCCGGGCGGAACTCGGTGGGCGCTGAGGCGGCGATCACCGCGGCGCAGCGCTTCGGGAATCTGGCGCGGGCGCGGTGTGTCGTGATCGGGGCCGGCCGCACCGGTGCACGGGCCGCCAAGCAGCTGCACAAGCTGGGGGCCCGCGACCTCGTGATCGTGAACCGCACACTCGACAATGCCACGGCCCTTGCCGGCATGGTGGGGGGACGCGCCGCCGCCTTCGACGCGCGACACGTGGAAGCCGCCATGGCCGACATCGTGGTGGTGGCGACGGGCAGCGAGGTGCCGGTGGTTGAGGCGGGTGCACTCGAGCGGGCGCGCGCCGTGTGCGCCACCACGGGGTATGCCCTGCTCCTCCTTGATCTGGGCGTCCCGCGCAACATCGATCCGCGAACGGCCGAGCTGGACGGGACCACGCTGATCGACCTCGACACGCTGCACCAGCCGCTGCTGACCGCCGAGACGATGCGGCGCGATGCGATTCCGGGAGCCGAGCGGATCTGCGAGGAGGAGATCGCGGCGTACATGGAGTGGGTGAGCACGATGCCGGCCCGGCAGGCGATCCAACCGCTCCGCGAGGCGCTCGAGGACGTGGCCCGCCGCGAGGTGGCGTATCACGCCAAGGATGCGGCGGTGGCCGAGCGGGCGGCCTCGCGCATTGTGGCGAAGCTGCTCGCCGGTCCCATGGCCGCGCTCCGGCGCTCCCTGCAGCGCGGGGAGCCGCTGGATGCCCAGGCCATGATGCTCCTTGAAATGTTCGCTCCGATGACCCCGGGGGCTGCGGCATCACCCATGCGCGTGAACGGGACGCCGCGCCAGGTCGCGGCCGTCCCGGCTCCGTCCGAGCCCCGGCCGTCGCGCCAACCCCGACGGACGGCCGCCGACGAGATCGCCCCGGCAGCGGCGCCTCCGCTGGTGTTCTCCCCGGAACACACGACCTGACCCGTTTCTCCCACCACCCACCCGCCCCCTCATGAACGACCTGCTGCTGCGCGCCCTGCGCCGAGAACCCGTCGAGCGCCCCCCGGTCTGGATGATGCGTCAGGCCGGACGCTATCTGCCGGAGTATCGTGCCGTACGCGCCCGGGCGGACTTCCTGACCATGTGCCGCACGCCCGAGCTCGCCGTGGAGGTGACGCTGCAACCGGTGGATCTCGTGGGCGTGGATGCGGCGATCATCTTCAGCGACATCCTCGTCGTCCCCGAAGCCATGGGGATGACGCTCACGCTCGACGAGGGGATCGGCCCGCAGTTCCCATCGCCGATCCGGAGCATGGCCGACCTCGCCCGCCTGCGACCGGTGGAACCGGAGGCCCAGCTCGACTACATGCTCTCGGCGCTCCGCCTCACGCGGCGGGCGCTCGACAATCGGGTGCCACTCATCGGGTTTGCGGGCGCGCCCTGGACGCTGGCCGCGTACATGGTGGAGGGGAAGGGGACCAAGCAGTTCGCGGTGGCCAAGCGGATGCTCTACGAACAGCCGGCGCTGGCGCACGCCCTGCTCGATCGGCTGGCTACGGCAGTCGCGGATTTCCTCGTGGCGCAGGCGGCCGCGGGCGCACAGGTGCTGCAGCTCTTCGAGTCGTGGGCCGGGTCGCTGGGGCCGGCGGAGTTCCGGGTCTTCTCGCTGCCGTACCTCGCGCGCATTGCGCAGCGGGTGCGCGCGACCGGCGTGCCGCTCATCGTCTTCGCTCCGGGGGCGGGGTGGGCGCTGGGCGAAATTGCGGCGGCGACGCATGCCGATGCCATTGGCATTGATTGGCACACCGACCCGGCAGATGCCCGCCGGCAGCTGGATCCCTTCCGCGTGGCCATGCAGGGGAACCTCGATCCCTGCGCCCTCTATGCGCCACCGGCCGAAATCCGACGCCGCACGCACGCGATGCTGGAGGCGTTCGGGCCCGTCGGCCATATCGCCAATCTGGGCCATGGGATTCTCCCTGACGTGAACCCGGATCATGCTCGGGCCTTCGTGGATGCCGTCCGCGAATGGCGCTGGTCGTCGACCGGTGCCGCCCACCCTTCCGCCTCAGCTGAGGCGTCCTCGTCCCATCACACTGAACTGGCGGGGGTTTCATGAGCGCGGCACCAGCGGTTCTTCACGCCCGTACCCCCGAGGCCGTCACCCCCACAAGCCACCGTGGGGAGGCGACGCGCTGGATTGCCGGACTCCACGACGAGCTCACCTCCTTCTTCGGGCGACTCGATGCCGGGGGCACCTTCATCGAAGATCGCTGGGAGCGGCCGGGTGGCGGCGGCGGAGTGGCGCGTGTCATGACGGACGGCGTGACCTTCGAGAAGGCCGGGATCAATCGATCGGCCGTGATGGGCGAACTCCCGGAGTTGGCCGCCCGCCGGTTGGGTGGTCGGGGCGCCGCGGTGGGCGCCACGCACTTCTTTGCCACCGGTGTGAGTCTCGTGGTGCACCCACGCAGCCCGAAAATCCCCACCATCCATTTGAACGTGCGCTACTTCGAGCTCACCGATGCCGCGGGCGAGCGCACGGATCACTGGTTCGGTGGAGGCACCGACCTCACGCCCTTCTATCCGTACGCCGAGGATGCGCGAGACTTCCATGTGGCGCTGCGCACGATGTGCGACCGGCACCATGGGGGGATCTATCCGGCCTACAAGCAGTGGTGCGACGAGTACTTCGTGAATACGCACCGCGAGGGTGAGGCCCGCGGCATCGGCGGAATCTTCTTCGACCACCTGCGGGCGGGCGATGCCCCGTTCGACCTGTCGCAGCCGGCGGCGCAGGCATTCGTGAGCGATGTGGCGCGGGTGCTGCGGCAGGCGTATGAGCCGATCGTGCAGCGGCGTCGTGACGAACCGTTCAGCGCGGCCGAGCGGGACTTCCAGCTGGTGCGCCGTGGGCGGTATGCCGAGTTCAATCTGGTGCACGACCGGGGGACGGTCTTCGGGTTGCAGACCAACGCCCGCGTGGAGAGCGTACTGATGAGCCTGCCGCCGCTGGCGGTGTGGCAGTATGCGCCGCGCTACGAGCCGGGCTCGTTCCAGTCGCGCTTCCTCGAGATGCTCAAGCCGCGCGACTGGGCGGGCAGCGCCCTCCCGGAAGGCTGACCATGCGCGCGGCGGCCGACCAGCAGCGGGAGACACCATCAGCCGAGGGCAATGGGGGCGGTCGGTCCGTCGCCGTCGTCGGCGCCGGGATCACGGGGCTGGTGGCCGCGCATGCCCTCCGCCAGCGGGGGGTACGGGTCACGCTGCTCGAGGCCAGCGACCGGAGCGGCGGCAACATCCGGACCACGCACGCGGATGGCTTTGTGGCCGAGCATGGGCCCAATTCCTTCCTGACCTCACCGCCGGTCGAAGCCCTGCTGACCCAACTCGGGATCAGCGAAGACGTGGTGGAGGCCAGCCCGGCATTGAATCGCCGCTACGTGGTGCGGGACGGGAGGCCGACGGCCTTCCCCCTCACGCCGCTGGCGATGTTGCGGACGCCGCTGCTCTCGCTGCCAGCCAAGCTGCGGGTGCTGCTGGAGCCGCTCGTGCCCGGCCGACGGTCGCCGGACGACGAATCGGTGGCGGACTTCGTACGACGGCGCCTGGGCGGCGAGGTCCTCGACTATGCGGTGGACCCCTTCATCTCGGGGATCTTTGCCGGCAATTCCGAGACCTTGAGCATGGCGCACGCCTTCCCGCGTGTCGCCGAGATGGAACGACAGCACGGGTCCCTCTCCAAGGGGCTCATGGCCCAGCGACGGGCGGCTCCCGTCGCACCCGGCGACGGTCCCGTGCTCGTCGGCGCACTCCCGGCGCGCGCACGGCTGGTCTCCTTCGTGGACGGGATGCAGACGCTCCCGGATGCGCTGGCGGCCGGCTTGGGGGAGACGCTTCGACTCGGGACCCCGGTCCGGCTGCTGCACCCGCATGACGCGCGTTGGATTCTGGAAGCGGGTCCGGATGGCCAGACCGAAGCGTGGGGATACGATGCGGTCGTGATGGCGACACCGGCCCATGTGCTCTCGGCGATGGAACTGCCAGCGGAAGTGCGCGGCGCCGCCGGGCCGCTGGACGAGGTGAGCTATCCCAGTGTCAGTACGCTGACGCTGGGATTCCGTGTCGACGAGGTGGCTCACCCGCTCGACGGCTTCGGCATGCTGGTGCCGTCGGTGGAGAAGCGCAGTGTGTTGGGCGTGCTCTTCAGCTCGTCGCTCTTTCCGGCGCGGGCACCGGACGGCCATGTGGCCCTGACCTGCTTCGTGGGTGGCGCGCGCCACCCGGACCGGGCGCGAGAGGAGACGGACCTGCTCGTCGAACGCGTGCTCGCCGACCTGCGCCAGCTGCTCGGCGTCCAAGGTGAACCGGTGTTCGCGCAGCATGTCTACTGGCCGCGCGCCATCCCCCAGTACATGGTGGGACACGAAGCGGTCAAGGCCGCCGCGGACCGGGTGGAACGGGAGCACCCCGGGCTC
>Ga0315902_10007457_pt1 | contig 14928 bp, 12 predicted proteins | sample LakEriMetagenome_9_FD_203523 | JGI IMG/M metagenome (GOLD analysis project Ga0315902, IMG submission 203523) | Freshwater fungal communities from buoy surface, Lake Erie, Ohio, United States - Buoy 12 MA117 | ecosystem: Environmental > Aquatic > Freshwater > Lake > Lake biofilm | place: USA... | reverse complement strand
CCGCGCTGGGCATGGTGGAGACGATGAAGAGCGAAGGCCACAGCGCTCTGGTGCACACGGCGGCGGCCTCCAACCTGGGGCAGATGCTCAACCGCATCTGTCTGCAGGACAAGGTCGGGCTGGTCAACATCGTGCGCAAGCAGGAGCAGGTGGATCTGCTCAAGGCACAGGGCGCGAAGTTTGTCTGCAGCACCGAGTCACCCGACTTCATGGCCGAGCTCACCGACGCCATCGCGGCCACCGGCGCGACGATCGCTTTCGACGCCCTGGGCGGCGGCCGGCTGGCCGGTCAGATCCTCACGTGCATGGAAGCCTCGCTCAGCCGCCACGCCCAGGTCTACAGCCGCTACGGATCACCGACGCACAAGCAGGTCTACCTGTACGGCACGCTGGACACCGCGCCCACCGAAGTGGTGCGCAACTTCGGCTTCTCGTGGGGGATGGGCGGCTGGTTGCTCTTCCTGTTTCTGCAGAAGATTGGGCCCGCCGCGGCCAAGAAACTGCGCGAGCGCGTGGCAGCCGAGCTGACCACCACTTTTGCCAGCCACTACGCGCACGAAGTCTCGCTGGCCGGCGCCTTGCAGATGAAGGCGATCGCCGTCTATGGCAAGCGCTCCACGGGCGCCAAGTTCCTGATCAATCCCGCCCTGTAAGCGCAGGAAGCACCGGGCCTACACAGTGGCACCCGAGTCGGGTTCCTTCTATGCCGATCAGTTTGGTGCCCCCGATGCGCGGCAGGGCTACCTGCCGCTCGGGCGGAAATCACCACCATGCTCGAGGGCCGTGTCGATGTGCTGAGCGCCAGTGTGGGCTCACCGATGGGTGTGCACCCGTGCATCGCGGGGGATGGCCTTGGGTCTATCGGGCTTGGGGGGAGAGTTTGGATTTCATATGCTCTCTGCATCCAGACCAACAAAAGCAGACCCCATGCCGACAGACACCCGTCCAGCCGCACGCCGGATCTTTGGCGCACCGCTGCGCTATATCCAGGGGCCCAGTTCCCTGAGCGAAACGGGGCCGACAGCCGCTGCCATCGGTTCGCGCGCTTTGCTGATCGCAGATGCCTTTGTGCTGGATCTGTTGGGAGAGGCCGTGACGGCGAGCTGCCGGCAAGCAGGCACTCAGGTCACGCCATTGCGATTCGCCGGAGAAATCACACCTGCCGAGATTGAGCGCCTGGTGGGTGCTGCGCATGGGGTGCAGGCCGATGTGGTGATCGCGGCAGGCGGCGGCAAAGGCATTGATGCGGGCAAGGCGGTGGCCCACCGTCTGCAGGTGCCGGTCATCACGGTGCCGACCATCGCCTCGAATGACGCGCCCACCAGCAAGATTTATGTGGTCTACGACGAGCAGCACCGCCTGCTCAAGGTCGAACACATGCCCTGCAACCCGCATGCGGTGATCGTGGACACCGCACTCATTGCCAGGGCGCCGCGCAAGCTGCTGCTGGCGGGCATCGGGGATGCCATTTCCAAGAAGTTCGAGGTCGAGCAGTGCCACGCGGCTCAGGGGCCGAACATGTTCGCCGGGCTGGGCACGCGTGCGGCGCTGGCCCTGGCCAACCTGTGTTTCGAGACGCTGTTGGCCCACACCGACGGCGCACTGGCTGCGCTGGAGCGCCAAAGCCCGGATGACAGCTTCGAGGCCATCGTCGAAGCCAATGTGCTGCTGAGCGGCCTGTGCTTTGAAAACGGTGGCTTGTCCGTTGCGCATTCCATGACCCGTGGCCTGTCAGCGCTGCCCGGCACCGCCCATGAACTGCACGGCCTGCAGGTGGCCTACGGCACGATGGTGCAGTGGCACCTGGAAGACCGCCCACCAGCGTTCATCAAGGAGATGCGGGCCTTTTACCGCCGCATCGGCCTGCCCCTGAACCTGCAGCAACTGGGACTGCCTCGCGCGCCCACCGAGGTCGATATCGACACCCTCGCCACCCTCACCCTGACCGCGCCGCACATTCGCAATTTCAACCGCGTGTTGACGGCACATGACTTATCGCAGGCCATCTCTGCTTTGGAGGCCGCGACGCATTGAGCATTTGAACGAGTGTGGCCAAGGCGACGCCGCGCTTGGCCGTGGAGGTCGATTTCAATCGCCCCTGGCAGACCTTGCGTCCGCACGAAACGCTCGCGGTGCCTGGCGATAGCGCCGCCTGAACTGCTCGCCGAAGTGGGACAGGGTGGAGAAGCCGCAGGACTGCGCGATGCGGGCGACGGGGTCGTGGCCCTGGATCAGTTGCAGCGCGGCCCAGCCGCAGCGGGCGTCATTGACGTACTCGGTGAAGCTCTTGCCGACCTCGCGCCTGAAGAAGCGCCCGAAGGCGGCCGCCGATACGTGCGCCACCGCCGCCGCGTCTTCGACGCGAAGGTCTTCTGCCAGATGCTCCTCGATCCAGTTCAGCACGCGGTCGACGCGCTGGCCTCCTGCGGAACCGTTTACGGGAACGTCAACAGGACCGTCTGCCGGGCCGTCTGCGGCGGTCGTGCCGCCCGAGATTCGGGTGGACAGCTCACGCAAGTCCGCCGCGCCCTCCATCAGCGTGGCCAGCAGGTCCACCATCGTGGCCACGCGGCGCGCGGCCGTCACCTGGCGCAGGCGCAGGAGCCCTCGTTGCACTTCCAGGCGCGTGTCGCCCCGGATCTCCAGCCCCAGGGTGGCCCGAAGCAGAAGGGGTGATACGCCCGCCAGTTCGGGCAGCCCCGTGCGTGCGGCCCAGTCGGGCTTGAACTGCAGCACCGTGGCCGCACAGCCCGCCGCAGGCTGGGGGCCGCGGCTGGCCCACAGGTGCGCCACTTCGCCGCCCACCAGCACCAGGTCGCCGTCAAAGAACGGCTCCACGCTGTCACCCACCCAGCGCAGCCCCTGTCCGCGTTCGATCCAGGTCAGTTCGGCATGCGCGTGACGGTGCAGACCCCCTTCGAAGGTCGGCAGTTCAAGGTGGAGCAGGCGCAGCGACTCGTCGGGGTGGCGCACCGCCTCGCGGAAGATCTTCATCGTGTGGTGACGAGTGATGGTGCCCGGCGCGGGAAATCCCTCGGGTCATTGGGTATGAAAACCGTCATTTCCAACATTCTTGCAGGCTGATGTCGCCTCGATTTCTCTGGAAACTGTCGGTTTTCCATCCGGTCCCCTGACCTCTTCAACGACCATGAGCAATCCTTGGTGGCGTGGCGCCACGCTCTACCAGATCTACCCGCGCAGCTTTGCCGATGCCAACGGCGACGGCGTGGGTGACTTGGCCGGTGTCACCGAACGTTTGCCCTATGTGGCGGAGCTGGGTGTGGACGGCATCTGGCTGTCGCCGTTCTTCCCCAGCCCGATGCGCGACTTCGGCTACGACGTGTCCGACCATCGGGGCGTGGACCCGCTGTTCGGCAGCGATGCCGACTTCGACGCCCTGATCGCCCAAGCCCACAGATTGGGCCTCAAGGTCCTCATCGACCAGGTCTGGAGCCACACCGCTGCCGAGCACCCATGGTTCACCGAGAGCCGTTCAAGCCGCGACAACCCCAAGGCCGACTGGTACGTGTGGGCCGATGCCCGCCCCGACGGCAGCCCACCCAACAACTGGCAGAGCTGGATGGGTGGGCCGGCCTGGCGCTGGGAGCCCCGGCGCAAGCAGTACCACCTGCACAACTTCCTGCCGCAGATGCCGGACCTGAACTTCCACTGCCCTGCTGTTCAGGACGCTGTGCTGGACATCGCCCGGCACTGGCTGGAGCGTGGCGTGGACGGCTTCCGGCTGGATACCGCCAACCTCTACTTCCACAGCCGGGGCCTGGAAGACAACCCGCCGCTGCCCGAGGGCCTGCGGGGCGACTCGCCCGTGTTGATGCAGCGGCACCTGCACAACGCCGACCAGGCCGAGGCGCCTGGCTTCTTCGAGCGGCTGCGCGACCTGATGGACCTCTACGGTGACCGGATGGCGGTGGCCGAGATCGGCGGCGTGGACCCGGGGCCGATCATGGTGGCCTACACGCGCGGCCGCGACAGGTTGCACACCGCCTATTCCTTTGCCTTCCTGGGTGAGCGGCCTGATGCGGCCCAGGTGCTGCGCGTGCTGGCACCCTGGATGGAAGGCGAGGCCCAGACCGCCTGGCCGAGCTGGGCCTTCTCCAACCACGATGCGCCGCGCGTGGCCACCCGCTGGGCCGGGGGCGGCGCCGGCACCTTCTCCTTCGGCGGCCGTGGCGATGACGGGGCCGCAACGTCCACCGGCGCCACGCCGATCACCTGGCTGGCCCTGCTGCTGGCCTTGCGCGGCACGGTCTTCCTGTACCAAGGCGAGGAGCTCGGTTTGCCGCAGAGCCCGCTGGCTTTCGAGGACTTGCGCGATCCCTTCGGCATCGCTCACTGGCCGCAGAACCCGGGTCGGGATGGTTGCCGTACGCCGTTTCCCTGGCAGTCCGACGCGCCGCAGCTGGGCTTCAGCACCGCAGATCGGCCCTGGCTGCCGGTGGACCCGGCCCACGCACGCCTGGCGGTCGACCGTCAGCTCGCCGATCCGACTTCGATGTTGAACACCACGAAGGCGCTGCTGGCGCTGCGGCGTGCCCACCCGGCGCTGCGCCTGGGGAGTTTCGAGCCGCTGGTGGTGGAGGGCGACGTGCTGGTGCTCAGGCGTTGCCACCGTGAAGCAGGCGTTGATGACGCGCTGTGTCTGGCCTTCAACCTGGGGAGCCGTGAGGCCAGGCGGCCCTGGCCTGTCGCGCTGCCTTCAGGGGCGCCGCTGTTCGTGCATCAGCAGGCCGCAGTCGATGGGCGCACGCTGGTGCTGCCCCCAGGTGCTGTGCTCTTCGCAACGCTGCGTTGAGCTGCTTGCGTTCACCTTCGTCAGACCATGGAACTACCCGAGATGAACACGCTGCCCGACCCCGCACCCGACATCGACAGCCCCTACGCCTTGACCGAAGCCCAGGTAGAGCGCTTTCGGCGTGACGGCTGCATCAAGCTCAAGCAGGTGCTGTCGCCGGCCGCGCTGGCCTGCTACGGCAGCGCCATCACGCGCTTGACGATCGACCTCAACACCGAGCATCGGCCGCTTCAGGAGCGCAGCACCTACGACCGTGCCTTCCTGCAGGTGATGAACCTGTGGGAGCAAAGCCCATTGGTGGGCCGTTTGGTCATGGGGCAGCGCCTGGCACGCGTGGCCGCAGAGCTGCTGCAGGTGAGCGGGGTGCGCCTGTACCACGACCAGAGTCTTTACAAGGAGCCGGGCGGCGGCATCACGCCAGCGCATGCCGATCAGACCTACTGGCCCCTGGCGAGCGACCGCACCATCACCGCGTGGATCCCGCTGCAGGCGGTGCCGGCGGAGATGGGACCGCTGGGCTTTTATGCCGGCAGCCAGGGCGTGGCGTTCGGGCGCGACCTGGGCATCAGCGACGACAGCGAGGCACAGATCACCGAGAACATGGCGCGCCATGGCTTCCGCTTCGACGTCAGCCCCTTCGACCTGGGTGAGGTCAGCTTCCACCTGGGCTGGACCTTCCACAAGGCCGGGGCCAACACCAGCACGCAAGCTCGCTCGGTGATGACCATCATTTACATGGATGCGGGCATGCGTCTGTTGCCCGCGCTCAGCCCCATCCAGGCCAACGACCGCGACCAGTGGTGCCCAGGTGCACGCGAGGGCGAGCCCATCGCCACGCGCAAGAACCCGGTGATCTGGGAAAGATGACGGATGAAAGATGACGAGATGACGCAGAGTTGATCGATCCCTGGAGGCACGATGAGCATGAAGATCTTGTGGGCCCTGGTCATGGCATTCATGACGCTGGTGGTCAGTGGCTCGGCCGCCGCCGCCGGCCGCGGCGACCTCACCCAGCACGTCGACCCCTTCATCGGTACCGACGGCACCGGGCATGTGACCCCGGCGGCCATGGTGCCTTTCGGCATGGTGGCGCCCGGCCCCGACAACGCCGACCGCGGCTGGAGCTACAGCAGCGGCTACCAGTTCCGCGCGCCGCGCATCCTGGGCTTCTCCAACACGCACATCAGCGGCGCCGGCATCCCCGAGCTGGGCGATGTGCTGCTGATGCCCGCCGCCGGCACGCGCTGGACGACCCAGAGCACCGACTTCTCGGCCGCCCCCGACAAGAAGACAGAGAGCGCCCGCCCCGGCGTCTACCGCGTCACGCTGCCCGGCCACGGCGTGCGCGTGGAACTCACCACCACCCAGCGCGTGGCCGTGCACCGCTACACCTTCACGCAGCGTGGCCGTGTGCAGGTGCTGGTGGACCTGCAGCACGGGCTGCTGTTCGGTGAGGGGCCGCGGGTCACGCAGGCCGCATCCGCCGTGGACGCCCTGCGCGGCGAGCTGACCGGCACCACGCACGCGAAGAACTGGGTCGAGCGCGAAGCCTCGTTCATCGTGCGCTTCGACCGGCCCATCGAGCGCGTGACCACGCTGCCACCCCGCGCAGGCGACCAGGCCGCGCGTTACCTGCTCGACTTCGACCTCGGCCCCGGCCGTGTGCTGCACGCGCGTGTGGCACTGTCCACCGTGGACGTGGACGGCGCGCGCCGCAACCTGGCCGTGGACCAGGACAAGTCGTTCGACACCGTGCGCGCCGCCGCCGATGGGCAGTGGCAGCGACTGCTTTCACGCATCGACATCGAGGCCGACGCGCGCTTCAAGAAGATCTTCTACTCGGCGCTGTACCGCACATTGCTGCACCCCAGCGATATTGCGGACGCCGACGGCCGGGTGCGCGGCCCCACGGGGCAGGTGATGGCTGCGCCGGGCGGCGTGTACTACAGCACCCTGAGCCTGTGGGACACCTTCCGAGGCCTGCACCCCCTTCTCACGCTGCTGGTGCCCGAACGCGTGCCAGGCTTCATCCAGACCCTGCTGGCGCACCACCGCGCTCAGGGCTACCTGCCACTGTGGACAGCCTGGGGCCGCGAAACGCACACGATGATCGGTAACCCGGCGCTGCCGGTCATTGCCGATGCGGTGGCCAAAGGCTTGCACCGCCAGGGCGAGGGCTTCGACCTGCAGGTGGCCCTGCAGGCCATGGTCGAAACCTCCACGCTGCCACGCCCCCAGGCCCCCGAATGGGCGCAGCGCCGTTGGGATGACGTCGAACAGTTCGGCTTCATCCCGCTGGACCGCATCAGCAACGAGGCGGTGAGCAAGACCTTGGAACTCGGCATCGGCGATGACGCCGTGGCCCGCGTGGCGCGTGCGGCGGGCCGCCCCGAGGTGGCCGAGCGGTTCGAGCGCCGCGCCCAGGGCTGGCGCCAACTCTGGGACGCGCAGACGCAGATGATGCGCGGCAAGGACAGCGCCGGCCGTTGGCGCGAGCCCTTCGACCCCCTGGTGCCCACCAGCCCGATGAACAACCCGGGCGACTACACCGAGGCCAACGCCTGGCAGTACACGTTGACACCGGCGCTGCACGACCCGGCCGGCCTGATTGCCCAGATGGGGGGCGCCGCAGCCTTCGAGGCCTGGCTCGACCGCTTCTTCAGCGTGAAGGCGCCAGGGGACAACAAGCACCTGGGCCAGGAGGCCATGATCGGCCAGTACGCCCACGGCAACGAGCCCAGCCACCACATCGCCTATCTCTATGCCTGGACGGCCTCGCCGTGGAAGGGGCATGCGCTGATCCGACGCATTGCGCGCGACTTCTATGGCGGCGGCCCCGACGGCATCATCGGCAACGACGACTGCGGACAGATGAGTGCGTGGTTCGTGCTGTCGGCGCTGGGCTTGTACCCCGTGGTGCCGGCCTCTGGCCATTACGTGGCCGGTGTGCCGCTGGTGCGGCAGGCCGTGCTGAAGCGCCGGGACGGCTCCAGGCTGATGATCCGACCCGGGCTCCGTCCAGGGCCCTGGCTGGACGGGCAGCAGGCCGCAGCCACCGCGCTGCCTCATACTGCGTTGATGAAAGCCAAGGTACTGGAGCTGGGACGATGAAAGACAAGGGCAATCGCTGGACGACAGTGCGCAAGGGGATACCCCTTGCCGGGCTGCTCTTTCTGGCCGCCTGCACTTCCCCGCGGCTGCCAGCGCCACCGGCGCCACAGCCCGCGGCGCCTTCACCTGCCCCAGCCCCGGTGACTCCGCCGCCGCAGGCCTCCACGCCATCTGTGCGCCCGCTGCCCCCGCCCGTGTCTCGCGCGCCGTATCGCAACTGGGACGAGTTCCGGCTGCATGCGGGGCGCCGCCTGGTGCAGGCCAACCCGAACGGCACCTACACGGGCGCCGTGCCGGAGCCGCTGCTGGCCATTCCCGTGCTGGAGGTCGAGCTGAATGCCGACGGTTCGGTGCGGCGCATCGTCGTGCAGCGCCAGCCCAGCCAGGCCAAGGACACCGTGCAACTGGCGATCGACGCGGTGAATCGCGCGGCACCGTTCGGCGATGTCTCGCACCTGCCCCGGCCGTGGAAGTTCAGCGAGGTCTTCCTGTTCCGCGACGACCGCCGCTTCAAGCCGCGGGTGTTGGACCTGTAGCTCTGTATCTCACCGACCCCCTGCGTCATTGCCGCCCTCTCGAGCCTGGCCTGACGCAAGAGCGCATCGATTTCATTGGTAAGCTTTTGCGCGATACGCAGTACCAGCCGGCCTCACCCACCAACGCAAGAGTCCTCACCATGTCCGCCATCCTTGAGAAGCTCACGGCCACGGCCCAGAAGGAATTCCGCTTCGATCCCCTGACCGAAGCGCGCGAGAACATCTACCAGCCCAGCCAGTCGGGGCTGATGTTCCCGGGCCGCCCGGCTTTCGATGACGTGGCGCGCGAGCGGCAGTACCTGAAGGAGCGCCTGGTGGGCGCCTGTCGGGCCTTCGCACGCGAGGGCTTTGACTACGGCTTTGCCGGCCACCTCACCATCCGTGACCCGGAGCGCCCGAACTTGTACTGGACCAACCCGATGGCGGTGCACTTCCGCCAGGTCAAGGTGTCCAACCTCATCCTGGTGGACCACCGCGGCCAGGTGGTGGAGGGTGACTACGCCGTCAACCGCGCCGGCTTCGTGCTGCATGCTGCCGTGCACGAGGCCCACCCCGACATCGTGGCGATGTGCCATGCGCACACCCTGTACGGCACGGCCTTTGCGGCGCTGGGCAAGCCGCTGGCGCCCATCTCGCAGGACGTGGCGGCCTTCTTCGAGGACCATGTGGTCATCAACGACGAGGCTGGCCAGGTGGCGGTGGAAGAGGACGCCGGCCCCAAGGTGGCCGACTGGTTCAAGGGCGTGAAGGCCGCCATCCACCAGAATCACGGCCTGTTCACCGCCAGCCGTCACAGCATCGAGGCGGCGGCCTTCTGGTTCATCGCGCTGGAGCGCTGCTGCCACCAGCAGTTGCTGGTGGAGGCCACGGGTGTCACACCCAAGCTCGTGCCGCCGGACCGCTCACGCTACAGCCGCGAGCACGTGGGCAGCGAGTACATCGGCTGGCTGCACTTCCAGACCATCTGGAACGACCTGGTGCGCACCGAGCCGGACATGTTCGACTGAACCCCGGGCGCGCGGCACCCCCTCTCCATAATGGGGGGGCAGCTCCCTGAACCCACCACCTGCAGAAGGAGACAAGCCCATGTCACTCAGCACTTCCTCTTCGCCTGTGCGCCTGCTCTGCGCCGTCGGTTTCAGCCTCGTGGGCGCCGCGGCCGCCGCCCAGGACGCCTGCCCCAACCGCGGACAGCTCGACACGCTGTACTGCGACGCCAACAAGGACCTGGTGGCCGACGTGCCGGCCGACAAGGCCAAGCAGCGTGACCCCTCCACCCTGGTGTGGGCCTACACCCCGGTGGAAGACCCTGCCGTCTACGCCAACATCTTCAAGCCCTTCACCGAGCACCTGGAGAAGTGCGTGGGCAAGCGCACGGTGTACTTCCCGGTGCAGTCCAACGCGGCGGAGATCGAGGCCATGCGCTCGGGGCGGCTGCACTTCGCGGGCTTTTCCACCGGCCCCACGGGCTTTGCGGTGAACATGGCCGGCGCGGTGCCCTTTGCGGCCAAGGGCACCGGCAACGACGTGCGCGGCTACAACCTGCTGGCCATCGTCAAGGCCGCCAGCCCGCACCAAAAACTGGCGGATCTGAAGGGCAAGAAGGTGGCGCACACCTCGCCCTCGTCCAACTCCGGCAACCTCGCGCCGCGTGTGCTGTTCCCCGATCAGGGGCTGACCCCTGAGACCGACTACAAGCCCCTGATGTCGGGTGGGCACGACAAGTCCATCCTGGGCGTGGCCTCTGGCGACTACGACCTGGCCGCGGTGGCGTCGGACGTGTTCGAGCGCATGATCACCCGCGGCACGGTGAAGAAGGAGGACTTCCGCATCGTCTACCGCAGCGCCACCTTCCCGACGTCCTCGTTCGCCCACGCGCACGATCTGAAGCCGGAACTCGCCGCCAAGCTCAAGGAGTGCTTCTACAGCTTCCGATTCCCGCCGGCGATGCAAAAGGAGTTCAACGGCGACGACCGCTTCCTGCCCATCAGCTACGCCAAGGACTGGGCCGTCGTGCGCGATGTGGCCGAGAAGTCGGGTACGCCCTACAACAAGTCCGCCTACGAGGCCGAGTCCAAGCGTGAGGCCGAGGCCGCTGCCAAGCGCGCGGCGGAGAAGGCCGAGAAGAAGAATTGAGCGTGCCGGTCCTGGCCCTGCGCGGGCTGTCCAAGGCCTACCGGCCGGGGCAGCCTGTGCTGCGCCACATCGACCTGGATATTGCCGATGAGGGCGTGGTGGCCATCATCGGCCCCTCGGGCACCGGCAAGTCCACGCTGATCCGCTGCATCAACCGGCTGGTGGACCCCACGGCCGGTCAGATCCTGTTCCGTGGCGCCGACATGGCGCAGCTCAAGGGGCGCGCCTTGAGCGAGGCGCGCCGCCACATCGGCATGGTGTTCCAGGAGTACAACCTGGTCGAGCGCCTGTCGGTCATCGAGAACGTGCTGTGCGGCAAGCTGGGGTTGCTGCCGCTGTGGCGCCCGCTGCTGCGGCGCTTCGAGCCGCAGGACATCGAGCAGGCCTTCGAGCTGCTGGCCTCGGTGGGCCTGGATCAGGAGTTCGCCACGCGCCGTGCGGATGCGCTGTCGGGCGGCCAGCGGCAGCGCGTGGGCATTGCGCGCGCCCTCATGCAGGCGCCCGATCTCATCCTTGCCGACGAGCCCACCTCGTCGCTGGACCCTCGCACGGCCGTGGAGATCATGGAACTGTTGGCCGGCTTGGCGCAGTCGCGCCGCATGCCGGTGGTCATGAACATCCACAACGTGGAGTTGGCGCGGCGGTTTGCCCGGCGCATCATCGGCATGTCCAAGGGCGAGATCGTCTTCGACGGCACGCCGGACGCCCTGCAGGAGAGCGACCTCATCGCCATCTACGGCGGCGAGGCCTGGCAGTCGTGAGCACGGCGGCCCGACCGTCGAGGGACCTGCACCGCCGGGCCTTCCCGGTGAACCTGCCCGTGCGCCTGGCGTGGCTGGGCCTGGCGGTCTACATCGTCTACGCGCTGGCGCAGCTGGAGGTGTCGCTGGAGCGCATCGTCGGCGGCTGGCCGCAGGCAGTGCGCTTGCTCGGGCGCATGTTCCCGCCCAACTTCCAGGCCGACAAGCTCGAACTCATCACCCAGGGCCTGCTGGAGAGCCTGCAGATTGCCGTGATCGCCACCTTCGTGGGCGTGCTGCTGTCGCTGCCGCTGGCCTTGATGGCGGCGCGCAACCTGTCGCCGGCGGCACTCTCCGGCGCGGCGCGCGTGGTGATTGCCCTGTGCCGCTCCTTCCATCCGGTGATCGTGTCCATCCTCTTCGTCAAGGCGGTGGGTTTTGGTGCGCTGGCCGGTGTGCTGGCGCTCATCGTCTCCAGCATGGGCTTCGTGGGCAAGCTGCTGGCCGAGGTGGTGGAGGAACTCGACGAGGGCCAGGTGGAGGCCGTGCGCGCCACGGGCGCAGGTTTCGCGCACGTGCTGGTGATGGGTGTGATGCCGCAGGTCTTTGCGCGCTTCATCGGCCTGTCGGCCTACCAGTTCGACAGCAATCTGCGCAACTCCACCATGGTGGGCATCGTGGGCGGTGGCGGCATCGGGGCCGCACTCTTCACCGCCTACCAGCGCTTCGACTACGACGTGGTGCTGACGATCCTGATCCTGATCATCGCCCTCATCGTGCTGGCCGAACTGCTGTCGCTGGGGCTGAAGAAGGTGTTCCGGTGAGCGCATCGCCGGCTGCGAACACTGCGGCGCCTCGCCGCTGGCAGCGCTTCACCGTAACCGAGCGCATTGCCCGCTCGACGTTCTACATCGTGTCGATGGCCGCACTGGTGTGGTCGCTCAAGAAGATCGAGGTCATCCCGGAGTTCCTCTACGACGCGCCGCAGCAGACGGCCGACCTGTTCCAGCGCATGTGGCCCTTCGATTGGGCCTTCTACCCGAAGGCGGTGCACGCTGCCCTGATCGAGACGTTTCACATCGCCACGCTGGGCACGCTGCTGTCGCTGCTCATCGCCGTGCCGCTGTCGGTGCTGGCGGCGCGCAACATCACGCGCAGCCGCTTGCTCAACAGCGCGGCGCAGTTCATCTTCGTGGCCACGCGTTCGGTCAACTCGCTCATCTGGGCGCTGCTGTTCGTGGCCGTGTTCGGCCCCGGGGCCCTGGCCGGTGTGTTGTCGATTGCCTGCCGCTCCATCGGCTTTGTGGGCAAGCTGTTCTGCGAGGCGCTGGAAGAGGCCGCACCCGGCCCCATCGAGGCACTGACGGCCTGCGGCGCTCCGGGCAGCCTGGTGCTGGCCAAGGGTTACTGGCCGCAGGTGCAGCCCTCGTTCTGGTCGCTGGCCCTGCTGCGCTGGGACATCAACATCCGTGAGTCGGCCGTGCTCGGCCTGGTGGGGGCGGGGGGTATCGGTGTGGCGCTGGACAGCGCCATGAACAACCTCTACTGGGACCAGGTCGGCCTGATCCTGGCCGTGATCTTCGTGGTCGTGATGGTCACCGAGGTCGTCACCACCGCCATTCGCAGCCGCATCCTGTAGCGCCCGGGGCCGCTGCGCCCCTGCGCCTACGGCACCTACTGCGCGAGGAAGCCGCCGTCCACCGCCAGCACGTGGCCGGTGACCATGGCCGCGGCGGGGCTGGCCAGGAAGAGGATGGCCGAGGCCACTTCCTCGGGTTCGGCCATGCGCCCCAGCGGCGTGACCGTGCGCACGCGCTCGCGCACGGCGTCAGTGAGTTCGCCGATGAAGCCGGTTCGCGTCCAGGTGGGGGCCACCGCGTTCACCCGGATGCCGCGCGAGGCCCATTCCACCGCCTGCGAACGCGTCAGGTTCACCAGCGCGCCCTTGGTGGCGTGGTAGGCCGGGTTGGGGTAGGGGCCGGCGCCTGACAGGCCCATGATCGAGGCCGTGTTGACGATTGCGCCGCCGGCACTTGGCATCGCCGCCGCCGCGGCCCGCGCGCAGAGGAAGCAGCCCGTCAGGTTGACCGCCAGCACCTGGTTCCAGTCCGCCAGCGACAGGTCGAAGGAGGACTTGCGGATCGACACGCCGGCGTTGTTCACCAGGATGTCGATACGGCCGTGCCGCGACGGGATGGCACCGAAGACGGCTTCGATGGCTTCGGCATCGGACACGTCCAGCACCGCGGACTCAGCCCGCTCCAGCGTGGCCACCGCTGCCTTCGCCGCCTCGCCATCGCGATCGAGCAGTACCACGGTGGCACCGGCGTCATGCAGGGCGCGCGCTGCAGCGAGACCTATCCCTTGGGCACCTCCGGTCACCACGGCCACGCGGCCGTCGACCCGAAAACGGTCCAGGGCTGACCCGTGGGCGGAAGGCAAGCTGTCGATGGAGGCCATGGTGACGGGCGCGTGAGCGGTAGGCGGGGTAGCCGAGGCGGAGAGGGGCGAGGGGTCGCCGGCCTAAACGTTGAACAGGAAGTTCAGCACGTCACCGTCCTTGACCACGTACTCCTTGCCCTCGGCGCGCATCTTGCCCGCGTCCTTGGCACCTTGTTCGCCCTTGCAGGCGATGTAGTCGTCGAACGCGATGGTCTGGGCGCGAATGAAGCCGCGCTCGAAATCGGTGTGGATCACGCCCGCGGCCTGCGGGGCGGTGTCGCCGATGTGGATGGTCCAGGCGCGCACTTCCTTCACGCCGGCGGTGAAGTAGGTCTGCAGGCCCAGCAGCTTGAAGGCGGCACGGATCAGGCGGTTCAGTCCCGGTTCCTCCTGCCCCATCTCCTGCAGGAAGAGCAGGCGATCGGCATCGTCCATGTCGGCGAGTTCGGCTTCGGTCTTGGCGCAGATGGCCACCACGGGGGCGTTCTGTTTCGCGGCGTACTCGCGCAGGCGATCGAGGAAAGGATTGTTCTCGAAGCCGTCCTCGGCCACGTTGCCCACGAACATGGCGGGCTTGGCGGTGATCAGGCACAGCGGCTTGAGCACCACGCGCTCTTCCTTGCTGAAGTCGATGCTGCGTACGGGGCGGCCTTCATTGAGCGCCGCGTCGCACTTCTTCAGCACGTCCACCAGGCGCTGCGCCTCCTTGTCGCCGCCGGCCTTGGCCACCTTGGTGTGGCGTACCAGCGCCTTTTCCACGGTGGACAGGTCGGCCAGGCACAGCTCGGTCTGGATGACCTCGATGTCGGCGATGGGGTCCACCTTGCCGGCGACGTGAATGACGTTCTCGTCCTCGAAGCAGCGCACGACATTGACGATGGCATCGGTCTCGCGGATATGGCTCAGAAACTGGTTGCCCAGGCCCTCGCCCTTGCTGGCGCCGGCCACCAGGCCGGCGATGTCCACGAACTCCACGATGGCCGGCACCACGCGCTCAGGCTTCACGATGGCCGACAGCTGCGCCAGGCGCGGGTCGGGCAGCTCCACCACGCCCACGTTGGGCTCGATGGTGCAGAAGGGGTAGTTCTCGGCCGCGATGCCGGCCTTGGTCAGGGCGTTGAAGAGGGTCGACTTGCCGACGTTGGGCAGG
>Ga0315902_10007454_pt1 | contig 14932 bp, 12 predicted proteins | sample LakEriMetagenome_9_FD_203523 | JGI IMG/M metagenome (GOLD analysis project Ga0315902, IMG submission 203523) | Freshwater fungal communities from buoy surface, Lake Erie, Ohio, United States - Buoy 12 MA117 | ecosystem: Environmental > Aquatic > Freshwater > Lake > Lake biofilm | place: USA... | reverse complement strand
CTGCCCCGCAGGATGACCGCCCCTCCAGGACTCCAGTTGCACGCCGGAAACGGATATCAACGGAGAGCGAATCACATAATGACACTATGCATAGCTTTGTATAGGTTTTTATGAGCGGCGAAGACTCATCCATGCGCGCCCAGACTCTGCCCATCGGCGTTGCCCCTTAAAAACGCTTGGTTCCTCACGAATCGCATGTCCACTTCGGGCTTCGAATCGTTCATAGCTTGGCCTATGCAGCCTTGGGAGCGCTTCCTCGCGCCTGTCGAGACAGACCTTGTTCCTCACACGAGCTCGATCGCTGAGACAGTCCTTTCTTTCGGATCAAAAATATTCATAGAGCTTTGCCGGAAGCTCTCCTCCGAATTTTCTGAGATCAGTCGCGGGGATCAACTCGGAAAGGCTCCTCGAATGGCCACAACAGCCGAACGAGGCTTACCGCCATCGGGCCAGCTGCTGGTGTAGGTGCGAGGAGCCTGCGACATTTCACCCGGATGTTGGACGGAAAGGAACAAGGTCTGGCCATCGGGCGAAAAACAGGGGCCTGTGAATTCAGCATCATTTGGAGCTGAAGCAATCCGTAGCGGTGTGCCGGCCTGAGGTCCGCTCATAGGAATGACAAATAAAGCATTGTTGCCAAATGCCTCATAAGGGGCCTTACCGATCGCTGATCCGGAAACGTCGCAGGTCATCCACAGATGGCCTGCAGGATCGAATTTAATGTTATCGGGACAGGAGAAACCATTTTGAGTTCCGCCCATCAAGAAGGTTTCTGAGCGAAATTCCTCCGCGAGATAATCGCCACCCTTCTCCATGATTTTGAACAAGGAGCCGTGATAATTGCCTTTCGGCTTATTATTGGTGAGGGACACATAAACATCCCCTCGCTTGGGATCGATCGCGATCGCCTCGGGCCGATCCATGGGCGTGCCACCTACCATCTTAGCTGCATCCCGGGTTCTGATCAAAAGTTCCGTCTGATCGTGAAATGCCGTCCTTAGACTGCTATTCAAACGCCGGTCCAAGGGGAGCCAGCGCCCACGCGTGACATCCGCGACATACAGAATACCCTTCTCCAGACTTCCAGCTCGATCACTCACGAACTTATAGATGCACTGATCCGTCTCATCGTCGCCCATATACACGACCTGCCGACCATCTCGAGCCGTCACCACCGTTGCTCCCTCGTGTGCAAAGCGGCCAAGCGCAGTCAGCTTCTTAGCTGCACCCGTCAGCGGTTCGACCTCGACAACCCAACCGTAGTGCTCTGGCGGCCGGCCGAAGTACTTTTGCCAGCCATAGCTTTCGCGAGGCGGCAAAGCTTCGACCCGTCTCAGTCCATCATTCGAATAAAGAGCGACCCCATAGTATTCGTCCGTGTTCTCTTCGCAGGTGAGAAATGTGCCCCACGGTGTCTGCCCGCCTGCACAGTTGCCCATTGTTCCAATCGCCTCCGCTTCTCCCGCAATGCGCCGCTCACTTGCAAAAGGAATCGGGGTGAGGCCTGAGATACGGCGATTTAAAGGATCATTCGGAACTACCGTCCAACGTCCATCCGCTTGCCTCTTTAATCGTAGCAAACTGCCACCGACTTGCTCCTGCTCTTGGAGGACCTGCTCACGGGTCCGCTGAATCAAGTGCTGACCGTCATGCAGGAGCATGACATCGGGCGATTCATGGTTGACCCACATGATCAATTCGTCCTGAAGGCCTGGCCGAGGCAGCACCGCAATGAAATCATTGCAGGCCCCAAACGCCTCACCCCGAGTGTTGATGGGATCCCTCCACTTGACCAGAACATCATGACGGAATCCTGAGGCGAGCACGAGCTGATCACGACGATCTGGACCAATCTGAGGCAGTGAAGTGGCCGACCAGGCTGCTTTCCCAAATGCGACAGCTGCCATACCACCGCCAAGAAATTCCAGGAGTCGACGACGATCGAAAGGATCGACTGAAAACATAGCTTAAACTCCAAACGGCCTTGACAAGCCAAGGTTTGCTAGCAAGCGGCTCTTGCTCGGCTCTATACTGGAACGTCACGCCATGGGTTTCAACCAAAAACAAACCCACGATTTCTTAATTTTGACATCCGACATAAAATTTACGTGGGCTCTAGGCTTTTCTAACCTAGCTTGACCCGCTAAGCCGGATGCCAGGCGTCTTGGGGACCTCTACTAGGAGGAGTCGCTCCATTCACGGACGTTCGCACGATTGGATCGTTCTCACAAGCCATCGAGACAAAAAAACCGAGGATTAACCCTCGGTTCTTTGCTTTTAGCTTCCTCAAATCATCCCGGTGCGAGCGATCAGTCCGCCGCGCAAGCCGTAAACGGACTTCGTGCTTGGCTCACGCGAGCTAGGTTTTGTACGGCCTTAGCATCATCCAAACGCGCCGATACAATTCCGTCCTTCACCACGAGAGTGTCGGCCAGCGAGGCCTCAAGCTTTTGCTGGCCATTTCTGAGGTCGGCAGCCAGCGGCGCAAACGGACTATCAGTCAAGCAGACTGGCAGCCAAGCATTTTTGGTTTCCACCTTGCTGAGATAGTCTTGCCAGGCTGGCAGTCGCACACCGTTGGCATCGACCACGCGACGGAAGCGGTAGGTCGTCTCTCCACCCAGGACGATGCTGTCCCGAGCGTACTCGTTGTCGTCGACTTTGTTCATGGCGAAGGTGACGAAGTTCGACGCAGGGATCTCGAAATCTTTACCGCTACCAAAAGGCTCGAAGGTAGGGGTGACGATACCAGCGCTAAAGTCTTTGTTGAACTCAGCAACGTAGACGAGGCGCGAGGAGAGCACGAAGTTATAAAGCCCGCGACCAAAAGCCGACTTGTGCCAGCTCCAGACTCCTTCGTCATAGACTGGCAGCGCCCCGCGGTAGCCGACCACTGCACCATTTTCAACGATTTCTTGCCACTCAACGCCGGCAAATGAAACGATTTCGTCAGGCAGCGGATTGCCATTCATCCACCAAAGTCCCTGCAGAGCCTCGGGTGTGTTGTTCTCGGGCGTACCGCGAACCATAAAAAGGTCGATCTGATCGTGGGCAACTGGAAGCAAGCCGTATTGCGCAACCTGATCAGCAGCCGTGGCTGAGCCTGCCAGCAGCAAACCGAGGGCCAGTGGGATCGATTTCATGAGCGTCTCCTAGTGCGAAGTGATAATCAAAAAAAGCTTGCTCGCCGGAACTAATCCTTCTGACTGAACTTGTCAATAAATTACGAACCAAACAATCTGATTGTGCACAATTTATTATTCAAGCATTTGGATTTGCTGCTATTTATCGCATAAACCGAAATTAACCTACCGTTCGCCGTCTCTGGTATTCCGTGGCGAAAGAGGTTCGGCTCATCGGAACCCACCCTGCAAAAGGCAGCTACTGTCCGGCCTCGCACCCAGGGGCCGAGAGTCGGGGTATCCAAATATCGCTGGCTTGATCGAGAGCGAGCCCTTACCATGGAGAAGTCCTGACACGGATGCAGAACGTGGGTGAGCGACGTCCCGCCCACCCTTCACTTTCCAAAGTAGATGACTTATGCGACGCACTTGCCTTACGATCGGTCTCGTGCTCATGGCCTTCTCAGGCTTACCTGCCGCATGGTCGAATGAAGCGAAGCTACTGAAAGTCGCGGCTCCTCTGCACAGCCCACCCTTCATCGACCTCACGAAAAAAACTGGGATTGAGATGACGAAGATCGAGCGCTGGGCTCGAAAGCTCGGCTACCGCTTAGACTGGCAGCATTTCCCACCCAAACGGAATCGCCGTCTGGTCAAAAACGGTGAAGTTGATATGGCCATCCGTCTCACAAAGGACCTAAACTCCGACGTATGCTACACCGGACCTTACATATCCTTTCAGAACCTTGCGGTTTATAAGGACGCGAGCGTGCGGATTCAGTCGATCGATGATCTATCCCGCTACAGCGTCGTCGCCTTCCAGAACGCACGGGAGGCTCTGGGATCCCAGTACCGGGAGGCCGTGGGTCGAAGCCCCTTCTACCTCGAAATACCTGATCAAGAACGTCAATTGGACATTCTTTACAAGCGCGAGAATCAAGTCCTGGTGATCGAGAAGACTATTTTTCAGCACTTCAAGGACAAGCTCTATCCCGATCGTATCAGTCTGACTGCTGCTATTTTCCCCGTCACGTCCTATAGCCTAGCCTTCCGTGACCCAAAGCTTTGTCAAGCGTTTGATAAGCTTATCGCTGCAGACCCAGCACCCTAAGCTCCCACAGGTGGCATCTGAAGCGCCATACAGCCATAGTTGATAAGCTTGAGTCCGCACTCTGAATCGCGATGACCATAAAAATCGCGGGTCGAGCTCGATATTCTCATCAAAATCTTCCTCAAAAACGTTTATAGGAGGGGGAGCAATTTCATAACCATGCAAACATTGTTGCATAAGGAGGCACAGGATGATGCGAACGGTAACCATGTCCGGACTTTGTCTGAGTATGGCCCTGAGCGCCTGCCAGACGGCCCCAAAGAGCGTTCCATCCGCAGTGGAGAGCGCTCAGGCCGGCCCAACCTTGAAGCCCGTCGCAGAAGTCGAGGGGCTCAAGGAGTATCGGATGGAGAATGGTCTTCGAGTCGTGCTGTTTCCTGACGCTTCCAAGCCACGGGTCACGGTCAACATCACCTATTTTGTTGGTTCGAGACACGAGGGTTACGGCGAAGCCGGTATGGCTCATCTCTTGGAGCATATGCTCTTCAAGGGCACCCCGACCCGTCCCGACATCTGGAAAAGTCTCCAGCAAAAGGGTGCTAACTTCAACGGCACAACCTGGTACGACCGCACCAACTACTTCGAGACTCTTCCGGCTTCACGTGAGAACCTCGAGTTCGCCTTAGCACTCGAAGCAGACCGTATGATCAACAGCAGCATAGCTGCGGAAGTCCTAGCGAAGGAATTCAGCGTTGTTCGTAACGAGTTCGAGATCGACGAGAACGATCCCGGCTCGGTCCTGGTCGAAAAAATGTTCAGTGCCGCCTATATGTGGCACGGCTATGGCCGCAGTACGATCGGCAACAGGAGCGATATCGAGCAGGTACCTGTCGAAAGACTCAGAGAGTTCTACCGCCGCTACTACCAGCCCGACAACGCGATGCTAGTCGTCGCAGGATCTTTCAAGGAGACCGAAGCTCTCGAGCTGATCGAGAAGCACTTCGGAGCCCTGCCAAAGGCTGAGCGCAAGCTCTTGCCGACTTACACAGTGGAACCTGTGCAGGAAGGCGAGCGCCGGGTCACCTTGCGTCGTAATGGTGATCAAGCTGTGGTTGGAGTTCTTTATCACGCGGTCGCTGGCAGCCACCCGGATTATCCTTCGGTGGCCGCTCTCTCGTCAGCCCTGACCAACGAACCAAGTGGCCTCCTCTATCGCGAATTGGTCAAAAAAGGTCTAGCCGTCGAGGTCGATAGCGCTGCATTTGCCTTGGCTGAGCCAGGTACGATGTTCTTCACTGCGAAGGTCGCGAAAGGCAAAGATCCAGAGGAAGTCGCTTCGCGTCTGGTATCCTTGCTTGAGAACCTCAAACCTGAGCAAATCCAAACCACAGATGTCAAGCGTTTCCAGGCTAACTTTGCTCGTTCCTTCGACCTGATGATGACAGACAGCAGCGCCGTGGGAGTCCAGCTCAGCGAGTGGGGAGCGATGGGTGACTGGCGTTTGATGTTTGTCAATCGGGATCGAGTGGAAAGTCTCGAGTTGAAAGACGTGCAAAGTGCGCTTAAGTTCATCAAGCCAGCCAACCGCACGGTTGGAGTCTTCGTTCCGACCAAAAACCTCGACAAGGCTCCTGAGTCCTCCAAAGTCGATGTCGCAGCTCTTGTCACCAACTACAAAGGCCGTCAGGAGCTTGCCGCGGGTGAAGCCTTCGAAGCCAGCTATGCGAACATCCAGGAACGGACCCAATACGCGCAGCTATCGAACGGACTTAAACTCGCTCTTATGCCGAAAAAGTCGCGTGGCGCACCCGTCACCTTCCGCTTAGAACTGCCGCTAGGCAATGAGACGACCCTTCAGGATCGTCTTCTGGCCGTTCACATGCTCCCCCGCATGCTGATGCGTGGCACCAAGCAGCGTGACTTCGAACAACTGCGCGATGACCTTGCTCTGCTCAAAACAGCGATGACGGCCAATGCAGGCTGGAACATCGACGATCCTTCTGAGATCAGCTTCAACGTCACAACCATCAAAGACAAGCTGCCAGCCGTTGTCGATCTCCTGGGCGAGATTCTGGCCACGCCTCTTTTTGATGCGAAGCAATTCCAGCTTGTCAAAGATGAGTGGATCGCTAACCTCAAAGAGCAGCTCCAGGATCCACAATCTCTCGCGCAACGGGAGTTCCTCCGAACCGTCGCTAACTATCCGAAGGGTGATGTGCGCCACATTCCGAGTTTGGCCGAAGAACTGGCTATGGTCGAAAAATTGCAGCTGAGCGAAGTTCGTTATGTCTATAACAAACTGCTGGGTGGTTCTTACGGACGCCTGGTGATGGTCGGCGACTTTGAGCCAGCAGCGATCAAGACGCAGCTCGAGCAACGTTTGGGTTCGTGGCAATCGCCTGTTCCTTACCGGTCAATCACCTTCCAATCCCAAGCTCCTCGTGCTCTGCAGACAAACTTCGATACACCTGATAAGAAAGGAGCCCAAGTTGCCATGGGCCAGACGATGGCCCTTAAGGAAACGGACGCTTCGTTTCCTGCCATCCGTATTGCGGGTTTCATTTGGGGACAAGGGGCGAGTTCGCGCCTTATCAATCGTTTGAGACAGCAGGATGGTCTCTCCTATGGTGCAGGAGGTGGTTTCCGTGCAGATGCCAAGCAAGACCTCGGCTATCTTTCAGCTTTCGCAATTTGCGCGCCTGAAAATGTCGAGAAAGCCACGCTTGCGATCCGAGAGGAGTTAAATCGCTTCTACAAAGAAGGTGTGAGCACGAGTGAATTAGCCGACGCTCAGCGTGCTTACGCTGAACAAAGACGCAACGCTTTAGCTCGTGACAACTTCGTCATCGATCTTTTGGCGAAGAACTTGGAACTCGGTCGTGAGCTCAGCTTCGAAGCCAATATCGATGCCGCCATTGCCAAGCTTTCACCTGCCGAAGTCAATGCGGCGATTCAAGCGAGCGTGAAGCCTGAGCAGTTATTTACAATCCAAGCTTTGGATACCAAGGCTGGTAACGTAGCTAAAAAATTGTGAGACTCGCCCGTTAGGTAGGAGAGGGCTCCGTGCCCTTGTCCTCCCTCATCTCCACAAACTGACAGCGTCGGGTAAGGAAGTTATGCGTGATGCAGCCTTCGCCGAGTACCGGACGGCACCTCGCGATACCCGAGGCCCAACACGACGTTTCGTATAAGACTCCTCCAGCGTATTCTTCATAACATACTTGCAGCACATTGGATGACCGCCTCATCCCACCGCCAGCGCTATGTGACCATCGATGTTGACTCGCTCGCCATCGAGGTCGAGAGAGAGCACGCAGACTCGGAGTATGACGGCTGCTATAGAGCGAGGATTTTCCATCCAGTCGTTGCCACGGCTGCAATACTGGGTGATCGCCTCGAGGGCAAAAAAGCTCGGTCTGGCACAATCCATACCACGGTAGAGGGTCCGGACATCATTCTGCAGTGGGATCACAGCCGGCCTGGTCCAGACAGAAGCGGTGGCCTCATGGGACCAGGTCTTAAGCCAGGGACAATCGGGGGATCCCTTCGGGGATCGATTCCAATAGGTCGAATCACAATAGGTTCAGGACCCTTTATGGGACTGGGGAATATAGAGCCGAGAGGGTGAAAACCCAACGTTGGGTTTTGGCCTAAAGGCGAATCACCTCGACCGCTTATGATAGCCTCGATATCGAGTTCTGTTTTGCGCAAAGATCTCGCGTCAAGCTTTAAACCGCCGAAACCGATCGCTTCTGCGTCTGCGGCGTCCTGCCAGGGTGCCACTTGAACGTTGGCGGCTTTCAGGCGACCGATGTACTGCTCATCGTTCGGAAAGAGAGGGATAAAGTCGGGTAGCTGTTCGGCGTAGTCATTGATAAAGATGGCTATCCCGCCACTTTCAGAGGACAGGCGCGAGAAGTAGCCGCTTTCGGTCGTCGCTTCAGCATGAAAGGAGCAAGACGCTTTCCATAGATACTCGAGAACAGGGATGAGGTCCACAATGATCGTCACGGCAAGCCCGCAGCTTTCGATCTGTTGCTCGACTCGATCGAGCTGACTCCTTTGGCCATCGACTAGCACGGCCCATTCACGCTTATGCTTAGGATCTCGCCGATTGGCTTCATCGAACATTTGAGCGATGACAGTCGGAGGCTCGTGTTCTAGGCTAGCCCAGACTCGTTTCTTCTGCGGTTTGGGAGCTGGGGTATCTTTCCCACCTTCCATGACCGTGTTCACATCCCGTTCATGTCTCGCGATGCTATAGACTGCCGCCACCTGAGAGGCCAATAGAGCGAATGCGCTTATGACTGCGGAGTACATTGTCGCTACCCTCAACAGACTCGCCAACATTGCCAGGACCACGCAGTCCTATATGCTCCTCGAGCATGATCCGCTGGATTTCACGACCTTCTACCTCGATCGAGGATTCCAAAGATCCTAGGTGTATCTTCATGACATCTTTCGATTGCAATTTGGTCGTCAGTTCAAAAAAATCTTTCAATAGATCCGTGAAAGGGCTTTTCAGCGGGCAGCACCTGTGCTTCCATGCAACAGCAGCCTCCAAATCAGCGCGAGTTAATGTTGTTGGCGCTGATTTTCTACGCGTCTGGGGGCTGCACCTCAAGCTCTTTTTATCTTAATACCCCGTAATTGCTGTCTTATTATGTCGTCAAAAAAGCCGCACCCAAATTTTATGTTAGGTGTGCTCTTCTGAATTTTTGGGGAGAGCGAACAATGCCGAAGCTTCTCTCTTCATCAGGCTGGCTGTGAAGGCTGTATACATGGCTGGATTGTTCGAATCGAACCTTAGGTCTTCAATTGCATTTTTCCTAGTGCAAATCCTAACACAACGGCAAGCATCACACCCGAAGACAGAGATAAGAATAATGCCTGCTGCTGAATTTGTGGACTTCCTCCGTTAACTGCCATCAGGCTATAAGTCCATGGGTAGTACATCCAAAGACCGGAACTTCCTACCTGCAAAATTCCGAGTGTCACCATAACTCCGGCTGCCAGGGGCACGACGATATTTGATGATACCCAACTCAAGGAATGATGGATAACCACGATTGGCAAGCAGGCTACCGATAGAGTCAAGAGTCTCATGAATATCGGCTGTGACCAAGCTCCCTCCGAGGTGTACCCAAACAGATTCAATAGAAGAACAGAGATAGCTGAAAACCCCATGAGCGCACTCTGTGCGATCACTATCGACAGACAAGCAAGAATTAACTTTGCGAAATACAACTGCCTTTGACCGATGGGCTGCGTCAGCATCAATCGCCATGTTGAGTTCTTGTATTCGATGCCATTGAGAAGGCCTGTGATCAAAGCAACAAAAAGCGGGAGCATAAAATAACACCAGACAGCCAAGACATTCAGCCAAAAAAATTCCCAATGTTTGGCTTCAAATTTTGCCGCGGGTGTCTGTTTCAGAGCTATTCCGAAGTTTAAGATCACCACAAGAAGAGGGCAGGCAAAGACCATCAAGAGTGCCAAAGACCGTTTGAGTTTCAAGAGTTCAACGAGAATCAATTGTCTCATTTCGTTTCCCCATTCTTCATGTCACCGGTAGCTTGCAAAAACCAATCCTCAAGGCTCGACACGCTGTGCCGGGACTGATACAAACTTATACCGGCATGGACGACCAAGGCATTCACCGAGGACGCCTGGGTCTTTGCTAGATTATGGACATGAACCTCATGGCTGGAGTGCCTTCGTGTTTCAAAACCTTTTTGGGTAAGGACTGCAATCGATCGGTCCACATCATCAACATCCAAGGACAGCATCCCCCGCTGAGCCTGCATCAACGATTTCATCTCTCCCTGAAATGCAATATGACCATCCTTGAGTACAGCGAGATGGCTAGCAACTTTTTCAACTTCCGAGAGTTGATGACTGGAAAGAAATACCGTGCATTGCGCAGATTCGGGTAAACTTTTTAGTAGATTCCTTATACTCAGGATTCCGTCTGGGTCCAAGCCATTCATGGGTTCGTCAAGAATCAGCAGTCTGGGCTGGCCCATGAGCGCATGGGCCAAAGCCAACCTTTGTTTCATGCCAAGTGAGAAGTCAGCCACGCGCTTTTTTCCAGAAAAACGGAGATCGACGAGCTCCAAGGCCCGATTTATGTCCTTGGATGGTAGACCTTTCAATCGACACGAAATCTGCAAAAATTCGTGGGCTGTCAGGTTTGGATATAAGCTTGGGGAGTCCACCAGACAGCCTATATGTGCGAGGATGGACTTTCTCTGTTTGTTGATATCGAGACCTGCGATTCGAATTTCGCCTCGATCAGCACGGAGTAGCCCCGTCATCAGACGAATGGTTGAAGATTTTCCCTGGCCATTGTTTCCCAGAAAAGCAAACACACTTCCCTTTGGAACTGAAAAGCTAAGGTCTTTAAGAACTTCGTGACTGCCAAAACGTTTGGCAACTCCCTCAAGCTTTACGATGGGCTCGTACAAGATCGGTACTCCTTACAGACAACTGCAGTTCTAGAGTTAGGTTGAGCAATCGGTGCTTGCGCCTAGAATTGTCGCAACTCGCCCCGGGAAGGCCAGCCTCAGGCATTGATAGCCTATTCCAGTTACCCCGGACATGAGTCCCAAAGATTGGATGTTTTTGTTAGCTAACTGCCATCCTTTGGTTTGAATTTGATCCAGGATGGTTTCCACTCGCTTGACGATTTCTATCGGAAGATCCAATCGATAGTATTCATAGTATTGCAACACAAAGTCCAAGTTGCCAAGATCTCCGTATATCAGTGTATGATTCCCTGTAAACCCCTCGCGCAAGGTCGTCTCCAGCGCCATATCTAAATCGCTTCTTATGTCCTGGGTATCAATCCCAGCCTTTAAAAGACCAAGGCGAGCGATGCCTATGCCCCCTGCTCCATGGGCCCAGGCCACGGAACAGAAAGGTTTATCAGGCGCATTCTTCCGAACAATATCACGCACATCTTGCCAATTGCCATGCTCTGCAAGATAGAGTGTACGCTCATAGTCCAAGGCTCTCAAACTGGCGTCCCGATAAAGCTGCTTCCCTGATGCCTGGTAAAGCCTGGCAAAGGCTAAAGCAAATCCCGACGCACCGTGCGCCAAGCCGGAGAGTGGCTGAGAACTATAAATTTTCCAGCTGTAGCCGATCGCATCCGGGTAACGTTCCTGCAAAAGGTGCTCAGCTGCAGCCTCAGCCAGTTGTAAGGCCCGCCGTGAACCAGAGGCAATTGCATATTCGGCGCAAGCGACGACGAACCCTGCAGCACCTTTGAGCAAGGAGTAATTTCGATCCGCCTGGATCAGAGACTCAAAATCGACCTGATCCAACAGTCGATCAAGGGCGGCGAAATACTGGGTCTCACCTTCCAGCTTGCCGAGGCACGTCAATGTATAAATGACACTACCCCATCCCGTGTAGAGACCGAGGGGGCGTATGGCATGACTAGACTGTTCCAAACGATACAGTAGATAGTTGAGAGCCTGCTCCACCAAGGAGCGATACTGAATCTCGCCCGTCAGTTTCGAAAACTGCGCGAGGAAAAGTATTTCACCCGGCATACCCCCATAGAGATCATAAAACGCTGGAACGACTTCCAACTTGGAATTGTCTAGCGAATGGGTACGCAAGACCATCCAGCTCGCGAAGCTCCCGTCGACATGAATATGTTCGCGAATATACTCAGCAACCCTTTTGGCTTCGGACACGACTCGGTGCTCAAGCTTGGGGTTTGGCGTTGCGCCTGGAAGCTTTGCAAGATCGGAAGTTTGCCGAATAGTTATCCCACGCAAGGACAAAACCGTTCGTATGATCCAAAGTTGCCGATTTAGATCCTGTTCGCTGAGTTGCTCCAGATGATCGAGAGCGCATTCCAGACCATTCTTATCGAAAAATTCCGTAAGCTCACCGTCCTTGCTCCACCAAACACTTAGACTGTTGGCCCGGGTGATGAACAGCGGCACATCAAGATTATGCAGATCAAACAGCTCATGCTCAATAAATCTCTCCGCTGGTTTGAAATCACGGATAGCTTTTTCCAGCATCCGAAAATGGGCCTCCACCAGAGAGCGACTCTTCAACAGAGCCGGATGTTTGGCTTCATCCAAAAGATGAGTATAAACGATCGTATTGCGGAAGATAACGCGGATTTCATCGCTTGCAAAGCGATGAATCAGGTTTCTAAATTCAGCTTTTCTTTGCAAGATATGCCGATAGGCGAGTGCAAAGCCTTGCTCGACAAGGGCCGAACATCGCTCATCCAAGGCAACTTTATGTCCCCTCAACTTTGGCACATTTTTGGCGCCTATCAGCCTGCCCTTCTCACGTACAAATGATAAACCTCCGCTTTCGCTTTTCGTTAGGAACAATCGTTCGACAATCCCCTCCTGTCCATCGGCATCGGTTATACCGCTAATATCCGATTTGGATTGGTCATCTCTCGTCATACGGTTCGGAAGAAGTCCAGTTCTTAAGACTGATCGGTCGAGGTCTTCGTTGGTTTCGCCTCCGAGGATTCGTGTTCTTGGATGCAAAATAGATTCGAGATCAACGAGGACAGGAAAACCTTTGGATGCGATGATATTTTCATAGTGAAAATCGCTGGCGTTCATAACATAGAGGACGCACAGAAGAGCTCCTAGGCGCTCATAGTAGCAGTCAACGTCTTGCTGATGCTCGCAATCCAAATCCTCAATGAACTCTACCCAGCCATGACTATGGTAATTCAGATGCTTGGGGATCATGAACTTCAGATTGGTGTGGGCTGCCAGCCATTCGATGACATCCGCGAAGTGGGTATCGATCGATAGACTTCGAGGCTTATACAAAAGCTTGCGGCCATCTTCTAAAACGACGAGGGCTACACTTTGGCCACCCCTGTGGGTGTCACCTAACCCAAAACGAAGGCTCTGGACGCGAATGGGCTCAGCACTTTCAAAAATCTGTCTTTCGATCTTTTCGCGATCGCGATTGAATCTTACAAGAAACAGCTCAGACTGATGCAGCCAGCGCTCAAGAGATTTATCCATCCATGCTCGAAGTTGTGGGTAGACTGAATATAAATATTCCCTGATCTCTGGTTCCTTCAAGTGTTCAACGTATTCATCAAAGCTGGTTTCATGTTCGACTAGTTTGAAATGAGCAATGAGTACTTTATACGATAAATTGTAGCATTCCATGCGAAGATTCTGCACGAGCGAAGCTATACAATGGGGATCAGAGGGGATCCCGTTGGATTCGAGGGATGCTACAAGACGGCATTGACCCCGTTCCATGTAATCGTCGTAGAACCATGAAAGTTTTTTGAAATCCATTCGGAATTCCTCATGTACTTGGAAGAGACATCGCTCGCCTTTTCAAGTGGGCTTTAAGCGCCAGCATAGACCTGCTAAGGACCTATCCCAAAACCACTTTCTTCTCTGGCTTGCTCGCTCTGCAGCTCAAGGACCAGATTATAAACTCCGCTGCTCGCACTTTGCCGCCTTGCCTAAAGAGGTTTTGGAATAGGCCCTTAGCCGGCTATTGCTGGAGGTCGACTGACTCTGTGGACTCGGATCATGAACTCAGATGATCATTCGAGGGATGTGAATCTCGACTTACTCCCAGGGCAGTGGATTGCAGCCATTGCCGCTGGCATTGCATTCACCGCTGATTGTGCAAACCCAACCCGCAGATGCTCGACCACCACCGATCTGCTCAAGGAGGGATTCATCGACAACGGGAGTGCCGATGATGCTGTCCATTTCTGATTGGTTCAGTTCAGATTTTTTCCAAGTGCTGAGGATTGATTTCATGTCATGCTCCATGTTCTTAATTCGAGTTTAAAATACAGGAAATGCCTGCCTACGTTGCTCATCGGAGTTTCTGGATCGGCCGAGAGTCATCCAGCCCGTAAGGGTTAGAGCAACGAGCGTGCCACTGAAATTGAAAAGGTCTGATCACGGTAGGAAATCACTGAAGTCTAAAGGATTGTTGGTCTAAATTCGTAGCACCAGCTGTGAGCTCAAAGCCAAGCAGGTAATGATGACACCCAGCACAGCCCGAAGCTTTCAAAATTTCTTCGCATATGATGATTCGTTCGCAGAATTCGGAAAAGACAGGCACTCAGAATTTCCCGGCTGGAGGATAATCTTTCGAGGTCCCATACTTTTTAAAAATGGGTGTGCCTTTTTTTTGACGACAGAACAGCAATTACTGGATATTAAGATAAAAAGAGCTTGAGATGCAGCCCCCAGGCGCGTAGAAAATCAGTGCTAACAACATTAACTCACGCTGATTCGGAGGCTGCTGTTGCATGGAAGCACAGGTGCTACCCGTTGAAAAGCCCTTTCACGGATCTATTGAAAGATTTTTTTGAACTGATGACCAAATTGCAATCGAAGGATGTCATGAAGATGCACCTAGGATCTTTGGAATCCTTGATCGAGGTAGATGGTCGTGAAATCCAGCGGCTCATGCTCGAGGAGCAAATAGGACTGCGTGGTCCTGGCAATGTTGGCGAGTCTGTTGAGGGTAGCGACAATGTACTCCGCAGTCATAAGCGCATTCGCTCTGTTGGCCTTTCAGGTGGCGGCAGTCTATAGCATCGCGAGACATGAACGGGATGTGAACACGATCATGGAAGGTGGGAAAGATACCCCAGCTCCCAAAACCGAAGAAGAAGGAAGTGGACCCTAAACCCTAGACCAGTAGTGAGGGTTTGATAGTTAAAATATTATGCCGCAGCTTTCAACACTTTCTTTCCAACTACGATCTCCTTAGC
>Ga0315902_10007450_pt1 | contig 14934 bp, 13 predicted proteins | sample LakEriMetagenome_9_FD_203523 | JGI IMG/M metagenome (GOLD analysis project Ga0315902, IMG submission 203523) | Freshwater fungal communities from buoy surface, Lake Erie, Ohio, United States - Buoy 12 MA117 | ecosystem: Environmental > Aquatic > Freshwater > Lake > Lake biofilm | place: USA... | reverse complement strand
TGGGTATTGGCTTCATATAGGATAAGAAAATCAGGTGATCATACATATTTGGATATTGTTGTACCTAAAGAATGGCTGGCCTCAACAGAAAGAGTTTTCCCGGTAATCGTCGATCCTATCGTAACGGGACCGACATCTACCTGGTCATCAGGCAATATGCCATCCTGTATATTACCGACTGTCAACAAGGATAGTATTCAAGTCACCATACCTGGCGGAGTTACGATTACCGGACTCTTCGTTACTGCCAGTTTCTATGCAGATCCTTTTACCACTGCAATCATGTCGCAGGGATCCATGGCATTCAGTACTACCTGTGCAACATCACAAAATTTCACGATAACAGGTGCAACAGGCACATCACCTGGAACAGCATACCTGGACTCCTTTAATCTCTTCAATCCGTTGACATGTTGCTTCCCTGAATCATGTAATACAAGTACTTTTTGGTTAAGAATGCATTTGGGACGCACAGGTCCGGGAACTGGATGTAATACATCATTTATTCGGTATGATGCCCTAACTACCCTATGGCCATTTCAAGCAGTTGTAGTTGGAAAAACAGCGGAATCATTTGGTGGAAAATGGTTGGTTTCCCAGACTCCTATCTGTAGTAATTCCTGCACTATCAATGGAACCGCCTATGTCAATTATGGTGTTCCTCCATATACCTTTACTCATCCATGGACCACTGATGTGTTTGTTGATGGTTCGGGAAATGGGTGTGGTTCCGGTGCGGAAGCGCAGCAGTTCACGTTGAATATACCAAATTGCCCGACCTATTGTGATCTCAACACCACAGAACTCATCGTTCCACCGCCTGTCGTTACCGATGCTTGTGGGAATATCGTATCAGACATGCCAAACAAGATCGTACCTATCAAGCCTGCTCCACAAGTTTCAGCAATTTATGATACAACCGTTTGCTCAGGAACTGAGAATACCATCGAATTAATCTCTTGTGTTCCGGGATCTACAATAAACTGGAATGGATCAGGCGGTTCAGGAAATATTACGGTTACCATAGAAAATACAACAACGAACATGCTCTCAACAAACTTTGAAGCGTTCGCCTCCGCCAATGGCTGCTATTCAGACACTACAATACTTCCATTGAATATTCAACCTAACCCGGTAGCTTCCTATACGGCCAACCCAATTCCTATCATTGCAAACGTACCTTTAGAACTGACAGATGCAAGCACCAATTCACAGGCTACCAACATCGTCTGGGACTGGAATCTCGGAGATGGGAATACTTCGTCAGATCAGTCTCTTTCATACCTATACTCCAATCCGGGAGAATATGAGGTTTGCCTTAAAGTAACCGATGACAATAATTGTATTGATTCGCTTTGTTCAATCCTTACAGTTGTACCTGCAGACGTCGAGATCCCTAATATAATTACGGCAAATGGAGATGGGATAAATGATCTTTTGGTTTTCAAATACCTCGAATTCTATCCATCCAACGAACTTTCGATACTAAACAGATGGGGTAATACTGTGTTCTCTGCAGAGAGTTACAAGAATGACTGGGATGGTGCTGATCTTTCTGAAGGAATCTATTTCTTCCTTCTCAAGGTTCCGGACATCAACAAAGAAATCCAAGGATTCTTTCATCTTGAGCGATAATATCTGAGATCGATCCGACTCTCAACTATTTATAAATTTACCCATTAGAACAAAATTCAATTATGTTAAAGGATTACCAATCCGAGATCTTTGAGATCATAAAACGAAAATTAAAGGGTAATGAATCAATAGGTAATCTCGTAGGAGATATTCTTTCCATCAGTCAGGATGCGGCATACCGCAGATATCGCGGTGAAACACAGCTAACAATATATGAACTGGAGAAATTATCCAAACATTTCGATATTTCTTTAGATTCTTTGTTTGGAAAGAATAAGAGCAAGGTTTTGTTCGATTTTCAACCACTCAGTGAGATCGACTTTTCGATGGACAGTTACCTCGAGCGGTATGTTGTTGGTTTGAAAACGATCAAAGCGCACAAGAACCCGGAAATGATTATTACGGTGAATAACACCCCCTTGTTCCAGCTTTTGAATTTTCCACATTTGATTCGCTTTAAACTTTTCTTTTGGGCCAAAACCCATTTACAAGTAAAAGAATTTCAGAACGTATTATTCAAGTATGAGAAGATCTCAGACAGCACATTCAACATTGGAAAAGACATCCTCTTTCATTACAATACCATTCCTTCGAAGGAGCTTTATGACCCCGAATTATTGAGAGGTTTCGCTCGGGAAATCTACTATTATTACAATGCTCATCAATTCGAAGACCCTTCTTATGCGATCATTTTACTGAATACACTTGAAAAATTCCTTGAACATTTGAAAGACCAGGCCGCAAGAGGAAAAAAATTCATTTACGGAACACAGGCTCCTGCATCCGGCAATGCATTCGAAATGTATCACAATGAAACCTTTAATGCAGCTACTACGATCTATTACAGGAACGATGAGTATGAAGGAATCCATTTTGCTCATAATCTGATGAACTCATTGCACACTACAGACCCAATTTATATCGCAGATAGTTTAGGAATTTTAAAAAAACAGCTTGCCAATTCAAGTATGATCAGTATTGTTAACGAAAAGGAACGAAACTCCTATTTCCACAAAGTTTCAGACATGATCAGTGGATTCCGTAAAAAGATCGAACTGGATCTTTCGACTAACAGCATGTGATCTCCAAACTTTTTATTTGCGTATTACGCAAATTACATTTCTCCTTCTGCGATATTCAATTAGTATAAAGGTTTTTTTACATGTTCCTTTGGTTTAACCAATCGAAGATAATATGTCCACGACCCCCTTAATAGATCTTTTAATACATGACACAAGAAGTCTTCTTGCATTCTTTTTGTTCATTATGGTCTCAAAATCATATACCATTGCACAGGAAAACCCATGGGCAGCAAGAAAGGGAAATAATCCATGGGGCACAACGGAAGAAAATAAACAAGAAAAGAAGCTTTACATTTCTGATTCCACAATAGTTCTTCTCAATTCAGACTCCCTAAAAGCTCAAACTCCTGCACTTCCTGTTAAAGAAGCTGAAGTGATTCAGGTAGACCGCGAAATGGACATGATTTATATCGCTAAATACAAAAGTTATTTCTACAAAGTTTCCAAAACAAATTTCTACGCATACAGCAGCACCGAAATAACTGATACCATCTTTCTCTCAGCGGATGACGGTAAAATTTTAATACTAGACCGGAAACATACAAAAACACTCGAAAATTTAGATAGTTATGCTATGGCACAACATAAGGCTCCGGGAGCATTTATTGGTTCATTTATTAGCTCTGCAGTACTGAACATTTTTAGTATTCCCATTAATCTTATCTCACTGGCTTTTCCAAGCTATGGCAAAGACCGTTTTGTAACAAACTACATCATGAACAACAAATCAGCCAAAGCGGCTGAAATCAAAAACATAAAGAAAGGTCTATGGAAAAAAAAGGCAATGAACACAGGCATGGGAACTTTACTCGGAATAGCATCCAGTACATTTTTTTGGGTTTTAATAATCAATTGATCACGAATATATTTTTAACATAAATCAAACAATATGAAAAAGTCAATCATTTCTTTCGTTCTTTCATTAGTTAGCTTAACAACACTCAATGCGCAATCAAAACAGACTATCGCAGTTTCTAATCCATCCGTAAACGGACTATATGCAACACCGGTAATCACTGCGAAACTTATTAGGCTAGAATTGATTAAGCTGGATCAATATTCAGTTTATGACGAATTCGACATGGATGAGATCTACAAATCAAATCCTGAATTCAAGAACAATTGTATTAGTAAAAATTGTCTCCAGCAAATGGGAGAACTACTTCAAGTCGATTATATTGTCTCCGGAAGCTATGATGCTCTTGGAAACAAGATCGTGATCTCATTAAAGATGATAGATGTTAAAAATGGGACTCTTTACAAAACAATTGTCAAAGAATATGATAATCAAGAAGCAGAACTGCAGCGCATGACAGAGATCGCAATAAAAGAAATGCATGGTCTCTCTAATAACAAAGAATTGATTGAACGACTGCAGTTCAAGAACGAAGTGATCACGTCTAATAACGTTGGCAAGATCAATAACTCAGGACCTCGCATTGGATATGCACTAATGACCGGCAGCCTGGCTGAGTTTGCAACTCGCGAAGAGGCTCGCGGCGGACTTGATATTTTTCCCGCAATAAGTATGATCGGTTATCAGTTTGAAGGACAATACGTTGGGACCGAGAATTTCTCAGCTTTGATCGAAGGGATTGTAAACATTAACGGACTAGAACAAGGTCAGTTCATACCTTCCATCTCCTTAATGAACGGTTTCCGTTTCGGGAAAGCAGGTTGGGAATTTGCTTTTGGACCAGGTTTCGGTTTAAAGAAAACAACCTATGGATTCTTTGACAATCATGGATTACTTGATGATTCCGGTAAATATTGGAACGAAAATGATTGGAACACATATGTGAACAGTGAATTAATAGATGATCCCCAATACAATACTCAAGGTTATTTTATTCCACCAAGTGTTTCTGATATACACGAAGACTATAATTTTTCAAAGAAATACGCTGACACTCGCGGGAATACAAGCATTTCAACCATGTTTGTTGTTGCCGTTGGAAGAACTTTCCGCGCCGGTGCATTAAACATACCTGTCAATATTTTCTATTCTTCACGCAAAGGTGGAGGAATGGCAGGTATGAGTGTTGGCTTCAATGTGATGAAAAGTAAAAAACCGATCAATGATATTCGTCCTATTCAACGCTGATATCATACCACCTTCACTTAATATGGCACTTCTTTCGAAGTGCCTTTTTCATGTATCCAAGTTTAAGTAGAGACATAGTATTTCACTTTTATTAGATCATTTTTGGATCAAGGCTCTATTTAATGACCCCCAAGTTATTTTACCTTCTTTATTTCTTAAGAAAGTCACAATGTAATAAGCAACTAATTTTGTGTGCAAATTGACTGTCTTGTTTATTTAAATGTATCTTATTTGAAAAATATGAACACAACCATTCGCTTCACAGAAACACAGCGCTTCACACAATGGTGGCTCTGGTTATTACTAATCGGCCTGAGTGCGGTAATTATATCCGCTATGATCTATCAGATCACCTATGAGCAACCGGTCGGCGATAATCCCATGAGTGATTCGGGACTGATTATAAGCTCAGTAATAATTCTCTTACTTAACGTAATATTTTTCATCTTCAAATTGGAAACACACATCGATAAAGAAGGAATACACATACGCTTCTTTCCTTTTCATATGAAATTCAGAACATACAAGTGGGTAGATATGTCAGAATGTTATCTGCGACAATATAGCCCAATAAGCGAATTTGGTGGCTGGGGAATAAAGGGATGGCCATCAAATATGGCATTCAATGTTTCAGGCAATCAAGGTATTCAGATCACATTTAAAGAAGGAAAAAAATTATTGATCGGAACAAATTCTGTACAATTGACAGATGATGCTTTAAAATTGTTTTTTTTAAATAATAAATAATTGATTTTGTACATATTAAAAATTATTAATTAAAGCTTTATTTTAATATAAATTATACTTATTCCATTCGTGAATCCCTCTGTATTCTTATGGCGACAACATCCAATTTAACCAGGAAATTAAATCGCAACAATTCAATTCGTCGGACAAATACAGATTTGAATGAATCTATTTAAGAATAATACTTGATCATATTGATTCAAAGGAAGTTGAGCTTGATTTCTCGACAAAATAGAACTTTCTGAGAATTACTATCCTTACTCGCAACACTTTTACAGTTGAAGTATTTACAGACTGATTTCAAGACTTAAATCAATACGAAATCACCACTGACTGATCAGTCAGTTTTTCCTTCAAAAGATTTTTTTTTGGCTTCCGGACAACCGATGGATTGCACTAAATAAAATTGAAATCGCACATTGCACAATAAAGAGATGTATCAAATTCTACTTTATAAGGTAGAAATAATTGTTTGTTTTGATTGAAATTGAAAAAACATGAAAAAAACTTTAGAATTCTTGACTTCCTTCATACTCACCTTCTTACACGGTCATCAACCCGGTCTTTCATTCAAATCCGTAAAACCTCTTCTGCAAAAAAATCCCCCCCATTCGACTCGGTGCTTTTTGAACGTGTCTTAATGTCAAATACCTCGTCGTATCAAATGAGCTCTTCGAAAATCTAGGCTTCACAAAAATAGGTGGAGCTGAAGAATCAAATTACCTGATATTGAAGAATAATACTACTTTGACCCGGAGTTTTAAGGGATTTTTCGAAGGTAATCTGCTGACATTCAATCCAGGGTGGGATGCGAATACTAAAAACTTAAAAAAATGGAACGATGTTCGTTTAATCCAAAAACAACTCAAATCTAAAAACATACCGCTCATCATGGAAACTTCCAACACAACTTCTGGTCCTGCATTTATTATACTGAAAGATCCGGATGGAAACACAATACTCATTGATCAGCACAGGCAGTATAGTTTAACCTGTTAAAATCTTTTTTTCATAGAATCAAAGGTTCATCCTAACTTTGTTTTTACCGATTTTAAATGATGACCCTAGACCAGCAACAGAAAGTTCAAGAACTCCTTGTAAAGTACAACGATATATTGCTCCATTCCATGCGTTTAGCAGTAGCTGAAGACTTCATCAACCTCATCATACTGAATCGGGATGACAATGATTTTGAATTAAATAGCTTCTTGCAAAACAAAGAAGAATACTATCAAATTATATTCAAAGAGTTCATGCGCGCAAACTATTCAACCGTCGTGCGTGAACTGAATGGCATGGAAGATCCAATCAAGGAGATCAGGGATAAATTTCGGCAGGCCGATCAACCACTCAAATAACCCATTCTTTCAGTAAACATAAATGGCGCTATTAACAAAAGTATGCCGCCGTTATCCATTTGTTGGTTGTACATTGCGATTAAATTTCAAAGTAGAATTCTCTTGAGGTCCGAACATATCAAAATCCAATTCTACTTTCTATCCATCAATTCTTTGACAATAACGCATCTACTTAAAAGGCCCCTTGATGGAGAGTCTTTGATATTTTTTCATATTAATTTGATTTAGTGCTTTTTTTTTCTAATTTGGACATACATTTTATTGACTACTACTATGTTACAATTCAAAAGTCTGTCTATTGCGGTCTTCTTGTTTTATACACCTTACTCTATTTCTCAGATAGTATATTCCAACGGCGCTACTATTTCAATGACCGGTGGATCAATCGTACATTGCAACGGTGGATTTCAATTGACTGGCAACACTTTTTTTACCAACGAAGGTAATCTTACGGTTACAAAGCTTTCGACACTGCCGGAGCGAGGCAACTACAATATGGGTGCTGGATCGTCAGCTTCCGGTAGCGGTAACTATCGTGTTGAACAAGATTGGATCAATGATGGAATATTTGCGGCAGATGGAAGCAACGTTTTTTTATACGGGAACACGGAACAGATTATAACCAGTAATAATGGTACAGTTACCATTTTCAACAATCTGACACTAACTGGAACTGGAACGAACAATGACCGCAAGAAAAGTTTGTTGAATGTCGATGCTGAAGTAGGGCAAATTGGAATCTTGAATCTCACAGACAGGGAGTTAAGCACTGCCGCAAACAACTTCTATGTTCGAAATACTGCTGCAGGTTGCATCTTGAATTCCACAACCTACGGTTCTGAAGGATTTGTATCAAGTCTGAATAATGGGTATTTGTTTAGGGAAACAGCTGCATCATCAGACTATCTGTTTCCTGTTGGTTCAAGTATTGGTACTTTGAGATATAGACCTGTGACTATTCAACCTTTGGGTACATCCGATCATCAGTTTGCTGTGAGACTCAATAACTACATTGCGGATTTAGACAGTTATCCACTTGCTCAGAAAGAGTCCATGATCGAAAATGCGAATAGCTTTTATTATCATTCCATCGAGCGAACTTCAGGGTCGTCAGATGCTTCCATTTCGGCATACTTCGATCCCACAGTAGATGGAGATTGGAAAGGTCTTGCCAATTGGAACAGTGCCGAAGCATTGTGGAAAGTCCTGGAACAACCAGTTGCGTCATCACAAGGAAATTATAAGGTAATAACTAAGAATTCTTGGAATTTTTCGAATCAGAATCCTTATGTTCTTACGAATCCTGCCGATCTTTTGATTATTCCAACCGCATTTACTCCTGATCAAGATGCTGTACACGACACTTGGTCAATTCCATTCCTAGATCAACAATATCCAGATAATGTTGTACGGATCTATAATCGCTGGGGTAATTTACTCTTTGAACACGATTCAAAAGCCAACGGTCCGTATGAAAATCACGAATGGGATGGTACCTATGAAGGAAACAACCTTCCTGTAGCCTCTTATTACTTTATTATCGACTTTAATGATGATGAGAAAAACGCTGCGACTGGGATCGTGACAATCGTGAAAGAAAAAGAAAACTAATAATAAACCTATAGCTTAGAAAAAATGAAAAACAAACACCTATTATTGACTTTTTTACTTTGGACGTTTTCTTCAGGAATTTTTGCCCAAAACAATATGGGTATCGGAACCAATAATCCCGATCCTAGCGCACTCCTTGACATGACAGCAACAGACAAAGGTGTGCTCGTGCCAAGAATGACCACCCTGCAAAGAACAACAATTGCATCACCTTCGGAAGCATTAATGGTCTACGATACGGATTTCGAATGCTTCTTCTATTTCAAACTGTCCACTGGCTGGATGAACCTTTGCGACGGAATCGTTGGTCCCCAAGGACCAGCAGGACCGCAAGGACCTATCGGTTTGACCGGACCACAAGGGCCAGCAGGAAATGACGGTGCTCCGGGTTTAGCAGGACCGCAAGGACCACAGGGGCCAGCAGGAAATGATGGTGCTCCGGGATTAGCTGGACCTCAAGGACCAGCAGGACCTCAAGGATCTATCGGTTTGACCGGACCACAAGGACCAGCTGGAAATGACGGTGCTCCGGGTTTAGCAGGACCTCAAGGACCACAGGGGCCAGCAGGAAATGATGGTGCTCCGGGATTAGCTGGACCTCAAGGGCCCGCAGGTTCTGCCGGCGCTCAGGGACCAGCAGGACCACAAGGAGTGCAGGGAATTCCTGGTGTTGCTACTTTCTATTCGGCAACGGGTACAACCGATGCAAGCACTACGTCACTAACATTTGTCCCCATGCCTCAGATGACAGTTACATTTACGCCAACAAAATCTGTGGTTTATGTAATGTTCTCAGCTGCAGGACACGTGACGCCAACTGGCTCACCGCAACAATATGTCGATTTCAGATTGAGAAGAAACACTACCGTAATTGCTGGTTCAACTTCCGTAACAACAGACGATGCCGGTGCAGGAAGTGTAACTTCATGGAATGCTCAGATAATCACTCCTGTCACGGTAACTCCCGGAGTTGCAACAACGATTGATGTGCAATGGGAAATTGGCGGTTTGACGAGCAATAGTACTTTATGTAATGCGAACAGTAACAAAGATTGGTCACACAGATCAATTATAATTATGGAATAATTATGAGATCGCTTATTACATTTTCATTTCTGGTTTTCCTTCCGCTAGTCGGATTTTCTCAGGAAGAGACGCCAAAAAACGAGCGCATTAGCGTAAAAAAAGAGAGTAACAATCAGATAGAAGTGCAAAATACCGAACCTGAGACTCAAACAAACGAGCGCGTTTCAGTAAGGAAGAAGTCACCAAAAAATAAAACCCAAAAGGGTAATCAGATCAATGCCAAAACTTCAAAGAATAAAGAAGAATAGAAGATAATCTGACCAGTCCCAGAAAAGATTAAAAGATTTTTGGGACTGGTCTTTCAATTCAACTTATCAGCGCACCTTACTTCGAAATTTCTCCAATCCCTGAAATACCATATCCACGACTTCATTGATCGGAAGAGCATTTGTATTGGTCATTGTTGTTCCGCCAAGGTTGTATTCGAAACTGTGTAAGCTTTTGAATCCCGTCTTTTTCGAACGTTTTCTGAACTTGCATCGTTTATCGACACCATATGCCTTCATCTTCACCTTCACAAATGGTCTTAACCGATTATAACTTGCCAGTTCTGTTCCAACTGAAAATGTTTTGTTCACCCCTACTCTGATCTTAAACTTTACGTAATATTCGAGGTATTCCGTAGCAGCAGCCTTCCTTTTGTTTCCACGAGGTAATCCCCCTACCTGTTGTGATGACGCGTTGAAGCGCATTTCTTTACCATTGCTGTTTAGCGGATAGAACAGTTTTGCATCAGTATGCAACTCCTCTTTCACAATAGCAAGGATCTGATTTGTTACAGAATCGTATAAATTCGCAGGAATCTCTAATCGGTTCGTGCCCGTATTGTTGATTGTAAAGCTATTTGTTATCCGACTGTCTATAGTCCACCTAACCTTGTAAACACCGGCTGAACTCTGAGTATGCGCCAGAGATCCAACGAATAAAAAAACAGCAAGTATCAGTCTTTTCATAATTTATAATTTGTTCCTGGTATTACTTTCAAAAACTGTACCATGTAAAATTCAAAGATATTTTATCGGCTAAAAATGTTAAGCTTATAAGAGATACGTTAACAGCGAAATACCATCGCCTTGAATTCAAATTATTAGAGACCTTAGAAGATATAGAGTTGATCCTACGTGTCGTTGAACTTCTCATGGATTAGCTTGTATACAAACCGCATGAGTCAGCTTTTCAAACTATTTATACTATGTTCCGGGTTCTTTTTCAACCTTAATCTGAATGGTCAAGATACCTTGAGAGCATCTGAAATATCTATTGACATAGGCGATTATTTCTTTGAAAGCAATTGTGCACATGGTCATATATGTTGTCAGGTCGGATGTATCTGCTGTACACAATTGAATCGCGACCAGGTTTACGATACGATCGTTTTTCCGAAATCAAATGGAATTCAACGATTAAAAATAGTTGAACACTATCATTATGCGAACAGTCATGAGATGTTTCCCGTTCATTTTCGATTTAAAGACACTAATGGGTTAATCTCTCCGAAATATTATGACGTACTGAATCAATTTCTTTATGGAGAGGATATATACACCAGCCACAATTCGCTAATTCAACAAACAAAAAAGCCGGAGACTGCAGAGTTTCTTGTTAATGACGAGCAAAGACACTATTTTTTACTGGATCAACACGGACACGAATTACCCTTTCAGTATGCCTCGCACCAAAAACTCTCCGATACGCTTTATTTGTCGAGTATTCTGGTAAACAAGCAACGCATTTATGGCTTAACAGATGGTAAAGGAAATCGAAAAGGACACGTAAATTTAGTGGATATCAGCCCTCGCAACGAGCGAGGACATGCAGTTGTTACCGACACGCAAGCAAAAAAAGGAGTGATGGACTCACTGGGCAATGTCTTGATTAGTTGTCGATTTAATGAACTCAGATACATTGGAGCCGATCGATATGAAGTCATACTCGAACAAAAGCACGGAATTATTGATGTTAACGGAACATTCATATATCAATCAAATTTCCAACACATTTCCAGGTACTCAGAAAACTTAGTCTGCGTGCAGAAAGATGAAGAGCATATCGCATACATCGGCCTTCAGGGAGATGAAATAATACAGCTAAAGGCCGAATGGGGGCTTGAATTTCAGGATGGAAGAGCTGCAGTTTTAAAAAACGAAAAGTGGGGATACATCAACAATCATGGTGAGTTGGTAATTGATTACCAGTATGAGCAAGCATTAGGATTTTACAATGGAATTGCACCTGTTTCTGTTCGAGGAGCTGAATTCAACATGCGTTGGAGATTGATTGATACACTTGGGAAATATATAAATGATCAGACTTATTGCGAGATCTATGGATTCAAATCGGGTTATGCAAAAGCGTTCAAGAATGGTTCTGGATATGGAATAATAGATTCAGAGGGGAAAGAATTTCTACCGTGTAAGTACCATATAGATGGGTTTGGAAGTCAGGAAGATTGGTTCATACACGACCGCATGTTGATCCGCGAGACTAATTCACAAAAAAGTGCTTTGCTTATCACGAAAAAAAGAGACACTATTTGTAATCTCAAGAACTATATTGCTGGCTATTTTGTCCAGGATCTTGAGCAAAATGAAGCTTTTCGACCATATATCATAGCCTACACCGAAAATGGGCAGCAGCAACTATTGAACCTGAATGGCGAACCACTCTTAAAAAAAGATTACAGGTCGGTTCAAATGATAAGTCCTAGCCTTTTATGCATCTATACAGATGAAAAGCGGAACGGATTTTTATACAACCTTACCACCAAAAAAACGATTCTGGAAGTCTCCGAAAAAGATCGTATTCAGAGCTTTGAAAATGGAGTAATTCAAATCTGTAGAACACCTCCTTACGCCTACCCTGAGATCTATGAGTTTTACAATGAATTAGGAATTCGTTTATCTGTTTATGAGCTATCATCCAACTAATTTGATTCTAATTCTAATTTAGTATTCCGTGAATTCTTATGACAAGCTACTCTTTAATTTATCTCGAACAGAAAAAAAAGTGACATATTATTCGGATTCGAAAACCTCATTGAATTCAAGTTAAACTTTCTGATCGCTCAAATATGGACGCTACTTAGTATATGAAAATAACATTGAATGAAAAACAGCAGTTTAATAAGTCCTGAAAGATGAACTTAGGAAATGGGGACTGTAATTCAGATTAAAGAGGAAGTTGTAAATTAGCACCCATGAAGATTACAGTTTCAGCAATTATAAATGCTCCGATCCAAAAGGTATGGAATGTCTGGACAAATCCTGATCATATTTGCAACTGGAATGCAGCATCCGATGAATGGTATACTCCTCATGCCACAAATGATCTCCGCGTAGGTGGCACATACAACTACCGCATGGAAGCGAAGGATGGCAGTATGGGGTTCAATTTAATTGGAACATACACTTCGATCATACAATTTCAGAGAATTGAACACATCTTTGAAGATGAACGAAAGATCACCGTATTATTCGAATCAGAGGGTAATTCTACAAGAATAACCGAATCCTTTGATGCAGAGACTCTCAACCCTGTAGAACTTCAGCAACAAGGCTGGCAGGCTATTCTGAACAACTTCGCGAGATACGTAGAGAGTCTGTAGCTGTTGAATTACAACACTCCTATTTTTTTTAATATAAAAGCTATCCTAAACTATTATTTATTATCCTTATCTTTGCGTAAAATGGTTGCATTAGCAACTCGGTTTCAATAATATTCCATACGGAAAATCATTCGATCTTGTTCATCACCCATTTAAGGCACCCAAGGGTTCCATCATTATTAATTCAATTAGAGTAAATGGGAAGATCACAAGAAACTTTCAGTAAAAAAGACAAAGAAAAGAACAAAATAAAGAAGCGTCAGGAGAAATTGATCAAAAAAGAAGAGCGCAAAGCAAATTCTAAAGGTGGTGGTCTTGATAATATGATGGCATATGTCGATGAGAACGGAAATATCAGTGATACTCCGTTAGATCCGAAAAACCGAAAGTCAATCGACGCAGAATCAATAGATATAAGTATTCCAAAACGAACGGAAGAACCTGAGGATAGCGTTCGAAAAGGCAAAGTATCCTATTGGAATTCATCCAAAGGTTATGGTTTTATCAAAGATTTGGAAACACAAGAGAATATTTTCGTTCACATTAATGGAGTACTTGGTACGATCGATGAAAACGTCATGGTTACTTTCGAAAAGATACGCGGTCCAAAAGGATGGAACGCTGTCCAAGTGAAGCCTGCAAATTAAAATCAGAAAATCCGGCTCTATTTCTTGAGTCGGATATAAATATGCTTGGTATTCTTATTGGCTGTCTCGCGAATATCGATCTCGAAGGCATCCGTACTTTTAATCAGCGGCAGCAGTTTCTGGAAACCGTAATTGCGTGGGTCAAAGTCAGGTTTATTCTTTAAAATAAAGCTCCCAAGTTCACCGAGGAATGTCCAACCAGTGTCATCTGCAAGATCCGCAACGCTGTTTCTAAGCAACTTTATCAACTGTTCATCAACCTTGTTCAAAGGAGCACTTTCTTTCTCCTTTTTGGTTGTTTGTTTCTTCGAGGAATCTTTTGCTGGCTGAGCCTTGGATTTCAGAATCTCGATGTATACGAATTTGTCACACGCCGTAATGAAAGGCAATGGAGTCTTTTTCTCTCCTATTCCGATCACTTTCATACCTGCTTCTCTTAATCGGGTTGCAAGACGAGTGAAATCACTATCTGAGGAAACAATGCAAAATCCGTCAACCTTGTGTGAATACAGAATGTCCATTGCATCTATGATCAGCGCACTGTCACTGGAGTTCTTTCCACTGGTATAACTGTATTGTTGAATGGGAGTTATAGCATGTTCCAATAAAACATTTTTCCAACCGGAGGCATTTGGCTTGGTCCAGTCGGCATAGATCCTTTTTATTGTCGGATTCCCTGATTTTGAGACTTCTTCGAGCATTTCGCTGATGTTTGAATATGGAACGTTGTCTGCATCAATCAGCACGGCTATTCTAAGGTCACTCATGATTTACATTTTTGAATTGACAATTTTTATCTTGTCATAATTTACAAGGTAGTCATTAATTATGACTTCACTGTGATAATAACGATCAAATATCAAAAACAGTTTTCCATTGTAGGATGAATTCAATTGTGTCGGAAATTCAAAAGATTCAAGCTGCAAAATCATTCCGAGAACCAATTAATCAGTAACTTTCCCTTGGCTAAAAAGACAATCAGGATGCAGGCGTGTGAATTTCCGTTCTATGAAACCATCATTTTGGAAGACGACCATGTTCGCTTGCGGCCCCTGAAAAC
>Ga0315902_10007448_pt1 | contig 14936 bp, 11 predicted proteins | sample LakEriMetagenome_9_FD_203523 | JGI IMG/M metagenome (GOLD analysis project Ga0315902, IMG submission 203523) | Freshwater fungal communities from buoy surface, Lake Erie, Ohio, United States - Buoy 12 MA117 | ecosystem: Environmental > Aquatic > Freshwater > Lake > Lake biofilm | place: USA... | reverse complement strand
GCGTTTATGAGCAGCATCACCGGCGGTGCAGGTGACTTCGTCAACTTCAACTCCTACGCCATCTATCGTGGGCCCGATGGGTCGGCACTCTACACCCAGGGCGGTCTCTCGGTGCCGGTGAACCAAGGCCCGTTCAACACGCCGAGCGGAGCGAATACGGGATATTTCGGGCTTTCGGCCGAGATGGTTCTCAACTTCTCCGGCACGGTGCGCGTGGGCATCGCCGTCGACTCCGTGGCCGACGGCACCTACGCACCCAACTACGTTAGCATCTACTCGAACAGCACTGGCACCGTGTACTCTTCGGTGCTGACCCGTGACGGCACTCCCGACATGGCTGTGTTCGACATCGTGAATCCTGCCGGCGAGACGTTCAGTGTGGCCCAGTGGCAACTTGCCGGCACGCAGAGTGCGTCGGCCATGAGCCTCGTCACGTTCGACACGATCGTTGTGCCGGAGCCGTCCTCCGTGGCACTGATCGCCGTCGGCGGAGTGGCGGTGGCCGCTGGTCTTCGGCGTCGCCGCCGGTAACTCGGCGATTCCTCCTACCGCACCGTAAGCGGGCGACGAGCAGCTGTTCTGGCGTCGCCAGCCGACTGAGTCGCGGCTCAGCGTGTTCGTCCCGTCGAAGCAGATGCGGCAAGTTGCCGGCAGGTCTGTGTGGTCCTCCGATACTCCATCGGAGACATGCCCACGGCCGACTTGAACACGTTGCAGAGTTGGGCCGCGTGGGTGAATCCGGCGCGGACCGACACCACGAGCAGTTTGTGGTCTGTCTCCGCCAGCAGCCGCTTGGCCTCGGCCAGCTTGGTTCGCTGCAGTTCGTCGTGAATCGTGTGTCCGAGCGCCTGCTGAAACTTCCGATCGAGCAGCTTCCTTGACACCCCCAGCCGTGTCGCCACCTGGCCCGCCGAGAGCTCGGAGCAGCCCTGCTCCCTGATCAACGACAGAGCCCGACGGATGTCGGCATCGTCGACCGCGAGCACGTTGCTGCTTCGCCGCACCGCGATGCCCGCGGGCGGCACGAGCACCACCGCCGATGCGGGCCTGCCGGCAAGGATGGAAGCATCGAGAACCCGTGCGGCCTCTCGGCCAAGCCTGGCTCGATCGTGGGTTACGCTCGTGACCGCCGGCGTGGCCAGTTCGCACAACGCATCGTCGTCGGTGACCGCGACCACCGCCACATCGTCGGGAACCTGAAGGCTCTGGTCGCGACAGGCCTTGAGGACGCTGAGCACCTGGACGTCGTCCACGGCGATCACGCCGACGGGCCGCGGTAGGCTTGCGAGCCACCGCCCCAGCGTGGAACCGCCGTGCTTGCCATCGGGCTTCTGCCGAACGCCGCTCCGCGGCGTCGCGGCGTAGGCATCGACCGTGCAGCCGGCGGCCTCCGCGAATCGCACGGCGGCATCGCACCGCAAAGCGGTGCCGGGGCTGACAGGACAGACACCGATATGCCGCAGCCCGCGATCGACGAGATGTGTGACAGCCAACCTCACCGCCGCCTCGTCGTCGGGATAGATGCCAGGAAGCCGCGATGCCGTAAGCCGATCACGGACATAGACGACCGGCCGCCCGCCGCCGCGCCAGGTCTTCGGCAGGGCTTGCTCGGGCAAGCCGCTGATGATTCCGTCACCGGACCAGCCGATGAGCCAGCTGGGCATCGGGTCATCCGGCGCGCGATCGTCGACCGTGATCAGCCAGCCTGCTTGTTGGGCCATCCACTGCGACACGCCTCGGAGCACGCCGCGGCTGAATGACGTGGCGGATTCGACGACGATCGCCACCTCGTGTGCGGAGAGACCCGTCGGTTCGGCGTTGATGCGGATGTGCATCGGTATGTCCGGCTTCCCTATGCGACGCTCGTCTCGCCCGAACCCTCGGATTCCCAAAGTAGCGCACATCGCGGGGACGAGTCCATGACGCAAATCCACCCGCGCATGACCGAGACAGGCCGCCCGCGGTGCTTTCGCCGCCCTCGACAGACGGCTGGCGACGAGCCCTCGGCATCCATTCGCCAATCCAGCAGCGTGGCGTTTGCACGGTCCACATGGTCGCGAGTGGCTGGCCTCATGGTGCCTTCGCAGTCAGCGACTTTAGATAGGCAAAGAGGTCGGACACCTCGTCCGGCTGCATGGCCTCGAGCAGTCCTTCGGGCATGACGGAGATGCCCGTGTAGTCAGCTTCGGCGACGTCTTTGACCGCGAGGCGGATGTCGGCGACGTCGGGCTGGCGGACGACGATCGCGTCGGCGTCTCGCGAGACGAGCAGTCCCTGGATCACGCGGCCGTCGCGAGTGACCATGCGGAAGCTGCGGTAGCCCCCCTCCATCGCCGCGTTGGGCGTGAGCACGTGCCGCAGGATCGCCTCCACGCCCGTGATCCCGATGCCGTCGAGTGCGGGTCCGATCCTGCCTCCCACTCCGCCCTGCTGATGGCAGGTGAGGCACTTTGTCGTGAAAACGGCCCGGCCCCTCGCGGTGTCGCCGCCCGCGGCGGCCAGTGTCCGAAATCGCCCGAACTTCTCGGTGCGGGCCCGCACGTCGGCCGCCGTCACGAGCCGGGGCGCGTCGAGCGCGGGCTCCACCCGCGCCTGCCCCGCGAGGTCACCCCACGACGCCCCAGTGTGAAACGTCACCAGGCTCGAAGGCCGCTCCTTGTCGCCCGTATAGCTGAGGTCGAAGTCCGTTCGAATCTCATCGGGCGTCCGCACCCGGTTCCAGACCCTGAACTCCGCGATGCGGCCGTGTGTGCCGGCGTCCCGCGCGGTGCTGTAGCCGATCCGCAGGCCGCGATAGGGCGTGGTGTCGCGGGCGATCGATTCAGCGTCGAGTTCACCATTGATGTAGAGCCTGAAAACGCCCTCGGCGTCGCGGGTGACTGCGTAGTGCTTCCACGTGCCTGGCACGGTCTGCGATGTGGCGACCAAGACGTCGTTGTGAGCCCCGGTCCAAACGCGGAACTGCCCGCCGAAAAAGTTCATGTCGAGCAACCCATCGGCCGCGAGGAGGCTGTCCTGGTTGCCGATCGGAGGCTCGAGATTGATCCACGCTTCCACGGTGAACGGACCCTCGAGATCGACTGGTGCGGCGGCGTCGGTGTCTCCGCCCGTCAGTCGCAGCACGGCGGGAGCTCCGGCGGTGAGTTCATTCCAGATCCGCTCGACGGCGGGGTTGTTGCCCAGAACGGCGCGCATGTCGGCCATGATGGCGACGGGCAGGCTCGTGGTCTCGATGTCGCCGGCAGCCATCGCGGCCACGAGTGCGGCGGCTCCCTCGCGGTGCCGGGCGAGCGCCGCCGCGACAGCTTGCCGCTCCGTCATGTCGAGGTCGGTCGCCAAGGCCACGAGTTCTTTGCAGGCGGCCGGATCTCGCGATTCGGCCCAGGCGGCGAGGGTCTCCGCCCGTCGTGCCCGATCCTCACCGGCCGCATCGAGGAGCTTCCTGCCGGTGTCGCCGGACATCGCCCTGATCTCGCGGAGGGAACGAACCGCAGCCTGCCGGAGCTCGGGGCTTGCCGCCGCATCGAGAGCGATGGCCGATGCCTGCGGAGCGAGGCTCGTGATCGTGAACCCGCCTATCATTCGCAGGCCGAGCAGCACGTCGGCCGGGGATCCGCCTGGGGCGAACAGCGCGGTCGCAGCCTTGGCCATGATCGGCTCGATGGCTCCCGCGTCGAGACTCGTGCGTTGGGCGAGGAGGGCGTCGAGCGTGCTCGAACGCGTCTGCGGATCGACCGAGAGCCGCTCGAGGGCGGTCGCCACGTCCGGAAGTTGGGCCTGCGCGGCGAGCAGGCGAATCTCCTCGGCGTCGGGAGGCCTACCGAGATCGGCAAGCAATCCCACCAGAGCCTGCGCCGCCGCCTCCGGCGCAAGCGCGAGCATCGCCAGCAGACGGTTCTCCACGGGCAGGCCGCGACCTGCCGGTGACTCGAGCAACGCGGCGACCTCGGTGGGGTGCTTTTCGAGGGCCCAGCGGGCGAGGAACCGCTCGAACTCCCGGTCGTAGACCGTCCACGCATCGCCCTGCACGGGGCCGCGGGCGAAGCGCACGGCCAGGGCGGTCGTCTCGGGTGAGGAAACCTGGATCCGGCGAAGCGCGTCGCCGAGCGCTGCCCGCACGCGCGGCGAGGGGTCTTCGATGAGCGGCGCGGCAAGCTGCCGGAACTCGGCTTCAGAACAGTTGCCCGCCGCGATCCGAATCGCCTCGTGCCGAAGGTCGGCCGATGGATCGGCGACGAGCTGCTCGAGCAAGGACGCCGTGACCGCATCCAGACCTTCGAGTGCCCAGAGGGCTCCTGCCCGGGCACCGGCTGGAGCTGCGTGGTCGGTGGCGATTCGCTCGAGTTCCGGCGCGAGCGTGCGAGCGTCGCGGTCGATGATCTCCTGCCAGGCAAGATCGGAAACCCGGGCATTCGGCGAGCCGAGGTGCCGAGACAGGTTCTCGGTGGCCACCGCCTCGATCGAAACCGGTTCGCGGATCGGCTGCGATGCATGCCTGATCCGCCAGATGCGGCCGCGCACGCGGTCACGGTCGGGGTGCGTGCGCGGCACCTCGTTGTGGGAGATGACCTTGTTGTACCAATCGACGACATACAGACAGCCGTCCGGGCCGAACTGGATCGCGACGGGTCGGAAGGACGGGTCCCCGCTTGTGAGCAGGTTAACGCCTTTGCGGTAGGTCCAGCGTTCACCGGCTCGCGTGGCGACGATCGACTGGATCGAACTGGTGATCGGGTTGGCCACGTAGAAGATCCGCTCGTCCGGATTCGCATCGGCACCCGCTCCCCACGGCGCCGGCCAGCCGTCGAGGTCGTCGGCGAGGGCGAGGCCGCTCAGGCCCGTGCCTCCCATCTGCGGCGGCGCGAGCGGCGCGGGCATCAGCGGCTGATAAGGTCGGAGTCGGTCGGGAGAGCCCGTGGAGACGAAGATGCCGGGTTCGTAGGGAATGATCGGATAGCCGAGGTCGTTGGCCTCTTGGAGCCAGGTTTCGCCGGTCCGCGCGATCGTCAGCCCCCAGATGTTGTTGGGCCCGGCCGTGAGCGGCTCGAAGGCCGAGCCGTCGGGCCGGAAACGGCCAAGCTTGCAGGCATCGAACCGAATCTCGTGCGCGCCGTCGGCGAACGCCGCGCCGCCGGGCCGCTTCACCTGCGACGTGTTGAAGAGCCCCTGGGCGAGCAGGATCCAGCCGCCCGGCACGCGGGTGAACTGGTGCGGGAAGAGATGGGAATCCTGGATGCCGAAACCCTCGAGGATCGTCTCGTGGCCATCGGCTCGGCCGTCGCTGTCGCTGTCGCGATAGAATCTGATTTCGGGGCCATACTGCACGAACGCCCCGCCTCGCGCAGGCAAGACGCCCAGCGGCATCGCGAGGCCATCGGCGAACACGCGCGGCGCCGTGGGCCGTGCGGCCCACGGGTCGTCGACCACGAGAACCTTGTCGCGGCCACCCGAGGCGAAGAGCCGCCGCGCAGCCTCCAGGTTCTCGTTGGCGTCGACTGGGTATTCGAGCGCCGTCGTCGTCCAGAGCCGGCCGTCGTTGTCGAAGGCGAGCGCCACGAACTTGCCGTAGGGGTTCTTTGGGTCTTCGCTCTCGCTGAGCACGAGTTCGGCCGTGAAGCCGTCGGCGAGCGAGAAGCGCCGCGCTTCATCCTCCGCCGAGAGCGGCCCGGCGGGTGGCGGGCCCTGCGGCGTCGCGGCTCCAGTCGGCGTCGGCGGCAGCACCTCGAGCAAGAGGCCCTTCACCTCCACCAGCGCGTTGCCCCCGCCATGGACCTGCAGCCCGATGTGGCCTTCGAGCGGGATGGCAGGGTCGGGTTCGCCGTAGTCGAGCGCGGGCACGCCATTGATCCAGGAACGGATCCGCGGTCCCTCCGCTCGGATGCGGTATTCATTCCAGTCGTCAGGCCTGATGGCCGCGTCGACGGCCGCCGCATCGAGTGGCTCGGCGATCACCTTGTTGCGTCGCGACTCGTCGTAGAGCTTGCCCCACCAGCCGGGTCCGGCATCGACCTGGTAGCCCGACATCTCCGGTGAGTTCGGCACTCGCTCGCTGCGAATCTGGATGCCGGAGTTGATGAAGCCGCCGCCTCCGCGGATCCGGATCATGAACGAGAGCTCGAAATTGCCGAACCGCTCTTTCGTGGAGAGAAACGTGTTGCTTGGCACGTGTTCGGCGAGCGACCCACCGACGATCATGCCGTCGGCCGCCTTCCACCAGTGGGCATCGCCCTCGACGGTTTCCCAGCCGGCCAGCGACTCGTCATCGAACAGCGGTCGTGGCGCGTCAGCCCTGCCGACTGCGGCGGCCGCGGCCATGGCGACGACGAACCAGGTGTTCACGATGCGCATGGCTGGCCTCTCCCGTCAGGCCTCGGGCACGTTGAAATCGAACACGATCACCCGTGCCAGGCACGGAACCACGATCTGCTTCACCCGCTCGTGTTCCGCATGCGGCAGGTATTCATCGCGGGCCTGCGGGCTCGAAAACGTCATGATGAACCCGTGCGTGAAGCCGTCGTTGAGGCCCTCGCTGCTGTCGTAGGGGCCATGCGCGAAGTCGAGCAAGCCCGGGATTCTGCCTACCATGCCCGCCATCTCGCGAAAGCAGGTGGCGACCTCCGCTGGGCTTACCTCGGGCTTGAACTGGAACACTCCATAGTGCTTGACCTGGGGCATGCAACCTCCTGGTGGTGGGACGTGTGGTGTCGGAAAACGGGACCGCTAGCGAGCGTCGGCGTGTCGGCGAATGTTCTCCAGCAGCGCCTCGACGCAGGCGAGGGCAAATGCGGGGTCATTGATCTCACAATCGAGGCTCATGCGCGGGATGTCGGGTCGCAGGCCGGCCTCGAGGGAGGAGAACAGGGCGGTGTCGGCCGCGGCGTCGTGGAACGGGCCACCCGGTGCGCTGATCACGCTGATGCCCCGCCGGGGGATGAGCACGGTCACCGGCGCCCGCGAGGCGTTGAGCTTCGTCGCCACCATGCGGCCCAGGTCCGCACACTCCTCGGGCGTCGTCCGCATGAGCGTGACCTGGGGATTGTGGACGTAGAAGCGACGGCCGGCGAACTGCTTCGGCACCGACGCCTGCTCGCCGAAGTTCACCATGTCGAGACAGCCCGGGGCGACGATCGCGGGCACGCCGTGCTGCGCGGCGGCATCGAGCCGCTGCGGGCCGGCGGAGAGCACGCCACCGACGAGTTCGTCGGCGAGTTCCGTCGTGGTGATGTCAAGGACACCGGCCACGAGGCCGCTGGCGATGAGCGATTCCATGGCCCGCCCCCCAGTGCCGGTGGCGTGGAACACGAGCACCTCGTAGCCAGCCTTCTCGAGGAGCGGGATGGCCGCCTCGATGCACGTGGTCGTGTTACCGAACATGCTGGCCACGACGAGTGGCTTCTCGTCGCCTCCCGCCACGTCGGCCTCGACCATGCCGCAGATCGCGCCCGCCGCCCGGGAGAGGATCGTCCGTGAGATTCGATTGAGGCCCTGCACGTCCACCACGGCGGGCATCATCGCGATGTCGCTCGTGCCCACGTAGTGGGAGGTGTTGCCGCTGGCCAGCGTGGAGACGATGAGCTTGGGGAAGCCGATCGGCAGCGGCCGCATCGCGGCCGACGCGATCGCCGTTCCCCCCCCGCCGCCGAGCGCGATCGCGCCCTGAATCTTCCCGGCGGAAGCGAGCCGCACGAGGAGCCGCGGCGCGGCCTCCGCCATCGCCGAAACGCACTCGCCCCGGTCGCCCCGGGCGATGAGCGTCGGGAGGTCGATGCCGCCGGCCTCAGCGACCTCGGTCCGAGTCAGGTCGGGCGTCACGACCGGTTCGCCACCGGTTCCGACATCGATGAGGAGCGTGTGGTGGCCTCGGCTGCGGATCCGCTCTGCGACGAACGCGTGCTCGCGGCCTTTGGTGTCGAGCGTGCCGAGGACGGCGATCGTGGCCATGCGTCGCTCTCCGCCAGGTCACTTCCGCTTGCCGAGCGGGATGTTCTTGAACTGACGGGTCAGTTCGGGAAGTGACCGCTCGAAGGCCAGTCGCTCCAGGCTCGACGCCCCCACGAACCCGACCACGTCGGTGTGTTCGTTGATGTAGGCCGCGTCGTCCGGCGTGCAGATCGGTCCGCCGTGCGAGAGGCAGATCACGTCGTTCCGTTCATCGATCGCCGCGCCGGCGATCGCCTGCACGCGGGCCGCAGCCTCGTCGAGCGAACACGCGGCGTTGGTCACTCCGATGGACCCGCCGACCGTCGTGCCCACGTGGGCGATGACCACGTCGGCCCCGGCCCGCGTCATCTCCCGGGCCTCCTCTGGCGTGGCCACGTAGACGATGGTGAACAGGTCCATTTGCCGGGCGAGGCCGATCATCTCGACCTCCTTGGCGAAGCTCATGCCCGTTTCTTCGAGGATCCGGCGAAACTGGCCGTCGACGATGCAGTGGGTCGGAAAGTTGTTGACGCCCGAGAAGCCCATCTCCTTGACTCGCCCAAGCCAGTGCCACATCCGGCGCCTGGGGTCGGAGCCGTGGACGCCGCAGATGACCGGGACCTCATCGACGACGGGCAGCACCTCGAACTCACCGATCTCCATGGCCACCGCATTGGCGTCGCCGTAGGCCATGAGCCCGGCCGTCGAGCCGTGGCCCGCCATGCGGAACCGGCCGGAGTTGTAGATGATGATCAGGTCGACGCCCCCCTTCTCGAGGAACTTCGCGCTGATCCCCGTGCCGGCGCCCGCGGCGATGATCGGCTTGCCGGCGCGCAGCGTGCCGTGCAGCCGGTCGAGCACCTCGCCCCGGGTGTAGGGATTGCCTCGGCCAGTCCAGGGATTCGGCATGGTGCGCCCTCAGGCGTGGAGTGCCCGGCCTCTGATCACGTTGTACCACCGACCGCGCGGAGGAATGACCGAAAAATAAACCGAGATTGGCCGCTCCGCCATGATCGAAATCCACATCGAGCGTGCACGAAGCAGCGTGGCCGCCGACGTGTGCGGCGGCTACTCGGCTTCCGCCGTAGACAGATCGAAGGCGAAGTGGTTCCACCACCACCCGTTCGCGTCCGCCTCGAGCACCGAAGCCGCGTTGTAGCGGGATGGAATGTACTGCTCCTGACGCGGCATGCCTGGCGTCAACTCGACTTCGCCCTGCTGACGGCGGGTCGCCACGATCTGGACCCGGTAGCGGCCCCGTGGAATGCGGACACGGAATCGGCCGGCGACGATCTGGGAGCCCTGAGGCGAGGAATTGCCCTCCACCGGGTGGAACGAGATCGCTCCCGACGCCACGGGCTCGCCATCGCAGCGAATGAAGCCTTTCACGGTGATCAGCCCCTTGCTGGAGCATCCGGCAATCAGCAGGGCGATCACTGACCACCACCCTGCGCTCCTGGAGAAGCTACTCGAGCCCATTGGCACTCTCAGCTCCGTTGCGACTGCCCGCCGCCTGCCACACGGCACCGTCCACCTGTTCGTTCACAAAGCGGAGAGCGCCGTCGGCCAGCACCACGTTCACGCCGCCGGGATGGTGGCTGCGGGCAGAGATCACGTGGTTGGCGCCGCTCCCGCCCACGCACGGCGCGCGCGGCAGGACATTGGTGCAGTAGGGCAACTGGTCGGACACCGTGGTGTTGGGCGGATAGAGCGTGCTGAAGCTGCATCCGCCGTGCATGTTGTTGTGATATCGCCCCCGAATGTCGATGGCGGCAAGACCGCCGCCGAGGGCCTCAGGAACGAGCATGATCTCGCTGCCGGCCAGCGTTTTCGAGAGCCCGTCGGAGATGTCCTTGAGCTTTATCGCCGACAGCGGGAAGGACACGCCGTCGAGTTGGGCGGAGTTCTCGGGCGTCGTGCCAAATGACTTGCTCCCGGCACAGAGCAGATAGTTGCCGTGAAATCCCTGGTCGTTGGTCGATCCCGGACCGTCCTGGCTGTTGAGTTTCGGATTTGTCGCGTCCGACGGGCACATGAAGCCGGACACCGATGTCGCCTTTCCGGGCAGGGCCGCGTAGGAAAGCGTCGAGCCATCACTCGGACTACTCTGCCACTTCGAGCTCTGGTAGTGCGCCCATTGCAGATCGTAGAGAGCCGATTCGCCTGCGAAGCCGAGGATGGAGACGAACCATGACCATCGCCGGTTGGCATAGGTGACCCCGTTGACGGTCGGCCCGGGATTGTCGAGCGCCGTCTGCGCCCCCATCGGAAACGTCTGCCTGGCGCTGGCATGATTCTGCAGGGCGAGCCCGAGCTGCTTGAGGTTGTTCGCACAACTCGTTTTGCGGGCCGACTCCCGCCCCGCCTGGACCGCCGGCAGCAGCAGCCCGATCAGCACCGCGATGATGGCGATCACGGCGAGCAGTTCTACGAGCGTGAAGCCGCGGCGAAGTGATTTCAGCATGAAACGAGGAGCCCGCCCCAAGGACTCCCTCATGGTACGCGTTTCGCGGTGCGAATCCATGATCGAAATCCGCCCGCTGCTGACTGAAATCCCACCTGGATCACTATGGCATCGGGCAGTCGTGCGGGGCTCGATGGCTTCGCTTAGACTCGCTTCGCGGAGCCGACCATGAGCGAGATTCACCTCGACTTGACCGAGACCACGATCGACGGATCGGGGAGCCGCTTGTGGTCGTTGAGTCGAGACGATTTCGCGGAACTGTCGATGCACCGTATCAAGCGACTTGGTCTCGCCGATGCGGCCCCACCCTACTGTCGGGTGCGGGTGCGGCCGACCGGCAGCTTTGTGATGGTCTGCTTCGGGGGACGGGGCCGGGTGCTGCTCGATGGCCGGTGGCAGACGAGCAGTGGGGGCGTCGCCTGCCTTGCGCCCCCGCGGGTGCTCAATGCATTCCAGACGGTGTCGGCCGCCCGGTGGCGTTTTGCCTGGATCCGCTACGACGAGCCCGAGCACGTTCGCCCCCTGGTCTCGGCGGCGTCACCGGTGCGCGTGCGATGCGACGGGGAATCGCTGTGGCGGATCGTGTCGGGCCTGCGAGCCCAGTGGGAGAGCGGCCGCGATCCGAGGCTGTTGCACCACTGGATCGAACTGGCCCATGGCGAGGCGAAGCGGATCGCGCAGCCCTGGCGGGTGGACGAACGGCTGTGGGCCGTCTGGGATGAAGTCGGCCGCGACCTCGCCGCCGACTGGTCGCTCGAGGCTCTGGCAAAGCGTTTCTGCGCGAGTAAGGAGCAGTTTCGCCGCGTCTGCCTTCGGGAGCTTGGCCGGAGCCCGATGCAGCATCTCGCCTCACTTCGGATCGAGCGGGCCCAGCACCTGCTCACCAGCACGGACGACAAAGTGGAGTCGATTGCCCGGCAGATTGGCTTCGAGGATGCGTCGGTCTTCTCACGCGCTTTCAAACGGTGGGTCGGCCGGAGCCCGAAGAGTTACCGGGAGTGAATGTCGCATACGTGTCATCGCGGCTTCCGAGCCAGCCGTCGGCATACGTCAACCGATGCAGGGAGGTTTCATGTATTTCAACTGTCCATCGTGCAAGCTAGGGCTCTCGGTCTCGGATGAGCACGCCGGAAAGTCGGCACGCTGCCCAAGTTGCGGCAATCGCGTCACCGTACCCAGTCTCGAGAAGACGCCCGCCGGCGGCGATGCCGCGATGAAGGCGTCGGCCGGCCTCGGAGAGCGGCAGGCGGATCGCGGGGGTGATGCCAAGCACCGGACGGGCTGGCAGGAGTCGGACCCCGCCAATCCGAACCTCTGGCTGTCACTCGGGTTGGGCATCGCCATCAATCTTGGAATCCTGTTGCTCGGCCTCGCGCTCCGCAGGACCTACGTCTACACGATCCTCTTCGAACGCGGCTGGGTGAACTTCGCCGAGACGTTCGTGTTTTCCTGGGGAATGGCGATCATCCTCCTCAAGTTCAAGAAACTCTCGCACCAGCGCAACGCACTGCTGCTCGACGTCCTGCCGCAGCGGCTCGGCCGTGAGATCAACAGCGGGAACGTCGGGAAGTTCGTCGACCACGTCTACACGCTGCCGATCCGACTGCGGGACAGCCTGATGGTGAACCGCATCCGCAAGGGGCTGGAGCTGTTCGAGGTCCGCCCCAGCAACGCGGACGTGTCCCACATGATGTCGACCCAGTCGGACATCGATTCGATCCGTATCGCCGGCAGCTACTCGCTGATCAAGGTGTTCATCTGGGCCATCCCGATCCTCGGCTTCGTGGGCACGGTGCTGGGCCTCTCCGCGGCGATCGGCAACTTTTCCGGCGTCATGGGGGGCGCGAAGGACATCGACGCGCTGATGGGGTCGCTGGGGGGCGTGACGACCGGCCTTGGCACGTCGTTCGACACGACCCTGCTCGGGCTCATCTACTCAATCCTGCTCAGTTTCCCGATGAGCGCGCTGCAGAAGGGTGAGGACGACAGCCTCAACACGATCGATGCCTACTGCAACGACACCCTCCTGCCGCGGCTCAACGACGACGGAGGCCATGCCGGCAGCCAGTCGCACCCCGACGTCGCCAAGGCGCTGGATCGGCTCGTGGAACGGGTCCTCAAGGCGCAGACGCAACTCGTCACCGACCTCAAGGACGTGGCCGGGCTCGTCTCGCGGCAGGTGATCTCTCTGGAGGAACGGGCCAAGTCGCAGTCCGACGCCATGGTGGCGACGTTCACGGGACAGACCGAAGCGATGGTCAAAGCCTTCACCGAGAGCATGCAGACGCTGCAGCGGACGACCGGCGACACACTCGCCGAGAATGTCAGCAACGTGACCGCGCACGTGGCGGCCATCGACCGCGGTTTGAATTCGCTGAACGGGATTCTCGAGGCCGTGGGTGAGAAACAGGTCCACGTCGAGTTGAGACCCCGCTCCGCGTGGCAAAGGCTGATGGGCAGGTGAGAGCATGGCACGAGCCCGCCCCACCGCTCCGAGCGTGTCGCTCTTTCCGTTCATGAGCATCCTCGCGTGCCTCGTCGGCACGATCGTGGTGATGATCTGCGTCTTGTCGCTCATCCAGGCTCAGCACATGGGAGGCCGCCCGCCGCAGGAGGTCCGCGACGCGACCGACTATGTCAAGGCGACGGAGGAGGTCGCCCGGATCGAGGAGGAACTCGAGCAACTCGAGGAGCAGCGGACGCAGGGCACCGCCGACGCCGCCACGGTGGTTCAGGAGGACAGGGAACTCGACGAGCGGATGGTGCAACTCCGGATGCAGGCTGAAGCGGCCAAGGCCGGCGAACAGACGAGTCGCGACCTGCAAAGGGAACTCGAGTTGGCGATCCTGCAACTCTCGCAGATGGCGAGGGAGAAGCCGGCGTACGCCCGCGAGATCGAGGAGATCAAGCAGGAACTCGCCTCGCGGCAGAAGTCGCCGGACCAACTGGCGGCTCCGATCGTCGTCAAGCCCGGTGGCACCGGACGAGCCGCCGGTAGGAATCTCTTCTTCGTCGAGGCGGCGTCGGGAGCCCTCACGCTCTTCGTCTCGAAGAGCGAGAAAAGCAGGATCACCGCCGGGTCGGTGGGGAAGGACGTGGAATACGACGCCTTTTTGGAGCGGGTTGCCAAGACGCAGGGCTCGACGCTCGTGTTCCTCGTCCGCGATGACGGCTGGGACGCCTACACCCGCGGAGCGGGCTGGGCCGAAGGGAAATTTGGGATTCGCACCGGCAAGCTACCGATGCCCGGAAAAGGGCCGATCGACCTGTCGAACTTCGAGGAGTTCATGGCGCCATGAGAAAGGGACTGGGCGACTCGAGCCTCGATGATGCCGTGAACATGGACGTCATGATGGACAACATGACGGACGTGGTGGGCACGCTGCTGATGGTCCTCATCATCGTGCAGCTCCAGGTGAACAACACGATCAATACGATCCAGTCCAATCTGCCTCAGGTGACGGAGGAGGAGGCACAGGAGGCGAGGGAGCGATCGGAAGGCATGCGGCAGGCGCTGGAGACGAAGCGGCAGGAGATCGCATCCGCCACTCCGGCCTCCGAGGAGCTGAAGCAGCAAGTCGAACGGAAGCGAGCCGACGTTCGCCGATTCGAAGCGACCGCCCAGGCCGACGACGAAACCCTGATGGCGGTGGAGAAGGTGCGGCTGGAACTCGAGGCGAAACGCAAGGAGCTGGATGCGGAGAAGGCGGCTATGACGGCTCTACTGGACGAGCGAGATCGGCTCAAGGCACTCCTCGTCGACACTCCGGTTCCCGAGGCCGAGCCCGCCAAGACGGTCAGTATTCCACGGGCTCGCGAAGTGCCATCGGGCGCGAAATACGTGCACGTGATGTGCACACGTGGCGGCGTATACGGCTGCGATTTAGAAGCCCTCGACGATCTGGTGATGAAGTCGTTCGGGCCCTCGAGTTCCAGGCTACTGCGGGAGATCTCCAAGGATCCCGAGGGCAAGGAGGTCGCCATCTTCGACCACGAGAAGACGATCGCATTCCTCAATGACAAGGAACTCGGGAACAAGCAGTTCGAGCTGAAGTTTCCCATGATCAAGACGATGGACGTGGTGCGTCTGGAGGCGTACCCGAGGCGGGATGGGGCCGAGGATCCATCCAAGCCGGGGACGAACTACACCAAACTGCTGTCGCAGGTGAAGCGGGCGGGGGACACGGTGGTCTGGTTCCACGTGCTGCCAGATGCCTTCGACACCTACCTCGAGGCCCGGGCGATGTGCGACAGGATCGGCGCGTCCGCAGGCTGGGAGGTGTTCACGCTGCCGATGTTCCTCAAGGACATGCCGGGAATCAGGCTGAATCGTCTCGAGGAACCGCCACCGCCGCCGCCCCCACCGCCGCCACCGCCGCCCGGTGAACCGGTCGATGTGGTGATTCCACCGCCCAAGCTGAGACTCGACTGAGCGAACCGGTCGCTGGGCCGCCGGTCATCCGGGAAGGCCCAACGGCGTGAGCCGTGGGGATGTGCCGCACTCGTCGTGCCGCTCGGGACTGCCCATGCCCATCGCCGGACGCGCGCTGCG
>Ga0315902_10007447_pt1 | contig 14937 bp, 9 predicted proteins | sample LakEriMetagenome_9_FD_203523 | JGI IMG/M metagenome (GOLD analysis project Ga0315902, IMG submission 203523) | Freshwater fungal communities from buoy surface, Lake Erie, Ohio, United States - Buoy 12 MA117 | ecosystem: Environmental > Aquatic > Freshwater > Lake > Lake biofilm | place: USA... | reverse complement strand
GCTCCACTCCACATGCGTCTGACCGCCGACGGCGTTCGTATCACGCAGGTAGCTGAACTCGATTTGCGAGCCATTCAAAACGGCGGTGGTGGTCCATGAAGAGGTTTGCACCGGTGAGGATCCTGAAATCCATTCCAGCAAGTTCTGTAGCCCATCTTGATCCAAGTCAGCGGTGTCGGCGCTTGCCCCTGCATTCATCGCCGAACCGAAATGAGTGTGTCGCCAGCTTTCGAGGCTTGAATAGGTCGAAAAGACAGCGTCCGGAGTGCTCCTCACGCCAGCTACCGTTGTCGCCGTGATGCGGTAATGATAGGTTGAACGAGGTGCAAGTCCCGTCAGCAAGACGGATACCTCCTCCGACAGGGTTCCATCCGCATCAGACAGACTGACTGGAATGGAGTTACCGTAGGCGCTTGTAGGACCGTACTCAATTGCAACATCAGTGGCAAACCCGTTTGGATTTACCATTCCCCTGAGTCTGGTGCCAAACTCAGATCGGTCAGCCGGCTCCAAGTGGCTTACGTTCGCCAACAACGCACCGCCCTCAAGCCGCATCAAAATGGTCGAGTTGATTCTCGCACTAAACAGAGCGTCCTCCTCCTCCAGAGTGTTGGCGTTTATCAAAAAGCGATTGTCAGGCTGTATGAGGATTGCTGTCCCCAGATTACGCCCCTGAAACAGCGGTATGCGCTCCCAACCCTCTTGACCAAAGGATGTGTCGATTGTGCCGTTTGCTTCATATCGCGCGACCAACACATCGCTCATTGGCGAGGGCTCTGCGTGTTTAACTCTTCCGCAGATCACAATGCGACCATCTTTTTGCAAGGCTACAGTGTTAGCTTCAGCAACAAGATTGTTGCTCACCGCGAACCCGCCTGATCCGAATGTGGGGTCCAGAAGACCACTCGGCAGAATAGACACAAGCAGAGGCTCTCCCAAGGGTGGCAACAGGCGTCTCAGAGTCACCAACAAACCTCCGTCAGAACGCACTTTCATGTCCGTTACCGAACATTCATCCAATGCACTTAGGTCTGCCCGGCCATCAATGCCAAAAGTGACATCCAAAGTGCCATTGGGGAGGTATCGAGCCAGAAGGCACCTAGCACCCTGCACTGAGGACGTTTCAGAGGAGTATCCCCCAACCAACAATTTCCCATCAGGCTGCGATGCCAAGCTTGATGGAAATTCACGCTCACCAAAATCCGTCAATATAAAACCATCCCCCTGTCCAAATGCTGCATCAGGACTACCATCCTCCAGCCGTCTGAATATGAAGATGTCATTTGTTCTTCGCGCAAGTGTGATGGTCCGGTTGTTGGAATCCAGAACAAGACCAATGGCATCAATTCGATGCCAATCATCAATAAGCTCCACAGGCAATCCATTGTTGTAAGCAGGGTCTGCAGCCCCGCTCGGTAACCTCTGATTGAGTAACAGAAAGTCTGAATCTCTAGCATATCCGCCAAGAATGAAGCGTCCGTCAGAACGCACTTCCATCAGGGAACCAAATAAGCGATCTTCTCCGATACCATCCAAGCGCAGCCTTCCGCCGACACCAAAGCTTGGATCAGGCTTCCCATCTTGCAGTAAAGCATGCACCTCACTCAATCCATCTCCACTAACGCTAAAAGTGCGATAAGTTATGCTCGGCACCAAAATCCTCCCAGAAGACTCCTTGATAGTTCTGCTGGACCTGTTGTTATAATATGAATCTGTTGGCAGACGCATCATCCCGTCTCCGTAGGTTGGATCGACGCTTCCATCGGGCATTAATCGAAGCAGAGAATATCGATCAACACCACTCCATTTGTCCCAAGCCTCAAAGCCAAGCAGGATCTTTCCCTCATTCACGGTGGCCGCGAAACTGTTGTCTGTCTTAAAGTAGTCATACACGGTTTCCGAGCGTGCTTGTATGCCCAGTTCAGTTATTCCACTGTTGCCGAAACCAAGATGCAAGGTTCCGTCTTGAGCATAGCAAAGGACGTGTCGCTCAACCTCGTAATCTCCAAGCGTTGTGCCGTGCTCTCCAGTTACTATGATCCGCCCCGCTGTATCTAAACAACAACGTGATGCATTGGAAGCAAGAAAACCCGGCGATGCCGCATAGCCGTCACCATCGAAGGTCGTGTCCAAACTGCCAGTTTCAGTAAGTCTTACCACCACTTGATTGGTGTTTGAGCGCCCCACAGCTACGATCTTTCCATCCTCTTGAACCAAGACATCACACAGCCAATCATCGCTAGAGATGTTCCAAATCAGACTTCCAGAAGTTCCAAATCCTGCATCCAGAGTGCCATCAGGCATCAGTCGAGCGATCGCGAAGCGAGAATTCAAAGACTCGTAATCATAAAATTTTCCCACCACCAACAACTTGCCGTCGGCTTGCAAAGCCGCCGAATTGGCAACGAAAGGCACTCGTGCCAAACCGCCACTGGCAAACGTGGTGTCGATAGCGCCACCAGATAAATACCTGCTGATGATTATACCATCAGTCACGTTAGAATGCCCGACTACCCAGAACCGCCCATCACCATTTGGCTGTCTCAAAATCAATAGGTTGCGATTCAATAGGTGTGGAGCGACGCCATACTCGCTTTCGAGCGCCACGACCCCATTTACTCCGAAACTAGGATCAAGAGTTCCATCAGGAGATATTCGACGAATTTCTGCAGCATTGTTTAGATCGCGTCCCGCCACCAAGAATCCGCCACCGGAATTCTTGCAGACAGATATTGCGATCAAGTCGGGCAGAGCCGCCTGCGGGTTCAGGTCCGGAACACCATCCGCCATGTAACGGGTGAGGTAACTACTACCAAGGAAGAGAAATGTAGATTGAGAATACAAAGCCGAAACGATCGCGCTACCGTCTGAAAGAACACCTGCAACTATTTCGACGGAAGAACCTCCAGCGTGAGTTTCAACAACTCCACGGGCGAAAGTTTGATCCACTTGTCCGGGCACGACTGCCTTGGTAGAAACAACCAAACTTAAAAACACAAACGACCGCAAAACCCGGACCAACAAAAGAGCCCATCGCCCCCGAAACCAAAGGAGATTGCCAGAATTGGGGGGAATCGAAAACATCATCATGCGACCAAAAACTGTAAGCAAGCAGCTTAACCGGCAAGTATAAATGAGAAGGAGCAAAACATTAGGCCAAAATAACGCTGGCGAGCCGTATCTAGCCAACGTGGAAAACGCGGTGACATGCTCTAAGCACGCCACCGCGCCAAATGCGTGTCATTAGCCTCAAGACGGCAGCGAAGCCTGCCTCGTATTCTTCGTCACGAGGGCCATCAAAGCCTCGACGAGGCCGCCATTGGCTCCACCGCCGTTCACGAGCACATCCGGCACGACGCGAAGGTTCTTCTCGGCGATGATTTGGAAGAGCTGCATGAGCGCATAGGTGTCCTGGCCGACGGCTTGGATACCGGCGTAGTGGGACTCGGCTTTGGCTTGGCCGGTGCTGCGGATGGCGTCGGCTTCACCGGCGGCGCGGAGGCGGGTGCTGGTGGCATCGCCCTCGCTCTTTTTGACGGCGGCGCTGGCTTGCAGCTCGGAGATGCGCACCCCTTGTTCGGCGCTGACGACTTGGTTTTGGATGTCGGCCAGAGAGGTCTGGCGAACGAGCTGCTGGCGCTGCATTTCAGCAGCTTCCTGCATTTCGTAGGTCTTGCGGTGCTCCTCGGCGATCTTGCGGTCGGTTTGAGTCTTCATCAGCGACTCCGGCGGCGTGATGTCGCCGATGAGCGTGTCGATGGCCTCCACGTCGTATTCACGCAAGGCGGCGGCGATGTGCTGCGAGGCCTCGTTTTGCCGCTCGGTGCGGGCGCTGAGGAAATCGAGCACGGTGTAAGCCTGGGCGCTGTTGCGGAAGTAATTGCCGACGATCGGCTGCAAGGCGTGATCGATGAGGTTTTGCACCGAACCGGCCCGCGAGATGACTTTCGGAGCTTCATTGGCTCCGATGTGGATGATCTGCGAAACGTCGAGATTGAAGGCAAAGCCGTCACGCGAACGCACGGTGATGGAATTGAGCTTTTCATCGAATTGATGCGCTTCGGTGCGGTTGGCCCAGTTCAGCACGATATTGGTGGTGGGCACAAGTTCGACACGCATGATGCGGGTGTTGATGGGATGCTTGCCAGGCAGCAACGGCCGCACCCACACACCTTTGTGGCCTACTTCGACGAGGTCGCCGTGTTTGAAATCAGGTCCGCTGACGTCTTCGTGCAAATTGCCAACATAGCTGATGACGACGCCGACGTGGCCGATGGGTATCTCGACCATCTCCACCTGCTCAACATGCGCGAACCACGGATTGAGGTTCCACTGACCGCTGAGCAAAATTTACTCCTGCAAACCACGACGACCACCGGCGCTGAGGAAGGACTGAGCGTCTTGGAAGTTGTTGTGCCCCGGCACGATGGGGCCGGCGATTTCGCCCTGCTCAATGCAGGCACCGTCGAGCGTGGTGACGATGCCGACTTTGTCCGGTTCGATGTTCAACAGGCGCAACGAGGCTGGTGAAATACCGTGCTCGTGGCAATTCCGTGTCACCAGCACCTGAAACAACGAGGGATTGATGCGATACGATCCTGCGGTGATCACTGCGAGCTGTCGGCCCTTTTCACCACCGTTTTGGAGGAAGGCTCGAGCGTCTTGGAAGTGGTCACAATTCACCACGCGGCCCAAAATGCGCTGCGGCGGGATGGCACTGCCGGTGCGAGCAACGACGAGAGCTAGCTCACCCTGCGGCACAACGACCATCGGCACGCGCTGGACACTGTATTGCCATTTCCAGTAACCGAAGTGCAGCCCCGGCGGCAGCGTGTCCGCCTGATAGCCAGCTTCGCCATTGAGCGCGATGATTTCACCCGGCGACAGGCTGCGCATGGCAAAACGTTTGATAACGAGACCAACCTGCTGCTCGCCGATGTGGACGATGCCGAAGACATTGATGAGGAGAATGAAGAAGAGAATGAAGAAGAGAATGAGCGTGGCCCACCAGTAGGTGAGCATGAGATGGAAGAGAGTGTTCATGGAGAAATGGAGTACTGGATTATTGGATGGATGGATTGTTGCAGAATGGAATGAGCGTCAGCAGTGTCACTAAGGTCAATACGGTCGCCCTAGGGTGGCGTCACCGCGCTCACGAAGGCCTCCGGCTCATCGCAGGAGAGGACGATGGTCTTGTGAGGCCAGCGGAGCACGACGGGACGCTTCCAGTCGTTCACAAAGGCGCGGTAGTGACCGAGCGATTTGCTCCAGTAGCGGCCCGTGTTGGAGAAGCCGCCGCCATTGCCGAAGGTGCGCAGGCTACCACGGCAGGCGTCGGGAATGATCTCGGCGCTTTGCAGGCCATTCAGCTGAATTTCGGTGTCCCACCAAAGGCGATGCACGAGCAGCGTGCCGTTTTGAATCGTGAAGCCTCTCACCACGAAAGGAATCATGGAAAGCAGGCAAACGATCGGCACCAAGATGGGAAACCAGATGCCAGCGCCGAGTTGACGCAGAGCGGGCACAAAGAATCCGTCAACGATGCTGATGCCGAGGCAGATCAGTGTCACCAAAGCCGAACTCCATTTCAAACTCGTGCCCCAATGGGCCTTGAAGTGTGTTTTCATGATGGTGGCCTCCTATTTGGTGATGAGATCAAGCCTGTGGCACTGCGGGCAGTGCCAGGCGCTGACTTTGCGGGCTTCGCGTTTCACGCCGAAGATCCAGGTGTGGAGTTGGCGCAGGATGGTGATGTCCATCGGCGTGGGACTGACCCAGACGTTGTTATTGAGCAGGCAGCCGCGTGTCATTTCGCAGCCGCAGTCGCGGCAGGTGGCACGGGCACGGGATTCCACGGGACGGCTCAACGGAGCCGTGCCGCAGGAAGCGGTGAGGTTCATGGATGTGTTGGTTTCTGTTCTAACAGGGAAACCATGGTCCCGATGCACTGGCACCGGGCAGAGGATCGCCCTTCCAAATCGGCCTGCGAGGTTAGCTGTCGGACTGGTCCTTGGAAGTGGACTGGTCGGCGGTTACCCGCCTTCCTTCGCCCCGCCCTGCGTCTTGCGACTCAGGGAGTTTGGGTCCCCCGCGCCAGTGCTCAGGAAGGAGCACCGACTTCGGCTGCGGCGCTATTCACGCATGGTGCACGGGCTTTGTCAAAGCACGCGTTAGGCGCTGAATGAACAGCGCGGCACTTTGGCGCTGAAATGGGACTTGCGCGCTTGCGCGGACATCGCGTCGCGTTATGGACAAGGCCTCCTTCATGGAAAAGAACACCAAAGCCATCCTGACAGACCTCCAGTCACTCGACACGGCGTCGCTCAAAGCGCGCCTGGGCGAGCTTCGGAGGTATCTTTGACGTCCCGAGACTACGCGATGAACTGGCGATGCTTGAGGATCGCATGGGCGCTCCCGGATTCTGGGACAATGCCAACGCGGCCCGCAAATCCATCGACCGCTCGAATGTGATCAAAAAGAAGATCATCCCGCTCGAGCAGCTCGAAGGCCGCGCGAATGACTTCGACGGACTCATCGATCTGGCCAAGGAAGCCGGTGACATGGACACTTGGCGCGAGGTGCAGGACGAGCACACGAAGCTCGTCAAAGACGTGGCCGATTTCGAGCTGCAGCAGCTCCTCGCCGGCCCGTTTGATCGCGGAAACGCCTTCCTCACCATCCACAGCGGCGCGGGCGGCACGGAAGCCTGCGACTGGGCGGACATGCTGCTGCGCATGTTCCAGCGCTGGTGCGACCGCCGCGGCTACAAGGTGGAAATGATCGACTTCCAGGCCGGGGATGAAGTCGGCGTGCGCAGCGCCACGCTCGAAATCATGGGCGAAAACGCGTTCGGCTTCCTGCAATGCGAACGCGGCGTGCACCGCCTCGTGCGCATCAGCCCCTTCGACGCCGCGAAGAAGCGTCACACTTCCTTCGCCTCCATCGACGTCACGCCGGACTCCGAGGAAGAAATCGACATCGTCATTCGCGATGAAGACCTCCGCGTGGACACCTACCGCGCGGGCGGCAAAGGCGGACAGAACGTGAACAAAGTCGAAACGGCCGTTCGCCTGACGCACATCCCCAGCGGCGTCATCGTGGCCTGCCAGATCGAGCGTTCGCAGCCGAAAAACCGCGCCAAGGCTCTCGCGATGCTCAAAGCGAAACTCTACCAGATCGAGGAGGACAAACGCGCCGCCGAGCTGAACAAGCAATACGGCGAGAAGTCCGACATCGGCTGGGGCAGCCAGATTCGCAGCTACGTGTTCCAGCCGTATCAGATGGTCAAAGACCACCGCACCGGCGAAAAGACGAGCAACATCGATGACGTGATGAACGGCGACCTCGATGCCTTCATGGAAGCGAAGCTCCGCGGCAAGAAAGCTGGCGACAGCGATCCGGATGAAGACCTTTGATCTGAAAGGTCTCAGCGCTTGCGGCCTGCCGTGCTCTGCAGGCCGCGAGCCTGATCAATGAGCCGCAAAAACTCGCCACGATAGCCGAGGGCATCCGTCCCCTTCCCGGTTAGGGCGAGCTTGCGCACGAGTTCCCAGTCCAGCGTGCCTTTGAAGGGCGAATCCCGCAGCAGCAGGCCGAATCCGGCGACTGCGGCGCTGAACTGCCATTCCGCCGAAGCCTGCTCCATTGGTTTTTCGACGTGGGTGACCGGAATTTCGACTTTCGAGCTCACATCACCTTCCGGCTGTTTGTAGCGCAGTTTCACCGTCATGGCCTCATGGCGGAAACCGGCCGCTTCAGCCGTGACGGAGGCTTTCGACTCGGCGAGGTCGCGTTTCGTCGGTGAGGTGAGCGTCTGATACTTCAGCGTGTCCACGATACGGCCCGGTTCCTCGCCTGGAGGCAGGTTTGCAGGCACGATTTCGTAAAGCGCCACCACGCTGTGTCCCGCGCCGATTTCACCGGCATCTTTGCGGTCATCATTGAAGTCCTCTTTCGCGAGGAGGCGGTTTTCATAGCCGATCAGGCGGTAAGCACGCACCACAGCCGGATTGAATTCCACCTGGATCTTCACGTCCTTGGCGATGGTGTCGAGTGTGCCCTGCATCTGCTCGACGAGCACTTTGCGCGCCTCCGCGAGGCCATCGATGTAGGCGTAGTTGCCATTTCCCGCGTCCGCGAGCGTCTCCATGGTCTCATCCTGCAAATTGCCGCTGCCAAAGCCGAGCACGCTGAGGAAGGTGTGGTTCTTCGCGTGCAGCGAGATGAAGTCCTTCAACTGCGCGGGATCGCTGATGCCGACGTTGAAGTCACCGTCCGTGCAAAGGATCACACGGTTGATTCCGCCGGAGACAAAGCCGTCCGCAGCCTGCTCATAAGCGCGCTGAAGTCCGCCGGTGCCATTGGTGCTGCCACCGGCTTCCAGAGAATCGAGCGCGGCGAGGATTTGAGCCCGGTTTTGGCCGTTGGTGGGCGGCAGGACGACGCGCGTGCCATCCGCATAGGTCACGAGCGAGACGCGATCGTTTTCGCCGAGCTGCTGCACGAGCATTCGCAGGCTTTCCTTCAGCAGCGGGAGTTTTTGCGGGTCGTTCATCGAGCCGGAGACATCCACGAGGAAGACCAAGTTCGAGGCACGCGTGCTTTTGGCGACCTGGCGGCCCTGAACGCTGATGCGCGCGAGCTGGTGCAGCCCATGCCACGGACAGGCGGCCATCTCCACTTTCACCGCAAAGGGTTCCTTCGCCGCAGGTGCGGGACCGGCATCGCTGGAGGGGAAATAGTTCACCAATTCCTCGATCCGCACCGCATCACGCGGTGGCAGCAGGTTTTGATTCAAAAAGCGGCGCACATTCGCATACGAGGCGGTGTCCACATCGATGGAGAAGGTGGAAAGCGGCTCCTGCAAAACCTCACGCAGCTCATTTTCAGCGATGGACGCATAGCCTTCGCCAAGCGCGACATCACCGCGTGGTTTGCTGAGTAGGAGGCTTTCTTCTTCGACCACGCCGCCGGTTCGAGTCACTCCAGAGTAGGTCGCGAACTCGGGCGCGGGTGACGCAGGGGCCGCACTCGTCGATGGATTATTGAGGACGATGGGAGCACCCGCCACGACTTCTGGCATCACGCCAGGCATTCCGTTGCCAAATCCACCTTGAGTGGCAGGCGTCAGGCTCACAATTGGGCGGTTCACTTCGGCGCCATCGTGAGAGGCTCCGATCCTTTGCGGAGCCTCTGCCAGCAGAGCTTCGCCGGGAACGATCATCAGCGGATCGATGGACGATTGGATCGTCGGTGACAGGCCGGGAAGCGGCTGTGGCGAAAGCACCGCGAGGTCTGGGTTCGACGGCGAGGGCATCATCGCTTCGAATTGGACGGGGAAACGTTTTTCAGCAGGCGTTTCGGCGCCGGAATCAGCCGCGATGGCCGGTTTCTTCGGCTGAAGCAGCGGATACATCCAATAACCACCGAGCGCGATGCACGCGGCGGCGGCGGTGAGAGGCATCCACTGCGGAACAAAGCCCCAACGCGGCGGTTTGTCGGTCAAAGTGGGTTTGATGACGGTTCGGGCGAGTTTGCGCTCCTTCAGGCTCTGACGCTGCGCGGGCGTGAGTTCCAGCGAATCATCGCGAAGCTCCTGCACGAGCAAATCGCAGAACTGCTTCGTTTCGCGGGCTTTTTGGCGAATCTCGGGATTGTGCGCCAGTTGCTCCTCCAGATGGGCGCGGGCTTCGGGCGTGAGTTCCTCCAGGGCCCAGGCGGTGATTTCTTCGTGCTTCATATCAAAAGGGGTTTCTGGGGTTGAGTTCAAGCGGCGACGAGCGCGCCCGTTTGCGGCTGCGGATGCGCCTCCGCGCGCTCCTGCGCCTGCCATTTCAGCTTCAGCGCGGCTACGCCGTGATGGATGAGGTAGCCGACGTTGCCGATGCTGGTCTTCATGGCCTCGCTGATCTGTTTGTAATCCAGTCCGGCGATGAATTTGAGCCGCACGGCCTCTTGCTGACGCGTGGGCAGAGTATCGATGAGGCGGCGCAGCGCGGTGGCGGTCTCATCGCGTTGAATGGACTCACCGGGGGCCTCCTCGGCGGAGGTTTCGAGATCGAGGTCTTCGTTTTCCATGAGGACGATGCGGCGGTTTTTGCGCTGGTGGTCCAGCGCGCGGTTGCGACACACAGTGAAGAGCCACGGCGCGATCCGCTCCGGGTCGAGCGTGGTCAGGCACTGGCTAAGCTTCACAAACACGTCCTGCACGACGTCCCGCGCCTCCTCCAGATCGCTGGTGTAGCCGTGTGCATAGCGCACGAGCGGACGCTCATAGCGCTTGAGCAGGTCGAGGAAAAGAGTCTGCGTGGGATCGGCCATGCGGTGCGTGTTCGCCGGGCATGACGAACCTCCGGAGGCGATCTTGGGGTGTTTTGGAAAAAAATGCACCAGGGATCTTTGGCGGCGGCTCCGGCCTGCGGAGCCGATCCGGGATCAGGCGTTCTTTTTCTTCTTTTTCGGCGCTGGAGCGGCCTTTTTGACCTCGGGGGCCGGTTCCGTGGCTGGAGCGGCTTTTTTGACTTCCTCGGCTTTTTTCATCTCCTCGGCCGGCGGCGGCGTTTTACCCGCAGGAGCGGGTTTGGCGACGGTTTGCGGGATGATGTTCGCGGTGATGGCGCGGTCCTGCGCGAGGTATTTCTTCGCCAACGGGATCAAATCGGTCTTTTTGATGCCGGTGATGTCTTGGACGAAGCTGCGTGCCCAGTCGAGGCGCTGCGGGTGCTCCTGGGAGCAGCGCAGCACGGTGGAGGACCAGTAGCGGTTGTCGCGGCGTGTCTGCTCGATCTGCGCCATCATGGGTTTGATCGCGCGCTCGAATTCATCATCCGTGATGGTGCCGGTGGCGAGATCGTTGGCGATCTCTTTGCTGAGCGCGGCGAGCTTCGCGGCCTGTTCCGGCTTACACTCGATCATGGTGACGACGTAGCCGTAGCCAGTGAAGGTGTCGCTGGCCATGTGGTAGCAGGCGGGCGAGTAGGTGTCTGCCAGCTCCTCGCGGATTTTCACGCGCAGGCGGTCATCGAGCACGGCGGCGAGCAGCATGAGGCGGCGCGTGCGCTGGATGTCGCTGTTCATGTCCTCGGTGGGCCAGTAAATCGTCGCGATGGCCTTCGGAATCTCCGTTTCGAAGGTGAAATCGCGGCTGGCCTTCGGATCAGGCAGTTTGACGAGGCGTTCCTTTTTGTAGTCCGGCTTCTCGGCCTTGCGCGGAGGCAGCGCGCCGAACGTGGCTGCGACAGAGCCCAACGCGGTTTCGAAATCCGTGTCACCCACGACGGTGACTTCGAGGTAGCCCTCGCTGAGTTGAGGCGCGAGCCAGGCTTTGACTTCATCGAGCGTGCGGCGGGCGAGCTCTTCCTTTGCCGGGAAACCCCAGCGCGTGTCACCGCCGTGCAGGAAGGTCATCACCTCGTTGTTCATGATGCCTTCTGCGGTGTGCTGGAGCTGCACGTAGAGTGGATCGATGTTTTTGGTGAACTGACGCGCGGCTTCCTCGCGATAGCCCGGGCGGATCAAATAGGCCGCGAGGAGCTGGCACTGGGCGGTGAGATCCGTGGGCGTGGTGCGGCCAGAAAGCAGGAAGGCCTCGTCCCCGATGCTGAAATCGCTGCCGACGGTCTGTCCGGCAAAGATGCGGCGCAGATCATCCACGCTGTGACGCTCCAGTCCGCCCTCCGCGAAGGTGCTGGAGGCAAAGGCGAGGATGCCCGGCTTATCCGCGGGCGTGGTGAGCTTGCCGCCGCCGAAGTTCGCGAGCACGCGGAGGGTGCCTTTTTCAAATGGCGTGTGTTTGAAATTGAAGCGCACGCCATTTTCGAAGACCACTTGGGTGAGCTCGAGGTCTTTGGACTCCTCCTTGCTCTTCACTTTGCCCGGAAGGCCGAAATCGGTGTAGAAGAAGGCCAGCTTCTCCTCTTTCGCCGGTGCGGCGACAGGCTTCGCGCTGCTCTCGCCGTAAACGGCGAGGATTTGCTTCGCGGCGTCGCCTTCGAGCTTCAAATTGCCGCCGAGGAAGACCTGGATGTCCTTGGTTTCCCAGTCTGCGGCGAGAGCTTTGTGGCTCTCCTCGGGGGTGACAGTGCCGAGAACTTTTTCGATGCGAGCAAGGTCACCGGCTGGATGCGTGACGACGCGATCTGCGGCGAGCGTCGAGACGATGCTGCTGGCGAGGTCGCGGGACTTGCGGCTGTCCGCCTGGCTGGCGCGCAGCTTCGCGTTTTGCAGCGTCGCGGCCTTTGCCTCCTCGAATTCGGCTTCGGTGAAGCCGTGCTGGATGGCGCGGCGGAGTTCGGTTTCCAAAAGCGTAAGCGCTTCCTTCCACTTGGCCGGATCGCACTGGGCCTGAATGCCTGCGGTGCGCACGAACTGGAACTGCTCGTAGCTGTAGCTCTCCGCGCCGATGATGGGCGCGCCGTCGGCCTTGGCCAGTTTGGAGAGGCGCTGGTTGATCATGGCATCGGCAAGGCCGCGGATCAGTTTCTCGCGACGATTCGCGGCGGTGTCCGGCTTCTTCTCCGCCGGGATCTGGTGCTCAATGCTCAGCGTGAGGGCCTGCGCCTGCATTTCCGTGTGCAGGGTGGCGATGAGGCCGTGGCCGCTGCTCACTTTGCCAAAGCTGGGATCGGCGATCTTCTTCTTCGGGGCCTTGGCGCTGTCGAAATGCTTTTTAATGGCCGCAACGACCTCGGCGGTGTCCTTCAAATCGCCCACCACGACCACGGCGGCGCGATCTGGCGTGTACCACTTGGCGTAGAAATCGACAAAGCGCTGGCGGCTCATGGTCTTGAGCGTCTCCTCGATGCCGATGGGCAGGCGCTTCGGCAGCAGCGACTCCGAGAGGGCAAACTTGTAGCCTTCGAGCATCGTGCGGTATTCGATGCTGTCGCGGCTGAGCTTTTCGCTGAGGATGATGCCGCGCTCCTTGTCGATCTCCTTCGCATCGAGCAGCATGCCATCGAGGTCATCGCGGAAGAGCTTCAAGCCTTCATCGAGGTAGTTCGCATCGACCTTGGGCAACTCGAGCATGTAAACGGTCTCTTTGAAGGAGGTGTGCGCATTGGTGTCCGCGCCAAAGCCCATGCCGAGACGCTGAAAGTACTCGACCATTTCCCCGCCTTTGAAGTGGCGCGAGCCATTGAAGGCCATGTGCTCCAAGAAGTGCGCCATGCCCTGCTGATCGTCCTCCTCCATGATGGAGCCGACATCCATGTAAAGGCGGATGCTGGCGCGTCCGGGCGGCTCCGCATTCGGCAGCACGACATAGCGCAGGCCGTTTTCGAGCTGACCAAACACCACTTTGGGGTCGGGTTTGATGTCGGAGTCGTCGTGGGGCCAGGTCTGGGCGTGCAGCGCGGTGGCAAAGAGCAGGCTGGTGAGCAGGGAGCGGATCATGGAGGTGGGGCGGAGGGAAACGGAGCCGAAACTTAACATCGCATCCCAAAACGGCGCGAGAATCATTTTTCGTCCACGCAGTTTCGACGGCAAAAATCCGCTGGATCACCGATCCGCCCGCAAATCAGCCCAAATCATCCTCTTTGCCCAGTCCGGCGTCCGGATCAGGCTCGATGAGGCCCAGCTCCACAAAGAACGCGTCCATGGCGTTCAGCGTGGCCTCATACATATCGAAGGAGACGTTGAAATTGAAGAAGCCGTGGCCCTTGCCTTCGAACTCGATCAGTTTGCAGATGTTTTTCTTCCGAGCGCTCTTGCGGGCAAATTCATACGTCCCGGCAAAGGGCACCACGCGGTCATCGGAGCCGTGCATGATGAGCATCGGCGGGAAACCACGCTTGATCGCACGAATGAGGTCGGCGGCTTTGCGGCTGGCATTGTCTTTCCAGCGCTCCGGGCCAAAAGCTTTGCGCGACCACGTGTCCATGATCGGATTGAAAAGCACGCAGGTATTCGGAGCCGGACTCGTCTCCGCAGGTTCACCCGGTTCGTCAAAGCCTTGGAGCACCGCTGCGGCCGCCACGGCATGTCCGCCACCTGATCCACCGATGCCGGCGATCTTTCCCGGATTGATGCCGAGATCCACGGCGGTCATGCGCATCCAGCGAAACGCCGAGCGCACATCCGCCATCGCTTCCACGGGTCCGGTGCCGTGCTTGGTGCTGACACGATAGTCAAAGCACATCGTCATCATGCCGCGCGAGGCAAAGTAAACGCAGTGCGGCGCGAACTGGCTGACCTGGCCGTGATCCCAGCCACTGCTGAAAAAGAAGGCCGCGACCGACATCGGATACGGCGGCTTTTTTTCCGGAGGAGGCGACCAGATGTACACCGGCAAATCAACACCCCCAACGGACTTGTAAATCTCTTCACGAGCCGTTTTAAGCAGTTCCCGTCCTCTATCGATCGGGGGTGTGCGTGGGGTTCCTTCCATGGGCGAGTTTGCGAGAGCTGAGGGTTGAGAGAATTGTCAGAACGGCAACTGGTTTTCCTTCGTAGCAGACCGAAAAGCAGCGGTTCGCATGCCTTGTCCGTCACAAAAGCACCATTCTTGGGCTTAATCCGTGCCTCATCAGCCAAAGCGACCGCGTATTGCTCGTATGTCCGCCATGCGCTTCCTCGCTCTTTTCCTGCTTCTGCCCGTTCTCGCGTCTGCCCAGCCGGTGACGAAGAAGATCGATCTCCTCGAAGTCATCAAATCGGGCAACGTCGAGCACCACGTCAATCCGAAGATGGATTTCCACGATGATCCAAAGGACATCTGGACCTTCGCTAAAGACGGCACCTTCAACATCTCCGGCCGCGGCTACGGCTATGTCGCCACCAAGGAAAACTACCGCGATTACCACCTCGTCCTCGAATTCAAATGGGGCACGAAGACTTGGGGGGCTCGTGAAAAGAAAGCGAAGGACAACGGCATCCTCCTCCACGCTTATGGCCCGCACGGAGCCTACAGCGACACCTGGATGGCCAGCATCGAGGCGC
>Ga0315902_10007445_pt1 | contig 14940 bp, 13 predicted proteins | sample LakEriMetagenome_9_FD_203523 | JGI IMG/M metagenome (GOLD analysis project Ga0315902, IMG submission 203523) | Freshwater fungal communities from buoy surface, Lake Erie, Ohio, United States - Buoy 12 MA117 | ecosystem: Environmental > Aquatic > Freshwater > Lake > Lake biofilm | place: USA... | reverse complement strand
GTGAGATCAAGAAGACCCCAACCCACGACTACCCCTATCGAGTCTTCGTCTCCCACGAGGTCTTTTCCAGGTGGGTCTCTGATCAGGCTGCAGCAATCCGGTACAAGAATTTTAAGTCCGAGGTCAGTATCCAACGAGGAGACTCTTTCGCGGAACCTCTTCTAAAGGTATGGTCGGTAATGCATGGCATAGAGGACGAGGAGGCTCGCCAATGATTTGTGTTGACCTAGACATGTTGGCTGAAAACGCACACGATGCCCTCAAGAAGATCAATCCAATTGACTTAGCTTTCTACTTTGCCTCTGGAAAGAGTGAAGGTCTAATGCGAGATTTTTTTTCCGCAAACCTTCACAAAGAACTCTCTTTAGTTGGGTCAGAGCACGTTACTCGCGAATGGAGGCGACACGATCTTGCGATCCTGAGAGATGATCAGCCTATCGCACTCATAGAGGGGAAATCGTGGATCTATCATGATGCATATCGCCAAAAGATGCTCTTAGGAGAAAAGAAAAGTATCTTTAGAGGTGCTTTCGAAGATATCAAAAAACTCGCAGTTGCAAGAAATTCATTCAATTCGCCAGACATCTTCGTATCAACAATTCTCTATGGTGTTGATGTTTCAACAAACGCCGAAGATTCGAAGATGAGCGTTACGTACTTTGATTCTCATGAAAAGGGAATTGCATCCGCAGGAAGTTTTGCTGAGCTCAATGCAGTGGCACGAGAGAATATGAACAAACTTCACAATGCTCTGGGTGCAACGAGGCACTTCTCTATCAACGCGGGTAAGTATCATGGAATGCAGGTGGAGGCGGATTTCTGGATCAGCCAAATTGAGGTTTCTATCCTTTATGAGATTCGAGAAAGTGTTTCTCGTACTGTTTTTCAATTCAAATCTTAGAGGTCTCGGACCAACGATTGATTTCTACAAGCGGAAGATCATCAAGCTAGTCGGATCTTGCTCACCTAGTCCTGCAAACCTATACTCAAGTCACTAAACGAAAGGTTTCTCCATGGCCATAGGCGGCAGCATTCTTTCCCTTGGCTCCCTGTTGAGGGATATTCAGCAGTTTGAAGTGCCTGATTTTCAAAGAAACTATTCATGGCAAGCTGAAAACGTCGATGCATTCTTGGAGGACTTAGTCTATGCCGCCAAGAGCAACAAGTCTCACTTTCTCGGCTCAACAATATTGATGAAGAAGACAAGTGAACCCCAAGATCGGTCGTACCAGGTTATAGATGGACAGCAGCGACTTACAACAATCTTTACAGTCATAGCAATTATTCGAGACTTGGTAACGGAGTTACCGGTGCAGGAAATTCAGCCAAATAACGTTGCCGGTGTCCCAATAAATGTTGTCTCTAAGGCAAACGACTACTTGTTTTCAGATCTTCAGGCAGGTAAGGCGCGATTTGTATCAAATTATCTGTTGAGGGCGTTTCTCAATCAATATGTGTTTAGACACCCATCGCCAGATCGACCAAACATTCCAGCGAGACATCAAAACGCTACATTGGCTTATCGAAAGGCTCATAAGCGCATCAAGTCGACTCTCCTCGAAAAAATGCACGAGCTTGAGGGTCACGGTGAACGGCTGGGCTTTTTGGATGGTCTACTGAACACTCTCGGAACTCAGTTCTCTATCTTGAAGATAGAAACTGCCGATCAGACGGAGTCATACGACATACTTATGACCCTGAATAATCGTGGATTGGCTTTGGGACCTTCAGATCTAGTCAAGTCCCTCATCATGAAGCACTTGACGAATGGTTTGACGGGTGAAGATCTGCAGCTAAAGAATGCTGAATTGACTGAGAAGTGGTCTGAAGCGACAGACAGTATTGATGATGGGGATATGAATCAATTCCTTCGACACTACCTTTTGGCTATTCAGGGGGATACGGTTCGTGGGAAGGACATCTTCAAGAAGATCGAAGATATCGTTGAAAGATCTGCAGAACCTTCTGATCTTGCTTCAGCACGATTGCTTGAAGATATCGTTTTTCGTGCGGGAATCTATGCTTCTCTCTTGAAGCCATCCGAGATTCAGGATGAACACGTACGTAGCTCGTGCACGACTTTGCGTGAAGTTTTGGACTCTTACCGAATTCTGCTCTTGAATGTTCTCGATACTCGCTACGCCCTTGAACAGTCAGAGCGCAGAGAACTAGCACGATTGTCTGAAGTCCTATGTTTGCGATGGGTACTCAATGGTGGAAACGCTCAGCAATTGGAGAACCTACTTCAAGGCATTTCTGGGCTCTTTAGGAAGACGCCACTTGATTATGGAGCGATTCGTGCGGCTTTGATCAAGAACATTCCTGCTGATGGTCCAATTCTGACTCAGTTTCAAAGCGAGGTTGATAGCGCGTCTCTAGTCCGGACCGTTCTCCACAAGATAAACGGACGCCTCAACGATCCTGACACCTTGATTGCCTACGATCCTCGTCGCATTCACGTGGAACACATTGCGCCCGAGGGAATAACGAATGATTGGGTGGAAGTGCTGTTTCCAGGAAAATCCAAGTCTGAAGTTTCATCCGAGTACGCTTCTGTCGTTGAAAACTGGGGAAACAAGACACTCTTGGATCGAACAATCAACCTTAAGATCAAGCAGAAGCCTTTTTTGATCAAGCGAAACGGGGTTGAGGGTTTTGGAGGATATGGGCAAGCCATGCTTGGCATCACGAAGGATTTGACTCATCTTGATGATTGGACAATAGATGAGATAAAGCGACGAAATGAGTGGATTGCGGATTGCTTTGTGAAGATCTGGAGTGTTGAGCCAAGAGTGAATGAGTTGGTCAACTATTCTGAGTATAGAAAGAAGATGCCTGATTGAGAGTTGCCTACACGGTGGGCCAGGTGTGCTGTCTTTGTCATTTCATGCAGGGTGTCTGATTTCAATCGAATATCGATCACTTCCGGAAAACTCTTCTAAATCTTCGTACGGCCGGACCAATGACCCAGATTGAATCCCCTTGGGAACTGACCTGTCGATGTTCACTCTCAGTTCCTTCTTGGACACCCTGAGAACCCCTTGGCTTCAGACCCTCCTCTATGTCTTTTGGACTCGGAACATAGTCAGGATCATTGGTGTTCGATTCAGGCATTACTTCATCACCCCGCGTCCAAACTCAGCCAGACCTTGTGCGACAGTCAAGAATGGATCACTCTGGAGTACTTCGGCAGATGGGAACGACGAATAGAGATTATGCCGAAACTGCTGCAGTTGAGATGAACCGCCCGTCATCAATAAGAATTGAACGTCTGTTTCAGACCAAGAACAGTCCTCCAGCGTTGCTTGAATTGGCTTCCACGCCGTGGACATAACTTCGTTGACAATTTCATTAAGGGTTGATACCTGAAAAGGAATTCGCGTCTCGACCAGTCCTGGTAGCTGATAGCGAATCTCTGTGCGTACATCTTGCTGAAGAACAGCCTTCGCTTTCTGGATACTTCGATACACATCCACACCACTTCCGCTCGACAGCAGTGCGTGAGCCTCATAGAGCGACTCATTCCCGGGAACATCCTTTTGCATTCGGACTTCACCTTGAACGTCACGGTCATGTAAAGCGCGAACATACCCACGAAGAGTTTTCAACATTGTGGCGGTACGAACACCAATACCTTTGGGCAAGGTATCTAAGTGTGTTGATCCGAGCCCCATACGCTCGGCCAGGAGTCGATCAAAAATTGCGTAGTCAATGTCATTGCCACCAAGTATTGCCCCGTGAGTGGCCAGGACTTGAGTTGAGTTACCTCTTCGCTCTACACCTGCAACATCCAATGTGCCGGCGCCAAAGTCGACGATGAGCGATCTACCTTGAGGAAGACTCAAGGCATGACTTGCAGCTTGAGCTTCATCAATGAAGAAGACTTCATCAAGACCGAACTTCTCCGCAGACCTACGAAGAATCTCCTTCGCTTTTAGGGATAAGGAGTCATCTTCCACCCCCTCTTCGCCAGGAAAAACAACTGGATGGCCCAGAATGACTCGCTTTACACCACTTGAATCAATGCCTCGTTTTTCGAGCGAGTACCGCATGTTTTCAATCAATCCTTGGAAAGTTCCCGAGACGAAGTCCTCAACGGAGAAATCGAGACCCCAACTGTGGGTGACTAGAGGTTTCCTATTAGCCAACTCCAACTTCACCGAACTAACTAAGCGAGCATCAAAACAGCCTTCACTTCTCCTCTGCCACTTGCATGAAAGCCGATTTGCGAAGATGCCATCATCAAAGAAGTCTGTTCGATCGCAAAAGTTGCATTGGTGATTTGCAGTAGCTTGGTTTGAAAAAAGTTCAAGTGCGGTCCAGCCGGGCTTCTTCTGCTCTGTACGGTCGAAGTAAAAGAATGACGGAAGAAGGTAGGAGTCACTCATCTCACTTTGGGGCGTTCGAGCTTTTGCAAAGACTATCTCGTCTGACTCATTGCTGTAAGCAGCAATCACACTATTCGTAGTGCCATAGTCAATGGCGAACCCTGAAATCTTCAATGGCGACTCCTGACGAGTCCGATCCACAAGTCTTCAAACTCCACTTCAACTGTCTTGGACTCAATTTGGGCTCTTGCCAACAAATGCTCTTCCTCAACTTTGCTCAAGCGTTCGCGAAGTCTTGTCACTCGGCCTCGTCGTGCGGGAACGACACGTTGAATTCGAGGAGATAGCGAATTCTCATTGTCGACTAGCCAGGTTTCTTGCTCATTCAAGTCTTCTTGAATTCGTAGCCTCTTCTGCTCAAAAATTCTGTCAACACGCGAAAACTCTTCCGCGCGAGTGATTTGGTGGTCTGCTTTCAGCTGTTCACGGATCTCCGCTGCCTTATTGAAGACCGCGACCTCAAGAATCTCTTTCCCCATTGGCAACCAATTGGGAACCTCGTCTTCCTGATAGTGGGAATCAAACACGTTGGGACGAACAGAGGTCTCAACAGAGACCAAACCACTCGCATTCGCTAGTCCTCTTATTAGAATGCTTGATGGTCGAAGGCCACCGATCTTGACGCGTTGAATCCACTCGAGGCAATCTCCGGGCAAATCCTCCTGAACGAATCGACCCCAGATTCCCGCAATGTCTGTGCGACCGTGAAACTCCAAGACTCGGTCTATCAACTCGTGACCAAATGCAAAGAAGTCGAGTTCTTCGTGACGAGACGCCAGATTGGGATCAAAGCAACCGTGATAGGTGCGTTTCCGAACTCTAAGGGCTTTGGCAGCGTCCTCGGTTAGAACGATGTGTTCACCCACTTGATCATGAGGCTCAACTCTTCCACCAAGACTTACAAGTGCGGTGGCAGTAAACCTATGTAGTTCCTCATGACTCGCCATGGGTCCTTGACGCAGGAGTTCATTTGCTCGATCTCTACGAAAACTGTTTCGATCCAGAAGCAGGTCGCCATACAACCTCTCGGTCGTCTTGGCAGCTGTGATGCGCTGTCCTAGGTCGATCTCGAATTCTTCAATCTTTTGAGCTGCTAAGGCATCTTCCAGAAATACAATCTCTGAGAGATCTCGCTCGACTTCTCCCAATATTGAATCAAGTGAACCTACAGACGATTCGAAAATACCAATACGATTTTCAAGGAGCTCTAAGACTCTTGATTCAACTGTATCTTCGTAAGCCAAATTGTAAATAACAACAGGGTGACGCTGCCCAATACGGTCAACTCGACCTATTCGTTGTTCTACCTTCATGGGGTTCCACGGAAGGTCATAATTGATTAGGTAATGCGCAAATTGAAGATTTCGTCCCTCACCTCCTGCTTCGCTTGTAAGAAGTATCTGATTGACATCTCGAAATTTTCTAATCTCGTCTTCTTTTGCGTCGGGTGAAAGTGCTCCATGAAACACACTGCACGAAAAGCGATTGAGTGTCGAGAGAAGTCCCTGAAGAAAGTGGATCGTTTCCACAAACTGGGTGAAGATAACAATCTTTGCACCCGGCTCAGTCTCGTCAATAGTCCTAATAATCTTCAGCAAGTGTGCACCTTTTGAATCATGTGTGTTGCGCAATGCTTCAATCAAAGGCTTTAGCAGGCTAATCTCGTATTCAATCTCTTCTGGCGGACCATAGACCTTCTCCAGCTCAGACATATCATCTTGAATTTCAAGCAACTGCTCGGGACTTAGCGAGTCGCTTGCCATCTCGCGCTTGTTTTCGAGACTCTTTTGGCGTACTGATTCCAGGCGAGACACTCGATTACCAAGGGACTTATAGAGTGCTTGTGAGCTAGAGGTGAGCATCTTGTAATAGGTTGTCATTAGGAAGCCCAAGGTTGGATTCTTGTGCCGTCTGGACAGGTTGTGTCCATATCTCAAGTAAGCCTCAACCTGAGCGTAGACAGATGCTTCATGATCTGACGGTGAGATGAGAAATCTCTTCGCTATTCGCTCGGTTCCGATGCCCAGCTCTCTCTTTCGATTTCGGATCAGGACCTGCGAGAGTGGGTGCCTAGCAGCGATTTCGTCTGTAACTTCTTCAATGTTTCTAGAATCTAGCCTTGACAATTCAATTCCTCTTACAGAGAGACTGTCACGATGACTCTTGATGATCTGTTGTTTTTGCTCTTCATCAGCTTCAGGCCACTGAATCAGGTCTTTCATAGCGGCATTCAGGACAGGGACATCTCTATGCACTCTCTCATATTGCTCAAATGTTGCGTAAAGTCCCGGCTCAACAAGTTCAATCAAGCTGTACAGCTCAAAGCGGTGTAGTTGTAAGGGAGTGGCCGTCAAGAGCAACAAACCTAACGTACTTTCTTTGATTTCGTCGATCAGATCATAAGCGATCGTGCTCTTTAGGCTATTTCCTCTCTTCGTCCTTCTTACCCGGTGAGCTTCGTCAATGATTACAAGATCCCAATTAGATTCAACAATTCTCTCTCGCTGTCTCTTACTGGTAGCGAATGAAAGCGAGGTGATTACGCTGTCAGACTGATGCCAAGGATTCTGATTGCCTCTTCCAAAGTGACGAGCCGAGTGCCTATCCATAATTTCAAAAGTCTCATTAAACTTTAGCTTCATTTCAGACTGCCATTGAAAAACTAAGTTCGCAGGAGAGATAACGAGAACGCGTTGCGCCAACTCTCTTGCTCGGAGCTCCTTTAGGATGAGGCCCGCTTCGATAGTTTTTCCGAGACCAACTTCGTCAGCAAGAATCATTCTAGGCTTCAGCTTCTTTGAGACCCGGTGTGCCGTGTAAACCTGATGCGGTTGAGGTTCTATCCGAGAGCTCGATAGCCCAGAGAGAGGGTCATAGCGCCGAGCATGTTCCAAAAAGATAGCTTGAGCCCGTAGCAGAGCTTTCTTGCTGTCATCCCAGTGTGTTGATGTGGTTTCTTCATTCAGAAACTCAAGGTCATCAAAGTGAAGCGAGACGGTTCCTTCAGGGAAAGAGACCGTCACGAGATTCTGTGATTGCCTTATGACAACACCAGTTGTCTTTTCGCCTTCTTTTCGACGAACCCTGGCGCCCTTCATCCAAGGAATCCCTTTCTCAACGTTGGATGGCACAGAATCTTAGGAGAAAGGGGGGACAGCTCCTAGTGCTTACAGAGTTCGACTTGGTCGCGACCGAGGCCTTGAAGCTCTGAACACAGCGAGAGGCAGAGACGTCTTGGCGGGTCACACCTACCGTCACCACCATCGACCCGAATACCATCAACCATGGAGTCGATGACGTGAGCAGTCGATCAGGAGCGCGACGCTTCTTCCCTGGCCATAGAAACCGGAAGTCTCTTCCGAAAGAGTCCTTCGATACCGTTCAAGAGCGAAACCGGTACATCATCGAGAAACGCAAGGCGGGACACACCCTCCAAGCCATCGGAGACTCTGTAGGCCTCACTCGCGAGATGGTCCGCCTCATCCTCGTTGCAAACGGCGGCCCCACAAAGGCCGAAGTGAAAGAAGGCGTCGAACGCCGAGTTCAAGAGGAAGTGATCGCAGCCTTCAAGGAGAAGAAGGTCGTCGACGCGAAGGAGTTTGCCGAAGAACTCGGCGTCAAGCAGAGCATCATCAAGAAAGCGCTCGGACCCAAGGCCAAGAAGATGATCAAGGGACCTAAGCACCACAAGAAGTACTTCTCGGATGAGGACCTGCTCGAGATCCTTCGCAAAGCCAAAGCACAAGTCGATGGCCCACTCACCTCAAACAAGTACCAAAAGCTGAAGATCGCCCCTACCGTCGCAGTCTTCATAGCCCGCTTCGGTTCATGGATCGAGGCGTGCAAACTCGCAGGAGTCGAGTCCGGCAAAGCAGTCCGCGACAACTACACCCGCGCCCACTCAGAAGAAGACATGCTCGGCTTCGTCGCCTCCTACCTCGCAGATCCACGCACCAATGGCAGCGCGGAGGGCTACGAGAAGTGGCAACGAAAGGTCGAGGGTGCACCAAGCCTTTCCCTCATTCGCCAAAGACTCGGCAAGTGGAACGAGATCAAGGCAAGGTTGGTGACCGAGTAGAACATGTGGATCTTCACAACTACTGGTTTCATCAGTGCCGTCAGCGATGGCAAACAACTTGTCGTCCGTTCGAGGGACCGCCAATCCCTCGATCCAATCTCAGCCTTCGCAAAAGCAGAGACCAAGAAGTCACCGGTGAGTGACTACCCCTACCGTCTTACTGTCTCCAACGAACTTTTCGCGGAGTGGGTCTCAAGAATGGCAAAGTCCATCGACTATCGAAACTTCAAGTCAGAGGTCGCTGATCTCCGTGGAGATGACTTCGCCCATCCCCTCATGAAGGTGTGGTCTGCGATGCACGAGGTTGAAGACGCGGAAGCGAGGATCGGACGATGATTCGCCCCGACCTCGATGATCTAGCTCGGATGTCAGAAGATTCCTTGCGTCTTATTGATCCGGATGACCTGGCTTTCTACTTTGCTTCCGGAAAGAGCGAAGGTCTCATCCGCGACCACATCGCAACCTTCATGCATAAGAACCTTTCCCTCTCGGGACCGGAATACGTGACTCGAGAGTGGAAGCGGCACGATCTGGCGGTCATCTATGAAGACGAACCATTGGTCCTTATTGAAGGAAAGTCTTGGATCTACCACGATGCTTATCAAAAGAGTAAGTTGCTAACCGATAAGAAGAGCATTCTCAATGGAGCCCTTCGCGATGCAAAGAAGTTGATTGAAGCCAAGAAGCGATATGACCTGACGGAGATATACATATCGACCATCCTCTATGGCGTTGACACTTCCTTGAACCATGAAAGATCAAAGATGGGCGTTACCTACTATGACTCACATGCTCAGGGAATCAAGTCAGCCGGCAACTTCCATGACCTCAACGGCATTGGTCGAAGTCACCTAACGCAACTCCATCAAGCTTTTGGCACCACTAGGAGATTTCCTCTCAGAACCGGGCGCTATCACGGCATGCAAGTTGAGGCAGACATGCTTCTAACTCGGATTGAGAAAAGCCTTTCCAAAGTACATCAAGAGATAGTTCATGGTGAGTTTCAGTGAAACTTCGAGCAGGCACACATTTCCTCGCTCTTTCAACCAGGCGTCAGAGATGTTTCGTCGAGAAGACTTTCAGAATCATCGTAATGCTCAGACCAGAAATCAAGTTTCGTCTGGACCAGAACAAACCAGTCAAAGATGAGACTTATAAGTTCATATAGAGTGAATTGGAGCAAAATGGATACCTGTTGAGGGGATGGTTTTCTATACGCCGTGTGGACTTTACGCCTTTAGGTTCCTACGGCCGTTGGGCACAAGGACGAAACGAACGCAGAGCGCAAAGCGAAGAGGTGCCTCGGCTTTCTACAAGGCGTTTTTGCGGTGATTCAAGAGCTTGTCGGCACGATTCTGTAGGATTTTGTCTCAATTACCAATGAACAAGAAGCGGAGCCCTAGATACATGAAGCAGCCACGGGTAGTCTCTTTGTTTTCTGGCTGTGGAGGAATGGACCTTGGTTTCCAACAAGCAGGCTACCAGCTCACTTGGGCGAACGACTTTGATGAGACTGCCTGCAAAACTTATGAGCAAAATCTGGGAAGTCACATTTTTCAAGGTGACATTGCCGACCAAGATTTGTCACTTCTACCTGACTGCGACTTGATGATTGGGGGATTCCCTTGCCAAGACTTTTCAATGATTTGGAAAAGGGGTGGTCTGGAAACAGAGCGGGGAAACCTCTACAAGTTCTTCGTGGAAGCAGTGAGACTCAAGAGACCACGTGTCTTTGTTGCGGAGAATGTAAAGGGACTACTTACGGCGAACAAAGGTAGAGCTGTTGCTCAAATAGTGGCGGACTTTTCTAAACTTGGCTACGAAGTTCAGGTTGATCTATACAACTTTGCAGAATATGGAGTACCACAAACTCGCGAACGCGTTTTCATTGTAGGAGTTAGGTCTGATGTGAAGTGGCAATTTCACAAGCCCGAACCTACTCACTCAAAAGAAAACTTTGTGACGTCAGGTTCAGCCCTCAAGGGCGTGCAAAGAATCAAAGCAAATAATGAACACCAGCGCATTGCTGAAAAGACCAGAAAACTCTTGGGTCTGATACCTGAAGGAGGAAATTTCTCTGACGTTCCGAAAGATCACCCTCTCTACGTAAAGGGAATGATCAGTCACGTATACCGGCGACTTGATAGGCGAAGGCCCTCTACGACAATTATTGCTAGCGGAGGTGGGGGTACCTGGGGTTACCACTTCGAGGAACCCCGTCCCCTGACTAATCGTGAACGGGCGCGTCTCTTTTGCTATCCCGATGACTTTGTTTTTGTGGGAACCATCTCAGAGGTCCGACGCCAAATAGGTAACTCGGTGCCTCCTCTTGCAGCAAAAGTTCTAGCAGAACATTTGCGTCCTGCATTTGGTGCACGCCTTGACAGTGCTCGAGAATCACAATTGGCAGCTAGGGCGGTGTAAATGGATCTACTGCTTTCGAATTATCCGCCAGCAAGTCTTGAACACTCTGATTTTGTCACAAGATGGAGTGAATCCTTTTATAGAGCAAGAACCATGACTTTGGCTACCGGATACTTTTCAAACGATTCGCTACTCTATCTCTTGAAGTTGGCTGAGATGAATGAAACAAAGCGGATAGATGTAATTCTTGGAATGGCTTACTTTGAAGGCGTGAGTAAATCTCAATTTGAAGCGGCCACGAAATTGAATGCTTTCCTAGAAGGAGAACAGACGGGCAGCTTGAAAGTTGTGCGAACGTTCCCGTTTCATGGAAAGTTATATAGCTTTGAAAGCTACGAAGGAAGAAAAACAAGTCTTGTTGGTTCATCAAATCTGTCAAATATCGTTCCACTACGGGGAATCGAACAACGAAACTACGAAGTTGATATTGAAATCTTGGAAGATGCAACCAATCAAAAGATTACAAGATTCCTTGAGGTGCTAAAAGATGATGCTTCTGTACCGTTTGATTCCATCGCTACAAGATTGACAATACATGCCAACGAAAATCCACTATTGAATTTTAGGTCTGATGTCGAACGTGTTACATCACCTCACTTGAGTGGAATTCAAGAGAAGCTTGCAAAGGTGAGCTTTCACATTCCCCTGAAGGATGCCCCGAAATCAAACCTGAACGTGTACTTTGGAAAAGGTAGAGAGAATCAACAGGGATATGTCGCTCCTAGACCCTGGTATGAAGTTGAAATCATTGTTGATCAGGCAACACAACGCAGCGCCCCAAATTATCCGGAGAATCGAGACTTTATCGCCTACACAGATGATGGATACAGAATGGCCATGAAGACAAGTGGTGACTATGGGAAGAATCTGAGATCAAAATATGATCTTTCGATCTTGGGTAGGTGGATAAAGGGGCGACTAGAAACAAGTGGATGCTTAAAGGCTGGCGAATCAGTCACCGATGAAGTACTTGAATCGTACGGACGAAATCACATCACGTTGACGCAAACATCCCTTTTGGAAACTGAGATATTGGATGGCGAACCTTTAGAGGTTTGGTATATGGATTTTGCACCATTGACCAGGGAGAAACAATGAATCATCTTGTCAACTTTTTGGAACTCAGAGAACGGACGGCACCTGCCAGCGTAGAAAGTATCCGAGATAGAGCTCATGAATTTACTAGCCGTGAAAATCTCTTACCAAGCTTCGATTTCTTGGCTCCTCAAACTTCAATTCTGATAGGCCAAGTGCAAAGTGGCAAAACAGGCCACTATTTGGGAATTGCTGCGGCAGTTGCTGATCGAGAGCCTCAGAGATTTCCAGTGTTTGTTCTCTTGACTCAAAGGCTAATTGCTCTCCAACAGCAAACTTATCTGGAAGCTAAACAACTCTTAACCACATTTGATGTGTTTGACGAGAATCATGAAATGGAGTTTCGTGAGTCATTGAAGTACTCACGACCCAAGATGATCGTCCTAAAAAAGGATACGACTCCCCTCAAGAAGTGGATAGAGATTCTCAATGATCAGAGCATTCTCAATGGTCGCTGCTTGTTTGTGATTGATGATGAGGCAGATGCTACGGGCCTTAATACAAAGATCAATGATGAAGATCAAAGTGAGATGAATCGTCTCATTGAACAATTAGTAAAGACCCACAACTCATATCTTTTGCAGGTCACGGCTACACCCCATGCGATTTTTCTTCAAAACCCAAAGAGTATATTTAGGCCAACCTCTCATCTATATTTTCCGCCAGGTCCTGATTATTTAGGAGGGGAATTTTTCTATCCGATTTTTGGTTTTGAAGCATCTAACGAACCCTATGTTTTCCAAGCAACAGAAGATGATGAGCTAAGTATCCTCCAGGACACTGACCAACTTCAGTTACCACGAGGGCTTAGGGAGTCACTATTTACTTTCCTTCTGACCGCTGCTTTTCGTATTGGTTTTGAACGGGATAAGCAATGCAACTTTCTTCTGCATCCAAGTGCAAAGACTGTTGATCATAATCTCATTTACGCTAAGGTCGACAAGTACATTCGTTATGTACAGAACAATATGACTTCGCTTGAGGTGGTCGAAGGACTCGAAAGAGCCTACAACAATTTGAAATCCACGAAACCTCAATTGCCGTCCCTCGAAAAACTCCTAATAGAGGTTGGAAGAACTGCCATCAAGGTTGTCATCATGAATAGTGCTCCTGGTAACACTTCTCGAGAGCTTCCAAACATTGGAGCGAATATTTTTATCGGGGGCAATGTTTTAAGTCGTGGAATTGTTATCCCTCGGCTACAAACAATTTACTACTGCCGTACTGCTCAGAGGCTAACAATTGACACTTATTGGCAGCATTCGAGGGCATTCGGTTATGACCGAGATCCAGCTCTGGTCAGGTTGTTCATGCCACCGAGGCTCTATAGCTCGTTTGTTCAGATGAGCGATTCTATTTACCAGCTATTTGAAACACTCAAGACTTCGAAGACAGGAGAAATTCAGGTTATCAGTCCGCGCGGACTTGTACCAACCAGGAATGCAGTCGTTGAGGACCTCTCGGGGGACTGCATTGTCGGTGGAGCTCACCATTTCCCAGTGAATCCAAATCAACAGAATTCAAAGGCGGTTGATCTGCTGCTTTCTACCTTTGACGAAGAAGAACCATACTCATTAGTTGATTGCCGATTTGCCGCAGAAGTACTCCAGGCCTGTAACGAAGAAGAGCTGGGTCAGATCCCATCGCGACAATTTGAAACGGCCATAAGAAACTTGAGCAAAGACGGCAAAGTGGTTTTGATAGTGAGAAGAGACAGATCCGTAGCGGCGGGTACTGGTACTTTACTTTCGCCAAACGATCGCAAGCTAGGCAGTGGTTTTATCAATGATTCAGTTTTGATTGTCTATCGATTGAACGGAGAAATTGAGAAAGGTTGGCGAGGAAACGCTTTTTGGGTTCCGAATGTCAAACTTCCTGGTCGTCGAGTGATCTACTACAAAGAAGGGTAATTGAATGAGGGTGAGCCGTGTTCCCTAGCTCCAAAGTTCTGCTGTCAGAGTTGCTCAAAGTTTTGCAAGACGCAAATGAGCCTTTGAGTGGGAAGGATATTGACGACTTAGTTGCTAAGCGACTCAATGTTTCACCAGAAGCCATTAGAGCAATACGTAGCGGTTCTCGAACAGAGTTTTCATATCGACTTGCTTGGGAGCGTACACATGCTAAACAAAAAGGACTAATTGCACGTGTACCCGGAAGAAAGTGGGTTATTACGGAATCTGGTAAGCGCGGTCAATAGGGATTCTATGTCAGGAAAAAGGAGAGATTTCCGTAATCCCCATAATCGTCACATCACTTATCTTCGTTCTAATCCCCCTGATCTTGATCAACTCTCTGCTCATATTGCAGGCTCCTTGCTACCTCCCGTCCCAGAACATCTAGTTCAGTTTCAAGAGGAAATAAGGCAAAAAAAATCAAACATTGTTCACTTCTTTGGAGTTTTGCAAGATACTTTTGAAGTCTTTGGAGTTTCTCCTCGGTTGAAGAATCTCCTTCACAAAGCCTTCGTGCGGGCGGAACTCGAAGAAGATAGGATTTCACCACAGTTTCTCAATAATCTAATGGATGCCCTAGACCTTCTAAAGACCAACTACCCTGCCGGAGGTCAGGACAGGGAGTACTTGGATCGCCTTATTTCCAGTATCTATGGGTTCTACAAGTTGTTTTCTAAGTGACTTGTACTGTCTAGCGTCAATTGATCCTAAATGAGTGTCACAAAGGAGTGGTGCTCACCGGTCCTGCCTGCGACGACATTAAGCCTCGAAGGTCATGATCGCCTGGAATCAAAGTGTTCTGTTGAGTGTGGAATTCAACATAGGCAAGTAGTTCCCTTTCGGTAAGCATGGGTGCGCATCATCAGCCTGCCAACCCCCCTTTTTGACCCCTCCCACCCCCCACGGGTAGCCTCTGACCCTTGCCCAGGGCGGGGTGACCCCCTTTGGCCGCTTGATCAAGAAGATCCCGATAGTAAGGAAAGTGAGTACTGCTGTGCGAACT
>Ga0315902_10007444_pt1 | contig 14948 bp, 35 predicted proteins | sample LakEriMetagenome_9_FD_203523 | JGI IMG/M metagenome (GOLD analysis project Ga0315902, IMG submission 203523) | Freshwater fungal communities from buoy surface, Lake Erie, Ohio, United States - Buoy 12 MA117 | ecosystem: Environmental > Aquatic > Freshwater > Lake > Lake biofilm | place: USA... | reverse complement strand
CCCTCACCAGCCTTCAGATCTAAGGAAGAAAATGAGTAAAGAAGAAGCTATTGCGGTAATGGTTGAAACCTTTATCGAAATTAATAAAAGCATGGCATTAATGAGTGGAATGGGTGAAGAGGAAGTTTCTAAGTTTATTGAACAGAGTACTCCTTCTATCGAACACGCTCTTACTGCTGTTTACGAAGTAATGGTTGAAAAAGACATAATTAAATAAATTTACATGAGGTGAGCATCCCATATTTTGCCCTCATGTATTGCGGAAACGCACAGAACCCTAATAGGATCCGCCTCCTATTAGGGTTTTTTGATATAATATAACCATGACAACATATCTCAAAAAAGAAATGGAATCTGCTGGCTATGAAGTAGAAACTCCAGTAGAAGGATTATTGCTTGTAAAAAATTTTGTTACAGACGAAGAAATTAAACAATATTTTGAAATAATAAACAATGCTACTCAAGCTGATTGGGAAATTCAGTATACGCAAGGACTTGCTAAATTCTGTATGGCTAAGTTTGGAAGAGATGATGTTGAAAATTTAGTTGCAGAAGGTCTATTCGAAGTAACACAAAACTGGCACGATAAAAACTTAGCATTTACAGATAACCCTATTCATCACCAAGTAAGTAATCGACTTCAAAAAATTATGGATCAAGGTACAGAAAAGTTAATATGCTCTGGATTTTATTTTTTTCAAAGAATGCCAGAAGGGGTGGAACTTGTAGCCCATACAGATCAACACACAGATCCATCAATTAAGTATGCAGCAATCATATATATACATGATGATTATAAAAATGGTCAGGTGTTCTGGCCCAACAAAAACATTGAAATTGTTCCAGAGCCTGGAACACTAATTGTCTTCCCAGGTAATGATGAGTTTAATCATGGAGTTAGACATGTTGGTGCTGGCCCTATTAGATATGTGTTACCAGCATTTTTAAAGGTACCAAATTTTTACGACAATAATAAATACTCTTAATAACCAAAGTTTTCTAGTGTAGTCTTTCTAGCTAAAGGTCTACGCAAGTCTGTGTCTGAAAAAAACATAACTATGTTGTATCTAATACCTTCAGAAACGGGCATTACTGAATGATAGACATCTTCTGTAAAGTATATTAAAGTTCCAGCTTTAGGCTTAATTAATTTATGCCCACCTGTTACACTATCAGAAGAATGATCTTCTAATAGTAATTCTCCTCCAACATAATCATCATTTAAATAAAGTAATCCAGTGTATACTACATCTGAGTCTTTTTTGCCTTCATATGTATATTCTTTATCTTGATGTCTAGTATACTTTTTCCCAGGTCTCAACCCTGCACCAAATATATTAATTACTTTTAAATCATTTTTTAATTTATATTTTTTTAAGAACTCTTCGTTCAAAAATAGCACACACTTATCTAGTGAACCAATAATGTTATTTTTATTTTCATATTCTAAGTTAACAATATCGTTATAACCCCAAAGAAACTTATCTTCGGGGCTAAACGATTTGCTAAACCCTAATATGTTTTCTAAGTCTTGTCCTTCTATAAAGTTTTCATGCACATGTATGGACATATGCGTTAAACTCTAAAGGCTCTATCCTCAGTTAGTACTAAATTAAAACAACGTCTTTTTCCAGTTAAAACTTTTGAAATTTGTTGTACACCAGAAACGCTCTTATTAAAGAACAATACGTCTCCAGGATTTAGATCTAACACAACGTCTTCATTGGTAATAGAGCTGTTAACAGTAACAGAACCTCCAGTAAATTCTGGGTTCAAAACTACCATTGCATGATATGCATCAATCTCTATTGGATTCTGATAAATATCTAAAAATAGTGGATTAGAAACAATTCCACTTTCGAAGTCGGCTAGTGCGTATCCGTTAGAAGGTACTGAAGCCAATGCAGCTTCTCTAACCTCTGTAAGATTATAACTAAGAGTTTTCATTGGCCTATCCCATGAAGCAAGCTGCTCTTCGGTAGGAACATAATCTGGATCAACAAGCTCCTCCCACTCCCATGGAGAAATCTCTAAAACTTTTACTCTAGCAATAAACAAAGTCTCTGTGCTGCACTTAGTTTTAATTGCTTCTCTTAACTTAGTAAAATATGGTCTAACTGATTCTCTATTGGTTATAATGGAATAGTTTTTTGCGGTAAGGTGTCCAGAAACATCAGTAGAGCTACTGTAACTTGTTTCTACCCAAGTATCAAGAAGTGCGAGCTCTTCTTCTGTAAAAAAATTTTTAAAGATGTGAATTCCATGTTGCCCGTACTCGTTAGTCTTTGTTACTGTGTCCAGTATTCCCATAATTACTCTCCCTTAACTTTCCAGTTGGCATAATCAAGCTTATCTTTTTCTGTACCATATAGCTCAACTAGCTTCTCTTCCATGCCATCAGCATTTTCATTCTGCCACTTAGTTGTTAAAGATACGCCTAACTCATTGTTCTCTTCGGCAGTTAATTCTCTTGGGTTATCAGCTAATTCTTTTTCTTTTAATTCAGATGCTAGTTTCTCAAACATGGCAACTAGTCTATCTTCTTCTATTGTTCTTAACCAATTCATATTTAGCTCCTTTTACTAATAGCCTATATGCAGGCTAATATCACTATGTAATTATACATCATCTAATATTATACATGTCCCCTGAAGTGCGAAAAAAAGTGCGGCGGCGGGCGAAACTAGAAGATCATTTATACATCTTATCAGTATTTTTCAGTATATGGTAAATAATAAACCCATATAGAGACAATATCCCAATAATAGCTATTTCCATGCCCTATATCTTTCTTCCAAGGTAAGTTCAAATAAGATATCCATCAATATCCTACAATCATCATGTCTCCAATATGTATGGCAAATGCCATTTTCAATATTTGGACACTCCAGCAATTTAGAGTCTATGTAGTCAATAAAGGCTTTAAGGGCTTCTTGGACAAGTAAGATTTCATTAGGTAGTCCATATATGGAGTTATTGGTTCCAAGGTCTATAAAGCCCATTAGAAGCCTTTTCTCAAGCATAGCTTTTTAGACTCTCCCGCCCATTATTTGATTATTAAAGATTTCCCAGTCCTAAACATGATAAGATCTCTTTTACCTTCAAAAAAGTCCTTAGTTGCTTTTTCTGCCCCAGTTGCCCATGAATCATGGAAATCAACTATTACAATTCCACCAGGAACCATCTTATCCCATAGTTGCTCTAAGCAAATCTTTGTAGGATTGTAGTTATCAGCATCAATATGTAATAGAGATATTTTTTCTAGTTGATCAAAATCAAATGGGAATTCGCCTTTGTGAAAAACGACATTATCAAATTCTGACATTGTTTTTTCAGCATGATGCATTGGTATCTTAAATGGATTTTCTTTATAATATTCATTATCATGTTCTGTAAAATCAGTTACACCATCCCAAGAATCGAATAGGTGGATATTTGTTTTAGAGTGCTTAGCCATGAAGTAAGAAGTGAATCCAGCATATACTCCACACTCTACAAAATCTCCTTCTAGCTTAGAAGCATGCTTTGCAGCAGACCATAGTATAAAAAGTCTTTCGTATAGAGGATGTCTTATGCTTGTTTCTTCTTTCATTATTTCTTTAACAAAATGATTGAACTCTGAAACAAAGTCTTCTGGTATTTCAAAATCTGTTTCCCATTCACCTATTGGGTAATTAATCATGATAAATCTCCTTTTATAAATATATGTGATAATTATAGTATATTTACTATATAAATGATATCTGGGAATTTAGATTTTAGGAAAGCCCCCCTTTCCCCCCATTGAAAAAATTGCTACAATGTTGAGATAGGAGAAGCAAGACATCTGGTATATTTGAGTTCCAGTGTAAGCCCCCACAAACCGAACTAAAGTGTATCATTAAAAAATTAGCAAAGTCAATAGGTATTCTAGTCGACTAGTATTTTAGATTTATAAAATGTTAAAAAAAATTTTTGTAGGGATATTGGGATTTGAACCCAAACTCGATTGTATATAAGACAATTGCTTTAACCAGATTAAGCTATATCCCCAAGAGGATTAGCGTATTCGTAAAAACAATTTCATGATCTTATTGTACCACCCCGCTTTGGTTTTACTCAACTACTTTTTTAGATTTATAAAAATGTTAATATTTTTTTATTTTGTATGATACACATATCCGTAAATTCGGACATTTCGGATAGTGCGCCCATAATTGTGATGCTAATCACACAAATAATCTGTGATTTAGTTCACAATGTCCGATTTGTTATAGTTTCTGAGTTGCTATTTGTCAGACCCCCCTGCTAGTATTATATTATTAAACAAACTAAAGAAAGGACATACACTATGTCAAACCTACACTCAATCGAATCTCTACTAATTGGCAAGGCTTATCGTAGCCGCTCTATTGAGGGCATTATCGAGGACGCTGAGCCTCGTGACAATGTCTACTATGTAGACGCTGACGCTTATGCCGTCCGTGTTCGCCCTACCAATGGACGCCGTGACGAATGGCGTACCCTAGCGGTAGCCCGTGACTAAGGTCACACACGCCTAACGGCGTGTCGCCTTGATAATGTCGGTCATAGGTGATAGTCTTACAGACATAACAATTAAATAAGGGTATGAGCCTAGCAAATAAACCGAAAGGGTGAGCCTAGCAAATAAGACCCTAACTAAACTAACTAAACGAATAGGAAATAAATAAATGGACAGATACTTAGTAATAGATATAACAAGCGATGGGCTAGCCTTCGAGACCGCCCAATTAGATTTCTACCTCTCACCTCTAGGAATGCTACTAGTTGCCTTGTCAGTGGTAGCGTATAGAATCTACAAAGTAAAGCAAACAAAGAAAGCGAGATACTAAAAATGTATTCATTCGATAACACAGACAATTCCTACAAGTATGAAAGTATTCAACACGGATACGAAATTGAATACTATGATGAAGTAGAGGCAGACCCTATTGAAATCTCTCTAGAGGAAATGCTAGAATTAGAAGATGAAATGGAATTGGAAGAATTGGCGGAGGCGATATAAAATGACTAAATGCTCCCTATGTTATGGTAGAGGCGTTATCTATGTAGGTAACCGCCAAGAGTACGAGATAGAACACTGCGAGTGTGCTAAATGATCGTCCTCCAAACTATCTCACTAATAGCCCTATGCGTAGGCATAGGCTTCTCTGTGGCATATCTCACACTAAACTAACGGCGTGTCGCCTTGACAAAAGGCGCAGCTGCCCGCAGTCTTTTGTGGGCGTTATCCACAGGTTTATGCACAGCTGTGGAAATCCCCGAAATTTTGAGCGTAAGTTATCCACATGATCTAAATCACAAAAATAGTTTTCCGACACGCCCGAAAAACGGGCTAATTTGTCAGTGGTCTATGGTAGTATTCCATACATAAGATAAAAAAAGAAAGGTGGTTATAAAATGACTACACTAAATAAAAATGAAATAATCGGCTACTTAGTAGATAACGATTTTTGCGTAACAGATAAAATCTGTGTTTTTTGTTCAACACTAACAGACGGGTGGAACGCTTTCTGCCCTAGATGTCGTGACTATAAAGGAATGATGGATTTGTATTCCGCCGTAGAATACTACGGAACAGAAATTCTCCCTAACTAAGAAAGGTAAAAACTAAATGGATACTTATAACAGAATACTAAAGGCTCAAGAAGAGCAACGCAAAATCCAGCGTGAAAAGGATAAAAAAGTAATTGAGGCTATGTTCTCAAATAATAATCGTAATCTAAATAATAATTATTTACTAAATAAAATAGATAAATAATCGGCGTGTCGATTTGACAAGATCGACAGCTGCCCGCAAGTTCTTGTGAGGGTTATCCACAGGTTACGAAGAGTTATCCACAACCCCAAAATTTGCGACACGCCCGAAAAAAATATGACCAGACAAATTTACTTTTGTGATAAAAATCACAATGTCCGATTTATACGCATTTTGGATTTGAAAATGTCAGTGGTTTTTGCTAAACTTACGGAGTAACAAAATGAAAGGAAAACTAAATGAAAACTTATTCTATTGAGGATTTACTAGTAGGGCAATTCTATCGCCCTTCATCTCTAGCCCGCCGATTTCATGGCGGAGAAATTGATTTTGCTGAAAAGCGTGATGATGTCTGGGTTGGCACAGATTATCAAGCCTACGCAATTCGCTATCGTGTAGCACAGTCTATCAAAACTAATTGGGCTACTATTGCCGTCAAGGTGTCTGACTTATAATGTCAGACCCTTCCGCTATAATCTAACTAATAACAAAACGAAAGGAAAACTAAAATGGATCTAAAAGACTTTAGAGATTTCATTACTGCTCAACGCTTAGCAGAAATCAAAGAAAAGCGCAATTCTAATCTCACCGCAATTTTGTCGGTGGCTAATGCTACAATTACCGAAACAACACGAAAGGAAAACTAAAATGAAAGTAATTCACACTCTCGCATTTGATTGCGATACTTGCTACAACAAAGGTTGGTTATTTTATGGTGACGGCGAGGATTATAATGTTGAACCTTGCGACTGTAATCTAACTTCAGATTTTGACGGCTCTCTATTTGTAAAGGAACAGGACTAATGTATAAACTAACAACAATTTATGACGGCGGAATAAGTAAAGAAACTTATGGCTTTTCAGATGCTCTTGAAGCGTTTGAGGCTTTCGCTAGATGTAAAGATGTAGGTTTCGCTATGGAAAACGCAACTTATAATCTAACTTTGCCTAATGGTAAAATGTATACAAAAAACTTTGACAGAACAGGTTTGGTATCGCAAAAATGATGACACGAAAAGATTATATTGAAACCGCTAATATTCTAAAATATGTTAGCGATAAAACTCACCCTGCTGTATTTTCAAAAATGGTAAATGATTTTGCGGAGATGTTCGCAAAAGATAATCCCCGTTTTGATGTTACAAGATTTCATGAAGCGAGTAATTATCGTGTGCCAAAATTCACTTCGTGAAAAAGTAAAACGAATTCAGGAATTGCGCCGCAGCAATGCGGCGCAACCTGTTCGCAATAAGAAAAAATATCGCAGAAAAATAAAACATAAACGGCGTGTTGATTTGACAGAATAGATCGGCGCCCGCAAAGGAGAGGGGGCGCAAGCTGCCTTACGTCAAGTCGACACGCATTCCCAGAATTGTGACATTCATCACAAAAATAATTTGCGACACGCCGAGGCTAAAATGGAAATTGTCAGTAGTTTAGTTTATAATAGCGACATAACCAAACGAAAGGAAAATAATGCTAAATACAGATAACTGGGCTTCATTCCCATTCTCCGTAAATGGAGTCAATTTTGTATCTAAGATAGATACTACTGGCTCATTCTATCCTGCTTTATCAAAAATGCCAACAGCAATGGTGGACATGATAAATACTCAGGCTATTACCGAATTAGTAGGGGACCCTACTCTTATGACCACCGCCGAATTGCAAGCGGAATTGGATAGTATCAACGCAGGCGCTTCGCAGGCGCTTCTCTGCCTAGCCTAAAAATGTCGGTGGGCTAGGCTATAATCTAGCCCACTAACAACAACGAAAGGAAACAAATGTTATCAACCGCAACCGCTCTAATTCAGGCAACTGAAGACGCTATTTTTGATGATGACTCTATGGATTTTGCTCGCATGCTAACTCATAATCATAGCGAAATGTCGTCAGATGATTTTGCTAAGGCTATTTATCTTTATTCAGGAATAATTGCTTCTAGTGCCGTAGATAAGGCTACTAAAGTATTATTAGATAATTCAGAATTACAAGAACTAATGTCAGTTATTGACGAAATGGAAACTCTACGAAATGAGGTATTAGATAATGGGCAGTAATTTTGCTACCGAATTAGCGGACTATGATTTAGGATTAGATTTATCTACTGCTATCTCAATTCACCTATCTTCTAATCACTACCCGCCCGTTCCTCAAAGTATGGTAATGCCATGTATTGAGGCACTAGAGGCTTATTGGGAAGATGAAACAGATCGAGAGATAAAGATGCCCGAAGGCGTATCATACAAAGGATTAGATACAGCACCCGCTTGGGCTATCGTAGAACAACACCACCTAGAGGCGTGGCTATAAATGTCGGTGGGCTATGGTAAGATAGCCCTCCAAACTAACGAAAGGAAATAAACCAATGGCAACACTAACTATCGGTCAGACCTTCACAACCACTAATAGTGGCGTGACAGGAGTAATCAAGGCAGTAGATAACCACCCTTCAGGCGTGGCTCGTATTCTGCTAGATGTAAATGGCACAGAACGCTGGACTAGCGTATCTGCTAAGTAAATAATCGGCAGGGGCGAAATGTCAGTAGCCCCTGCTACAATACTCTCTCAACAACTAACGAAAGGAAATAAATAAATGGCTAGAGGAAAAGCAATTCAGGTCAAGATTGCCACCACTAAGGTAATCAAGGCTCTTGAAACAAAGTTAGCACAAATCCAAAAGGATAAGGCTAATCAGAAATCAAACGAGGAAAAGTTTGCGAAGGCTACTGAAAAGTGGTCTAAGGAAATCGCTAAACTTGCTCTCGCTCAAATCTCAAAGGCAGAAAACCTACGAGCAAGTGTCAGATACAATGGCATGGTAAATGTAGATTTTGATTTGCCTAAGGGTGCTATTGACCTACCAAAAGAACCTGAAAAGGATTTTGACACTTATCATGAGTGGCAATACAAGGAAATGGTAGATGAAATTGAGAACGCAATTCGTATTCTCAAGATGACAGATGAGGAAGTAGTTTCAACCTCAACCTATAACGCTATCGCTCGTTATCTCTAATAAATAAGGGGCTAGACAAAATCTAGCCCCTTATGTTAGAATACTCTAGCGGAAAAGAACCCTCACCTGAGTATGTGAAGTGCTAAACTGCTCAACTAAAATCCCTACTAACAGAAAGTAAATAAATGAAAAATCGTTTTCGTGTTGAAATCTATGATGCGAATAAACTAAATGACCTAACTATTTATTCCGAACAAGGAATAGATAAAGAATACTTGACTGAAATTGTTTTTAGTAATCTTTCTAGGTTTTCTGGTAATGTGAAAGCGTATGTATATGATGAACTAAAGAAATCAAAAACTGTTGCTTTGTTTTTGCCTGAGCAAACTGTAAATAAATATAAACCTAAGCAATTGACTAGAATTGAATTAGGTTTGATCTAAAAGCTTGGGGCGGGTCTGTCTACCCGCCCCATTTCCCTTTTGGCCCGCAAAAGAGTGGGGGCCCAATGTGATTTAAGACACACTACGGCGTGTCCCCGAAATTTTGTCAGTTTAATCTGTTATACTATCGGCATAACGAAAGGATAACTAAATGATAAAAGTTGCTTGTTTATATTATGAGATTTGTGGCACTGCCACCTATTTTGGTGATGAGGCGGAATATGAGGTCTATGGCGATGATTGGTCATGCGCCGAATGCTTAGATACTGTTGCCGAATTTGCTGTCGGTATGTGGTGATAGAATGTCTACCATGAAACTAAAACGCTCAAAAGATAGGAAAGTTACCAATGCGGTATCCCCAAACGGAAAAACCCCCACGATTGCGAATACTTTTGGCCTACCTGCTGGTAGGGAGTATTCTTGTCCTGGTGCTACTAGTATTTGCGAGTCTGTCTGCTATGCTGGTAAACTAGAAAAAATATATAAAGGCGTTAGAGCTGTACTCTTGCATAACTGGGAGCTCCTACGCAATGCAGATATTGAAACAATGGTATCTCTTCTAGATGAGATGATTGTAGAATTCAAGGCTGACTGTGATAAGCGTTCTGCAGATAAACTATTCCGTATTCACTGGGACGGAGATTTCTTTAGCGAGACATATTCATATGCATGGAAGACTGTTATTGAGAAACACTCTGATGTTCAATTTTGGGTCTATACACGTGTAGCCTCTGCTGCTGTTATCCTAAAAGGAATTTCTAATCTGTCTCTATACTATTCGACGGATGATGAGAATAAGGATATTGCTAAGGAATTGCGTGTCTCTCATGGTACCCGCCTTGCTTATCTAGGAAAGACTTTCGCTGTCACCGAAACAACAATGAAAGAATTGACTGGTAAAGTTGGTGCTAAGTGCCCTGAAAACAATAAGTCTATTCCACTTATTTCTGCTAATGGTAGCGCATGCGTATCATGCGGCCTGTGTGTCTATAACAAGGCAGACATTCGATTTTCTGCGAGTAAAAAATAATGTCATATGCTGCTCATGAGGTCCGCCATGATATTTGGGAAACGGTAATGGACCACGTCGACTGTAACTGTAAATATTGCATAGCCTTGGAGGTGCTGGAAGAATTTATGCAGTGATCAGCTGCGGCCCCCACAACTGCGGGGTTATCCACAGCCTTACGAGTACCTGTGGATAATTCCCAAAACTAAATAGACAAATGTCGGTGGGGTAGTGTATAATTCAGGAACTAATCAACTATAGAAAGGAAAATTCATGGCTCATAACCTTGAAATCAATGGCGACGAAGTCGCTTTCGCCTTGCGTGGAACTCCCGCATGGCACAATCTCGCAAATCGAATCTTCTCACAAGATGAAGAAGTTTCAACACAACTCATGCTCGATGAAGCAAAACTTTCCAATTGGGACGTACGCTTATCTCCTGTTGCTGAACATATTCCTGCTGAATGGAACGATAGTTCTGGTTCACAATATGTAATTCGTAATAACCCATTCAATGGCGGAACTGATGTTCTTTCTGTTGTAGGTTCTAGATATAAAGTTGTTCAGAATGAAGAACTATTTTCATTCGCTGATAACATTCTAGATGGCGATTCTCGCTGCGCTTGGGAATCTGCTGGCTCTCTAAAGGCTGGTAAAGTTGTATTCGGTTCTCTTACTGTTCCTCGTGAAATGGTTTTAGACCCACAAGGTGCTAACGATAAGACAAAACTTTATCTTATTGTATGGACATCACACGACGGCTCTGTTGCTGTTCAGGCAGCAATTACTCCTGTTCGTGTTGTATGCCAAAACACTTTGAATCTAGCAATGAAGTCTGCTAAGCAATCTTTCAAGATTCGCCACACACAGACCGCTGAAGGCAAGATTCAAATTGCTCGTGAAACTCTTGGTCTAACTCTAGGCTATTTCGATTCATTCGAAAAAGAGGCTCAGGCTCTATTCAATGCTGAGATTACTGATAAGCAATTTCAGGATATTGTAAAAACAATTTATCCTAAGCCTGCTGAATCAGATTCTAAATTGGCTAAGACTAAGTGGGATAATAAAGTTGTTTTGCTAAATGACCTTTATCATAACTCACCAACTAATGCTAACATCAAGGGTACAAAATGGGGTGCTTTCAATGCGCTTACTGAACGCCTTGATTATTTCCGCCCTACTCGTAAGAGTAATTCAGAATCGAAGTGGGCTTCTGCTTCAGGATTCGACCCTGTTATTACTGCTGAGAAGAATAAGATTCTTCAAGTTGTAAAGTCATTCTAAAAATGACGGGGCCCCGCAAGGGGCCCCACCTAGGCCCCATGGAATAGTCTGGTTTAATTCGCCACCCTGTCACGGTGGAGATCACGGGTTCAAATCCCGTTGGGGTCGCAGCTAATACGCCCGCACAACTGAAGGCAGGCAGCGTGTGTTACGTATCACAAAACTTTTTCCCCGAAACCTGGTTGTAAATGTCAGTCAGGTCCGCTATAATACTCCACATAACAACGAAAGGAATACAATGGAAAATACTATAGAGGTCCCAACGACCTACAATGCTAATGTTCTTGTTCAATACAAGGACATCACAAACGGTGAAGTTACATTCCCAATTGTCAAGGTGACTGACCTTGAATATAAGTTAGAACGTATCAAAAACTTGGAAGACCACTTGTCTCGCTCACAAGGTACCATTAGAAAGATTATTGATAATCTAACTATGGAGAGTTGGTTCAATCCAAATACAGAAAAAGATGAAGTGCTTCGTGACCTGTGCACAATTCTAGACCATACTCCTCAACAGGAAATGTCTTGGACTGCAACTCTTACAGTATCAGGAACTACTTTGGTAAATCTTGATGAAGTTGAGGACTTTGATATTCGTTATCACATTGGTGACAATTTAGCAGTTGACTCAAATGATTTCGACACCAAGGTTGATTCATGGGATGTTGATTATATCGACAGTCAGGATTGGAACTAATGTATTATCAACTACAAGCACCTAGTGGTGCCGTCTGCAAGGCGGCCTACTGGGAGGCTGAGTTCTCAGGCCTGGACCCATACTATTTAGAAGACAATGCTTTTGAATTAGGAACTGGCAGCATTGAAAAGGTTTCGGCCTTGATTTCTAAGTATAAGTTAGATATACTAGTGGAATCAGATTATCAGCCAACAGGCTACACTAGGAGGTAAAATGGATTACAGAGAAGGTTTTGAAGATGGTGTCAAGTTTACTCGTGAAGTTATTATTAATAACATTCGCAAGTGGGCAGAAACCCATGATGATGGCGCCGTATTAGATTGGGTTGCAGACAAAATCGAATTTGGGACATTAGACCATGACCTCTGAGGATCTAACTAGATGGATCAAATGTGATTCATGTTCAGCACAAGCTTTATTTCTGGCTAGAGGAACTAGCGGGGAGTTGTATTTCTGTGGCCACCACCGAAATAAGTACAAGGGCCTTGACAACTGGGCCTATGAAATTATAGAATTGAATAAGATTGAGGAAGTTCCTCAAAGACTAGAAACAGAAAGGATATAACATGGGAGACCGTGCAAACTTCGTCTTTGTACAACCAAGCGGAGAAACAATCGTACTATATGGGCACTGGGCAGGCTACAACATGCTAGAGAATTTAGCAGAGGCAGTAGCAAAGGCACAGCCACGTTGGTCGGACCCTTCATATGCTACACGTATCGCAATCAGTAATATGATTGGCGACGCATGGGCTTCGGAAACTGGATGGGGCCTGCAGGTAAATGAAATCTCAGACAATGAGCATAAGATTCCTGTAGTAAACTGGCTCGAATGTACATTCAGTCTTCATGAAGAAGATTCATTCCATAACGAATCTAATAAGGTTCGAGGTATGAAGAACGAAGCAATGTTCACCATGGACCTACGTGCATTTGTTGAGAAATACACGGACGCCAAGATTTTGGTATAATAGAGGTTCACATCTTGTGAGGTGCGGCTACTAGGGTTAGTCACCAAGTCGCTAAGTAAGGCAGCTTTTACTTAATTCCTTTCGTTTGTGCTAGCAGCCTCACATTCTAGGGCCCCTTCGGGGGCCCTTCTTCTTGCCCACAAATACCAGAGGGTATCAAAAACTGTTTACGTTGTCAATTATATTTTTCCCGAAATTGTGAGCTTTTGTGAGATTTGTGATCTAAACCTCATATTCGTGTGAGATATTGTCAAATGTCAGTGGGGGGATGTATAATATGACAATAACGAAAGGAAATGAAATGCCAAATTGGGTATATAACACTCTAACAATTCAAGGACCTAAAGAGGAAATTGATTATATCAAGGATAGATTGAATCGTCCATTTACATTAGCACAAGAGACTTATGGTATGGGTGATATTAGTTCTATGGGTTTCCCCACCAAAATTAAGCAGGTTGAATATAATAATCCTGTCTTTGCTTTCTACAACATTCATTCATATAAGGATGACGGAATTACTGATGAGGAATATGCCTGCCAGCCAACTCGTTCAGGTGCAGATGTAAAAGACCCAAATTGGTTTGCACAAGAAATTGCTCACGCTAAAACTCAGAAGGATTGGTATTCTTGGAATAACACCAACTGGGGAACAAAGTGGGATGTTGCTGTGTCAGATGATGACAAATATCCAAATACAGAACTACTTGAATATAAATCAGAGGGTGATGACAACTGGGTTATCTATAAGTATGAAACTGCTTGGTCACCTGCTGTAACTATTCTAACTAAACTATCTAATCTTGTTCCTAATTCTCTTCTTACCCTCGAATTTGAGGAAGAAACAGGTTGGGGTGGGGAATATGAGATTCTTCGTGGCAATGTAACAGTCTGTGAAGAATATGAGAACAAATGCAGAGATTGTGATGAAATAGATACATTAGATTATTGCGATAATGATTGCGGTGAGATATGTTCATCTTGTAATTACCTTGGCGAGGCAGACCTAGACTGCGTAGCAGAATGTCAGACCCATAAGGTATACTTGGACAACATTCCCGAATATAGAAAGGCGGAAGCAAATGGATAAAGGTTCATTCTTAGAAAACGAAAACCAAATGGTTATAGACGCAGAAATGCAGACAATTGCTGAACAACTTCTAGATGATTGGATTACCACTAATTTAGATGAAGGCACATTGTATTCAGATTGGCGTATTGCAGATATGTCAGATTCAAATTATCTCAAAGGTAGGTTTAATCTATTTTATGATTTGAAGCCTGAAGATGATTACTATATTGAATGGGATGAGGAGAAGTAAATGGAATCAGAATATGTTGCTAGAAAGACTAAACTAGTTGAGTATATTAAATTACATGTAATTAGTTTAGAACAAGATATAGAACATATATCTGAAGAAATGGAAGCATTGGACCCTGCCTCTAAGGATTATAATGAATTGGATTTTGAATATAATCATTGCTCAGGACAACTCCTTGCTACCCGCCACATTTTGTCAGTGGTAGAGGATATACTATGAACATGAACACACTAGAACTAGAACCACATCTGCAGAAGCAGGTAGACGCTGGGTCCTCTGGGACCGATATCTTGCACGGGCATTTAAAGACGCTCATGCTTGACGCAGAACGGGAATTAGAAGAAGCACAAGCCCTGGAGGATGAGACCGAAGAGGCAATTGATTCCATGGAGCGGAAGTACTGGGAAGGCCAAGTCGACGCTCTAACTTATATTTACCAAATGACATATGCATTAGCATTCGCAATCGACGAAAGGACAAAGA
>Ga0315902_10007442_pt1 | contig 14950 bp, 13 predicted proteins | sample LakEriMetagenome_9_FD_203523 | JGI IMG/M metagenome (GOLD analysis project Ga0315902, IMG submission 203523) | Freshwater fungal communities from buoy surface, Lake Erie, Ohio, United States - Buoy 12 MA117 | ecosystem: Environmental > Aquatic > Freshwater > Lake > Lake biofilm | place: USA... | reverse complement strand
CCATGCGCGATCTGCAGGACCTGTCCTACCAGGAGATTGCCGAGCGGCTGCGCGTGCCCGAGGGCACCGTCAAGTCGCGCATCAACCGCGGCCGGGCCGAGCTGGTCCGGCTCGTCCGCCAGTACCGTCACGACCTCGAGGGAGCCCGCCCATGACGCTGACCACCGATCACGTGAACGACGTCGCCATTCTCCGCGTCGGCGAGTCGCGCCTCATGTATCCGCTGCTCCAGGACTTCTCGGCGGCCATCGACGCGCTCTTTGCCGACGGGCACCGCAAGGTGGTGCTCGACCTGTCGCAGGTCGGCTATGTCGACTCGGCCACCATCGGATGCCTGATGGACGCCTACCGCCAGGCCACGGCGGCGGGAGGGCGACTGCGGCTGTCGGGCGTGCAGAAGCGCGTCGAAACCATGCTGACGATGACCGGGTCGCACGCGTTCCTGAAGATGTATCCGGACGAGGCCCGCGCCGTGGCCAGCTTCGGGGAGTGAGCCATGCGCCAGATCACGACCACCACCGGACGGGTCATCCTGCTGGACGGCGACCTGCTCGCCGTGCTGGAAACGCTGTTCCATGAAGTGACCGTCAGCGACCTCGGCACCAGCTACGAAGCCATGGCCCGCGAGATTGCGCACCTCATCGATCAGATGACCGATGAGGAACGCCGCGCCTATCTTGCGGAAAGCCTCTTCATCAACCAGGTCAAGTACGAGAACGACCGCCTCTCTCGCTACCTCAAGACCATCGAGCGCACCGCGCTCGGAGATCCCCTGCCCCCCACCGAAGGAGACTGACCCCATGACCGCAGCACACGCACGCGCCATGGCCGAGACGTTCGCGAGCCTGTTCGCATCGGAACTGCCCACGACCCGGAAGGTGCTCCAGGCCGTCGGCCACGGCGACTCGGCGTACACACCCGACCCGAAGTCGCGCACGGCGTGGGGCCTGGCCCTGCACCTGGCCACGGCCGACGTGTGGTTCCTCGACTGCATCATCAACGGACACTTCGCCACCGATGCCGAGAAGGTGCGCGCGCTCGAGGGCTCGTTCAAGACCGCCGACGACGTGGTGGCCTTCTATGACACGGCCATGACCGAGCGCATCGCCGCGCTGCGCGCCCTGCCGGACGAGGCGCTGACGCGGCAGGTGAGCTTCTTCGGGATGTTCGCCAAGCCGGCGGTCGAGTTCCTGCCCATGGCCAACAACCACAGCATCCACCACCGCGGCCAGCTGGCGGCCTACCTGCGGCCCATGGGCTCGAAGGTGCCGTCCATCTACGGCAGCAGCGCCGACGAGGGACGCGGCTAGGTCAGGGCTGCCGCGAGGCGGTGTAGGCGGCGATGGCGATCATGTCGTCGAGGGTCAGCTGCCGTACCGCCTCGGTCATCAGCGACGACCAGGCGCCCCGGCGCGTGCCCTGCTGCAGGTCGAACAGCTGACGCACCGTGTAGCTCGGCGAGCGGCCCGCAAGGGGCGGCACCGGGCCGAGCCCCTTGAGATCAGCCCCGTGGCAGGTGCCGCAGGCGACCGTGCGTCCGCCGCCCGTCGTGACCAGACGCTCCCCGCGGCTGATGCTGCCCGGGGGCACGTAGGCGACAAAGCCCGACGCGCCGTCGCGCAGTTCGGTGCGCCCCAGGTCTTCGGGCATCTCGATGATGCGCGCCCCGATGGGTTCAGCCCCCTCGGTGGGCACATGCATCCATCCCGCGATGCGCGTGCGTGGGACCTCGGCCCGCTCGACCACCCGAATCCACTGGCGATAGGGCACCGCGGCAAAGTACTCGGCGGCTTCACGCACCTCGGCGTCGGTGGCCGCTTTCGCATCGGCGATCATCGCGTTCGGCGGCCCCATCTTCGGCTCGCTGCTGCGGCGTGCTCCACTCTTGAAGTCGGCCATCTGCTGGATGATGTAGGCCGCTGGCAGCCCGGCCAGCGACGCATTTTCGGGCCGACCCTGGCCGTTGGTCAGATGGCAGAAGCCGCACGCCCGCATCTCGGGTCGGCGGCCGTTGGCCACCGCCGGCGGCATGGGCGGATGGCCCGCCGGGTGCCAGTCGGGCGGGTTGAACGCGTCACGCGTCTCGGCCAGCGTGAACCGGCGGTTACTGCCGGGCACACTCCGCGGCGTGGGATCGGGCGCCGCCGGGGCTGCCGGGGCCGCGCCCGCAGGCGGGGGCGTGTTCACCGTAAAGGCCCATGGCGGCGGCACGGGCCGGTCCTGCGCGCGCAGCGCTGCCGCGCCCGTCAGGGCGCATGTCACCACCACCGCTCCACACATCAGTCGCACCACAGGTCGCATGCCCTCACTCCTCCATGGCAAACGGGGCCACGCAGTCGTCCCCGGCGTTCACGACGATGGGCATCCAGCCCGTGACGTCGGGGGCGCCGGCCAGCAGCATCACCGGCGACAGCGGTCGCAGGCGCACGCCATCGGGCGCGAGTCGTGCTGCCAGTTGCGTCCGGAAGCCGTCGAATGCAGGGAGGCCCACGCTGACAAAGAACACCTGGCGCACGCGGCCCGGCTGCGAGTCACGTCGATACCCCATGCAGTCGAGGGTCAGCGGGGCCCCGTTGAGGCCCGATGCCTGCGCCAGGGCCATCAGCGCTGCGTCACTGACGACGGACGCCGGCACTTCGTCGGCCAGCACCAGCGCCACCCCGGCCTTCGCCGGCGTGCTGAGCGATTCGCCGGCCCGCGAGAACACCTGCCGGAACAGCCGCAGGGGCAACTCTGGCGGCGGACTCAGCAGCAGCCGCGCCTGCTCGCCTGTCGCCTCGGGCACCGCCTGCAGCGTCCAGCCCGTGAGATGTGCCGGCCGCACCTCGTACGGCACCGCCCTGGCATCGTCGAGCGAGCGGAGGAAGAGCCAGCCCACGGCGGCCACGGCCACTATCGCGATGGCCAGCCGGGTCAGCAGGGAACCTGTGCGGGTGCGTGTCATGTGATGGCGTTCTATCGTCACGGACGTGTTCGGGGAGATGGTACCAGCACGCGCCCCGGTCGGACGGCCGTGACGGCGGCGCCGTCCCAGACGCGCGCGCCGTTGACCCACACGCCACGCATCCCCTCGGGCAGGGCGCCCGGGTCTTCGAACGTCGCCCGATCGATGATGCGCGCCGGGTCGAACAGCACCAGATCGGCCTTGAGCCCAGGGGCCACGCGGCCGCGATCGTGCAGGCCCAACCGGGCGGCCGGCAGCGCCGTCATCTTGCGGATCGCCTCCGGCCAGGTCATCCACGCCTGCTCGCGCACGAAGCGGCCCAGCACCCGTGGAAACGTCCCCGCGCTGCGCGGGTGGCTGTTGGCGATACCGCCATCGCTCGCCACCATCACCCACGGTTGGGCATAGAAGACACGCAGATCGTCCTCGATCATGGTGTGCCCGATCATGCCGGCGCCAGGTTCGCGCGCGAACCGGCGATACGCCTCGATGTCGCTGATGCCCTCGGCCCGCGCGACGGCGTCGAGCCGCTGGCCGACGTACTTGGCCTGCGACGGCCAGCGCGTAATCTGGACGTTGCGCGCACCGCCAATGTCGTCGAGCCCGCGGCGGATGGCAGCCTCGTCCTCATACTGCTTGCTCGGAATGAGGACGCGCGGCGTCGACTGCCACGCCAGGTACGGATACGCATCGGCCGTCACATCCACCCCTCGTGCGCGCGCGGCCTCGATGATGGCCACGGCCTCGCGCGCCTTGCCCCACACCCCTACCGTGCCCAGCTTGATGTGGGTGATGTGGGCCGGCAGCTTCGCCCGCTCGCCGATGGCGATGGCCTCGCGGATCGCCTCCATTGACTTGTCGGCCTCGTCGCGGATGTGCGAGATGTAGAACCCGCCGCGGTCGCCCGCCGCTCGCGCCATGGCCACCACCTCCTCGGGGCTGGCGTAGCTGCCGACTTCGTACTCGAGGCCCGACGACAGGCCGACGGCCCCTTCCGCCATCGCCTGCGTCACCATCGACGCCATGCGCACCTGCTCCGGTCCCGTCGAGTCGCGGCGATAGTCGTCGCCCATCACCCCCCTGCGCAGCGTGGCGTGTCCCGCCAGCACGACGACGTTCACGGTAGGTGGAGCCTTCCGGAGACGGTTGAGATACGCCGCGAGGGGCCACGGCGAACTGCCGTCCTGCCCCACCGCGAGCGTCGTAATGCCCTGGGCCGCCTGCGTCGTCGCGGCCGGTTCGCGTTCGAGGCCCTCGGTGGAATGGTTGTGGATGTCGACGAACCCGGGCGCGACGATCAGTCCGTCGGCATTGATGACCGTGTCATCGCTGCGGGGCGTGACTGTTCCCACATCGGTGATCGTGTCGCCCACGATGCGCACGTCGGCGCGTCTCAGCGGTGCGCCGGTCCCATCCGCCACCTGTGCCCCGCGAATGACGGTGCCCGTCGACTGCGCCGAAAGCGATAGCCAACCCACGACCACAAGGGCCAGCGCACATGTCAGGCCCAGCGGCCGCGGCCAGCCGCGGCGCGCGGCGCGCGTCCCGGTGCTGTGCATCATGCCCTCCTGGCGCCTGGCCACATCCGTGGCGTGGCGCGTTCATACTGCGGCGGTGTGACGTAGTCGGCGCCCAGATCGGCTGCCGCCTGCCAGGCCCAGTGGGGATTGAACAGCATGGCCCGTGCGATGGCCACCTGGTCCGCAGAGCCCTCTGCCAGGATCGCCTCGGCCTGCGCCCCGGTCGTAATGAGGCCGACCGCACAGGTCGGCATGCCTGTGGCCCGCCGCACGGCCGCCGCCAGCGGCACCTGATACCCGGGCCCCGCCGTGATGGGGGCCTTGGATATGACACCGCCGCTCGACACGGTGACGTAGTCGCAGCCCAGAGCCTTCAGCGCACCGGCAAATGCCGCGGCATCGTCGACAGTCCATCCGCCCTCGACCCAGTCGCTGCCATGGATGCGGACGCCCATCGGTTTGTGCGCCGGCCACGCGCGGCGCATGGCCTCGAAGACTTCCAGAGGAAACCGCATGCGGTTCGCGCGCGACCCGCCGTACTCGTCCGTGCGCACGTTCGAGAAGGGCGACAGGAATGTCGAGAGCAGGTAGCCGTGGGCCGCATGTACTTCCACGAGATCGATGCCGGCCGCATCGGCGCGCCGGGTGGCGGCCACGAACGCCTCGCGCACGTCGCGCAGGTCGTCGCGCGACATCTCGCGCGGCGTCGGCCAGCCCGCGGTGTAGGACACCGCGGACGGGCCGATGACCTCCCAGCCCCCGTCCGCGGGCGACACCGGACGCCCCCCGTCCCACGGTCGCTGCGCCGAGGCCTTGCGACCGGCGTGTGCCAGCTGCACGCCAACGGCGATCGGCGCGTGGGCCCCGCAGAACCGGCGCACATGCGCGAGCGCCTCGGCCTGCACGTCTGTGGAGAGTTCGAGACAGTGGGGCGTGATGCGTCCCTCGGGCACCACGGCCGTGGCCTCGATGACGAGCAGCCCGGCGCCGGACAGTGCCAGCGAGCCCAGGTGCATCAGGTGCCAGTCGCCGGCGGCGCCATCGACGGCGCTGTACTGACACATCGGTGAGACCTGAATCCGATTCGACAGGGTCAGCGACCGCAGGTCGAGGGGAGCAAACAGCCGGGCCATGCCCCACATCTTACGGCGACCCGTATACACTGGGCCGGTCAGGCTGGTTTTTTTACGAGGCACGCTGGATATGAGAAAGCACGCAGGTATGTGGGCCACCGCGCTGGTGGCTTCGGTGATCGTCGCTGTGGGGGCCCAGGCACCGCAACCTCAGCAGGCTCCCAGGACGCAGTCGGTTGACGAACAGGCCCCCGGGCGCCAGGCCGACGCGCCGGCCCCGGCCAGGAAGCCCGGGGAGGGCGAGGGCCCCTTCCGCAAGCTCGTCATCCGGGGTGTGACGCTCATCGACGGCACGGGTGGCCCGCCGCTGAGCCCGATGGACATCGTGATCGAGGGCAACCGCATCACGGCGGTGCGCCAGGCCGGCTGGCCGGGCATGGCCATGGCCGCCAACCGCGCGCCGCGCGATTTCGATCGTGAAATCGATGGCACGGGCATGTTCGTGATGCCCGGGTTCGTCGACATGCACGTCCACGGCTCGGGCCGCGGCAAGGCCCCCGATCTGGGCTACTCGTACAAGCTGTGGCTGGCACACGGCGTCACCACCGTGCGCGGCGTGTCGCTGTCGTCCCACGCGGTCGCCAGCAGCGAGAAGGAACGCTCGGCGAAGAACGAGATTGCGGCGCCGCGCATCTTCAACTACCAGACGCTGGCCTCGGGCTGGTCGAACGGCCCGGTGCAGACGCCCGAGAAGGCCCGCGAGTGGGTGCGCTGGGCCGCGGCGAACAATGTCGACGGCATCAAGTTCTTCAACCGCGGCGACGAAACGCCCGAGATCATCCGTGCCGCGATCGACGAGGCCCGCAAGCACAAGATGGGCACGGTGGCGCACCTGTCGCAGAACGGCGTGGCCAACTTCAACGGCCGCGATGCCGGCGAGGCCCGCCTGCACACCATCACGCACTACTACGGACACATGGAGTCGCTGCTCAAGGACCGCACGATCCAGGAGTTCCCGCCCAACTACGACTACAACAACGAGCAGGATCGCTTCGGCGACATCGCCCGCATCTGGAACCAGACCTACGAACCCGGCTCCCCCGAGTGGAAGGCGTACCTCGAGCAGCAGAAGAAGAACGGCGTCGTCTTTGACCCGACGTTCAACATCTACGCCGCCTCACGCGACCTGATGCGCGCCCGCAACGCCGACTGGCACGCCACCTACACCACGCCGCAGCTCTGGAACTTCTTCCAGAGCACGCGCGACAACCACGGGTCGTACTTCTACGACTGGACGACCGAGAACGAGCTGGCCTGGAAGCGCTTCTATGACCGCTACATGCGCCTCATCAACGACTACAAGAACATGGGCGGCCGCGTGACGGTGGGCACCGACTCGGGCTTCATCTGGAAGACCTACGGGTTCGCCTATGTCGAGGAACTCGAACTGCTGCGGGAAGCCGGCTTCACGCCCCTGGAAATCATGCGCTCGGCCACGATGTGGGGCGCGCGCACCCTCTACGAGCCGCGCGGCGAGGACGCCCCGATGGGCGTCGTGCGCGCCGGCATGCTGGCCGACCTGGTCATTGCCACCGAGAATCCGCTGGCCAACCTGAAGACGCTGTACGGCACCGGCCACATGCGCCTCAACGACCGCACCAACCGCCAGGAGAAGGTCGGCGGCGTGCGCTACACCATCAAGGACGGCATCGTCTACGACGCCCCGAAGCTGCTGGCCGACGTGGCCGCGATCGTCGCCGCCGAGAAGGCGAAGGCCGCGCCCCGCAAGTAGCCGCCGCCGGCCCTTACCGCCCCTGCGCCCGCGCCTCCCGCACGTCGGGGTGCGTGGCGCGCAGGATGATGCGCGCGGCCAGGCGATCGCCGGGCAGCAGGTGCGCATACTTCCGTGCGGTGACCCGACTGTCCAGTACGGCCATGATGTGCGCCATCACAGGCAGCCGTACTTCGGACGGCAGCGCGGCAAACGCGTCGGTATAGACGAGGTAGCTCACGCCGTACTTCAGCAACCGCCGGGTGAGGTCGAGATCGGCCAGCGAGCGCCCCTCTCCGTCCCTCGGAAACTGCCGCAGCAGGGCCTGCGCAAAGTCGGCGCGCGGCGTCACCGAAAAATCGAACGGGGCCTCGCCCACGCCCAGCAGGTAGTCGGCCAGCGCCTCGCGCCGGGCCACGATGGCCGGGTCGGTCTCGAGAGCGCGCCCCTCGTAGGCCGCGACACGCGCGTCCCACTGGAGGCGCGTGATCAGGTTGAGCCCCGGCATCTGATGGTCGAACGTCAGCAGCGCCGAGATGTCGCTCTGTTCCGACAGATACCGCCGGGCCTCGGGGGCCTGCCCCAGCCATGCCCGGAACGGCATGTCCGCGAGGATCTCCGGCCCCTCGTCAGGTCGCCGCATGTGCACCAGATTGCCCATGTGTCCGAGCGGTCCGTAGGGCGGTGCCGTCGAGGCGCCCGTCACGAACCACCCGCCCCACCGCTGCGGATGCGGCGTGCGCATGTCGACCTGCGTGACGCCGAGTGACAGCAGCGGCCGCCCCTCGCGGTCGACCTGATGGCTCCTGACAATGAACCCGGGAATGTCGAGCGTCGACTGGGCCAGGTGGCAGTTGAGGCAGGCGGGTGTCCGGGCCAGGCGCCACGGCTGCCCGGCCGGAGGCGGCTCGATCGTGTAGAACTGCACGCCCTGCCGCGGGTCGAGCGCCGCCACTTCGATGACCGGCGAGGTCGCAATGTAGCCGACCACCACGGAGTCGTTGTAGTAGAGGGCGCGCGGGCTGGTCGGCCCTGTGTAGGCGCCCTGCAGGGCGGTCTTCGAGAACACCAGCAGCTGCGAGGCCTCGGGCACATCGAGGGCAGTCAGCAGTGACCGCAGCACCCCGGTGGGTCCCTCCTGCGCCAGCGTGGCATGGCCCTCGGCCAGCGCATCGTTGAGACGCGCCACGCGGTCGTGCACCACCGTGTCGGCATAGCCGATCACGGGATGGTCGTCCAGTGTGCCGGGAAACGGCTCGCGCAGTTGGCCGGCCGCCTGCTGCCCGCGCGCCGCGCCGCCCAGGGCGGCCACCAGTCCCAGCGCCACCAGGCCCGCCGTTACGTGCACCCTCACCGAGACGTTCACGGCTCCATGCTACCCCGGGCTGACCGTCGCCCGGACGCTGGCACGGCCCTGTCGGTCTGCGCTACTCTGGAGGGCGCCATGCGTCACCTCACAATCGCTCTGTGGGTCAGTGTCTGGGCTCTCTCGTTCGGCGTGCAGGCCGTCTCGGCGCAGCAGGCGGCGCCGGCCTCCACTCCCGAAGCCGTGCAGGCGAAGATGCAGGAGTGGTCAAAGGCCCTCGGCGTCGAATGCACACACTGCCATCTCGACGGCCAGTGGAGCCTGCCCTACATGCCGACGTTCGACCTGGCCTACCGCATGTCGCGGATGGTCAACGACCTCAACAACGGCGCGCTGAAGGCCTACGGCGGCATCACCTGCAACACCTGCCATCAGGGGCAGCTCACGCCGCCGAAGATCACGCAGGCCCAGTGGGAACGCGACGCCAAGCGCTACGAGAAGGTCTTCAACGGCGACACATCGCTCGCCCTGCAGATGGGAGTCTTCACGGCAGCGCTCGGCGTGAGCTGCTCGCACTGCCACGATCCAAACAACTGGGGCTGGGACGAGAGCCCCAATAAGCATGTGGCCCGACGCATGCGCGGCATGGTGGGCTCGATCAACAAGCACTTTGCCGGCGTGAAGAACCCGGAAATCGGCTGCATCGCCTGCCACCAGGGCAAGCTCAAGCCCTCACGCTGACCGTCGCGGCAGGCCGTGAGGCGTGCCCCGTTCCCCCGAAGCTCCGGTGGCCGGTCCGGCGCGCCGTCAGGCGCGCCCGGCCAGCACCGCCACGGCGCGGTCGATGTCCTCGTGCGTGTTGAACACCGACACGGCGAGGCGCAGTCGGCTCTCGTTCCCCACGATGGTGCCGGTGACCTTCCCCGCCTGCAGCCGCTTCGCCGTCGTGGCCGCATCCTTCAACCCGAACGCCAGGATGGGGGTCTTCGTGCCCCGCGGGGTCAGCGGCTCAAAGCCGAGGGGCGGCAGCTCGGTCTGCAGCCGCTCGGTCAGCACCTGCGCATGCGCGCCGATGCGGTCAACGCCGAGGCGCGTCACATAGTCGATGCCGGCTGACACGCACGCCGCCAGCAGCACCGCGATGCCGCCCGATTCATAGCGCGCCGCCCCGGGCAGCGGCTCCCACGTCAGCGCCGCGCGGTTGAAATTGGTCACCTGCCGGTGGCCATAACGCGTCGTCGGCAGCACGGTGCCCTGCAGCGACTCCTTCACATACAGGAAGCCGAAGCCGCGCTCGCCCATCAGCCACTTGTACGTGCCCGCCGAGGCGAAGTCGATGCCCAGCGCCTTCACATCGACCGGCACGGCACCCACGGCCTGGATGATGTCGGCGAACACCAGCGCCCCGCGGTCATGCGCCAGGCGGCTGACCGCCGCACAGTCGTGCATGAAGCCGTTCACGTTCGACACCAGCGCCAGCGATACGAGCCGCGTGTTGCGGTCGATGGCCTTGTCCATGTCGGCCGGGTCGATGGCCCAGTTGCGGTGCTTGACGATGCGCAGCTCGACGCCCTGCTTCTCGAGCTCCTTGTACATGTAGAGCGACGTCGTGAAGTGCAGCTCGTCAATGACGACGTTGCCCTTCTTCCGCGCCAGGTCGAGCCCCAGCACGACGATGTTCTCGCCATCGGAGGTGCTGCTGGTGAAGGCGATTTCCTTCGGCGAGGCGTTGATGAGGGCCCCGAACTGCCCGCGCAGCGCCTCCTGCCTGGCCGCCGTGAAGTCGACCCGGCCCTCGCCCGGCCCGTGCAGCCGGTAGGCCAGCCCCTGTTCGATGGCGCGGGCGGCGAAGGTGCCGACCGGGTGCAGCGCCGCCGAGTTCAGATAGGTTTCCGTCGAGGCCTGCGGGAAGTCGGCGCGCAGCCCCGGGGGCAGCACGCCCACCGGGCGGGACGACTGGGCCGAGGCCAGGGCCGTGGAGGACAGGGCCAGGGTTCCGGTGGCGGCCAGAAAATCGCGGCGTCGCAGATGCATGGGCGGATTGTATAGTAGGGCCTGCAATTTCTCATCCGAAGAGGGGGAAACAGATGCGACGACAGCGGATGACCGTGATGGCGCTGGCCCTGGCCGGCATCGTGGCCCTGGGCACCTGGCACAGCGTCACTGGCCAGGCGGGCGACATCATCGCGCTCGGCACCAGCCGCGGCGAATGGCCCACCTACGGCGGCGACCTGGCCAGCCGGCGCTACTCTCCGCTGGCACAGGTGGATGCCTCCAACTTCAACGCGCTCGAGATTGCGTGGCGCTTCAAGACCGAGAACCTCGGCCCGCGTCCCGAGTTCCAGTTCCAGGCCACCCCGCTGATGGTGGGCAACACGCTCTACTTCACGGCCGGCTCGCGCCGGGCGGCCGTGGCCGTGGATGCGGCCAGCGGCGAGATGAAGTGGATGCACTCGGTCGACGAGGGTCCGCGCGGCTCGTCCGCGCCGCGCCAGCTGTCTGGTCGCGGCCTGTCGTACTGGACCGACGGCAAGGAGGCCCGCATCCTCTACGTCACGCCCGGCTACATGCTCGTCGCCCTCGACGCGCGCACGGGCCGCCGCATCGCCGACTTCGGCACTGACGGCATGGTCGACCTCAAGAAGGAAATGGATCAGGAGATGGACCTGATCAAGGGCGAGGTCGGGCTCCACTCGGCGCCGGTGGTCGTGAAGAACACCATCATCATCGGCGCGGCCCACATGGAGGGCGGCGCGCCCAAGAGCAAGACCAACCAGAAGGGCTTCGTGCGCGGCTATGACGTGCGCACCGGCAAGCGGCAGTGGATTTTCAAGACCATTCCCGCGCCCGGGGAGTTCGGCAACGAGACCTGGGAGAAGGACTCGTGGAGCTACAGCGGCAACACGGGCGTCTGGGCGCAGATGTCGGTGGACGAGGAGCTCGGGCTCGTCTACATGCCCGTGGAACTGCCCACCGGCGACTATTACGGCGGGCACCGCCCCGGCAACAGCCTCTTCAGCGAGAGCCTCGTCGCCGTCGACATCGCCACTGGGAAGCGCAAGTGGCACTACCAGCTGACCCACCACGGCATCTGGGACTTCGACATTCCCTGCGCGCCCATCCTGTTCGACCTCAAGCAGAACGGACGCACCATCAAGGCCGTGGCCCAGGCCACCAAGCAGGGATGGGTCTACGTGTTCGACCGCGTCACCGGCCAGCCCGTGTGGCCCATCGAGGAACGCAAGGTGGAGATCGGCGAGGTGCCCGGCGAACAGTACTCGCCCACCCAGCCGTATGTGACCAAGCCCCCGCCGTTCGAACGCCAGGGCGTGGCCATCGACGACCTGATCGACTTCACCCCCGAGCTGCGCGCCGAGGCCGAGACGCTCGTCAAGCGCTACAAGATTGGCCCCCTCTTCACGCCGCCGGTCGTCAGCAAGTGGGAAGGGCCGCTGGCCACCCTGATGCTGCCCAACGTCACCGGGGGCGCCAACTGGCAGGGCGGTTCGCTCGACCCCGAGACGAACATGTTCTACATCTTCTCGAACACCAACGTGTCGGCCCTGGGCCTGCTCCCCGGCGACGGCGTCAAGTCGGACATGCTCTATGTGCGCGGCTTCGCGTCTGACCCGGCCGACACCTCGGGCCGGCCGGCGTTCCCGTCCACCACGGTCCGCGGGCTGCCGCTCATCAAGCCGCCCTACGGACGCATCACGGCCCTCAACCTGAATGAAGGCACGCTCGCCTGGCAGATCGCCCACGGCGACACGCCCGATGCCATCAAGAACCATCCCGCGCTGAAGGGCCTGACGATCCCCCGCACCGGACGCCAGGGCCGCATCGGCGTGCTCACCACCAAGACGCTCGTCATCGCCGGGGAAGGCGGCATGAACTCGACGCCGAAGGGCCAGGGCGCCATGCTCCGGGCCTACAACAAGTCCACCGGGGACGAAGTCGGCGCCGTCTACATGCCCGCACCCCAGACCGGGTCGCCCATGACGTATCAGCTCAACGGACAGCAGTACATCACCGTGTCGGTCAGCGCGCCCGGCGTGCCCGGCGAGCTCATCGCCTACAAGCTGCCCGCGCGCCGCTAGGGCGCCACGTCACGAGGCCGGGGTGGCCGGGCGCAGCAGCGCCACCACCTCGGCATCGCTCACCTCCCCGAAATTGTCATAGCACGCCCCGACGCCCGTGAACCACTCGGGCACGTGCAGGCACACGACCTCGTCGGCTGTCGCCTCGAGCGGTGCCACGGCGTCGGCCGCGGCCACCGGCAGCGCCACCACCACGCGCGCGGCCCCCTGCCGCTTCGCCGCCTCCACCGCCGCCCGCATCGTCGCGCCCGTGGCCACGCCGTCGTCCACCAGGATGACCAGGCGCCCCCGAAGCGGCACCGCCGGTCGGACGCCGGACAGCAGCGTCCGGCGCGCACGGATGGCATCTGCCTGCGTGCTCACCTCGGACTCCCACGCCGCATCACCGCCGTGTGCCGGGTGCATGCGCAGCACGTGGCCCGCCTCGTCGATGGCGCCCATGGCGACCTCGGGGGCGCCCGGGGTGCGCAGCTTGCGCACCAGCATCACGTCGAGATCGCCCTCCGTCGCCGCGGCCACCGGCGCGGCCACGGGCACTCCGCCGCGGGGAATGCCCAGCACGAGCGGATGCTGCCCGCGCAGGTGCGCGAGCCGCTCGCCGAGCATCCGTCCCGCCGCTGTGCGATTCGTGAAATGCATGAGGCAAGGTCCTCTGTGAATGGTGCCGACGTCGGGCGTGCGGCGGCCGTCGCCTGACGGTTCAGCCTCGATGAACAGCCACCGGACACCGTGGAGCGTGACGCCGTGTCGGTTGTCGTCCCTCACCACGCCCACAGGGCGGTGACCCGCAGGGTGGCCACCACCCACAGGACGCGGGGCATGGTCACTGGGCCGTGCCTGCCTTCGCCCCGGTCGAGGGCACGGCAAACACATACAGCGTGTGCCCGCTGGCCGGGGGCTGAATCTCGGGCGCGATGGTGGCCGGCACCAGGCGCGGGCTGCCCCCGCCGACGCCGGTTGTGACCGCGATGTACTGGCGGCCATTGGCGGTGAAGCTCACCGGATATCCCTGTACCGCCGTACTGAGCCGCGACTCCCACAGCACGCGCCCCGTGCGCACGTCAAGCGCGCGGAAGTAGCGTGACAGATCACCGATGAACGCAAGGTTGCCGGCCGTGGTGAGCGCGGCGGTGAGATACGGCGCGCGCTGATCACGCGTCCACACCGGCTCGAGCGTGCGCGCGTTGTAGGCGGCCAGCCGGCCGATGTTGCCGTCGCTTCCGGGCATCTCGAAGAATCGCCGCCCCGCCGCCGTGCCGCCCGAGCCTTCCACCTGCTCGACCTTGCGCGCGGCAATCTCCATGCACGACTGCGACAGCGGAATCACCAGCAGCCCCGCCCCGGGGTGATAGCTCATCGCCTGCCAGTTGTGCCCGCCTTCGGTGCTCGGGCACGCCGAGATCCACTCGTCGACCTTCTGCTGCTTGATGTCCTCGCGATACTCGGGAATCCCCGTCTCGGGATCGATGCGCGAGAACACATTCTGGAAGACCGTCTCGCGGTGGCCCAGGAACTTCCCGGTGCGCCGATCGAGCTTCCACAGGATGCCCGCCTTGCCGATGGTGAACAGCACCTGCTCCTGCGGGCTCAGGTCGACGAGCACGCGCTCGTACACCTCGTCGTGGTCGAGCGTCTCGGCGGGAATGTGCTGCCGGTGCCACGCCAGTGACCCGTCGCGCGCGCGCAGCGCCACCGTCGACGCGCCGTAGAGCGAGGCATCGGTGATGGCGTTGCCGCGGCTCGCCGGCATCCACGGCTTGGCCTGCGCCACGCCCCAGTAGGTCAGCTCGAGGTCGGGGTCGTAGCTGCCGACGATCCACGTATCGCCGCCTGCGCGCATGCGGTCAGGCAGGCTGCCCCACGTGTCGCCCCCGGGTTCGCCCGTGCGCGCGATGGTGTGGAACTTCCACACAAGCGCCCCGGTGTCCGCATCGTAGGCGCTAATCATGCACCGCTCCTCGCGGTACCGGTCGCAGCCCTGCAGCCCCTGCACCACCTTCCCCTGAATGACGATGGGGCCTGAGGTGTTCGAGAAGCCTTTGGCCCGGTCGGCAATGGCGACGTTCCAGACCTGCCTGCCGGTGCGCGCATCGAGCGCCACGAGGCGCGCATCGGTGGTGGCCAGGAAGATCTTGTCCTGGTATATCGCGAGGTTGCGCATCGACCCGAAGCCAATCGACTCGTTGGGCCCCACCTGGTGCTCCCAGAGGAGATCGCCGGTCGCGGCATCGAGCGCCTG
>Ga0315902_10007441_pt1 | contig 14952 bp, 11 predicted proteins | sample LakEriMetagenome_9_FD_203523 | JGI IMG/M metagenome (GOLD analysis project Ga0315902, IMG submission 203523) | Freshwater fungal communities from buoy surface, Lake Erie, Ohio, United States - Buoy 12 MA117 | ecosystem: Environmental > Aquatic > Freshwater > Lake > Lake biofilm | place: USA... | reverse complement strand
AACCGCTTCTCGGCCCTCGGAACGGCCGAGATCGTCCGCGTGGCCTGATCCCGAAGGGGAAAGGGGCAATCATGCCTCAGGCGTGAGTTACGCAACAACGCCGGCTGCGAGCAGGGAAGTACATCTGGGTTGATCGCGTTCGCTTCCTGCAGAGAACGCCGCGGCGATACCGCACCTCCCCCTCGGATGTTGCCAGAAGAACCTGGCTTGTGGCGGGGCAGGGTGCTGGTCAGGGCGGGATCGCGTGTGACTGGATCGCGGGGGATCCCCATGAGGTGGTGTTTGTGATTGACCCTTCTGACCGGAGGCCGAGGTCCGGGATGGATGGTGACGCCCGCTTCGGATGACCTGGGGGAGCGGGTGGCGCTGTTCGTCCTGTCCGGGGAGACGGTGCGGCATGCGGCGGATGTGTTCGGGGTCAGCGTCGCGTCGGAGGTGACGTGGACTGAGCGCCACCGGGCAACCGGGAGTGCCGCGGCCAGGCCGATGGGCGGGCGGCGGCGCGACGTGATGGCGCCGGGGCGGGGCTCTGCGCTGGCGCGGCTGGCCGGGCATCCGTCGCTGGCTCTGCGGGCCTTGCAAGCGGAGTTGACCGAACGCGGCGTGGTGGTGAGCTGCGGCGCGGTCTGGCATGTCCGTGCACGCCGAAGTCCTCAGCCTCAGAAGGACTGCTCGGCAAGCGAGGTGCACCGACCCGAGATTGCGCGCAAGCGGGCGCGCCGGCGGCGGCATCAGGACAGGATCGACCCGGCGCACGACCAGACCTGGGTCAAGACCGACATGACCCCCTGCGCGGCCGGGCACCGCGCGGCCAGCGCCTGGCGGGACGCCACCCGCACGGCCACTGGCGCACGCCGACCTTCCGCGCCGCGCTGCGTGTCGACCCTGTCGAGGCCCCCTGTCTCTTCAACCGACCGGTCAACGGCGAAGGCTTCACCGCCTGGGTCGAACACGCCCCGGTCCCGACGCTCCGGCCCGGCGCCGTCGTCGTCCTCGACAATCCCGGCAGCCACAAGGGACGTGCGCTACGCGCCGCGATCCGAAACGCCGGGGCGCATCTGCTCTTCCTGCCGCCCTGCTCACCCGACCTCAACCCCATCGAAATGGTCTTCACCAAGGTCAAGACCCTGTTCCGGAAAGCCGATGAACGCGGCGTCCAAGCCTCAGGGCGAAGGTTCGGAACCCTCCTCGATACTTTCACACCCATCGTGTGCCAAGCCGACCTTCGGCATGCCGGCTATGTTTCAATGTGAAGCAGACAGGCTCTGGCTGTTCAGTCCCGGCATCTGGTGGATCGGGTCAAGGATCGATCGATCCGGCTCTGAGGTCCTGACCTTGCAGGTGTAGTCGTATGGAGTGTGGCCGCCTCTGATGGTCCGGACCCCTCCCTGGGCCAGACTCTCGCATCAGATGAACGAGCTATCGGAGATCACGGCACATGTCGCGCACGAGGTCACAATAAGCCTGCCTCTCAACCAGCTCGATCGGCGCCATTCTCTTTTCGATCATCGTCATCTCCGTTCCTGGTTCCAGGTGTTGCAACGCAAGCCTTTTCCGTAGATCGGCGGTGTCCGCCAGTGTCACCCACGGCCGCGCTTTGCGCTGCGCCCGCTGGCTCTGCGCCCGGCCTCCCACACAACCACCCGGGACACATCGCCCGTTATCCACTTTGCGCGCGGCAGTGGGGAGCCGTCAGGCGAAAGATGCGGCCCAGCGGTTTCTGAGAAATCAGTGCTGACTGGTTGGAAGGTCCTGCGAAGTGCCGCAGGGCCCACCATCCATGTTGACCGCAACTTCCTGCTTCGCTCCATCGAAACTCAGCACTTGATAATAGTGGCTCATCTCCACCGTACTTTCCGGCACGTAGTGGAAGATGAGCGAGCGGCGGAACCGGTCGGTGCTGGTGTTTGGCGTGGAGCCATGGATGACGCTGCCGTTGAAAAACAGCACGTCACCCGCCTTGAGCCGCATCATCTGCGGGTGAAGTCCCGGCGGCGGTTCCACATGCTCGGTCGTGAAGGACAGGGAAGGGTCGGCCATCTCGGGGCAGGCGATGTCCAACGCCGCCGTCTGGGGAACAAACATCATGCCGCCATTGCCTTCGTCGGCGTCATCGACGGCCAGCCATGCTGCCATGCAGGTCCCCGGCTTGACGCGGAGATAGAAATTGTCCTGGTGCAGGTCCTGCCCGCGTGCCCCGGGTGGCTTGAAGTAGAACATGGATGAGCAGGCGAAGGGCTCCTCGCCAAAGAGTTCGGCCAGGATCGGCCGCAACCTGGCATCGCGCATGTAACGCATCGCGAGCGGCCCGACCGGTTTGTCTGCATGTTTGTGCGGACTGAGCATCCGCGGATAGAAGGACAGCGGGTCGCTTCCCGCCGTGGGCGCCCCTTCGCGAGCCTTTGGCACGTCGGAGAGACCGGGCACCGGCCCATCCTTGGCAGTCTCCATGAAGGTCAAGCGGATATTGTCGATCTCGTCGGCGCTGAAAAGACCGCGCATGGCGAGGAAACCGTCGCGGTCAAACTGGGCGCGCTGCGCGTCTGAAAGCACAGACCTGTTCAAGGCTGACCTCCGTGTTGTCTTGATGATGATATCGTCGCGAAGCGGTCCGTCCAAGTCACCACGCTGACAAAATCCTGTGCCTTCCTGCTTGATGTTGCCGGCCCCTTTACTTGCCGCCTTGCCGGAATTGGCCCCCCCTGCGCGCCGGTCACGATCCGAGTTTCCGGAAGCCAGGTCTCGTGCGCGGGAGATGACACCAACCATGGAAAGACGGGCGCCCGCCCGGGCCGTGCCTCGTTGGCAAACAGACAAAATCCGGTCCGGCAGACGGGCAGTCTTCAGAGGCCGGAGACGAGATCGCCGCGAAGGTCTGGCGCGTGGTGCACCGCTCCGATCAGGCTGCGGGTGTAGGGATGCTCGGGGGCCGAGCAGATGGAACGCGCGGGGCCCTGCTCGACGATCCGGCCCTGATGCAGCACCGCCACCTGGTCACAAAGCGCTGACACCACCGCAATGTCGTGGGCCACGAACAGGCAGGATGTCCCGCGGGCACGGCACAGGGCGTGGATCAGGGCAAGGACACTCGCCTGCACGGACACGTCCAGCGCACTGGTCACCTCGTCACACAGGATCACGTCCGGTTCGGCTGCAAAGGCACGGGCAAGTGCCACGCGTTGGCGTTCGCCGCCCGACAGCTGGCCCGGCAGGCGGTCAAGATAGGTCGCATCCAGCCGGACATCGGCCATCAGGTCGCGGGCGCGGGATTCGACCTCGGTCGAGCTGGCGTTGAAGTAGAGGCGCAAAGGCTGGGCAAGGATTTCGCGCACTGTATGGCGGGGGTTGAGCGAGGCATCGGGGTTCTGGAACACCACCTGCACCCGGCGCGATGCGGTCCGGTTGCGCTCGGTGACCCTGGCGGGCAGGTTTGCGCCGTCAAGGGTGATGGTGCCCGCACTCCGCGGCCACAGGCCCGCGATGGCGCGCAGAATGGTCGATTTGCCGCTGCCGGATTCGCCGACCAGCCCCAGAATCTCGCCTTTGGTCAGCGTCAGCGAAACCCCGGCCACGACAGGGTCCGGCAGCTTGCGCCTTGCCAAGCGGGCCAGCAAAGAAGATCGCTGGTATTGCACGACAAGGTCACGCACGGCGATGACGGGCTTCCCGGGCTGTTGCGCCACCACCGTTCCGGGCACTTCGGCCGTGGCGAGCGGCCCATGATCCGGCGCGTGACACGCGATGCGGCCACCGTCCGGGAGGGGCGACAGCGCGGGCACCCGCTCGCAGGCGACATGGGCACGGCTGCATCGGGGCGCGAAGGCGCAGCCTGGGCCCGACATTCCCGGTGGCGGTGGGCTGCCGGGGATCGACGGCGGCAATCCGGGGCTTTCGATCCGGGGGACCGAGGCCATGAGCGCCCGTGCGTAAGGATGCGCTGGTCGGGTCAACAGGCCGGATGTCGGCCGGTCTTCGACGATACGGCCGGCATACATCACCGCCACCCGTGCGGTCAGCCGGGCCAGAACGCCGATGTCGTGGCTGACGCAGACCATCGCCATGCCAGTCTCGCTTCGCAATTCAGTCAGCAGGTCGAGGATCGCCGCCTGCGTGGTGACATCCAGCCCGGTTGTAGGCTCATCCAGCAGCAAGAGCTTGGGCCTGCAGGCCAGCGCCATTGCGATCGCCACCCGCTGCATCTGCCCGCCCGACAACTCATGCGGATAGCGGGTGCCGATCCGGTCGGGTTCGGGCAGCCTTACCCGGGCAAAGAGCTCGGCGGTGCGGGCCGTCATCGCCTCGGGCGGGATCGCATCATGCACCGCCATCGCCTCGGCCACCTGAGCGCCGACACGCAGGGTGGGCGTGAGGGCGATCGCCGCACTTTGCGGCACCATCGCGACAAGCCGCCCGCGCAGGCGGCGCGTCGCCTCGGGCGTGATCGTGCTCAGGTCCTGGTCCAGCACCCGAACATTCCCGCCGGTCACCGCCAGCCCCGGCTTGACCACACCCATGAGCGCCAGCAGAAGCGTGCTTTTGCCGCAGCCGGATTCGCCTGCGATGCCAAGGGTTTCGCCGGGCCCGAGCGCAAAGTCGGCGCCGCGCACGATATGCGACTCGCGTCCTGCGCGGGAAATCGTCAGGTCCTGGACCGCCAGCAATGTCATCCGGCCCGCACGCCCATCTGCCGATCCACGCCCAGTGCCTTGGCAAAGGCATCGGCCGCAAGGTTGACGCCGACGATCAGGCTGGACAGCATGGCCATCGGCCAGAGCACGGCCCAGGGTGCCGTCTGCATCACGCCGCGCGCATCCGCGATCATCAGGCCCCAGTCGGGTGTCGGCGGGGCGACGCCGAGGCCCAGAAATGACAGCGAGGCGATGCCCAAGAGCAGCCAGGACCATTGCATCGCGCCCTGCACCGCAAGCGAATCCCGCACATTGGGAAGGATCTCGCGGATCAGGATCGTGGGTCGCGCATGCCCCCGGGCCTGAGCGGCAAGCACGAAGTCGCGGGCAACGAAATCGAGCGCTGCGGCGCGCGCGATGTAGATCACACCGAGCCCGTAGGAATAGCCGAGGATCGGAATCAGCGCCGCAGGCCCGACCCCCAGAGCCGCAACAAAGATCATCACGATCAGGATGCCTGGAATCGAGCTGAGCGCATCGACGATCCGCATCACATAGGTATCGGTCCGCCCGCCAACCAAGGCCAGAAACAGCCCGACCGCCGTTCCCCAGATCATGGCGACGACCGTGGCCAGCGTGGCGATCAGCATCGCCTCGCGCCCGCCCAGCATGGCGCGCGAGAGGATATCCCGCCCCAGCCGGTCAGTGCCGAACGGATGCAACAGGCTGGGCGCCTGCAGGATCATGTCGGCACTTTGCGCAATCGGGTCGTGCGGCAAGATCAGTGGCGACACCAGGGCCAGAGCAACGTGGACCACGACCAGCGTCACCCCGATGGCGCCCGATGGCTGCGACAGGACGTTGCGCAAGACCAGCGCGCCACTCACAGCCGTCTGGTCCGCAGCCGGGGGTTCAGCGCCATCGCCAGCAGATCGGCGATCAGGGTCATGCTCACATAGATCAGTCCGAAGATCAGTGTGACGGCCTGCACAAGCGGCAGATCACGGTCCGCAACCGCATTGACGGCCAGCCGCCCGATGCCGGGATAGTTGAACGCGCTTTCAACGATCACCACGCCCGACAGGAGCCATGCGAGCGTCAGGCCGATCACCGGAATTGTTGGCAGGATCGCGTTGGGCAACAGATGGCGCCACACGATCTGCCGTTCGGGCACACCTTTCATGCGGGCCATCAGGATGTAATCCGCGCCCGCGGCGTCGATCACCGACGAGCGAACCATGCGCAGGATATGCGCTGTGTAGACCAGCGCCAGCGTCACAGCCGGCAAGGGGGTGGCGAACAGGAGTGTCAGCGCCGGAGCATCATAGGCCGCCGTCACCACGCCGGTACTCCAGCCCAGCCAGATGGCAAAGATCAGGATCAGCAGGGCCGCCACCACGAATTCGGGCATCGTCATCGCGACTAGGGCTGTGGTCGAGACGATGATGTCAAACGGTCGCTCGCGGCGCAACGCGACCATCACGCCCAGCGCGATGGCCAGCGGCACACCGGCCAAGGCGGCCGCGAGAGCGAGGATCAGCGTATTGCGCAGGCGGGGCCCGACAATGTCGACGATCGGGCGTTCGCGCTTCATCGACACACCGAGATCACCCTGCGCCAGATCCCCTGCCCAGCCGAAAAACCTTTCGACCGGCGGGCGGTGCAGGCCCATCCGGTCGCGGCAGTTTTCCAGCACCTCGACCCGTACGGCATCGCGGCCAAGCATCGCGGTGCAGGCATCCCCTGGCATCAACTCGACGCCGACGAACACCACAACAGCGATGACCACCAGCGTGATCCAAGCTGCGCCGAGGCGCCCGAGGATCATTGCCAGCATGTCCGACGGCGCCTATTCCACCAGATCGACAAGGTGCCAGCGGAGATAGTCTTCTCCCACGGCCGGAATTCCACGCGCACGTGCGGACAAGACCTGACGGCTGTTTTCCTGATACGGAATGAAGGTTCCGCCATCCTGAAACAGCAATTCCTGCGCCTGCACGTAAAATGCCCTGCTCGCCGTCTCGTCAAGGCTGGCGCGGGCTTGGTCAAGCACCTGGTCATATGCCGCATTCGCATAGTAGCTTTCGTTCCAGGACGACCCCGTTCGCCAGGCTTCGTTCAGGATCTGATCGGCCGGGCGTTCGCCCCACGAGGTGACAGACGCTGGGGCCGTCATCCATACGTCGTCCCAATAGCCATCTGCCGGTGCCAGTTTCAACGAAACCTGGATGCCCGCCGGGGCAACCTGGGCCTGATAGACCTCGGCAAAGCGAACCATGCCTGGTTCGAGGTCGGACGTGACAAGCTCAATGTCGATGCCGTCGGGATAGCCTGCCTCGGCCAGAAGCGCCTTGGCCCCTTCGATATCCTGCGGGCAATCGAGGTTGGCGCGGAACGGGTCATCAGCGCGGACTGGCGTATCGCAGCCGACAGTGCCGCCGGTCTCGCCCACCATGAGCGTCATCATCGCTTGCCGGTCGACTGCGATCCGCAGTGCACGGCGCACCAACGGGTTGTCAAAAGGTGCGGTATCGGTGCGGAAAACGATGCCGAACCAGCCACCCGATGGGAAACTCTGCACCTGAAAGGCCGGGTTGTCGGCATAGGACGCCATCTGGTCGCGTGTGATGGTGTTCAGATCCAGCTGGCCTGCAAGCATCGCCTGATTGCGCGCCTCGCTGTCTGGGATTGCGGTGAACTGGATCGCGTCCAGGAGGGGGCGGCCTTCCCAATAGGTCTCGTTCGCGACCAGCCGGGTCGTGCCTTCGGGGTCAAAGCTTTCGACCTTGAAAGGTCCGGTGCCGATGGGGTTGTCTTCAATCGTCGGGCCGGATCCTTCGGGGATCACCCGCACCCTGTAATCCAGCAGAAGGATCGGCAACCCGGCATGCGGGGCCTCCAGAAGAATCTTGACGGTCATCGGATCGACCACCTCGACCCGATCGATGAAACCCAGAACGGCAGAAACGGGCGATGCGAGCTCAGGATCCTCGATCCGGCTCAGCGAATAGGCGACATCTGCGGCATCGAACGCCGAGCCGTCATGGAAGGTCACGTCTGGTTGCAGGGTCAGGGTCCATTCCGTGGCATCGGCATTCGACGTCCATGACGTGGCGAGTTCGGGCGATGGCTGTCCTGCATCATCCTGCCTCACGAGGCGTGAATAGATCAGGTCGTTGACCTCGTAAAACCGGTTCGGCGACAAAGGGTCAAGGCTTTCCGCACCACCAAAGCTGAGGTCATTGGCCCGCAGAAACAGCTTTTCTGCCAGCAGCGGGCTGCCGATCACGCAGACCAGGAAGACCGCGACAAGACGTTGTGCGAATGTCATCGTTTTCCACTCTATCTAAACGGGCGTTTTCTCATCAACTGTGACCAGGCAGGGCAAAGTTTTGATGACAATGGCACAGTCGGTCAAGGCCGGGCTCAGGAGACATGAATGCGGATCGTCACATACAACATACAATGGGCCAAGGGCCGCGACGGAGTTATCGACCCCGGCCGCATCGCCCGCACGATTTCAAGCGCGGATCTGATCGCCCTGCAGGAAGTCGAGCGGAACTGGCGCGACATGGATCACGCAGACCAGGTCGCACGCCTGTCGGCCCTGATGCCTGACCATCACCCGGCCTTCTGCACCGCCGTTGACTTCCACAATCCCCGAAATCCGGCCGAGCGGCGGCAATATGGTCTGATGGTGCTGTCGCGCTGGCCGATCCTGTCGGTGCGGTCCTGGCCATTGCCACGGGCAGCCGTGCTTGGCCACGTGAGCGATCCTTCAATCCTGATGGAGTGCGTGATCGGCCACCCCTCCACGCCCTTCCGGCTTTATGTCACCCATCTCAACTGGATTTCGCCGCGCGTTCGGCTGCAGCAGGCCGAAGCGATCGTGCAGATCGTCGCAAACGCGCTGATCGAAGGTCCGCTGATCAACGGACCCGGCGCACCCGACAGTGACTTTGGTGCCGATTGGATGATGGTCCCACGACAAGAGGTGCCGCCGATGCCGGCCCCCGCGATCCTGACGGGTGACTTCAACATGACCCCCGCTTCGCCGGAATACACGGCCCTTTGTGGTCCCGTGACCACGTGGGCCGGTCGCCTGATCGAACAGGGCCTTTTCGCCGACGCTCTGACCCTGGCGGGGCTGGCAGAGACGGAAGGCGTGACGTTTCCGGGTGTTGACGGCAACCCCGACGAACGGATCGACCACGTGCTCGTTACACCCGACCTCGCCCCGCTGGTGCGTGCGGGCTGGATCGACAAAGAGGCAGACGGTTCAGATCACCAGCCTGTCTGGGCAGAGATCGACCTGAGCGACTGATCGGCCTAACGGCGCGGGCGCCTTCAAGACCTATCCCGCCCACCCGCGATGCGCGGATGGGCGGGAGTGTTGTAGCTGCTCAACAGGCAGACACGCGGCGGCATGGCGATCTTTACAAAACCGACTGCATGCCAAGAACAACGGCAGCGTCCGACTACTGGACCAGATCCACCAGATGCCAGCGGATGAATTCCTCACGGTTGTTCGGGAGCCCGGAGACATTGCCGCTCAGCACCCGGCGACCGTTCTTGAGGAAGGGGATCAGCGTGCCACCATCCTCAAAAACGATCTGCTGCGCCTGAACGTAAAGCTCACGCGCCGCCGCGACGTCAATGGTCGAACGTGCCTGATCAAGCAGCGCATCGAAATCGGCGTTGGCGTAGAAGGTTTCGTTGTTCGGCACGCCGCTGCGGAAGATTTCGTTCAGGAACTGATCGGCCGGGCGGCCGTCCCAGGAGGTGATGACGGCGGCTTCCTTCATCCAGACGTCGCTCCAGAAGCCGTCAGAGGGGGACAACGTGAGAGCCACACGAATGCCCGCAGGCGCGACCTGGGCCTGATAGACCTCGGCAAACTGGACCATGCCGGGCGATACGTCCGAGGTGAATACCTCGATATCGATCCCGTCGGGATAGCCCGCCTCGGCCAATAGAGCCTTCGCACCGTCGATATCCTGCGGGCAATCGAGGTTGGCGCGGTAGGGGTCGCTGGCGCTGACCGGCGTGTCGCAGCCCACGACGCCGCCGTCTGCGCCTTCCAGCAGGTTCAGCATCGCCGCGCGGTCCACCGCTATGCGCAAGGCGCGGCGCACCCGGGCGTCGTCAAACGGCGCGGTGTCGGTGCGCAGGACCAGCCCGTTCCAGGCACCGCCCGGAAAGGACTGGACCTGAAAGGCGGGATTGCCCTCAAACAGAGGGACCTGGGCCGCGGTCAGACCGTTGTAGTCCAGCTGGCCTGCCAGCATGGCCTGATTGCGCGCCTCGGCATCAGGGATCGCGGTGAACCGCATCTTGTCAAGCAGCGGGCGGCCTTCCCAGTAGCCATCAAAGGCGACAAGGGTCGTGGTGCCTTCGGGATCAAAGGACTCGATCCGGAACGGGCCGGTGCCCACCGGGTTTTCGGTGATCGTCTCGCCCGATCCTTCGGGAATGATGCGCACCCGGTAGTCCAGCAACAGAAGCGGCAGGCCGGCATGCGGCGCCTCGAGGATGATCTTGACGGTCATCGGGTCAACGACCTCGACCCGGTCGATGATGCCCAGAACAGCCGCAACCGGGGACTCCAGCGCCGGATCCTCGATCCGGTTCAGCGAGTAGGCCACATCAGCGGCATCGAACGCCGAGCCGTCATGGAAGGTCACGCCCGGTTGCAGCGTCAGGGTCCATTCCGTCGCTTCGGCATTGGCGGTCCAGCTGGTTGCCAGTTCGGGCGAGGCTTCGCCGTTCGCGCCTTCGCGCATCAGCCGCGAATAGATCATCGAGACGGGGGTGATCCAGACGTTGCCCGACAAAGGGTCAAGGTTTTCCGCGCCGCCAAGGCTCAGGTCGTTGGCCATCCGAAACACTTTTTCGGCGGAGGCAGGGGCAACCAAGCCGACCGCAAACGCAGTTGCAAGGCCGATCACGTGGTATCGCAGTCCCATGGGAAGCACTTTCTGATGTTGAACGGAAAAAGCCTACGCAGGTTAATCGCCCCAACTCAAGGATTTGTGACAGTCGAACCGCATGAGCCACTCTGACGTCACTTTTCACCAAGGGAATGCGGGGGCCTTCGCCTTGTCTTGGCGGGCCTGACGGGTTTAGCTCATGCCGGAGTGGAGGACCCTGGTTTCCGGCCGACTGCCTGACCGAATGTCATGTTTCGCGGACAAACCTGGATCATGGCCGGAGACGATGATCTGAACCCTCCCCGGTGACAGCAGGAAGGACCGCGATGACGCCAGCCCCGCAAACCCGCAAGAACATCCTGATGATCGTCCCCGATCAGTGGCGCTACGATCAGCTGGGCATGGACCCGGCACTGACCCCGAACTTTCATGCCCTGATGCGCGACGGCGTGGCCTTTGATGCGCATTACGGCAACATGTTCCCCTGTGCTCCGTCGCGCGCCAGCATGTTCACCGGGCTTTACGGGATGACCCACCGCGTCGTGGTCAACCATGCGCCCCTGGCCGAACACCATCGCACCTTCGCCCAGCATCTGCGGACTGTCGGTTATGCGCCCACGGTGTTCGGCTATTCGGATACGGCGGCCGACCCGACCCACCGTCACCCCAATGACCCGGCGCTGCTTGACGGCGACGGTTTTGGCATCATGCAGGGGCTGGATGTGGCCACACTGATGGTTGGCCGGCACTGGGCATGGCTCGGCGAATTGCGGCGGCGCGGTTATGTCTTTGAGCGCAACAGCGATCTCTTCGCCGCCGACTATACCAAGCCAAGCGCGAACGGCGGCATTGCCGGTCACCCCGCCCGCTACAAGGCCGAAGACAGCGACACGGCCTTTCTGACCGATCAGACGATCGCCTGGCTTGGCGCACAGGACCCCGGCTGGTGTGCGCTGTTGTGCTATCTGCGCCCGCATGCCCCCTTCATCGCGCCAGAGCCTTACAACGGTCTGGTCGACCCCGAGTCGCTCGCGCCGATGAACCGCCTGGCCACGCCGCAGGACGAAGCGATCCATCCCTTCATGGCCCACCAGATGGAGGTCGGTCGCGCGGACGAGTTGCATCCCGGCCTGACGGGCCGGGCGCGTGATGTGTCATTGGCGGACTGGAAATCGGCCCGCGCCACCTATTGCGGGCTGATGGCCGAGGTTGATCATCATATCGGGCGGCTGATCGCCTGGCTCAAGGCGAACGGACAGTACGACAACACGCTCATCATCTTCACCTCGGACCACGGCGACCCGGCTGGCGACTACTGGCTGGCCAACCAGGGGTCCTGGCATGATTACCAGTCGCATGTGCCCATGGTCATCCGCGACCCCGCGCCCGAAGCACGAGCCTTTGACGGCACCCGCGTCAGCGCGCTGACCGAAAGCATCGATCTGGTTCCGACCTTGCTCGACTTCGTGGGGATTGACCAGCCGACCGAACTTGACGGGGAATCGCTCATGCCCTTTACCCGAGGCGAGACGCCGGCGAAGTGGCGCGATCATGTCCACTGGGAATATCATTTCAAGAGCCCGCCCGAACCGCCGTTCTCGGGCCCCTTGGGGATCTCCGAAGATGAATGCGTCATGAGCGTGATCCGCGACAAGCGCTACAAGCACGTCTTCTTTCCCAGCTTGCCCTCGCTTTTGTTCGACATGGTCAACGACCCGACCGAGCGGACCAACCTTGCCACCGATCCGGCCTATGCTGCCATCGAACGGGAGTATCTGTCCAAGCAGCTGACCCTGCGCATCCTGCACGCCGATCGGCGCACCAGCACCACGGTCCTTGGCCGCAACGGCATGACGCGCTATCAGGGCGCGCGGCGTAGTTAGGGTTCCCCAGGACAGCCGAACCCTCAGGCCGGAAAGGCCGGGGCCACAAGTTCCGGCAGGCGGGGCCGGGCGGGCTCTTCGCCGCGCGGCGGATAGGTCAGAAGCGGCCAATCGGCGGGCGGCTGGCCGAAATCGGGCACCTCAAGCAGAGCGCCGCCCTGCAAGGCGGATTGATGTGCCACGAGCCCCGGCGCGCACCAGCTTGCCGAGGCCCAGATATGAGTCGGCGGCAGGGCACCCTCGATGCAGGCCCGGACGAAGTCGTCGACAAGAAACTGGTGCGACCCTGAGTGTCCGTTGGCCAGTCCGTGGTATTGCCTCGGCAGGCGGGCGTGATGGTGCGCAGGGGCGAGTCCCAGATGGCGGTCCGGCGCCGTCCCATGTTCGAAATAGGGCCCGTCGACCCATGGGCCCAGATCGACAGTCACGCCGGGATGTTCATAGCTTCGCGATCCTTCCAAACCCTGCCGCCCGGTCAGAAATGTCGAGGCCATGCTCGATTCCATGCAGGCGTCAGAGGCATAGAAGGTCGGCATCATCACCTCGCGCCCGTTGCGCCTGGGAAACCATCCGACACGCCGGAATTCGCCGATCCGCAAGGTGCCGCCATCGGACGTGCGGGCCAGGGCCACGGTGTTGGAGAACGGATTGTCCCAGGGGTTTCGGCCGGCGCCATAGCCCGCATCTGCGCCCTGATCGACAAAGCCATGCGCCGAGACATGCGTCACCCGCGCCCCGGTGATCGACAAGGGCATCGAAAAGCTGTGTGTCGGATAGAACATCGGCGGGATCGAGGCGAATTTCTGCCAGTCATCGCCGAAGGTCAGCCGGAAATGCGGGCCCCAGGTTGCCCAGTCATGCACGTACTGGGCATCCGCATGGATGAACCGGCCCCAGCGCCCGGTCGCGAACTCCTCGCGCGCATAGACGATCTCGGGGTAATAGTAGCTGGTCTCGCCAGTCATGCAGACCCGCCGGTACTGTGCGGCGGCGGCTGTCATGGCCTCGAGTTCCTCAAGCGCCACGGCTGCGGGTACGGCGATGTAGACATGCGCCCCGGCCTGCATCGCCTGCAGCGCCAGCGCCGCATGGGTATGGCGCGGGGTAAAGATGGCGACCGCATCCACCCCCAGCGCCAGGAGCGCGTCGAGGCTGCCCACCGCACCGGCCAGTCCGTACTGTGCCACCAGCGCCTCGGCCCGCGCGGGCACAAGATCGGCCACATGCACCGAGGATACCCCGGGGTGGGCCGCAAACATGAGGGCGAAATGGGGCAGGAACTCTCCCGCGCCGACAAGTCCAAGGCGAAGTGTCATGGTTCCGATTGTCCCGATTGCCTGATGCAAGACTGACTTACAACGACAAAGAGTATGACGAAAGCCGGCCCCCAAGACAACAAGATCGACTGCGACCACTGTCCAGACTCCGCAGTTTGACGGAACCGCAGCGCATCAGGCATCTTTGGCCGGACAGTAATGCGACGACGTGCGTCGATCACATCATCCTGGCTCTGGTCTGGCAGGTATTTGCGGGAACATCAGGTGAGCGTGAAAGGAAATTTGTGACAAACGGCACTTCGATCATTCTGGAGGGACGCCCGACACGGCTGAAATGGCATCGACTGCGCCGCTCGATGCGCGATCCGGAATTCGGGACGGCTGTCATGACGGCGGGCTTCGCGCTGGGCGCATCGATGGAGCTGGACCTCAGGGTGCGCGGCGACGGTGGTTTTGTCGTTCTGCATGACGATGCACTGGACCGGGAAACCACGGGCGCCGGGCGGGTGGCTGACTGGAAGGGCGATGCCCTGAGGGCCATCACCTATCGTCAGTCAGGCGATGTGCTGATCCTGTCAGAAAGGCTGGCCGAGATCATGCCGTCGGCCCATCCCGACGCCCTGCTGCAGTTTGACATGAAGGATGACCTCGGTTCTGTCGGGGTGCGCGGGATTGATCATCTGGTGGATCATTTTGGGATAAGCAGGTGTCCGATCATCTTTTCGAGTCGGTCGACCAACCTGATCCATGCCCTTGCAGAGCGCCTGCCGAGTGTCCTGCGCGGGATCGACCCCACCGACCGCCTTGCTGTGGCCGGCCTTGGCAAGGGAGCCGCTGCTATCGAGGCGACGCTGGTCGCAGAGCTTCGAGATGGGACGCAGCCAGACACCTGTTACCTGGCCTGGAACCTTATCGTGCAGTGTCAGCGGCGCGGGCTTGACCTGGTCGCGCTTTGTCATGCCGAAGGCGTCCGGGTGGATGCCTGGACCTATAATCTCTCTGATCCGGCAGGCGGCTTTACAGATGCCGAATGGTACGACTTCCGTCTGCTCATGAGCTTGCAGCCTGACCAGATCACGACAGACGAATCTCGTGCGACCGAGACGGCATGGCTGGTCCGGACCGAGGTGAGGCATGAGTGACCTGACCTGGGCATCGCAACGGGCGTGTTTGATCTCTTGCAGATCAGACCTGTTCCATGCGGTCTTCAAATATGGTCACTTCGTCCCTGTCG